>Ga0335072_10016399_pt1 | contig 10502 bp, 10 predicted proteins | sample Lox_Sample_21_FD_206725 | JGI IMG/M metagenome (GOLD analysis project Ga0335072, IMG submission 206725) | Soil microbial communities from Loxahatchee National Wildlife Refuge, Florida, United States - Lox_Sample_2.1 | ecosystem: Environmental > Terrestrial > Soil > Wetlands | place: USA... | reverse complement strand
TGGTGAACTCGATGATCGTCATCTCCGAGGCGCTCGAGGATGCCCAAACCCCCGAGGCGATCGAGGAGATCCGGGTCACCGCGGTCAAGCAGCTGCGGATGATCGTGATCGGCATCAACGGCTGGCACAGCAGCCCCTAAGCTCTCTCGACGTTCTCCGCGCAGCGAGTCAGAAGCTCAGCGAGACTGCGCCGGTCCCGCGCCGAAATCCCCTGCAGCATCTCGGCTTCCACGGCGAACACCGCATCGTGGGCGGCGTCGAGCTTGCGGGACCCAAGGCGGGTCAACGCCAACGACCGGGATCGCCCGCGCGGCGGCGCGTCGACGGTCGCTACCAAACCGTCGGCCCGCAGGCCGGCCAGCATGTCTTGCAGCGACTGTCGGGTCACGAAACACAGCCGCGACAACTCCGACGCCGAGGCATCGGGATGTTCGTGCAGCGCCCGCAACGTCGAGTACTGCGCCATAGACAGGCCGAGCGGTTTGAGCGCGGCGTCGCACCGCCGACGTAAACCCTGTTGAACCCGTTTCACCAGATACCCGATCGAGCGTTCCGCCTCCGAGGCTTGCATGACAGGAACCTTACACTTATGCTCATTGTCAGGAACCTGACAAAAGGAGAAAAGCAATGTCCACCATCACCGCGCACACCGACCACGTCACGCTGATCAACGTGTTCACCGTGCAACCCGACCGAGCGCGACAACTCGCCGATCTGCTGACCGCGGCCACCGAGGACGTGATGCAGTACATCGACGGATTCATATCGGCGAACATCCACCTCAGCACCGACGGCACACGTGTCGTCAACTACGCGCAATGGCGCAGCGTCGAGGCGATGCAGGCGATGAGGGAGAACCCGACGGCTCGTGAGCACATGGCGACCTGCGCCGAGTTGGCCGACGGGTTCGAACCGCACCTGTACACCGTTGAGTCGGTGCATTCCGCGCCATGATGGAGCCATGGCCACGAAAATGCGAGATCTGCTCGGCGGCGCGCTGACATCCCTGCGCTACGAGCCCACCGAGAAGCACCTGCGGATTTCCCTGGACGGCGAACCGGTCGCCGACACCGTCGACGGGCTGCTGATCTGGGAGCCGCGGCGGCTGGTCCCGACATACGCGGTGCCGGCGGCCGACGTCACGGCGCGGCTGGAATCGGCGAGCAGGATTGACGATCTCCCCGATGCGTCGGTGTTGATCCCGGCCCATCCCTTCGCGGTGCACAGCTGTCCGGGCGAGATGTTCGACGTGGTCGCCGGCGGCGCGCGAGCAACGTCGGCGGCCTTCCGGCCCGACGACCCCGACGTGGCCGGCTACCTCACGTTGGACTTCAGCGCGTTCGAGTGGCGCGAAGAGGACGAACCGATCGTGGCCCATCCGCATGACCCGTTCAAACGGATCGACATCCTCGCCAGCACCCGGCAGGTGCGGATCGAGTCGGACGGCCGGGTGCTGGCCGAGTCGTCGCGGCCGTTGCTGCTGTTCGAAACCTCACTCCCGCTTCGGTTTTACCTTCCACGAGCCGACGTCGTCGCCGAGCTCGAACCGAGCGACACGGTTAGCTACTGCGCGTACAAGGGTCGCGCTTCCTACCTTTCGGTCCCCGACGGGCCCGCGGACATCGCGTGGACGTACCCGCAGCCGCTGCGCGAGGCGGAGCCGGTTCGGGACTATGTCGCGTTTTTCAACGAGCGCGCCGACGTCATCGTCGACGGGCTGCGTCGTGAGCGACCCGTCACGCACTGGTCGGACTGACCTTGTTGGCCGCTCGTCGCAAAGTCGGGAAAGTCGCCGACCTCACCGGACCCGGCATCACCGATCGGTGGGGGGTTACGTGTGCCGACCTGGGCGCGTCGATACTCGCGCCCAACGGCACGCTGGTATCGGTGTTCGGAGACACGTTCTCGGGCAACGCCGTTGGGCAAGGCGACTGGCGTTCCCCGGTGATCCTCATCGGCACCGGCGACGCCACTCATCCGATCAGCTATCAGCGCGCGGGCGGGCCGGATCCCGAATACGCCCAACAGCTTTGGCGCTACACCCACCGCACCGGACGGCGGGGCCGGCCGCGCAGCGGGATCAGCACGGTGATCCCGTCTGACCTGCTGCGAGTGGACGACACGCTTTACCTGCACGCGATCGTGAACCGGGGTTTCAGCCATGTGGTGTGGACCGAGATCTGGCGGTCCGACGACAGCGGCATCTCGTGGCGGCGCCTCGACGCGAAGTTCCCGGCCCGGCTGTTCAACGGCCACGCGCAGTGTTGGTCGTGGGATTACGACCCGCACGACGGCTGGGTTTATGTCGTTTCCACCGGTTTTCAGCGCGACAAGGGAATCATCCTGACGCGGGTCCGCCCCGAACATATCGGCAGTTACCGCAAGTACTCCGGGTGGGGACGGTCCCGCGGCCGCTGGTCGTGGGACAAGGAGCCGACGCCACTGACACCTCGCGGCGAACGGTGGGGCGAGCTGTCGCTGCGCCGGCTGGCGAAAGGCAAGTGGATCCTGGGCGGATTCCTGTCGTCGAATTACGCACTGGCATACCGGGTTATCGATTCGCCCACCGCTGTGCGCGGCACGCCGCTGCAAGAGCCGATCGTCGGTTCGGAGTGGGACGACGAAGATCACGCCAACAGCCGGGTCGCCCAGCTGTACGGCGGATACGTTCTTCCGGGCTCGAAGCTCGACGTGGTCGGCGGGGTCGGCCTGGTAGTGTCGCAGTGGAACACCGATCACGGATGGCCCTACCGGACAATGCAATTCCGCGCGACATTGCACGAGACCACGCGGACGCGTCACCCGAAGGGGGAGTCACCGTCCTCGGGAGTCCCGCTGATCTGACCTTCGTGCCGGTGCGTGGGGCGCTCCTACACGGGGTCGGCGTTCTCCAGCACGTCCGGTTTTCGGCGAGCCGCTGGTCGAGGAATTCGCCCTCTCGCTCTTCGCGTCCGGCGCCCGACGATTTGACCGCAAGCTCCCCTCATCGCGGTATCCCGTTGGGCGCAAGAGCTGACGACCTCAGCCGATCGACCGGCGCCCCGCCGGGCCGGCTCGATCGCGACTCCAAGCGCCGGATCAAGACCCGTCGGTGCTGTTTCCGTCGTCGAACACGCCGCCATGCTTGACGGCTCCGTCGTAACAGCCATGGAAGTACTCGTCTTCGTTGATGCCGCCCTTGGCGTTTTCATAGGCCATCGCGCACGACCAGGTCGCTGTCTGCAGCTGCAAGTTGGTGAAGTTGTCACCCGCCGCGTATCCGGCGTTGTAGGCAGCGGAGTGCCCATTACCACCGGCGCCGCTCTTGGCGCCGCCGCCACAGGCGGCGCTGGCTGCGATAGCACACCCGACAATGCCAACCATTAATGCTTTCTTCATTGTTGCCACCTTCTCGTTGACCCTGTTGAGCGGCCCCTAGCGTTGGTAGGTGAGGTCAAAGTACTCCCGGCGAGGCCGCTCCCGCGGCTGAATCAGCAACTACTCGCCCCTGCCGTGGGGGTTCACCGCACGTGAACGAAACTCCCGGAACCTGGAGGCCGTGGTGGTGGCGGCGGCGTGAAGTTGGCAAACATTCACATTTGGCAGCAACGCGGTTGACATAGTCGTAAGCTCCCGCTGAGTTAGCTCGCTGCGTCCCGGAGGTGTGAAAATGGTCAGTGAAAGCATCCCTGCCCCGCGTGCGGCGCGCCGTCACAGTCTGGTGTTTGGGACGTTGCTGCCGCATCTTGGAGAAGAGCGTCATCATCTGTACCGTGACATCACCGCGCTGGCTTTGCTGGCGTCGCTGATCGCAGCGGGTTTCGGTTCGCTGCCAGCCGCGTTGGTGCTGGCGGCGGTGGCATTACCTGCCGCAGTCCTGGTGTATATCCACGATCACCGGTTGTGGCATGACGAGCCGCTCACCGTGATCGCGGTTTCCTTCTTATTGTCACTGCTGCTCGGTGTTGGGGTCGGGCTGTTGGAAACGCGGTTCGTCACGCTGTTGACCAGCGGATCGACCCGTTACCAGTTGCCGCCAGTCGACCGTATCCTGCAGCTCGGCCTGCTTGTCCCGCTGGCAGCGTTTGTCGCGGCGGTCATCGCCCCGCTGGTGGTCAGCACTCGCCCGGCGTTCCGCCACCGTTTCGACATCGTTGTCGCTGGCACGCTGAGTGGCGCGGCGCTGTCGCTGGGTCTTAGCCTCGTGGTCCAGCACGGAGCGTTCAGCCACATCCAGGCCACCGCGGGAGATCCCGCCCACGTCGCATTCATCGCCCTGACGCTGGGCTTCTTGCAGCCGATCATCCTGGCGACCGCGGCGACCGTCGCGGTATTGGGGATCCGCCGGCTGGGGACCAGCCCGGTGACCGGCGTGCTTACGGGGCTGTTCCTGGTCGTGGTCTACGAATTGGCGACCACAGTGCTGCAGCCCTACGGGACACGAGGCCTCGTGCTGACCGCGCTGGCGGCGTTCGTGGTGGCCGATGTGGGGCTCGTCGCGACCCGACGCGCGCTGCACGCGGCTGCAGTCGACGACACCGAAGCCGGAGCGCCCGGTGCGGGGCACGCCGAGCATCGGTTACATGGTGGCCTGGTTGCCGGGGTCATCGCGGTGGTCGTAGTGCTCGCCGCGGTGGCCAGTGTCACGGTGGTCCTGAGCAGAACGGCGACGCATCCGCTACCGCCCGGTCAGGAAGGCAGCAACGGGGTCTCGTCGCACAAAGCGTCAACGACCGGGGCCACCCACCCCGCGACCGGGCGATCCGGCGAACCCAGTTGGGGCAGTCTGACGTTGGCGTCGACCACCAGCTCGCTGGCGGTCGGCACCGCGACCACCGTCAACCTGGTGAACGGCATCAGCGTTGAGGTGGTGCCGGGCTGGGTGGTCGCCCAGGAGGGCAAGCAGGTGGTGCTGATGTACAACAGCGACAAAAGCGCGGCGGTGGTCGCGTCGGCCGGCAACGCCAACACACCGGATATCGTGCAAGAGTCGGCCTTTCTCATCAACTCGACGATCAAAAACGACGGGCTAACCAACGTGGTGCAAAACCCGGCTTCGCCCAAACCGTTGCAGGGGAAGAACTTTCAGCAATTGCTCGAGGTCGATTACACGGCCGATGTGCAAACCGATCAGGGCACCGGGCAGATTTACGGCGGCTGGGTGACGTTGTACAGCGCGAGCACCCACACCTCGGGGTGGCTGAACTTCTTTGCCGGCAGTCAGAACGCGTTCAAAGCGTCACTGGAGGACGCAGCGCGGATATTGGAGTCGATGGAATAGTCACGGCGGCGGAGTGGTCTGTCGGGCTGGTGATTCAGTCGCGCACTGATCGAGTGGGACGCGCCCGACGAAGATGCCCAGCGCAAAGTCGTTAGATGTCACCGTGATTGGTAGGTTCGCCGATCGGGCGAAGTGGGTTACACGATGTTCCACCGACTAGCCATCAACCTCGACGCTGGGTGAGTTCACGGACGGCTCATCTTGGAACTGGATGCGATGTAGTTCGGCGTAGGCCCCATTGCGCGCCATCAGTTCCTCGTGGCTGCCTTCTTCGGCAACCACGCCGTCTTTGATCAAGATGATGGTGTCCGCGTCGCGGATGGTGGTCAGCCGGTGGGCGATGCAGATGACCGTACGACCTGTCATCAGGCGCTTCAACGCCTCGATCACCACTTGTTCCGATTCCGCGTCGAGCGAGGCCGTCGGCTCGTCGAGGATGAGGATTGGGTTATCGCGGATCAGGGCGCGGGCTATCCCGATCAGCTGCCGCTGCCCTCCCGATAGCGTCACTCCCCGGTCGCCGACGGTGGTGTCGTAGCCGTGGGGCAGGTCGGTGATGAACTCATCGGCCATGGCAGCTTTGGCCGCCCGGACAATCTCATCGTCGGTCGCGCCCGGGCGCCCGAGGGCGATGTTGTCGCCCAACGTTCCGCGGAATAGCACGGTGTCCTGGAGGACGAACCCGATTTGACGGCGCAGTCCGTGCAGCTTGTAGCTGCGGATGTCGGTGCCGTCGATCGTAATGGTGCCGGCGTCGGCGTCGTAGAACCGCGGAATCAGGCTCACCATGGTGGATTTGCCGCTGCCAGTCTCGCCGACGACACCAATCATCTTGCCGGGGGTGACGGTGAAGTTCACGTTACGCAATACCGGGTCGTCGGCTTTGTCGTAACCGAACACCACACCCTGGTAGCCGATCTCGCCGCGAAACGGCGGCGGGTCGACCGCATCGGGGCGCTCCGGGATGATCGCTTCGGCTCCCAAAATGGCCTGCACGCGCTGGGCCGCCACCGACGCCTGGGCAAAGATGTCCGCCTGCCCGGAGAGGTCCTGCACCGGCCGGAAGAACCTCGCCAGGTAGGCCGTAAAAACGGTGAGTGTTCCCAGCGTCATGGCATGCCGCAGAATCAGTGAGGTGCCGTGCCAGATCACCAGCGCGGTACACACCGCGATTGGAAGGCTGATTATGGGAGCAAGCAGCGCGCGCACCCGCCGGGCTTTCAGCGCCGCCTCCATGCTCAGCCGGCTGATCCGCGCCAGCTGTCTTTCCTGAATGTCTTCGCGCTCAAACGCTTCGACCAATTCCATCGATTGCAGGCCCTCTTGCACGGCGGCCACCATGTCGCCCTGAATTTTCCGGACTTCGGTGATCGTCTTTTTGATGGCCTTCCGGACGCGGGCCACGAAGATGATCAGGAACGGCAGCACCGCGACCGCGATCAGGGCGAAATCCCATCGGAGCACAAACATCACGATGACCATGCCCAGGATGATGAGCATGTCCACGACAATGTTGACCGTTGCCTGGGAGGCAAAGTTTTGGATGGTCGTGACGTCGGCGGTGAGGGTGCTCAGGATGGTGCCGACCTGCTGTCGATCGTAATAGCTCAGCGACAGCCGCTGCAGGTGGTGGTACGCGCGTAACCGCAGATCGTTCGCGACCCCTTGGCCGATGCTTTCAATCAGATAGTGGCCGACGTAGCCGGCGAGCGCAGTACCCACCGCGACAGTGACGACGATGATGGCCGCCAGCGCCGCGACCTGCATTCGGTCGCCGTGCGCCAGCATTGGCGCGAACCAGCTCGCCCACCGCGGCACCGGATGCCGCGGCGTGGTCAGGGCACTATCGATGACGATTTTGAGCGGCCAAGGCGCGGCAACACCCATGGCCGCCTGCAGCAGCATCGCCGCTACGACGGTGACGAGAAGCCAGCGGTATGGCCGGACTAGTTGAAAAACTAGGCGCACCATGGCGACGCTCTTCCCCTTTGCGGCGTGACGGTGAGTCAGCATATCCCCGGCAGACGCTGCTGCCGATCAAATTCGGTGTTCGGTCCCGAGGGCTCTATGTGCTGGACTGGCTGCGCGATCCGGCCGTAAGTGTCATTTCTTCACGGTTACATCGTCCGCGGAGTCGTACGTACGGCCGCGATGCCCTCCCACCAATCTGTAACGGCGCTGTGTATCGGGAACCGTTCGTAGCGAAGCGATTTCGGTGAGGCGGCTACGGTCTGAGCTGCTACCGCGGCGCCCGCCACATCGGCCACAGCGTGGGGCCGTTGGGCATTACCAGCTCACCGGTCACCTCGAAACCAAACCGCTCGTAGTACGCGATGTTTTCGAACTTGCTCGACTCCAGGTAGGCGGGCGCGTGTTCGGCATCGACGCGGTCCAGCCGTGACCGCATCAGCGCATGGCCATAGCCCTTGCCGCGAACGATCGTGTCACTGCCGAGGACGGCCAGGTACCAATGCGGCTCCTCGGGATGGTGTTGCTTCATCTGGCCGAGCAGTTGGCCGAGTTTGCGCCCAGTCGTCAGCCGGGGTCCGAAGCCGAGCAGGAACGACGGCAACATCATCATCTGCTCGCGGGCCGACTGCTTCCACCGTCCGGGCGGATCCCACAGCGCCACCGCGCCGATCGTCGACCCGTCGCTTGCGACTTCCGCGCCGCCGCCGGCGAGGTGATGGTGGCGGGTCACCGTCCCGAAGAATTTCCGCAGGTGCTTCTCCCGGAACTTGTCGTCCGGCATGATCCACATCGCGACCGGGTCGTCGTAGAACGCCCGACCGAGGGCGTGCGACAGCTCGGCGATGTCCGCCTTCCGTGCGGGACGAGTGTTGATTGTCATCGCCAGCCAGAGTAGTAGCGTCGGGAATCGTGTGGGATTTCGAAACGGACCCCGAATACCAGGCGAAACTGGACTGGGTCGAAGAATTCATGGTCAACGAGCTCGAGCCCCTCGACCTAGTGGCGCTCGACCCGTACGACAAAAGAAACCCCGAGACCATGGCGGTGCTGCGGCCGCTGCAGCAGCAGGTCAAGGACCACGGGCTGTGGGCGGCGCACCTGAAACCGGAACTCGGCGGGCAGGGCTACGGGCAGGTCAAGCTCGCGTTGCTCAATGAGATCCTGGGCCGGTCGCGGTGGGCGCCGTCGGTGTTCGGCTCGCAGGCGCCCGACTCCGGCAACGCCGAGATTCTCGCGTTGTTCGGTACCCCAGAACAGAAGGCCCGCTATTTGCAGCCGCTGCTCGACGGGGAGATCACGTCCTGTTACTCGATGACCGAGCCGCAGGGCGGTTCGGATCCGGGTCTGTTCGAGACCCGCGCCGAGCGTGACGGCGACACCTGGGTGATCAACGGCGAGAAGTGGTTTTCCACCAACGCCAGGCTGGCGAACTTCTTCATCGTCATGGCGGTTACCAATCCCGACGCGCGCACCCGCGACAAGATGTCGTTGTTCATCGTCCCCGCCGAGACGCCGGGCATCGAGATCATCCGCAACGTGGGTGTCGGCACGGATTCGCATGCCACCCACGGTTACGTCCGCTATGCCGACGTGCGGGTGCCGGCCGACCACATCCTTGGCGGCGAAGGTCAGGCCTTCGCGATCGCGCAGACCCGGCTGGGCGGCGGCCGCATTCACCACGCGATGCGCACGATCGCGTTGGCGCGCAGGGCATTCGACATGATGTGCGAGCGGGCGGTGTCACGCCAAACCCGGATGGGTCCGCTGTCGAATTTCCAGATGACGCAGGAAAAGATCGCCGACAGCTGGATTCAGATCGAACAGTTCCGGCTGCTGGTGCTGCGCACCGCGTGGCTGATCGACAAGCATCACGACTACCAGAAGGTGCGCCGCGATATCGCCGCGGTGAAGGTGGCGATGCCAACCGTGCTGCACGACGTGGTGCAGCGGGCCCTGCACCTGCACGGTGCACTCGGGGTGTCCAACGAGATGCCGTTTATCAAGATGATGATCGCCGCGGAATCGCTGGGCATCGCCGACGGCGCCACCGAGCTGCACAAGATGACGGTCGCCCGTCGCACATTGCGTGAATACGAGCCGGTGTCAACGCCTTTCCCGTCGCAGCACCTGCCGACTCGAAAAGCGGAGGCACAGGCGAAGCTGGCGGAACGGCTGGAGCACGCCGTCGCCGAGTTCTAACCGGCCGTGACGCGGTCGATGTGCGCGAGAAAATGCTCCAGCACCGCGTCGGGCGCCTCGAGCTGCGGCCAGTGCCCGATATCGTCAGCGAGCATCACCACGTCGGGATCGGGTATCACCTCCGCGTAGCGGCGGGCCATGTGGGCGCCGGAGTTGGGGTCGATCGGCCCGTCGATCAATCGCATCGGCACCGCGGTCTCGCGCATGGCGCGCACCCACCGATTGCGATGCGTGTAGCGGTCGTTGATGAAACGACCGACCTTGTGCATCACCCGGCGGCCGTCGTTGTAGTCCAGGATCTGGTTGAAGACCGTCATCATGTGCGGTGTCGGTTTGGTGTTCGGGCCGAACATCTCGCGCAGCGTCGGTTCCAGCAGCCGACGGGACAGCGGCGTGTTCTGCACCGGACTGAGGATGTCGCCCAACGGAGTTCGCGACATCAGCTTCTGCGCCGCCCGCGGCGTGTAGGTCTCGACGAACATGCCGCCGTTGAGCCAGGTGATCGAGTCTATGCTCAGCGCGCCGTAGGCGTGATCGCCAAACTCGTGACGGGCCAACAGTTCCTGGCCCACCGAGTCGCCGATGTCATGGGCCAGGATGTGCACGTTGTCGAAGCCCAGGTCGACCAGTAGCGCCTCATGCATGTCGGCGTGGTCGTGCACCGAGTACTCGTAGGCGACCGGTTTTGCCGAAAAGCCCATGCCCATCATGTCCGGCGCGATCACGGTGAACCGTTGGGTCAGCGTCGGCCAGATCGGCGCCCAGTCAAAGGAGTTGAACGGGTAGCCGTGGATCAGCAGCAACGGGGGTCCGCTGCCCTCGATGCGATAGAAGATGTCGAAGCCGAGGTAGTCGAAGTGCCGGCCGGAATCCAGCCAGCGTCCCAGTTCAGCGTCCATGACCGCCTAGGTGATGTAGCGAACGACGCTCTCGGCGACACACGCCGGCTTGTCCGAGCCCTCGACCTCCACGGTGGTCGCCACCGTCGCCTGCGTTGCGCCGTTGCCGAGGTCCTCGACGTTGACCAGCGAGCTCTTGGCGCGCACCCGGGAGCCGACCGGAACCGGCGAGG
>Ga0335072_10016398_pt1 | contig 10502 bp, 8 predicted proteins | sample Lox_Sample_21_FD_206725 | JGI IMG/M metagenome (GOLD analysis project Ga0335072, IMG submission 206725) | Soil microbial communities from Loxahatchee National Wildlife Refuge, Florida, United States - Lox_Sample_2.1 | ecosystem: Environmental > Terrestrial > Soil > Wetlands | place: USA: Florida... | reverse complement strand
GGAGAAGATGCGCAGGAAGAACCAGAAGACGTTCAGCGCGTCCAGGAAGATCGAGGCCGCTAGCAGCGGTGCCGAGTCCAGCCCCTGGGTCCGCCGGAGCCGCTGGAAGTCCACCATCGTCAGCCCCGCGAATACCACCAGCCCCAAGATGGAGTACACCAGGTACCCGTGCGGAATGTGCACGAAGATGAGCACGATCCCGAAAGCGAACAACACCAGCAGGGCGATGAACGACACGCGCCATAGCCAGGACAGGTCCCGCCTCGTCGCGTAGCCGGCGGCGCCGAACACCCCGATGAACAGCGCCGTCGCCCCGCCCGCCTGCCAGAGGATCCGCGGGTTCGTCGTCGCGTAGTACACGAGCGTGGGTGCCGACGCCACGCCGAGCAGCGCCCCGAAGGCCAGCAGAAGCACCGTGGACGCGCCCGGCGACCGCCGCGCGGTGAAACGCATCACGATGAGGCACACGAACGCCGCGATGTAGCAGACGATCCCGACGCCCCAGGAAAGGTTGCGGCCCGCGTAGGCTCCGCCAGCGAAGATCGCCGCCGTGAGCGCCACCAGCCCCATCGTCTGCCCGAAGAGCGTCCGCCCGCGCTCGCGCGATGCCGCGTACGGGGCGTAAGCCGCTGAACTATACATACACTGCTCCAATTCCTGACGGCACTTCCCTATTCTTACAGGGATGAGCCGAGTACCTCATGCTCTAGGAGGCTGGCGGGAATGGATCCTGTCACGCTGATCGTGACGGCGCTGGCCGCGGGGGCCGCTTCAGAGCACCACGATGACGCCAGGGGCGCGGTCAAGACGGCCCTGGCCCGCCTGCGGGGGCTGGTCAGGAAGCGGTTCAAGGACCCCGCCAACGGCGAGTACGTGCTGGACAAGCACGCGAGCGCGCCGGAGATCTGGCGGTCCGCGCTCCAGCAGGAGCTCGCGGAGTCGGGCGCGGGGAGCGACGCCGAGCTGGTCGCGGCGGCTCAGGAGCTCATGCGCCTGCTGGGCCCGCGCGATGCCCAGGCAGGGGAGAACGCCGTCACCGTGCGGGATTCACCGGGCGTCCAGATCGGCGAGCGCAACTAGCCCGCCCGGGGGCCACCCCCCGCCCACCTCTTGAAACTAGATCTCAGTTCTATTAACTTGAGCGGTAGCCGAACACGCCGAGAGGTGACGCCGATGACCGTATCCAGCGCAGAGCCCGGTTCCCCCGACGACGGCACCCCGACCCCCATGCCGGGTACCTACGCCCTGGCCGCGCAGCAGCCAGGCACGTGGGCGATCATCGGGCCGCACGGCGAGCGGGTGACCTTCGGCGAGCTGGGCCAGACGGTCAACCGGCTGGCCAACGCGCTGGTCAGCCTGGGGCTGAAGCCTGGTGACGCGGTGGCCACCATGCAGCGCAACGGGCTATCCCACTTCGAGGTCATCCTCGCCTGCACGCAGGTCGGGCTGGTCGTCGTTCCGGTCAACACGCACCTGACGCCGGCGGAGGCCAGCTACATCATCGGCGACTCCGGCGCCAGGGCCGTCTTCGCCACGCATGACCTCGCCGCCCTGCTGGCGCCGGTGCGTGACAGCCTCCCTGAGCACCTGTTCTCCGTGGGCGGGGAGAACGAGGGGGTACTGGCCGTCCCGGGCTGGGCGGGCTACGCCGCGCTGGTCGCGTCGGGGTCACCCGAGCCGCCGGCGCAGCGGGTCGCGGGCATGGTGATGCCGTACACCTCGGGCACGTCCGGCCGCCCCAAGGGCGTGCGGCGCACCATTCCCCCCGTCGACCCGGAGCTGGTGATCAACGGGCTCCTGCCGTTCCTGACGCGGTTCGGCTTCCGGGCCTACAAGGGAGTGCACCTGGTTTGCGCGCCGCTGTATCACTCGGCCCCGCTGACCTTCTCGCTGAACCTGCTGCATATGGGCCACACGCTCGTAGTGCACGAGCGGTTCGACGCCGCCGCCGTGCTCGCCGCCATCGGGGAGCACGGCATCACCAGTACCCAGATCGTGCCCACCCACGTGCACCGGCTGCTCGGCCTTCCCCCTGAGGTGAAGGCGGCCCATGACACCTCCAGCCTGGAGATCGTGCTGGTGGCCGGGGCGCCGTTCCCGGTGCACGAGAAGCAGGCGCTGCTGGACTGGCTTGGCCCAGTCGTCTGGGAGTACCTCGCCGCCACCGAGGGCGTTTCCAGCATCGTCAGCCCGCAGGAGGCCATCGAGCACCCGGGGACCGTCGGGCGCCCGGTACCGGGCATGGTGGTCCTCCTGGACGACGACGGTAACGAGGTCCCGGCCGGGGAAGCGGGCACGATCTGGTTCCAGACCGGCCTGGCCCGTTTTGAGTACCACGGCGACCCGGAGAAGACGGAGAAGGCGGTCCGCCAGGACGGGCTCGCCACCGTCGGCGACATCGGCCGCCTGGACGCCGATGGCTACCTGTACCTGCTGGACCGGCGGAGCGACCTGATCATTTCCGGGGGCGTCAACGTCTACCCGGCCGAAGTGGAGCAGCGGCTGCTGACCCATCCGAGGGTCGCCGACGCCGCGGTCATCGGACTGCCCGACCCTGACTGGGGCGCCCGCGTGACCGCGATCGTCGAGCTGCGCGACGGCTCCCAGGGATCCGACGAGCTGGCGGCGGAGCTGGACAGGCACTGCAAGGCAGAGCTCGCCGCGCAGAAGTGCCCGCGGCGCTATGAGTTCCGCGCGGAGCTGCCGCGCACCCCCACCGGCAAGCTGCTACGCCGCACGCTGCGCGAGGAGCTTATCGGGTAGCGAGGAGGGGTCCCTTGGCCGCTAGAAACCGTACTGGCTGCCGTTGATGACTTTGCCGGAAGGCGGGGGAGTGATCGTGGCGGGTGCCCCGTAATCGGCGAAGGTCATGGTTCCGCCGTTGGCGCCGGTAGCGGTCATGCTCAGCAGTTCGGGCCTCGCGACGTCCGTCACCTCGACCGTCCCGTTCTGGGTGATGTCCGTAATCGGCAGGATCGGCTGGCCGTTGAGCGTCGTGCGTGCTCCCTTGACGACCCGGTCGGTCGCTGGCGCCGCCTGCGTCAAGAGAGTGTTCAGTGAGCAGATCGAGACCAGCGAGCCGGCGGCGGTGTCGCTGGCGCTGCCCAGCAGCCACTTGCCAGACAGCAGGGATAGCGTGGCGCTGTCGCCTGAGTCGCTTCCGGCGGCCGTTTTCCAGAACGTGTCGTCCGGCTTGACCCAGACGTTCTTGCCGAGGTAAACGACCTGGAACGAGCCGGACTTGCCCTCTGTGATCGTGCCCGTGCAGCCCTTGCCGCGGACCACGGTGAGCGCGAAGGTGATCTTCTGGCCCGCGTTAGTGCTCGTTCCGATGAAGTGGACGGTCGACGCCGCCGTCGTGTCGCCGATCGCCTTGTTGATGATGGCCGTCGCGGTGAGGCTCGCGAGCGGGTCGCTGGGGGACGCGGACGCGGATGTCGTCGCGTGGGTACTCGCCCCGGTGGCACTGCCCTGCGTACCACACGCGGCCAGCCCGGCCGTGAGCGTTGCCGCCAGCGCGGCCGTCAGCGCGGCGGGCCGTGCGGGGCATGCCATCAGGCGAATCGTCGTCACTTTTTAGCGTCCTCTCAGGTCATGATCAGCGGCTGCTGAGGAATCGTAAATGCCGCGCATTTACCAACCCAAGAGGCAGGGTCAAACCGTTACATATGACCAGAATCACTCACGATGGTGCCGATCCTCGACTGGGTGCCGAGCGCCTTCAGGCGTTGGCGAGCAGCGCCTCGTTTGGCCGCTCGGGCAGTTCGGTGAGCGGCCGGGTGACCTCGCTGACGGCCGGGCCAAGCCGGGACGCCGGCCCGGCCAGCGCGCCCAGGTCGAAGCCGTAGATGGCGGCGGCGTTCTCCGCCAGGACCTGGCGCAGGTCGGCTTCGGCCCAGTCGTGGAAGACCTGCCGCAGCGCGAGCGTCGTGTAAGGGAAGGTGCCCTCGTCGTGCGGGTAATCGCTGCCCCACATGATCTTGTCGATCCCGAGGACGTCCCGGGCGGCCCTGGCGTCGGAAAGCCGGGGGAAGCTGACGCCAAGCCAGACGTTCTGCCTGAAGTACTCGGTCGCCGACTTCGGCAGCACCTGGTCGGGCTTGAATCGCAGCTCGCCGACCCGGCCGGTGTCGCGGACCCGCTTCAGGGTGTCATCCAGCCGGGCGAGCAACGGCGGGACCCACGCGCAGCCGGCCTCGGTCATCACGAAGCGCAGCCGCGGGAACCGCTCGAAGACGCCGGACAGCAGCATGAACAGCAGCGGCCGCTTGTGGTAGTGCTCGATCTCGGTCAGCATGATCAGCGCCGAGGACGGGAAGGGCGCGTAGGCCGGGCTGCCGGTGCCGCCGTGCACGTTGACCGGGACCTCCAGGTCCTCGCAGACCGCCCACAGCCGGTCGTAGTCCGGGTGGTTGAGCGGCTTGATCCAGTTCACGTCGGGCGGGACGTTCGGCAGCAGGATGCCGCCGCGCAGGCCGTGCTCCTTGATCCAGCGCACGTCCTCGATGGCGTCGTCGATGTCGTTGAGGAAGATCTGGCCGATGCCCGCCCGGCGCTGCGGTGCCCGCGAGCAGAAGTCCTCCAGCCAGCGGTTGTGCGCCTGGATGCCGGCCCGCCGCCGCTCGTAGTCCGCCGCCGAGGGCGGCGGCGCGAACAGCACGAAGCTGGGGAAGAACGGGGGCACCGTGTTCGGGAAGATGACCTCGCCGACCACGCCGTCGGCGTCCTGCTGGGAGTTGCGCATCTCGTCGTCCCAGTTGCGGTAGCGCCGCTGGTCGCCGAGGTCCTTGAACGGGTTCTTGTAACGGCCGCGCCAGGCGTCGAAGTCGTCATGGAACCGCGGGTCAAGAAACGACCGGTACTGCTCGTGGCTGCCCCCGGCGTGGGTGTCCGCCGAGATCACCGTGTAGCGGTCGGAAGGTGCCACGGGTGGTCACGTCCTTTCGGTGGTTTCGCCCGGCCGGGATCTCTCCTCGCGCTCAAGCTGCTGCTTGAGGAGCTTGCCCGTCTCGGTATAGGGCAGCGCGTCGCGGAACTCGACCGTCGCCGGGATCTTGTAGGCGGCCAGCGCGGCGGCGCACCAGTCGCGGACCTGCCCGGCCGTGACGGCGGAGCCCGGCCGCCGGACGACGAAGGCCTTCGGCTCCTGGCCGAGCTCGGGGTGGTCGACGCCGATGACGGCGGCGTCGTCGATGTCGGGGTGCTCGACGAGGCGGTTCTCGATCTCGACGGGGTAGATGTTCTCCCCGCCGCGCAAGATCAGGTCGCGGCGGCGGCTTTCCAGGTACAGCAGGCCGCCGGAGACCCGGCCGTAGTCGCCGGTCCGGTACCACCGGTTGTCGTCGAGCACGGCCGCCGTCGCGGCCGGGTCGTCCCAGTAGCCGAGGAACACCGACGGGGTGCGCAGGCAGATCTCCCCGACCTCGCCCTCCGGCAGCACCGCCCCCAGCTCATCGCGGACCTGCACCTCGACCGTCGCCTGGGCGGGCCCGACCGAGGTCGGGACGGCGACGAACAGGTCCCCGCCGGTCAGGGTGCCCAGGCCCACGCTCTCGCTCATCCCGTAGCCGTTACCGAGCCGGACAGCGGGGAACCGCGCGTGCAGCTCGCGGACCAGCTCGGGCGGGTACACCGCGCCGCCGCCGCCCACGGTCGTCACCGAGCTGAGGTCGTAGGCGTCCAGGCCGGGGTGGCGCAGCAGTCGCCAGAACTGGGTCGGCACCCCCGACAGCGAGGTGACCTTGTGCCGCTGGGCCAGCTCCAGCCAGGTCAGCGGGTCCCACGGGCCGGGCGCGGGGAACACCAGCGACATGGGGAAGGCGGCGCCGGTGATGAGCGTCGCGACGAGCCCGGAGATGTGGAACATCGGGCTGGACACGATCGTGCAGCCATGGGCCGGCCCGCCCGGCCGGGCCACCGGCGCGGAGGCGGTAGCGACCGCGCCGGCCGCGGCGGCCAGCCGGTTGACCATGGCGAAGTTGATGATGTTGCGGTGCGACAGGGTGGCGCCCTTGGAACGGCCCGTCGTGCCGCTAGTGAACAAGATGACGGCGGGCGAGTCCTCCGTGATGCCGGCCCGGTCCGGTGCCTTCCCGGCCAGCTCGCGAGCCGCCCGGTGCAGCTCGCCGAGCAACCGCACCGGCACCCCGCCCGGCACGATGCCGCCGTCGAGGCGGGCCAGCCGCCGTTCGTCGCCCGCGACCAGCTTCGGCGTGGTCAGGCTGATCCCGTAGGCCAGCTCCGGGCCGGTCCACCAGCCGTTCAGGCTGGTGACGATGGCGCCGAGGGTGATGGTGGCCCACATGAGGATGGCGTACTCGGCGTAATTGGCGGCCACGATGGCGACCCGGTCACCGGTCGTGACGTCGTAGCGCTCGGCGAGCAGGACGGCGGTGGCGTCGATGTCCTCGACCGCCTCCCGGTAGGTCCACGAGCGGTCAGGCGATATGAGGAACGGCAGGTCGGGAGTGCTGGCGGCCTGGCCGTCGAGCATCTGGCGCAGGGTGCGCGGCCGGCGGGCGAACACCGGGTGGTCGTGGCCGAGTACCGGCTCGGTGACGATCTCGAAGGGGGCACCGGGCCCGGCCAGCGCGGCCTGGGCTTGCGGCGGCAGCAGGGGCAGGCCCGGCCAGCGCAGGTGGGACGGCGGCGGGCTGGGTGCCGCCGTGGACGGGCCCGTTTGGTCCCCGGGTGAGGTCATCGGGTGGTGGCCGTTCAGGCGGGGCGGCGGGTGGCGAGGTAGCGGCCGTTGTCGCGCATGACGGCCTGGCACTGGGCCGCCGTGTAGTCGAAGTTCTGCAGGTCCTTGATGTAGGAGGCGGGCTCGGCGAGCCCTTCGACGTGCGGGTAGTCGCTGCCCATGAGGATGTGATCGGGGCCGATGAGCGCCAGCAGGGCGGCGAGGTCGTCCTCGTAGAAGGGGGACACCCAGACGTGCCGCCGGAAGGTCTCGCGGGGATCTTCGGGGTAGAGGTGGGGGACTTGCCCGTAGGACTTGGCGAGCTTCTCGAACAGGTGGAAGACCCAGGCCGAGCCGACCTCGATGGAAGCGATCCGCAGGTTGGTGAAGCGGTGGAACAGGCCGCGGGACAGCAGGCTGGCGATGGTGTCCTGCATCGGGTCGAAGGAGGCGATGCCGCGGAACGCGGTGGCCCGGAACGCCTCGGTGAAGTCACTCTCGCCCCAGTCCCGCTGGTACCTGGTGTAGGCCGTCTCGCCGCCGTGGTAGCAGACGGTGATCCCGGAGTCGCTGGCCAGCCGCCAGAAGGGGTCGAAGAGCTCGTCGGCCGGCGAGCGCATGCCCAGCGCGGTCGTCACCGGCCCGCCGACCATGACGACGAACCGGGCGTCGCGTTCCAGCGCCCACTCCAGCTCGCGGACCGCGTTGTCCGGGTCGGCGAGGGTGATGTAGGGGGCGGCGAAGATGCGGCCGGCGTAGGCGAAGCCCCAGTCCTCGTCCAGCCAGCGGTTGAAGGCGCGGAACGCGGCCGTGAGCGCGGGCAGGTCACCGGTGAGGGCTTGTTCCATGCCGACGCCGAGGGTGGGCAGCAAGATGCAGCCGTCCATGCCCTGGGCGTCCATGAGGGCGAGGCGGGCGTCGCGGTCCCGGTACTCCGGCCGGATGGGCTCCAGCTGGCCGAACAGCACGCTGGGGTCGGCGCCCTTGGGGTTACGGCCGCGGAAGTACTCGTCCATGACGCCCGGCGCCGCCACCGGGTCGAACGTGGGGTTCGGGATGAACTTGTTCACCTTCCCGCCCACCAGCAGCCGGGTCTTACCGTCCACGTGCGCCCACTGCATGGTCCGCTTGCGGTAGGCCGGCTCGATGTGCCGGGTGAACGCGTCGGTGGCCTCGTAGTAGTGGTTATCGCAGTCGAAGAACCGGAACGGCAGCTCGGTGGTCATGAACCCAACACTAGAACCGGATTCTTGTTTCTGCAAGAGGTCAGTCGCCCGGTCCGGCGGCGGCGCTACCCGACGACAGCGCTACCCGACGACAATGGGGAGCCGGGACAGCCCGCGGACGTTGGGGTTGACCCGGCGCTCGACGCCGGACTCGTCGATGGTGAAGTCGGGGAAGCGCCGCAGCAGCTCCTCGAAGGCCACCCGCGTCTCGAGCCGGGCCAGCGACGCGCCCAGGCACAGGTGCCGCCCGAAGCCGAAGCTCACGTGCCGGTCGATGTCGCGGTGGATGTCGAAGGCATCCGGGTCGGGATACTTGCGCTCGTCGTGCACGGCCGAGCCGGTCACCAGGATCACCCGCTGGCCGGCCGGGATGACCGCGTCCCCGACCTGGACGTCCCGTGTCGTCCACCGGCCCTGGTAGTGCGAGGGCGGGTCCCAGCGCAGCATCTCCTCGACGGCGTTGGGCAACAGGGCCGGATGGGCGGCCAGCTCACGGCGCGCGTCGGGGAACCAGGTGAGCGCGACCACGCCGTTGGGGATCAGCTTGGCGACGGTCTCGTGGCCGGCGAAGGACAGTTCAAGGAAGCGCCCGGCGAGCTCGTCGTCGGTCAGCATCCGCTCGCTGCCGTCCTCCTGCTCGACCGGGGTGGTCATCAGCATGGTGATGACGTCGTCGCCCGGGCTGGCCCGGCGCTCCCGGACCAGGCCGGCCAGCAGCTCGGCCAGCTCAAGCGTGGCGTTGATGCCATCGTCGGCGAGCTGGCCGTTCTCGTCCAGGTCGGCGATCCGGTCGCTGAGGCGGTGCACCTGGTCCCGGGCGGACTCCGGGATGCCGATCAGCTCGCTAATCACGTCGAGCGGCAGGCGGAAGGAGAAGTCTTCGACAACGTCGAAGCGCTCCCTGCCCTTCAGCTGGTCCAGCAGGCCGGCCGCGGTGCGCCGGATGAACGGCTCCAGCTGGCTAATGCGGCGCGGGGTGAACAGCCGGGCCACGATCTTGCGGTGCGCGGTGTGCTCGGGCGGGTCCTTGACGATGATGAACGGGGCGTCTTTCTCCATCCCGGCGATGGTCACGCCGTGCGCGCTGGAGAAGTCCTTGTGATTCAGGTGCGCGGCGATGACGTCGTCGTACCGCGACAGGGCCCAGAAGCCGAGCTCCTCGTTGTGATAAACCGGCGCCTCGTCGCGCAGTCGCCGGTACACGGGGTACGGGTTATGCGCCGTCTGCCAGTCGAACGGGTTGTACTCAACCATCAGCCTCGGTGACCTCCCCGGCCCGCCGTTGCCAGCGGCTCCCGTTGTTAAGTATTTTTTATAATATATTACATGCCCCGGACGGCTTACGCGATGGCGCCGTTGCTGCGGTGGCGTGCGACGCGATGGCGCCGTTGCGGTGCCCCAGGGCTATGCGATGGCGCCGTTGCGGTGGCTCAGGTCTACGCGATGGCGCCGTTGCGGTGGCTCAGGGCTACGCGATGGCGCCGTTGCGGTGTCGTAGGGCTACGCGATGGCGCCGTTGCGGTGCCCCAGGGCTACGCGATGGCGCCGTTGCGGTGTCGTAGGGCTACGCGATGGCGCCGTTGCGGTGGTGGGGTGCCATGCGATGGCGCCGTTGCTGTGGTTAGAGCGCGGGCAGCAGGGGCCGGATCGCATCCCAGGGCTCCCCGCGCAGGGCGGCGATCCCGGCCAGGACGGTGATGACCTGCCGCTGGAACCGGGCGAGCTCCGCATCCGGAGAAGCCTCGTCCGCGCCCGGTCCGCCCTCGGCGAGGAGCCGCTCGAGGTGCGGCAACTGGTCGCCCCGCGCGATCAGCGTGCGGATCTCCACGTCGAACGGGCTGCCCTCGCGGCGGCTGCGCTCCTGCCTGATCGCGGCGATCGCCGAGCCAAGGGCGCATTCGCATACGAGGTCGTAGGCCTCCAGGGCCTGGCGGGCGGTGAAGCCCTGGCTCATGCACGGCCCGATGGCCCTGTCGATGGCCGGGGCGGTCAGCTCCGGCCCGACCGCGCCATCGATGAAGTGCTTGAGCAGCTCCGGGTCATGGCTGAACGCACGCCGGTTGTAATCGGCCCACTCGTGCAGCCAGACAGCCCAGTGCTGCCCGTGGTCGACGGGCATGGTCATCCGCAGCGCCGACTGCTCGGCGGCCAGCCGGATCAGGTCCTCGCGGCCGCTGACGTAGTGGTAGAGGCCGGGGACGCTGACGCCGAGCCGTTCGGCCACCGAGCGGAGGGTGAGCTCGGCGAGCGGGATCTCGCCAGCGGCGCGGGCGATCGCCGCCCGGTCGATGCGCGGTGGCCGGCCAAGGCGTCGGCCCTGGCCCGGTTCACCCGCGCGACCTGGGGCGGAGCGGGACGAGATCCGGTCGCTCACGGTCCTCCTGGCGCGCGGCCGGCCAGGGCCGGGTCCGGTATCTGGGTCAGCCCAGGATGCCATGACCGTCGGCGAGGGTGGGGTACTGCCCGGCCGCTAGCCGCCCGGCCCGCTGGCGCAGCTTGTCGGTGTCGGCCGCCAGGTCGGACGTGATGCAGTAGGTCCCGGCGGTGATGCCATCGATGACCTGCCCAGCCAGCCCGTCCAGCGGCTGGACCGGCAG
>Ga0335072_10016395_pt1 | contig 10504 bp, 8 predicted proteins | sample Lox_Sample_21_FD_206725 | JGI IMG/M metagenome (GOLD analysis project Ga0335072, IMG submission 206725) | Soil microbial communities from Loxahatchee National Wildlife Refuge, Florida, United States - Lox_Sample_2.1 | ecosystem: Environmental > Terrestrial > Soil > Wetlands | place: USA: Florida... | reverse complement strand
GAAGGGTCGGCGGTGTCGTATACCCGTAGTAGCGCACGAAGAGCCGGGTCTGTGCCGCGAACTGGTAGTTGAGCGTTGCATTGGGATACCAGTTGACAAAATTTCGCCGCCCGGACGTATCCGCAACGAGGTCCTTCTGGTAATACCCGGCAAACGCCACATCGTTAGCCGCAGTGAACCGGAATTTCTTCCGGATGAGCGTATAGGACAGGCCGCCCCGCTGGGTAAGAATATTATACTGATAGTTGTTGCTGTACACTGAGTCCAACACATCATACTTGCCATTCCCGTCCTTATTGTAGGAATTCCGGTCCGAATGCGTGTTGTTGACGGTCGCGCCGTAGTCGATACCCAGGAACATCTCTTTTCCGATCGGCTCCGTATAGGTCAGCCTCGAGTCCAGCAGGATATTTTTCGTCAGGTAATTCTTGTATTGATCGATCAGCGAGTCCTGGGTAAGGGCGCCCCCGCTATAAAACTCCGTATTGCTGTACAGATAACCCGACGACGTGTTGTCACTGTAATTTTCGCGCACATTCAGCGAGATGGTCCGCCCCGGTTTTCCCAGTTTCTTTCGCCACAGCAGGTTGCTGTTATAGCCGCGGTTATCCCCCACCGTGCCCACCGTCCGGGTATTCCGGTTCACGAGACTGCTGTCACTGGCCAGGGCCTCGGAATAATCCGCCTCATTGTTGACCTTATGATCGTTCCCGCCGTCCGCGCTCAGTTTGATGGAAGAGGTCGAATCGATCTTCCATTCAAGGATACCGCTGAAGTTCTGACGGATGATCTGACGATTGAATTGCTGGGACGAATTGTTATAATAGAAGGTATCCGGAAGGATATTTTCCGAACTGGTCGCGCTGTTCCCATTGATCGACAAGTCCATGTATTTATAGTTGCCGTTGAGGGACTGCGCATCGTCATTCCATTTGTCATTGTAGTGCAAACCACCCGTTTTGACGGTGGGGAAACCCTGCCCGGAATACTGCCCGTTCCAGTCGTCGAGATCGTTATTATTCCCGATGCCATTGAAGGTGACCGCGCCGGTATTGGCATCTACATCCAGGTTAGTTGCGAAGCTCTGGCCGTAGGTGTCCCGGTCCTGCCAGTTTAGGCCGGTCCTGCCGGTGTTGGAATAAATACCATAGGCCGCCAGCTTCTCTTTTTTCTTAAAATAGTTCGCCATCAGCTCCTCGTCATAGTAGCCATCCGTTCCCATACTGGCGGTGGCGCGGCCGAAATAACCATTCTTTTTGCTGTCCTTCAGCTTCAGGTTGATGGTCTTATCCCGCTGGCCGTCGTCAATCCCCGTGAAGACGGCCTGGTCGCTTTTCTTGTCATAGACCTGGACCTTGTCGACCATGTCGGCCCGAAGGTTCTGGGTCACCAGGGTAGGATCGTCGCCGAAGAATTCCTCCCCATCCACCAGGACTTTTTTGACCGTTTGTCCTTCTGCGGTTATCTGGCCGTTGTGATCTACCTGGATACCCGGCAGCCGCTTAAGCAGATCTTCCACCGTTGCCCCTTCGTGGACGTGAAAGCTGTCGGCAACGAATTCCGTCGTGTCGCCCTTGATCCGCATGGCCCCCCTGCTGCCGTTGACGACAACCGCCTGGAGCAGCTTGCTTTTCAGCACCATCCCGATGGTCGGCAGCTGGATTTTCGCGGCGGAATCGACATCCAGGGTATCGACATAATCGGCATAGCCGGGGTAGGTCACCAGGATGAGATAGTGACCGCCGGAAAGCTTTGTGAGGTGGAAATTACCGGCCGCATCGGAACGGGTATGTCGAACCAGGATGGAGTCGGATTTGCGTAAGAGAAGAATGGAACTGTTGGCGAGATTTCTGTTTTCGGCGGTATCGGTGATCTTTCCGCTGACCTGCGCCTTTTGACCAAGGGCTGCGGAAGCACACCAAAAACTCAAAAGGATCAAGGCAATTAGCTTGGGCATAATGGACAATGGTTGACTGTAAATTATCCTCTAAAACAGGGATATGCAAAGCCGATCCCTTAAATTTACGTTAAAGACAGAAAAAAGCTCCATTTCCATAAAACTACTGACCGTGGAACCAGCGATCGGAAAAAAATACGAAGAGATCCATTTCGTCGACTCGACCAAACCGGTTTGGAATTACTCCCTTTTTACCGATGAGGATATCCGGAATTTCCAGCAGGGCACCCACTACCGCGTCTACGAGCGGCTGGGTTCGCACCGGGCAAATGTCCTGGGGATCGAAGGCTATTACTTCGCCGTATGGGCGCCGAATGCGACCGCCGTATCCATTATCGGCAATTTCAATAACTGGGCGCCCGATACCCATCCTTTATTTGTCCGGCTGGACCGGTCGGGCATCTGGGAAGGCTTCATTCCTCATTTCAGCACGGGCGACGCCTATAAATATCATATTCACGGCTTTGGCGGGGGCACCCTCGACAAAGGCGACCCCTACGCATATTTTTGGGAGATGAGGCCCCGAACCGCCTCCATCACCTGGGAGCTGGACTATGACTGGAAGGATGGGGAATGGTTGAAAGATCGTAAGGCCCGCAACTCGCTCGAAGCCCCCTGGACGATCTATGAAGTGCACCTCGCCAGCTGGATGCGGCCAAACGCTTTCAGCGAAGAATCGTACAACACCTACGCCCAATTCCGCGAACTGCTCGTGCCATACGTCAAGGAGATGGGCTTTACCCATGTTGAATTAATGCCTGTCATGGAACATCCCTTCGATGGCAGTTGGGGCTATCAGGGAACGGGATATTACGCGCCCACTTCGCGGTTCGGCGATCCCCAGGGGTTCATGGCCCTGGTCGACGCCTTTCATCAGGCCGGCATCGGCGTCATCCTCGACTGGGTGCCTTCCCATTTCCCATACGATTATCACGGTCTCTATCTGTTCGACGGGGCCAATACCTATGAGTATGCCGATATGCGCAAGGGCTACCACCCCGACTGGAACAGCTATATCTTCAATTATAAGCGGGGAGAGGTGAAATCCTTCCTGATCAGCAATGCGCGCTACTGGCTGGACCGTTATCACATCGACGGCCTCCGCGTTGACGCCGTCAGCTCGATGTTAAAATTGAACTATTCGCGGAAGGAAGGGGAGTGGGAGCCCAACGAACACGGCGGGGATGGCAACCTCGAAGCGATTTCCTTTATCAAGGATCTCAACCAGACCCTTTACCGGGATTTCCCCGACATCCAAACCATCGCTGAAGAAGCCACAGACTGGCCGGGTGTCAGCCGCCCGACATTCGCCGACGGTCTCGGCTTTGGCATGAAATGGATGATGGGCTGGATGCACGACACCCTCGACTACTTCAAGCTCGACCCGCTCTTGCGCGGCGGCAGCCAGGACAAGTTCACCTTCTCGATGATGTACTATTACGACGAAAACTTCGTCCTTCCACTGAGCCACGATGAGGTCGTGCACGGCAAGTCTCCCATGCTCTACAAGATGCCCGGTGACGAATGGCAAAAGGCTGCGAACCTGCGCCTGCTCTATACCTATATGATGACCCACCCCGGCGGCAAACTGCTGTTCATGGGCAACGAGTTCGGCGCTACGACCGAATGGAATTACAAGACGGAGCTCCCCTGGGGGTTATTGAAGTATGACAGCCACCGCGGGATCAAGGACTGCTACCGGGATCTGAACCACCTGCTGACCGGCCAGCCCGCGCTGTACCAGAACCAGTTCAATATCTTCGGCTTCGAATGGGTTGACCTCCAGCACCGCAATGAAAGCGTGGTCGCCTACCGCCGCAAGGGCCGAAACCCCGCCGACGACCTGCTGATCATCCTGAACTTTACCCCCGTCATCCGCCGTGACTGGCGCGTATATGCTCGCGGCAAAGACCGATGGCGCGAGATCTTCAACAGTGATGATCGAAAGTACTGGGGCACCGGCGACACCAACAATCCGCTTATTCCCGTCAAGCTGATCAACGAGACCGATGAAGGATATGAACTGATCGTGCATTTGCCGCCGCTGGGGGGGATCGTGTTAAAATAGGTTGAAAATTGCGCCTCTTTGGTGTATCTTTGTACAAATTCGAACCATGTTGACTTATAACGCCATCATAAAAGAGCTCAAAAACATACCGGTGAACCGGCTGGAAGACCTCTACAAAATGGTTCGTTCCTTAAACCCCAATTCCAGGAAATCAGCTCAGGTCAAAAAGAAGATCTTGTCTTTCTCCGGCGCTTTTGCAGACATGTCCTCCAAAGATTATGCAGATTTTGTCAATGAGACAAAAAAGACGCGAGCCGGCCTCTTTGATCGTAAATTCGAGTAACAATAAGTGGAACTCGGAGAACCGAAAAGCTGATGAAACCTTCCCTGCTTGATACAGATATTTTATCGGAGTTTCTAAGGGGAACCGTTGGCGTGACGGCAAAAGTTGCCGAGCATGTGGAGGAGCATGGGCATATTAATTTCAGCATTATCACGTATTATGAAATCATGAACGGTCTCCTTTATAAGGATGATGGCAAATGACTTGCAACTGATCACCAACAATACCGATCATTTCAAACGTATCAAGGGATTACATTTAGATAATTGGGCAAAATAATCATTCATCAACAAAAAAATCCTCTACATCCGCTCCGGCATCCGTATCCCCAGCAACCCCATCCCCGACCGCAATACATTGGCCGTCAGCTGCGCCAGCCGCAGGCGCAACACCTTCTTCTCCGGCGACTCCGCACCCGTAATAGAATGCACATTGTAGAATGAATTGAACGTCTGCGCCACCTGGAACGCATATGCCGCGACCAGCGACGGATTCATCTCCTCACCCGCCTGCACGACAACCGACGGATATTTCTCTAACACCACGATCAACGCCTTTTCCAGGGACAGCAACGCGGTGCTCATCGGGCCCGCGAAAACCGAATCTCCCTCCTTTCGGAAGATCGACCGGATCCGCGCATACGCATACTGGATAAAAGTCGCCGTATAACCATGAAGGTCGATCGACTCCTCCGGATTGAACAACATCCGCTTCTTCGGATCGACCCGCAGCAGGAAGAACTTCAGCCCGCCCAACCCGATCGTTTCATACAACACATCCAGCTCGGACGCCGAAAAGCCTTCCGTTTTCCCCTGCTCGATCGTCTTGCGCTCCGCTTCGGCATGCATCTCGTCCAGGATCGCATCCGCATCGACAACCGTTCCTTCCCGCGTCTTCATGCGCCCCGTCGGCAATTCTACCATTCCATAGCTCAAATGATAGATTCCATCAGCCGACGGCAATCCCAGCTTCCGGCAGATCAGCTTCAGGACCTTGAAATGATAGTTCTGTTCGTCACCTACCACATAGACACTGCGGTCAGCCCCGAACTCCTCATATCGCTGTACCGCCAATCCGATATCCTGTGTGATATACACCGCCGTCCCATCCCGGCGCTGCACGATCTTCTGATCCAGCCCGTCGGCGCACAAGTCGATCCAGACGCTTCCATCCTCTTTCTTAAAAAACACTCCCCTTTCCAACCCCATCTCCACCAGTTTCTTCCCCAGCAGATAGGTATCGCTTTCGTAATAGATCTTGTCGAAATCGCTGCCGATGCGGGCATAGGTCGCGTCGAAACCTGCATAGACCCAACTGTTCATTGTCTTCCAAAGCCCGATCACCTCCGGTTTGCCCGCCTCCCAGTCGACCAGCATCTGTTGCGCCTCTTTCATGATGGGCGCCTCCTTCTCCGCTTCCTCTTTCGACATCCCGCGCGCCACCAGGTCATCCACCTCCTTCTTATACTGGTCGTTAAAAAGTACGTAATAATCGCCGACAAAATGATCCCCCTTGATCCCCGTATCCGCCGGCGTGGCCCCTGCCGCAAACCATTTCCACGATACCATGCTCTTGCAGATATGGATGCCGCGGTCATTGTCAATACAGGTTTTGACAACCTCATAGCCGTTGGCCTTGCAGATCTCGGCGACACTCCAGCCCAAAAAATTATTCCGCAGATGCCCCAGGTGGAGCGGCTTATTGGTATTGGGGGAAGAATATTCGATCATCACCTTCCGCTCACTCGCCGGCCGCCTGCCATAATCGGGCTGGTCGAAACTTCGGGCCAGGAAGATCAGCCAGCAGCTGTCGGCAACCGTGAGGTTCAGGAAACCCTTGATCACATTATATCCGCCGAAAAGATCGGGCCGCTCCCGCACCAGCGCCTGCCCCAGATCGTTGCCCAAGATCTCCGCGGAGCGCCGCAACGGTTTGACAAGCGAGAACAGCACGACCGTATAATCGCCCTCGAACTCCGGCTTCGTTTCATTGACGGAGATCTCCCCGTTCTCCGGATAGTACTGAAAATCGGCTGAAAGAACCTGCAGCGTAGCTGCTTTGATCTGGCTGATAATGTCCATTGGTTATAAAAGTCCTGATGTGGCCGCAAAAATACAACAGGATCGTGAATTGTAGCGATTTGTCAGTATCTTCGCGCTTTAAGGCAGCCGACTTTATGATAAAGAAGTGGATCACCGGTTTCATCGATTTCTTCTATCCCCCTTTCAGCAAGCTGATGCCCGTTCAAACCTTCCGCTATGCGGTCTGCGGAGGCACCAATACCTTGCTGGATATCTTCCTGTATTTTGTCAGTTATCACTATATCCTCCACGAAAGATTCGTCAACCTGGGCCTTGTCACCATCTCCCCCTATATCCTCGCATTCCTGATGTCATTTAGTATCAGCTTTCCGGCAGGCTATCTGCTGAATAAGAACATCGTCTTCCCGAACTCGGTTCTGCTCGGCCGCGTACAGCTGTTCCGCTATTTCCTGCTGGTCGTCATCTGCCTGGCACTGAACTATATTTTCATCAAGCTCTTCGTCGAACAGTTCCATCTCTATGCCACCGTCGCCAAGATCCTGACCACCATCATCGTCGTCTCTTTCAGCTACCTCACGCAAAAGAATTTCACCTTCAAAACCGAACGCGTCAAGGCGAACGAACCGCTTGACTAATGTTCCTTCGGCTGCGTCATGCTGAACCAATTCCCGACGCCATCGGTGATGATCGCTTCGATGCCATAGAACTGCTCCTTCGGCTCCCCCTTGAACACCACCCCTTTGGCCTTCAGCTCTTCATAAGTAGCCCGGCAATCCGGTGTCTGCAGCACGCCCGCACCCAGCGCGCCCTTCTCCAGCAGCACTCGAAAGGCATTTTTGGTCTCCTCATCATAACCCATCGCCCCGGCCGTAAGCGGCGCGAGGATGGCGATCTGCAATCCGGGCTGTTCCGGCGGCGTAACCGTCAGCCAGCGAAAGCCGTTCTCCATTTTCTGATCGAAAGCTACTTTGAAACCCAGCTTGTTCACATAAAAATCGAAAGCCTTGTCCTGGTCGAGTACAAAGATGGAGGCATGCGAGACTTTGGTGATCATAAAAGAAATGTTTTAGGCCATAAAACTACCCCTTCGCCATCATCCCGGCATCTCGATTATTGCTTTTTTGGCGCCACGATCTCATCGATGAAACAGAAGGGGATCACCCGGCGCGGCTCCTCTTTCGCCTGCACCCGCAAATGCCTGGAAGCCTCGCGAAATTCGCCGGGCGCCACCCCGGTCTCCTTTTTGAACAATAGACTGAACGACCCGATACTCTCAAACCCGACCTGCATGCAAACCTCTCCGACCGTACAATGGGCATCCGCCGCCAGTATCCGCCTGGCATGATCGATCCGCTTATACGTCAAATACTGGTGCGGCGTCCGTCGATAAATGCGCCGGAACATCCGGTGAAAATGATACCGCGACAGACAAGCCTCGCCGGCGATCGCATCCAGGTCGATCGGTGAATCGAAATGGTCGTCGATAAAGACCTTCGCATCAACGATCTTTTTATATACGTCTGCGGCGATCGGCATGCGCGGGGCCGCTGAATTAAAATGCGGTTCACCAAATTTAATGTTTGTAATTCAAATGCTTACATTAACTTGTTGGCACAATTTTAGGGGTTCGTTGTTAGTATAGATGATCACCGTTATCATACCTGCATTTAATGAAGAGTCAACCATCCGCCAGGTCATTCGCCAGGCCAAACGGAACGAGCTCGTCAATGAGATCATTGTGGTCGACGACCTCTCTACCGATCACACCGTCGCCGAAGCTGCTGAAGAGAATGTCAAAGTGATCACACCCACCCACTCCGGGAAAGGCGAGTCGATGCGCGAAGGGTTGCTCATGGCTAAAAATGAGATCGTGGTCTTTCTCGAACCCGATCTCCCGGATTACGACAAGGATATCGTGGGCCTGCTCACAGCCCCGTTAATAGAAGATGAAGCCGATTTCGTCAAATCCTATTTCGAACGCCCGGCGGGCCGGGTCGCCGAGATCCTCGTTAAACCCATGCTGGAATTCTTTTTTCCCCATCTGCTCGAATTCCGCCAGCCGCTCAGCGGCATGATCGCCGGTAAAAAATCCATCTTTCAAAAGGTGGAGTTCGATAATGATTATGGAGTGGATATCGGCCTGCTCATCGACATGCACCAGGTCCGGGCCCGGATAAAGGAGGTCTGTATCGGGGAAGTCGAGAATGACCGGCATCCGCTCCATGTCCTCGGCCGCATCTCCAAACAGGTCGCCAATGCGATCTTCAAACGGGTAAATATTTTTGACCAGGGCCGCCGCCAGGAAGACTCAGGCCCCCAGATGCGGGAACAGGTGGAATTCGCACTCAAGGAAATGGACCGGCAGCCCAGGAAGATGATCGTCTTCGACATGGACAACGTCCTCCTCCAGGGCAGCTTTATCCACGCGGCTGCCCGCCAGTTCGGGTTTGCCAGGGAACTGCAGGACATCCAGCAGCAACCCAAGAGCCCCTTCATAAAGACCCAGAAGATCGCTCGCCTCTTCGAAGGACGAAGCTTTGCCGAACTGATCCACGTTGTGGAATCGATTCCCCTGGTCGGCGATGCCGTCGCGACCATCCGGGAGCTCCAGATCCGCGGTTATGTCTGCGGGATCATCAGCGACAGCTACCACGCTATCGCCAACCATGTCAAAAATCTCCTCGGTCTCGACTTTACGCTCGGCAACGAACTTGAATTTCAGAAAAGTGTGGCCACCGGGGAGGTCCGGATCCCCTCCCAACTCCTCAAAGACCGGTTCAGCCAGTGCGAGCACGACCACTGCAAATCGAATATGTTTCAATACATTCTGCACCGTTTTGGCATCAGCCTGGCAGACGCCGTGGCAGTCGGTGACGGCGAAAGCGATATTTGTATGGTCAAAATGGCGGGAACCGGAATTTCCTTTAACTCCACCACCCCCGTCCTCGACCAGGTGGCAGATTATGTATTTCGTGACACGTCACTCCAACCTGTGCTGGGAGTGGCGAGGTGACAAACCTGCCATTTTTTCACTTTTCTCTGCGTGGCATAATGATTGTCAATGCTTACCAGATAAATCTATTAATATGGGAAAAATTATCGGAATTGACCTTGGCACCACGAATAGTTGCGTAGCCGTAATGGAAGGCAATGAGCCCGTTGTCATCGCCAATGACGAAGGCCGCAGGACGACCCCTTCCATCGTCGCTTTCCTCAAGAATGGGGAAAGGAAGGTCGGGGATCCTGCCAAAAGACAGGCGATCACCAACCCCGTGAACACGATCATGTCTGTCAAGCGTTTCATGGGTCGCCGTTACGACGAAGTGACCAACGAGATCACCCACTGGAGCTATAAGGTCGTCAGAGGAGATAACAACACGGTCCGCATCGATATCGACGGCCGCTTATATACCCCGCAGGAAATTTCCGCGATGATCCTGCAGAAAATGAAGAAAACCGCGGAAGACTACCTCGGCCAGGAAGTATCCGAAGCCGTGATCACCGTCCCGGCCTATTTCAACGACGCCCAGCGTCAGGCCACCAAGGAAGCCGGTGAGATCGCCGGGTTGAATGTCCGCCGGATCGTCAACGAACCGACGGCTGCAGCCCTTGCCTATGGCCTCGATAAGGCCGGGAAAGATGAGAAGATCGCCGTATTCGACCTGGGCGGCGGTACCTTCGATATCTCCATCCTCGAACTGGGAGATGGCGTATTCGAAGTGAAATCCACGAACGGCGATACCCACCTCGGCGGTGACGACTTCGATAAGCTGGTCATGGACTGGCTGGCCGAAGAATTCAAAAAGGATGAGAACGTTGACCTCCGCAAGGACCCGATGGCGCTTCAACGATTGAAGGAAGCCGCTGAAAAGGCCAAGATCGAATTGTCCTCGTCCAGCGAAACGGAGATCAACCTGCCTTATATCACCGCTGTGGACGGCGTGCCCAAGCACCTGGTAAAAAAGCTGACCCGCGCAAAATTCGAGCAGCTGGCCGACAGCCTGTTCGAACGGTGTCTCAAGCCCTGTGAACAGGCCCTGAAGGATGCCGGCATCAGCGCCTCCCAGATCGACGAGGTGATCCTGGTGGGCGGCTCGACGCGGATCCCCAAAGTTCAGGAGATCGTCGAGAAATTCTTCGGCAAGAAGCCCAAC
>Ga0335072_10016393_pt1 | contig 10504 bp, 6 predicted proteins | sample Lox_Sample_21_FD_206725 | JGI IMG/M metagenome (GOLD analysis project Ga0335072, IMG submission 206725) | Soil microbial communities from Loxahatchee National Wildlife Refuge, Florida, United States - Lox_Sample_2.1 | ecosystem: Environmental > Terrestrial > Soil > Wetlands | place: USA: Florida... | reverse complement strand
TTCTGGGTGGACTCGCCGGAGCAGCGGCGGTCGCGGAGCCGCGACGACGAGCGCCTGGCGCTGGAGGACTGGCTGCGGATCGCGGAGCTCGAGCCGGGCGACCGCTGGCCGCGGCGGTGGGCCGAGCAGTACGTGACCCGGGCGCGCGACGACGTGGGCGGCTGGCTGCGGACGCTCGGGGTGCGCTTCTTCCCGGTGGTGAACTGGGCGGAGCGGGGCAACTTCGGCGACGGCAACTCGGTTCCCCGCTTCCACCTGACGTGGGGGACGGGGAAGGCCCTGGTGGAGGCGGTGTGGGGCGCGATCGAGGCCGATCCCCGCCGTGACGCGCTGGAGGTCCGCTTCGGGACCCGGGTGACGGGACTGGTGCTCTCCGAGGGGGGCCGGGTGGTGGGCTGCGGCGTCGTGGACGAGGGGGGCGGCCGCCGGGGCGGCCGTGGGTTGGGCCGCGAGGCGGCGGGCGGGGAAGAGGCGGGCGCGGCCTCCGGGCGAGTCGCCGAGTCGGGGACGACCGCCGAGGCCGGGGGTCGGGAGCTGCTGGCGGGCGAGGCGGTGGTGATCGCGGCGGGCGGGATCGGGGGGAACCCGGAGATGGTGCGCCGGGAGTGGCCGGCCGAGCTGGGGTCGCCTCCGCGGCGGCTGCTGATGGGCTCGCATCCCTACGCGGACGGGGCGATGCACGAAGAGGTCCGCCGGATCGGCGGCAACGTGACCCACCTGCGGCGGATGTGGAACTACGCGGACGCGGTGCGCCACCCGGAGCCGCAGCGGGAGGACCACGGCATCAAGCTGATCCCGCCGCGGTCGGGGGTGATGCTGGACCCGGACGGCCGCCGTTACGGCCCGGTGCCGGTGATGCCGACGTTCGATGCGTACGCGGCGCTGGAGCGGATGTGCGAGGACGAGCGGAAGTACTCGTGGCTGGTGTGCAACCGCAGGATCGCGCTGCGGGAGCTCGATGTGTCGGGCTCGCAGCACAACCCGCACCTGCGGGAGCGGCGGCTGGTGCCGTTCCTGCTGGGGGTGCTGCTGGGCAAACCGCGCCTGGTGGACCACTTCGTGGAGGGCTCGCCGGACTTCGTGACGGCCTCGACGCTGCCGGAGCTGGCGCGGGCGATGAACGGGGTGACGGGGGAAGGGGCGATCGACGCGGAGGTCCTGGCGGCGGAGATCGGCCGCTACGACGAGACGATCGCGCGCGGCCGGGGCCTGTTCAACGACGATCAGCTGCGCCGCATCGCCCAGCTGCGCAACTGGCGGGGCGACCGGCTGCGGACGGCGAGGTTCCAGAGGATCCTGGACCCGAAGGCGGGCCCGTTGATCGCGATCCGGCTGCAGGTGATGGCGCGCAAGAGCCTGGGCGGCATCCAGACGGACCTCGGCTGCCGGGTGCTGGGGGCCGGCGACGGCGAGCCGATCCCGGGCCTGTACGCGGTCGGCGAGGCGGCCGGCTTCGGCGGCGGCGGGATGCACGGCAAGCGCTCGCTGGAGGGCACGTTCCTCGGCGGCTGCGTCTTCACGGGCCGCCTGGCGGCGGCGGCGATCGCCGGCGGCGAGCTGCCGCTGCGGATCCCCCCGCGCGTGGCGGGGGCGCCGGTGGCGGGAGCGGCCGACCCGGCCCCAGACGAGCAGCCGGCGTAGCGCCGAGCCGGTGCCCCGGTTCGACTACGTCACCGTCGGCCACGTCACCCTCGACGTCATCCTCGACCCACCCGACGGCGACCCGACCCCGGCCACCCCGGCCGCCCCCGGTGCCGACACCGGCTCGACCGGCCGTCCCGCGCCAGACGAAGCCCTCATCGGCGGCCGCCGCCAACCCGGCGGGGGCGCCTTCTACAGCGCGCTGCAGGCCGCCCGCCTGGGGCTGCGCACGCTGATCGTCACGCGGGGCGTGCCGGAGGAGATCGAGCGGCTGCTGGCGCCCTACGCGGGAGAGCTGGAGCTGCGGGTGCAGCCGGCGTCGAGCACGACGACGCTGCAGACCCGCGACGCCCCGGGCGGGGTCCGCCGTCAGCGGCTGCTGGCCTGGGCGGGCCCGATGGCGCCGCCGGGGGACGTCGACGCCGCGATCCTCCACCTCGCCCCCGTGGCCCGGGAGACGCCGCCGGACTTCACCGGCGGCGCCGACCTCGTCGGCCTGACGCCCCAGGGCCTCGTCCGCGGCTGGGGGGCCGACGGCGAGATCGCGCCCGCCGCGCTCGCCAGGGAGCTGCTGCCGAGGCGACTCGACGCCGCGGTGCTGAGCGCCGACGAGCTGCCGGCCTGCGCCGAGCTGCTGCCGCCGACGGCGGGCGCGATCGTCGCGGTCACCCACGGCGCCGAGCCGACGGCGGTCCACGTGCCCGGCGCCCCGCCGCTGCGGGTGCCGGTGCCCGCCGTGGCCGACGTGGGCGACGATCTCGGCGCCGGCGACGTCTTCGCGGCGGCGTTCTTCACGGCGCTCCACGAGGGGGTCGCCCCGGAGGAGGCGGCGAGGTGCGCCAACGCGGCGGCGGCGGTGCGCATCGCCGGCGCCGGCCCGGCGGCGGTCGGTAGCCGCGAGGAGGTGGTGGCCCGCGTCGCCGGCGCCGGGAGGGGCGGCGATGAGGAGGCCCGGTCTGGACCCGCGTAGCCGCGAGGAGGAGGCGGCGATGAGGCAGCCGGGCGCGTTCCGGCTGTCCCCGCCGGCGGGCCTCAGCGCCGCGGGAGGGCGGTGTCGATGAGCGTGGAGAGATCGATGTCGGCCAGCGCCTGCTCGGCGTGGGCGGCGCGGGCGGCGAGCAGGAGGGCGCCGCCGACGGGCGCCATGTCGACGACGTGGACGTCCGCCCGGGGCGCGAGGGCGTGGATGTCGGCGGCGAGGGGGTCGACGAAGATGGGGCCGGCCTTGTAGGCGCTGCCGATGAGGCCGACGGGGAACTCGCCGTCGAGCTGGGTCTGGCGGATGACGGCGGCGATCTGCCGGGCGAGCTCGCGGGCGCCCTCCTGGTAGAGAGCCCGGGCGACCTCGTCGCCGCGCTGGGCGAGGGCGGCGGTCTCGACGGCGAAGGCCGCGATCTCGCCCTTCGTCAGCGGCTTGCCGTAGACGGATGCGGCGAGGGTCTCGACGCTGGCGGCGCCGAAGAAGTCGACGGCGGCGTCGCTGAGGGCGGTGGCGGGACCGGAGGCCTCGCGGTCGCGCAGGGCGGCGCGGATTGACTGGAGCCCGAGCCAATACCCGGAGCCCTCGTCGCCGAGGAGATGTCCCCAGCCGCCGGCCCGCCAGGAGCGGCCGTCGCGGCCGACCCCGAGGACGTTGCTGCCGGTGCCGGCGATGACCCCCACGCCGGGCCGGGCGCCGGTCGCGGTCGCCCAGGCGCCGACGACGTCGCCGACGACGATCCACTGCCCCGAGCGTTCGGCGCGGACGTGGCGGGCGACGGAGGGGGTGTCGGTCCCGGCGACGGCGAGGACGGCGGCGTCGAGCTGGCCGTCGTTGATGCCGGCCCCGGCGAGGGCGTGGTCGGCGGCGTCGAACAGCGCCCGTCCGGCGGCCTGGACGCCGACGGCGTCCTGGTTGCTGGGACCGCCGTGGCCGAGGTGGAGGCTGGGGCTCTGGAGGTCGATGACCGCGGCGAGGGTCTTGGTGGCCCCGCCGTCGACGCCGAGCAGGTAGCGGGCGCCGGCCTCTGACGGGGGCCGGCGGCCGAAGCCGGCGAGCGCGGGCGGCAGGGTGACGAGCGGGGCGCGGTCCACGGCGGGATACTTGCAGGCGATGGACAGCGACGCCTCACCGGCGGTCTTCCCCACGGTGAAGCCCGGGCGGGGGATGTACGAGTCGTTCTACCTGCGCGCGGTCGATCCCGGGCGGCCACGGGGGGTGTGGATCCGTTACACGGTCCATAAGCGCCCCGGGGAGGCGCCACGGGGCTCGCTGTGGCTGACGTACTTCGACGCGCGGCGGCCGGCGCCGTTCACCCAGAAGCTGACGACCGCGGGGCTCTCGGTCCCGGCCGGCGGCTGGATCGCGGTGGGCGCCGACTCCGCCTTCGGCCCGGGCGGCGCCGGCGGTGCCTGCGGCGGCGCGCGCTGGGAGCTGGCGTTCACGAGCCGCGAGCCGCCGCTGTGGCACCTGCCGCGACGCTGGATGTACCGGGTGGGGCTGCCCCGGACGAAGCTGACGAGCCCGGCGCCGGCGGCGCGGTTCAGCGGCACCCTGGTGGTCCCCGCCTCCGACGCGACGGCGCAGCCATCGGTCGCGGTCGCAGACAGGGCCACCGAGCGGCCGGCCCCGGCGACGGAGACGATCGAGCTCGACGGATGGCCGGGGATGGTGGGCCACAACTGGGGCGCGGAGCACGCGGAGCGCTGGATCTGGCTACACGGGGTGTGCTTCGCGGAGGACCCCGAGGCGTGGCTGGACGTCGCGATCGGACGGGTGCGGGTGGCCGGAGGGACGACGCCGTGGGTCGCCAACGGGGCGGTGGCGCTTGGCGGCGAGCGTCACCGGCTCGGGGGGCTGGGGGCGCGCGGGCTGCTGGTCGCCGAGGCCCCCGGGCACTGCCGGCTCTCGCTGCCGGGGCCCGGCGGGCTCACGGTGGAGGCCCACGTCCACTCGCCGGGGGGCGCGATCGCGGGCTGGCGCTACGTGGACCCCGAGGGCGGCGGGCACGAGGTCGCGAACTGCTCGATCGCGGAGCTCGCCCTCACGCTTCACCGGCCGGGCCGGGCCAGCCAGACGTTGAGGACCGACCACGGCGCCGCGTACGAGCTGGGGATGCGCGGAGGCGGCCACGGCGTCGCGCTGGCGCCGTTCGGGGACGGCTGAGATCGGCCGTCTCGGGAGGGATCGAGGAGAGCGATCCCGCGGGGAACGAGGCCGAGTCGGCGGCCACGTCGAACGCGATCCAAGGGACCGCGGCCGGCTACGCCGCTGAAAGGGATGTTTCCGCGATGGCGAATGCAGCCGGGCGGCAACAGGGCCGGCGAGACAGAGACATCGACGACGACCGGCGTGACTTGCGCGGGACGCCCGCAGGGGAACTCCGGCGTACGCAACTTCGGCGGCAAACCCGAGCCGAATTCTCCGTAATCCTCCACAAATCTGTCTTTGGGTGCGCAAATCAACCGTAAATTGCGAACCGCGTCCTGTACAATTCACGCCAGACTGGTTAGGGACCGACACAGGAAGTCGGAATGACGGTAGGCAGGGACAGCTCCAGTTCAGGCTTGGTCTGCACGCCACGCGTTGGCCACAGGGCGTCGCGTGGTTCAGAATGACGGATCGTTTCTGAACGTGACGACAGACGCCCGGGATCGGGCGCGCCGAAAGGACAGCGGAAACACGGATGCTAACCGCAGGCAGGAATCGGGGACGAATTCATGCCTTCTCAGCGACGCTCGACGCGCCGCGGATCGCTGAGCCGGGGGCTCGGGAGGGCACCCGCAAGCTTCTCCCTGCCGAGCCGGGGGGCAGCCGCGAGCGCCTTCCCGCCGAGCCGGGGGGCACCGGTGAGCGCCTTCCCGCTAAGCCGGGGCGCCTCCCCCAGTTCCTGCGCGAGCCCGCGCGCCCATCGCGCGGACAGCCCGGCGAACACGGCGAGCGGAGAGCCGGGGCGGGAGGCCTCCCAGCGGACAGCCTCCCAGCGACGCGGCTCACCCTGCGACTGTCCGACGCGCGGCGGTCGGTCGGCGCGGCTCTGCTGGTGCTGCGTGCCCGTCCCGGCGGCGAGCTGCTGCTGCCGCTGCTCCTGCTCGGGCTCGCGCTGAGCGCGTTTTTGCCGGCGAGCAGCTTCGTGCTCGAATCGACCACCGGCCAGGCCGTGATGGAGACGGCGGCGGCGCTGATCTCGAGCATCGCGGCGCTCCTCTTCGCGGGCCGCTTCTGGCGGCACCTGCGCCTGCGCGACCTGCTGCTCGCCGGCGGCCTGGCGATCGTGGCGGTGTCGAAGATCGGCGCCGACCTCCTGCTCGCCGGCAACCTCGTGATCGGCGGCCACTCCGGCGCCTGGCTGGTGACCGGCGGGCGCCTGGCGGGCTGGATCCTGATCGCCGCCTCGGCGGTCGCCGGCGACCGCCGCCTGCGGCGCCCGACTCCGGGCGAGCTGCGGGGCGCCGCCGCCGCCATCGGGGCGCTGGCCGCCGTCGCGGCGCTCGTGGTCGCGCTCTACGCCCACGTGACGACCTACGAAGCCCATGTCAACGGACCGCTCGGCGACCCCGCGGCGATCCTGGCCGCCGAGATCCTGCTGACGGCGCTGGCGAGCTTCGCGGCGCTCGCCTTCCGCGTCGAGGCGATCCGCGAGGACAGCCCGCCGGCACGCCTGCTGGCGCTCGCCTGCGCCTTCGCCGCGGCCGCGGCCCTGGCGAGCTGCGCGACACCGGCGATCTACGCCTCGCGACTGGACATGGCCGACGTCCTGCGCCTGGGCTGGCTGGTGGCGCTGTTCGCCTGCGTCTGCGTCGAGTGGTCGCTCGACGAGCGCCGCGCCTCGGTGCACGCGCTGGAGCACGAGCGCCGGCGGATGGCGGCCGACGTGCACGACCTGATCATGCAGGACCTCTCCTTTGCCCTCGCCGGCGCCCGCGCCCTGGCCGACGATCCGGCCCGGGGGCGGGAGGCGGAGACGGTGGTCAGCGCCGGCGAACGGGCCCTGGCGGGCGCCCGCGACGTGCTGAGCGCGCTCACCGAGCAGAGCGCCCAGCCGATCGCCCGGGCCCTGGAGAGCAGCGTCCGCATCGCCGCGAGGCACACGCCGCTGACGTTCGCCGCCGGCGGCGTCGGCGACACGCCGGCCGCCGACAACGAGACCCGCAATGCCCTGATCCACATCGGCCGGGAGGCCGTGACGAACGCCGTCAAGCACGGGCGCGCCCGCGAGATCTTGGTGGAGCTGGCCCACGACGACGAGTGGCGGCTCACGGTGCGCGACGATGGCCGCGGCTTCGACCCAGCCGGGCGCGGGCGCGGCGGCGATCCCGGGAGTCCCGCCGTGGGCGGGCGCGGCGGCGATCCCGGAAGTCCCCCCGTGGGCGGCTCCGGCGGCGATCCCGGGGGTCCGGACGTGGGCGGCTTCGGCCTGGCGAGCATGCGCCACCACGCCGAGACGCTCGGCGGCAGCCTGCAGGTCTACAGCGGCAGCCACGGCACGACGATCGAGGCGTGGCTGCCATGAACGAGCGGCCGACGGTGGTCGTCGCCGACGACCACCCCCCGATCCGGATGGGGGTGCGCATGGCGCTGGCAGAGGGAGGCTTCGACGTCGTCGCCGAGGCCGCCGACCGCGACGGCGCGGTCGAGGCCGTGCTGCGCGAGCGGCCCGACGTCTGCCTGCTCGACATCAACATGCCCGGTGGCGGGATCGAGGCCGCCGCGATCCTGGCGCGCTCGGCGCCGGAGACCGCGGTCGTGATGCTGACGGTCTCGACGAGCCCCCAGGACATGCTGGCGGCGCTGCGCTACGGAGCCAGGGGCTACCTGCCGAAGGACACCTCGCCGCGCCGCCTGCCGGCGGCGCTGGCCGGGGTGCTCAAGGGCGAGGCCGCCCTGCCGCGCACCCTCGTCGGCCGGGTGCTGCACGAGTTCCGCCACCTCCCCGATCCCCGGGAGGCTCGAGTCCAGGTCGCCGGGGTCGAGCTCACGACCCGGGAGTCGGAGATCCTGCAACTCCTGCGATCGGGCCTCTCGACGGTCGAGATCGGCAGGCGGCTCTCGCTCTCGCCGGTGACCGTCCGCCGCCACATCTCCGCCGGCATGGCCAAGCTCGGAGCCGCGGATCGCGACGAGGCGATCCGGGCGATCGCCTGAGGGCGCCGACCCGACCCGACCTGGGCGCCAACCGGGGTCGCCGGGACCGGACCCGGCGAGGAGCTGGCCCGGCCGCTCCTCCCGGGTTGCTAGACGAGCCCGGCGCGGACGGCGTGCACGGCGGCCTGGACGCGGCTGCGGACACCGAGCTTCTCGAAGATGTTGGCGACGTACTGCTTGACGGTGTGGGGGCTGATCGAGAGGACCTCGCCGATCGCGGCGTTGTCGGCGCCTTCGGCGATCAGGCGCAGGACCTCCGCCTCCCGCGGCGTCAGCGCGGCGCGCTCGTCCGCCGGCTCGGTGTCCTGACCCGCCGCCGCCGCCGCCGAAACCGCCGCGGCGGTGTCGGCGGCAGACTGGGCGCCGCGGACGTAGCCCCGCAGGGCCATGGCGACGTCGGCGCCGAGCACGAGGTCTCCCTCCGCCGCCTGCCGGACGCCGGCCACGAGCCGGTCGGGACGCATGTCCTTCAGCAGATACCCACAGGCCCCGGCGGCGAGCGCGGCGAGGACGTCGGCGTCATCGAGGGAGACCGTGAGGATCACCCCCTGCACGTCGGGCGCCACCCGGGCGAGCTCGCGCAGGGCTTCGATCCCGGAGAGCCTCGGCATGTTGAGGTCCAGCAGCACCAGGTCCGGCGACAGCCGGCGGGCCAGCGCGACGGCCTCCTCGCCGTCGGCGGCCTCGCCGAGAACCTCGATTCCGGCGTCCTGCAGTATTCCCCGCAGGCCGTCGCGAAAGAAGTGATGGTCGTCGGCGATGACGACACGAAGCGTTGCCTCACTGCCGCCCACGAGAGGCAAGTTATTGAAATCCGGCGCGCCTCGCCCCGCAGCACGCCTTGCACCGCCCAAGCCGGCGTCGCGGCACGCCGATGTCTTGGCAGGCACGTAACCGGGTAAGCCCCTCCGAGAGGTGCGCTAGGCTTCGAGCCGGCTTACGGCATAGCCACCGGCTGGGGGGCCTAACGCACGAGGCAGCGGCGTCCGACCCGGGATTTACCCGCGTCCGTTCGAAGGGAGATGTCCGTGCAGCTCCGACCTCCGTCCCAGCGCCTCGTGCTCAGGATCCTTGCGCTCGCGATCGCGGCGCTCATCGGCATGGCAGGCGCCACCGCGTCCCTCACCGGCGCCACCGCCGCGTCCGCCGCCGGCGCACCCCACAATTCCGCCCACATCCACAGCCTCGACGGCCGGCGCGCCGCCGGCAAACGACATCGGGCGGACGGCCATCACCGCCGGCGCCACCGCCGCCGCCACCACCACCACAAAGGCAGGCGGCCGACCGTGACACCGAAGCCGGGGGGCGTCGCGCTCCTCCCGATCCCATCGCCGACGCCCGTTCTGTCGGCCCCGATCGGGCCCGTCACCCTGGCGGCTCTCCCGGCCCTCTCCCCGACGGGCTCGGGCCAGCAGAGTCCCGGCGGCGCTGGCGAAGGCGAAGAATCAAAGGAAACAGGCGGCGGCTCCGAAAAAAGCGAATCCTCCGAAAAAAATGGTAACGAAAAGGGCGGATCGGGCGAAGAAGGCGGCAAGGGACCGGAAGAAGAATCGCCTCCTCCCCCGCCCCCGGCCCCGGTCAACACGGCCAAGCCGACGATCAGCGGCGTCGTGAGGCAGAACGAAAAACTCAAATCCTCGGCCGGCACTTGGAAGGGAAGCCCGACGGCCTACGCCTACCAGTGGCAGGTCTGCAGCGCGGCCGGACGCGACTGCACGAACATCGCGGGAGCCACCGGCTCGAGCCACACGCTGGGCGCCGGCGAAGTCGAACACACCATCCGGGTTGTCGTGACGGCAACCAACTCCGGGGGCTCGACATCGGCGGACTCGGCGGTCTCCGGCAAGGTGGCGCCGGCGACGACCCGCAAACCGCCGCCCAAGGAAGAAACGGAACCACCCAAGGAAGAAACGAAGCCGCCGACGGAAGAAACCGAACCACCCAAGGAAGAAACAAAACCGCCGACCGAAGAAACCGAACCGCCCAAGGAAGAAACGAAACCGCCGACCGAAGAAACCGAACCACCCAAGGAAGAAACCGAACCACCGAAGGAAGAAAAAGAACCACCGAAGGAAGAAAAAGAAGCGCCCAAGGAAGAAGCGCCCAAGGAAGAAACGCCGCCGACCGAAGAAACGACGCCTCCGACCCACACGCCGCCGCCTTCGCCGGCGTGCACGCAGACCTTCTCCAGCGTCTCCGCAGCGGCCTCGGCGCTCGACTCCGCGGCGCCCGAAGCGGCGATCTGCCTGAGCGCCGGCAGCTACGGGCACCTGAGCGTCTCGGGCACCCACGGCGGCGACGTCACGATCGAGCCGGTCCCCGGATCCGTGGTGCATCTGGAAGGGGTGACGGTCGCGGCGGGGGCGAGCCACATCACGATCCACGACTTCTCGATCGGCGGCGGGGTGAGCCTCGGAGCCGGCGACAGCCACATCACGGTCGACCACAACGACATCGACGGGGAAGCGTCGGGCGGCGACGGGGAGGGCGTGGAGACGCTCTCGGTGAACTGCTCGGCGCCGAACGCCCCGACCTATTCGGGCTGCACCTCGACGGCGCCCGACAGCTACATCACGATCAACGGCAACAAGATCCACGGCTACGGGCAGGGCGACACCGAAGACGCGATCCATCTCAACGACTGGGAACACGTCACGATCACGGCCAACGACATCTACGCCCTGGAGGAGCACGGCAACCACACCGACGCCATGCAGAGCGTCTTCGGCGGCCACTACA
>Ga0335072_10016392_pt1 | contig 10504 bp, 11 predicted proteins | sample Lox_Sample_21_FD_206725 | JGI IMG/M metagenome (GOLD analysis project Ga0335072, IMG submission 206725) | Soil microbial communities from Loxahatchee National Wildlife Refuge, Florida, United States - Lox_Sample_2.1 | ecosystem: Environmental > Terrestrial > Soil > Wetlands | place: USA... | reverse complement strand
ATGGCATAGTCACTTGGGCTATGGATCTGGTTTTGTGGTATTCCGAACGTATCGGCAGCAGAATACTCATTCTTGACGGTCCTCGTTTCATTGTTCCGCGAGGATGGGTATGATTGCTGTGTCTGCAGTTCTGGGAGCTGGTTATGGGAAACTCCACTTGAAGCCGGGAAAAGATCGTTCAGACCCATATCAAATTGTGGTTTCTGCCTATTGATTGGTTGCTGCCGTTCGTTGGAGGAAGTGGAAGCGCGGTGGTTGCGAGAAGACGGAGTCCTGGAGTTACGCGAGTTAGACATAGCAAATTGGCTGCTAGCAGGGGCGCCGAAATAGTCTAAACTCATTTCGCTATCTCCTCTCTGAGACCGTTGTGGTTTTGAATTAAACCCTTGGGTACCGGTGCTGAAGCCTGTAGTTGACATGCACATCTGGACTGTCGCCTTGGACATACGATTGAAGGCATCACGGCAAGCTTCGGCTGGTGGGCATTTCTCAATAAGGTCACTTAGGACTGACGTAGCTGCCAATATGGTGAAGTCGACCTCGTCCATAGTCTGTAGCATAGTGAGTATATACGGGCGGATGGAAGAGCAAGAAAACTCACAAGTCTACTCCTGACGACTGGCGAATGCCATATTGCGTACAAGAAAGAAATGCCTGCCATAAAGAGGTGATGCGTTGCAAGGAATGTGTAGTTGACAAGATGTACCCTGTGCAACTGCCTATAGAGCCTCAAAACTCTTTGTCCCGCTTCTGCCACTTTTAGAAAGACTCTGTCTTCATCTTCCCTTAATTCAACAGTGTGAGCAGAAGGGCTCTCCACCTCCTCAGATGTGTTATATTCGCCCTCAAACATGGGCGGCGTACTTAGACTTTGCCTGTATAACATGATGATTGCTTGCCAATAATTGAGCTCCAAAAATTCTGTCGAAAACTGCACGCCCGTCTCCCGCTTTGTAGGAGCCGATTCCTTCCATTGCCATAGACGCCTGTCAATATCAATTCGCCAAGATCGGAAGGAATCAAATTTAGCCAAAAATGGAGATGGTAATTGAGTATGCATATATGGATTTCGCTGATTAGCTCCTCCAGCCCGTACTTGCTGTGCTTGTTGGAATTGCAGAACTTGAAGGATCTCAGACTGGAGAAGGCGAAGTCGAAAATAGTGGTACGCCACGTGCTTGTATGTTGGCTCGTTCAGTCCAGCAACTGGTTCCAAAAAGCCTCCAGGTGTGATGTACTTGTCCTCAAGCAAAGAAGGAAACTCAGTAGTGACGACTTGGTCTGTGATTCCGAAGGGTCGACCAACACAGGTGCTCACTAATCGATCGAAGGAATACGTACACCACCATAATCGCCTTCGGAGATCTCGAATCCATTCTCTCCTACCTCGTTCTTTCGCACTACTTTCTCGTCGTTGCTTGTCGATGTCTGTATCACCTGATGTCATGTCCTCAGTCGAGCTCTCTTCCAGGCCAATGTCAATATCCTTTCCGTCCTCATAATGAAGACCGAGGTCAACAGCTAAGCGCACAGCAACGCCAATAATGTACCATAAGCCTGGCGCGACAGGTCTTAGCAAGGCGAATCCCGCCAAAAGAAGCACAGCTTGTAGTTCTTCTAGACCACCTCCAAATCCATCAGGGCGGTCAGCCACAGAGGGTGAAGATAGACAAGACTCCAAATGCACGATTGCAGATGCGTGGTACTCTTCAGGCTGGCATTGCTGACTAGAACTTCTCCCACGCTTTGGTTTCGGAGGATCAACTTTCTCCTCCGAGCCCGGCTCGCCGAGAAATATGCCTCCTCCAATTGCAAAGACTATGTTCAGCATGTAAAGTTCTCTCGGCGTTCTCACACGATCCTTTTCGGCATATGCCTCCTCGAACATTTTCATAAATGTCGGACGATGCAGGATAGGTACTTGTGGATTCGCATGCTCAAAGTAAAAGTTAACAAGACGGAGTCCGAGCTCTCGGTCCGGAAATGGTGCCTGCTTAATGGTGGGTTTAGTATGGAGGCCAAAGAAGGAATCCCTCATCGAAGTGCCTCCTGCTCCTGTTCCGACTGCTTTGGTTGATATTGGCTTGCTTGGTCGGATTCCGCCTTTCTCTGAGTTAGATGTGGAAACCGAGCTCTTGACTGCAGCAAAAACAACACGTGCAAACGAGATGCCTGTTGTGGAACCTAAGGATCTTGAATCCGAGGCGCCTTGGACGGAGATACTGGAGACGAGGTTGTTCAACTTTTCCGTGTCATCCTTCTTCTTCTGCCATGATTCTTCCCGTTGGCTCTGAACTCTCTGCAGTGTCGAGCCAGTGGATTCTTGACCATTGTATGACGGTGCCTCATCACTTGGCGATTGGGTGGTGTTGGGATCTGCTCCTGGCCTTGAACCATGATCGAGTACCTCGGCTGGGGCGAACGGTATATTGTTGTCTTCAAGCAAATTTTCGAGATAAATGATTCGGGATTCGAGATAGAAAACATAGCTAATGGTGTATTTAGATCATGGTCCACCAGCGGAGAGTGTGTTCGGCCGGAACAAACTTACCTCCTAGGGATCTCTCTCTTTGTTATAGGATCATATCCTACACATTTAACACTGGCTTTCTCGCAAGATGCACAGCTCGGAAGCCTCTGATCACACCTGTTCTTCCTCAGTCTACAGCGATTGCATGCGCTGACGTTCCTGAAACTGGAGCTCTGGCCAGCCTTTCCGCCAGCACCACCCTCCTGGAGAGGATCTCGGGGAGGTGAGGGGCCCGTTGATGACAAAGGCTCATGGCTGAACTGAGACACGGGAGATTTGCCATCTGGCGGTGATTGTCGCGCCCGCTTCGAGGGGTATCCGCCAGTCGACGAGGCTGGCGACCGAGGGTTCATGGCTCGATATGGGTGTGTATATTTGAGCCGCGCGCGATTCCAGCCATGGTATGGTTACCAGATGACACTTGCACAACGCATGCACGAACTTTGCCGGAGAAATGGAAGAGATGGGAAGCGGTCACGCAGGCCCCGGTACATTCTGTAAAAAGCAAAAGTCGAGGTCCGAGAAGCGCGTCGTTGTCCCACGATCGATCGGTCACGCTGAGGCATATCTGATAAGAGCTTCAGCCAATCACAGTCTGCTCGTCTAATGTAGCAAGTCTATGATTTTGAGTAGTCTCCGAAGCCTCACAACTTCATGATAAGAGCTATTGATACGAATCCTAATGGAAAAGTCCGGATAATGCTCTTGCTTTGTCTAATTGAAGTCGGCAATGTATAAGATACAGAGATATTTGTACTATTCATGCCGCTCTTCCCTGGGTGAATATCCTTGGCAGAAGGGGAAGGTCTTCATTACTCACAATATGCTCGGCCTCACTTTATTCAATTGCCTTTTCTCAATCTGGCAAAATAGTTGCAAGGCTATGAGACCTCATATCGGAATGTGTGTCGTAGAAATAATTTTCCAATCGATAAGTCAAGTCCATTTCACTACTCGGTATCTGCTCAAGACTTGAGCTCTCACTATTTCCATCACATCCAGATTCACAAGAGCATGTATATCAAGGGTACAAGATGTTGAGAAAATCGTTTAATATTTCCGATTGGTTTGCCATTTAAAAGTGAAAGTCTTACTACGGAGATTTTTCTTAATGTCATTCCGCTTCTGGTCGTCACGCGACACGTTCCTATTTGCCACGTAGAGACTTTGGCAAAGCTTTTGTTCAGCAAGCTGGAATGATGATCTAAGGATGCCCCTTGCACTTTCTTCAGCAATGAAGTGTAAGCTCGGGAGCCCAGAGAAAATGTAATGTCTATATTGGTCGACTCTTCTGGAGCTTGGCGACATTTAGGCAACATCCGGCCGAGTAATGAACACATTACAATAAAATGAGGAATTTTCTTTCGACAAAACAAAAGAGACAGGGTAAGTTAATGCTATAGGTGAACACGAGAGTCTCTCCGGGAAAAGCCACTCTATTCTAGATATCTGGCTGTCCCGAAAGCCCGTAATTTGACAGAGGTCTACGGTCACGCAACCTCGACACAACAGATGGGACTTGAACTTAAGCGATGACGTAGCCCGTATCTGATGTCGCGACGAAACGATTCCTCAGCTGAACAGACATAACAATCGACTCTACATGTTGCCACGACTGCACAACGGAAAGTTCGGGTCACATTCGCTTATTCAGCTCGCCACTATTAAGAAAAAAGCAACTAATCTGCCGTGAACAGCAGGCCGGGATGCCTCAACGAAACATTCATTGGGTCGCACAAAGATTCATCTCTGCGGGCAGGGTTTCCGGCTCGAGATATTCAGCTGGCCAGGGTTAGTTGGCGGCAATACCGCTACGACAATACTAGGATCATCTGATAATGTGAACCGTTTCATGCATGCTCAGTGAACAGGGTCTGAGCGTGCTGTGGAGAAATTCGATCGGCAAGATCGGAACGATCGAACTATTCTCAGCTGGCAATATCACCGTTGACCTTTGGGAGCACCTCCTTAATTCGTTTGGACTAAGGACTTCCATTGCGTCTTTGTACTTGATATTGTAGCGAACGCTTCGAGGCTTGTAATAGGGGGCCGTGCCGGTTGGTGGTAGATTGGTTGTGACCTGGGCGGGAAGGATGAAGATTCTGAATAGCGGTATTGAGATTATGATAGGGGGATATTGTGTGCTAGTTGTACAGAATTAGCGACGTAGATTGTGGTAAAATTCATCCTCACTGTGATCTGGCAGATTACTTCAGTAATGCCATTACACCATAGACAGTCGAGAACCGAAATGGAAAATATAATATTCTGTCTCGCGACAGCTTGCATAAAGCAATCGTATCTAATATTCTAGCGTCGTGTATTATACAGTTCCAAATCAAACAAGGGGTAGTCCGTTTTCGCAAGGAACTCCTCCGTATCCTTCTGCACCATGATATTGTGATTGATATCCTATCTCCATGCGCCCAAAAACCTATTTTAACTTGAAATGTAGTGTAATGTCCCTTTCTTTCCTCCCTCCCTCCCATCGTCTTTGATAATGCGCCGAAAGGATTCAAAGCACAAAACATGACTTGAAGAATTCAATAAATGTAGGTTGGCCCCGCTTTGGGCGCGTTGAATAGGAAAGACGGTCTCACCTGTCAAGCGTCCCAGAGTGTACTACAAACTATCCTCGAAGTGAGCAACTGATGCACCAATCGATATTTAAAGATTAGATCGGAGCTTCAGAGCTGGCCTCTTGCCCCGTCTGGCGTGGACGAAAGTTTGGTGAAAGTACTGTTTCGGGATCATTCTATCACCTTGACTCAGTGGAGCCGGCGAACGTCGGGTCGAGAGCCACGTGATCAATAGACTGGCTGATAACGCAGGCTTCCTCATCATCATCCTTCTCGTCTTGCACGTCCATGCGACCGCCCTTCTCCGTCATCTGCAAACTGATCACAGCTCCCAAGACGGTGAAGAGCGCAGTACACCACCATGCTAGGCCGGAATAGCCTAGTCTAAGGCCAAGTGAATACAGGTACCCCGAGATCGTGGGACCAAAAGCTCGACATAGACTAGCCGTGGACGCAGCGACACCATTGATTGTACCAAGAAGTAGCAAGGACGGTGCGGAGTTAGTGAGGAGGATAGCATTTGCAGGATATGCGAAAGTTGCAAAAGTGCATTTCCATATAATTATGGCGTAAATGCCCCACGTCCGTGCCGTGTCGGGTAGAAGAGCCAGAAAAGGCGTCGTAATATATAGAATGGGATATGAGAGTGCAAGAAGCCGAAATAAGCCCAAAGGACTCAACCTCCGGACAACGTACGGAAAGAAGACTATTGTAGCAATCATAGAGTAGATGCCTTGAATGGACAGGATGAAGCCAATTTGTTTCGTGGACAGACCAAAGCCTCCCACGAATTTGAATGGAAGGGAAGTGGGTTCATCTTTGGCATCTGGGGTACTTAAGAATACAGGTAGTAATTGATCAAAGGTTATGGTATGGCTATTTCGCGGTTAGCTTCGCTATCTGAATGGTTGGTGAAATACGAGATGCAGAACTTACTAAGCAAGAATTCCGTAGCCGATGATGTTCAACAAGACCTGTCGAGTGAAAGCTTTACCAACGGCCAGTTTCTGTCGAGGTGCAACGAATGCATCGTCGGGATTGTCGAGGCTTAGAGGTTCTCGAGGTTCTGGTGAAGGGGTCGAGGACATGTGCGGTGACCCTTCCGCGGTCTGATACCCCGGCAATTGCTCGTCATCATCAATTAGCGACTGAACTTTCGAAATGTACACAGCCTTCTCACGCCCTGACGCCTTCGGTGTTGCGCATCTTCTAACCTCGCCTAACACCCATCGTCCGACCACCAAGCCAGGATCATGCCGATGCCTCTTCTCAACATGTGTCTCTTCGAGGAAGAGGATGCCAATGATCAGCCCGCAAAGGACGATCACTGTGCACACAAGGTTCGGAAGCAGGTACGGGAATTTCTCGAATATCGTGCCCCTTGGGAACATTGTGGGATAATTGGTGCATGGTTGGGCGAGGGCGCCTCCGAGACTCGGTCCCAAAATCGACCTATCAATAACTCAGAAATATGTCTATCATATTGTAGATGTGGACTTACCCGAGACACCACACAAATGGCATGATGGTATAGGCGCGTGCTACATGGGGATGAACTTATCAGCTATCGTAATTGATCTGCCTTCCAGGCATGACGTACGTTGATGCTCCTTCACGGTTACCAACTCGGCAACCGTCGTTTGTAACACCCCAATATTTCTGCCCACTCTGTCAGCCTCTTCCTATTCTCTTGTGGAAAGCGCGCCTAAAGGCTGACGAACCCATTCAGGAGACCGCCTAATGCACGAGCCAGGAGCGCAACTGGCAAGCTTGGCGCGAAACCAAAGATGAGCATGCTCAAGCCTGTTCCGGCGAGACCGGTCAAGAGTACCGGCTTCCGACCAATCTTGTCACTCAGCCTGCCCCATAGCACGCCCGTCGAAAACTCTGCGAACGCAAAGGCTGACGTGACCATGCCTGCGTATACTGCGATTTGTCGGTCATCATTAGTGATCTTAAACGACTCGATCATGTAGTAGATGTATGGGAATATCGACATAAAGGCAATAGGCTCGCAGATCCGGCATAATGCTATGCATACCTTGATCAGTTCTAGGACCAGGTGGGAGAGTATAATGCAAAGGACGCTTGCGACTTACCCAGGATGAACAGCTGTCTTGTTGGGAAGGGGGTTGACAACCGCCGCCGGGAGTGTAAGGGCTGTGATTCAGACATCTTGTGAAAGGTGTGATTGAAGTTTAGGAGCTGCTCGTCAAACCAGCACCAGGGAATAGAGCTGCCACAAATATGTGATTGTACATCGACTCCGGCAGGGCAATTATTTTATATCCCCTAGTCAAAGTTGTACAGGTACGGATGTACGTGGTATAAAAAGGCAATGTGGGTGAGAGAATTGGACAGAAATGCAGAAATGACTTGTCATATGCAGAGGACAGAGACATATTAATCTCCAGTACAAGGAAAAGCCTACCGGATACCAAGGAAGCGTTAAATCCTTGCGTACTATCCCCAGTCATCTGTTGAGTGTGGGCACACACTACCCTATCAGCCCACAGCGGGATTAAAGTTTGCCGTCATGTCTTTCCTTGCTTCCCACTCTGGTAATGTCATCAATAATCATCAAACGAGGCAAGAACAAGCAGGCGGTGTGCTGTGTTGGTGATGATGGACGCCCCTTGATCCTGGTCGATAGGGAATTCTCTACTCTGCTTCGTCACGCCCGAACTATACCCGTATTCTTTTCTGTTGGAGATTTTGCCCAGATGTAGCCACCAGTACTCGTTGGTTGCGCCCCTTATCCACTAAGTGGGCCAAGTGGGTATTGAAAAGCGTGGGAGACAGGGATGACAAAAGCGCTGCAACAAACAGTAGTTCCCCCGAATATGTCGGTCCGTATCCGACATTGCGAGAAGGTAAAAGGGCTGTTAGAGCTTAAAGGTACGAGCAGCCTTGGCGAGCTGAGCTGTTTTAGCGGCGAATAAGTCTCTTAGCCCGCATCAAGCTGTGATGAAATTGAAGCTAATCTGGCAGGTCGCCGTCACACTACAGCCAAAGCGCGCCCACCAAAGCCATGGAGGTGTTCTCGCGATCGCCAACCTCGTCGACAGGCCCTACTCGGTAAGATTTTGTGTGAATTGACAGTAGAAACTTGGTGGGATGCGGACAGGGGACCCCCTTCAGACCCAGTGACCAGAAGCGTGGAAATAGGAAGCCCTGCTCTCGCCGCACTTGTAGCCCTGCAGCCAAGTCAAGTGACCAACGCTGCAAGGAAAGCCCCTGTAGGCCTGTTAGGGGGAAGGTCATTTCTCGGGCCTCTTAGAAGCTCGCAGTGCTGCTTCGGTCACGGCTCGGACCCGGGGAACCGGACGGGGCTGGTGCTCTAGCAGGGGCCTGTTGACGACCCGAGGAGTTTCTAAGCTCCGCCGACACGGCACCACTCCCGACCTGACCACAAATTATGGCGGATGTTTCAGGCTGAAAACGGGCTTGAGATGGGTGAATTATCCAGAGCCGGGGTTGCCCCATGCTCGGGTTCCCCTTAAGAATTAAGATGCTTTATTCAGGATTCTTGGGTCTAGGCGTTTTCTGCCCCGCCCGACTGTGCTCTAGACCAGGGGTAGGAGCCTCCAAGCTTGACGACTGCAGAACTACCTTCCCAGTGCCGCCGGGGAAGCTGGACGCTAAATCCAAGCGCATGGAACGCGTAGGTGAGTGCTGATCTGCATATTTGCGCTAAATTATTCTGACCAATGAGACCTTCAAAGTAAGCTCTGCATTTGGATTCTCCGATCACAACAAGAGATGTAAGTTGGTGATGGTTTATGCTGACGCCTGCTAGCGCAGGGGTCTAAGCGAATCGCTCCAATAGAATCAATTTGTTTTTGCTCGGAATTTGTGTTCGTATTTCCCCAAACGCCTAATAGGCTTTGTCTCCACATAGTATCCCGCGCTTGCCTGCAAGATGACGCAGCACTGTACGAAGCTCTCGATTGCGAAGGGTAGTGTAAATTGATGAAGATCGGTGAAGCTCATACATTGCACCTTACTCCACAGCGCTTCAACGGTCTGTCCTGCTGGTAAATGGAACGTCGGCATGGCTAGCCTCGTGGATTGTGATGCAAATTTTCTTGCTTTCCGGGTAATCTTGGTTCCGCAAGGAATTGGATGGGATACCCCTTCTACTTTGTCTAGAGTAGATTGATATGTCCTCCTCAAGCCTATCCTATGGCATTCAGATCTTGATCTGTCCTTCAAATCTCTCGTTGTGGCTTTGAGGCTTCATCTAATGATCGAGCACCATGTTCAGAAGCGGAACGATGGATCACGCTGCGTCAGATAAATGCCATGGCAGATAAAGGTCAAAATTGCTCTTTACCTGCCCCTTTCGTATCGTAGTGCATGTAAAACTACGGTATGGGTGCCCAACTGATGAGCGGTGAAAATTCAGGTTGTAATTCTGCCAGGAGGCTCAAGATCACGCGGGAAGCCAGCAGCCGCCGATCGAACTATAATTCGCCGTCGATAATCTTTTCTTTGCTGACAATCATTTACATAAGCTTGATATTTTGAGTTACGTCGGCTAGGGCTTACATCTGTACGGGGATTATAGACATAATATGTCCACAAGCGGATGGCAGCTGCACGTCATCGGCATGTGCCTACCTCGTGTAACGTAGGAGATTGGTCCATTGCAATACGACAGGCTGACAAACAACATGACTGTGGCTGAGACTAGCCGTTATGCAGGCGTGAAAGCATGCGTGCACGGGTGGGGGCGTAGGCATATATTTATGTATGAAAGGGAAGTTCCCGCTATGCATTGCAGAAATCTGCATCTACGATGCGTAATCTTCATACATATGCCTCCTTTGAGACTGTACAGCTATTAAATAGTCCAATAAGTGGGCAACCTATGAAGAGAAAGCTGGCTGAAGAATGAGATACAGTCAGGACTTGGTTGAAAGAGTACTAATGCGACACGCTCTTCTCACTTCTATCTCAATTATAGAGTCTAAAATATAGGGCTGTCTATTTGAAATACCAATGGGAGAACTCGCGATCATCAGTGCTGCCTAAAGTCGCACAACAAGCATTCACCGCAAGTTGACCGAGAAAGGCCACAGGTAGGATAGGTCAGTACTATTTCGCTCACCGAGAACAGAGAAGTACTTGCAAGGCTTGAATGCACATGACCTCAGATTGGAATGATGACACTGGCTAGGTTTGTGACGAGAAATTCAAGTTACACAACGATGCAATTCTATACGGCCGCACAGAAATGATATTCCCTGTTGCAGCAGTCTCTAGGTCCAGTGCCATTCTGTAGGTACCCGAAAGTCCGAATCTCCGCAAGCCTTGCAATGTCAGTAGAAGCAGTCTTGGAGTTATGCCGTGCTTACAAAAAGATGAAGATTTTTAAAGATTTCAAAGATTA
>Ga0335072_10016391_pt1 | contig 10505 bp, 6 predicted proteins | sample Lox_Sample_21_FD_206725 | JGI IMG/M metagenome (GOLD analysis project Ga0335072, IMG submission 206725) | Soil microbial communities from Loxahatchee National Wildlife Refuge, Florida, United States - Lox_Sample_2.1 | ecosystem: Environmental > Terrestrial > Soil > Wetlands | place: USA: Florida... | reverse complement strand
GAAGCTTCAGGACAAAGTCGCGCTCGTCACCGGTGGCGCGAAACGCATCGGGAAGGGAATTGCGTTCGCCTTGGCCGACGAGGGCGCGAACGTTGCCATCACCTACCGTGATTCTGCCGACGAAGCCCGCGAAACCGCGCTGGAACTCGAGGACTTCGGCATCCGCGCCGCTGCCGTTCACGCCAATCTGCGCCAGCTCGAAAGCATTCGCAGCGCCGTCGCCAAAGTCGCCTCCGACTTTGGCAGGCTCGACATTCTCGTCAATAACGCGGGCATCTTCGAGACGGCAGCGCTTGAAAACATTTCCACCGAGCAATGGGACGCGATGTTCGACACCAACACGCGCGCTCCGTTCCTTGCGGCCCAGGCCGCGCACTCGTACCTCAAAGCCGCGCGCGGACGCATCATCAACCTCGGCTCCCTCGGTGGCACGCACCCGTGGCCCACCCACGGCCACTACTGCACATCGAAAGCCGCCCTGCATATGCTCACGCAGGTCATGTCGAAGGCCTTTGCGCCCGAAATTAGTGTGAACTGCGTTGCTCCCGGCATGATCTCCATTGGAGAGCCCTCAGCCGAATACGAGCACTTCGCGCACAAAACGCCCATGAAGCGCAACGGAACCGTCGAAGAAGTCGCGGCCGCCGTTCTCTTTTTCGCCATAGGCCCGCACTTCATCACCGGACAGGTTCTTGGTGTGGATGGAGGATTGGGTCTCTGAGAATCTAGCCAGAGAATAGTCGCCCCAGCAATCCCTTGCGCTGTCTTCCCTTTGCTTCATCCTCGGCTTCAATTCCTTGCGGCTCGGGCTGCTGAGACAGTTCCTCGCCATAGAACGCCGCCCGTGGATTCTCAACGCACAGCCGTTCTGCCGTATCTTTGCCAAAGCGTTTTGCCACAATTTCGTAGGCTTCACGCAAAATCGGAGGGCGTCCCTGCAGGCTGTGCGCGTCGGTGGCGAGAAAGTGCACCCAGTCCTTCTCCAGAAACTGCATCGCCATCGCCTGCGCGGTTCTCCCGAACCGGCCGGTCAGCGACGCCGCCGTCACTTGGACAAGACAGCCTCCTCGTAGCCACTCTTTCATCCGCTCAGGATGCTTCTGAATCGTGAAATTCCGCTCGGGATGGGTGATGATGGGCTGTAGTCCGGCCACCAGCATCTCGTAGAACGAGTCGTTGAGGCTGGTTGGAATCATCAGGTCGGCAAACTCTACCAGCAGATACTGCTTGCCATTGATCGTGTACTTGTCGCGATTGTTGAGAGCATCCTCGATGTTGTCGTAGGAGAGGTGGAAGTCGCACCCCAGCCCGAGCGTCACCTTGCTCTTCATTCTCAAATTCAGCTCGTCAAGCTTTTGCCGGTTGATGGCGGGGTTGAACGCCCAGCGCGCATTTGCATGAGGTGTGCAGACGATATGCGTGATGCCGTCACGGACGGCCATCTCGATCATCTCCAGCGACGTTTCGATGTCAACCGGCCCATCGTCAAGGCCGAACAGTAGATGGTGGTGAATATCAATCATGAAATGACAGTTGCCGCGCTACCCACGAATGGCCAATTCCTGCTTTACCATCGACTGAAAAATCTTGAATCCATCCGCGGAGCCCAGTAGAGCCTCGCTTGACCGGTCCGGGTGCGGCATCATCCCCAGCACATTGCGCCGTTCATTTAGGATGCCGGCAATATTGTCGAGTGACCCGTTGGGATTTGCCTCCCGCGTCACTTCGCCTTCTGGTGTCGCATAGCGAAAGACGATCCGGTCTTCGCGCTTCAGGGCAGCGAGCGTCGCGGAATCGCAGAAGTAGTTTCCTTCCATGTGTCCGATAGGGATCTTTAGCACCTCGCGCGGCCGGAGAGTCTGAGTGAACGGGTTGTTCACAGTCTCCGTTCGCAGATGCACCTGCTTGCAGACATATTTCAGCCCCGCATTGCGCATCAGGGCTCCCGGCAGCAGCCCTGCTTCGCAAAGAATCTGAAATCCGTTGCAGATGCCCAGAACCAGTCCACCATCCCCTGCAAATTTCTTTACTGACTGCATTACCGGAGAGAACCGTGCAATCGCCCCTGTCCGTAAATAGTCCCCATAGGCGAAACCACCCGGAACCAGGATCGCATCGCAGTTTTCCAGGCTTGGCGAATCGTGCCACAGGAACGTCGCCTTCTGGCCGGCCAGCTCCGCAATGGCATGATAGGTGTCGTGGTCGCAGTTCGATCCAGGAAAGACGAGCACGCCAAATTTCATACTCCTAGGCTAGCAGAATCGTCGCGCGCAAAATCGTGTGCCCCCGGTCGTGTGCCATCTTGATAAGCAAGGCACAATGGGTCCGTTTGCGGAATGGTTCGTTTGATGGATTCTGCCGTTGTCTGGGCCACATCTCCCGACTCAGACCGCCAAGGCATAAAATCGCGTCCAAGCGACTATGCCTTTTGATCTCCGCATCCATGCCCGAACGGCTGGCACGGCTCTCCTGAACTGGTGGCGTGCCGTATCGCTCGAGGCCCTTTGTGTCGCCATTCTCTGGTGGATCGGCCTCACTATCCTCCGCGTTCCGCTAGCACCGGTGTGGGCGCTCATCGGCGGACTCATGACCTTCGTTCCCAACTTCGGAGGAGTGATCACCGTCATCTTTCCGGTCATGGCCATCTTGCTGAGCGGTAAAGACCTCGAGCGCCTTGCCTTTGTGCTCGGCCTTTACGCGATAATTATGGTAATCGACCAGCTTGTACTGCAGCCCTGGCTTCTCAAGCGCACCTCTCGCGTGCCTATCTGGGCCTCGATCTTCGTTCCTATCCTGCTCGGCATCGTTATCCCGTTTTGGGGGATCCTGCTCGGACCGCCGCTCCTTGCGGTGATCTACGCCTTCCGGAGCCCAAGACCTAAAGTCCTGCGGCAGGCGCCAGCTGCTCAAGCCCCATGGTCGCCAGCACCGCAGCCGCTCGCTTCGCAGAGACCGCCCGTTACGCCTGAAATTCTGCCGCCCGAAACGCCTTCCGGATCAGCCAAACCCTCTGCCTGACTTGAAACCGGGACCGTGCCGGGTCATCCTGCGCCGTTGGGCGGAGACACTGGTTGCGCGCGTTATTGGCTCATATACATTTGCGCGCGCCTGAAAGCCGCGTCCGACACATGCACCGTCCCCTGGTACGGACGATTGATATCGGCAATCGCAACTAGCACCAGCGCGATCAGCAGAGAGAACGCCAAAACCTGCAGGCCATGCAGCAGCGAACTCTCTGCTCCGAACATGCAGCTCGACATGATCGTGACCATGCCGCCGATGGTCAGTACGAACCACAGCACCGCCGGCAGGCGCGCAGTGGCTTGTAGCTGCCTGAGCCGCCGGTGCTCGGACATGGCACTCAGTTCGTACAGGGCATGGTCTTCCGCCGTAATCTCCGTAGGCGAAGCCCCCTTGACCGTCATCAGAATCTTCCACATCTTTACTGACGTTGGATGTGTGGCTGCTATTCCCCCCTCGCCGCGCTCCATGGCCGGCCAGTCTTCGTTAATTACGGTATCCACATACTCGCGCGCTGTTTGTTTCAAGAGGTCACGTTGTGCTGCGGGCAGTCCCTCCGCCAGCCGGTAGACATTCATGACTGAGCTCGCTTCGGCATCGGCATTCGCGCTGGCCGCCTCGAATTCGGTCCACACCGTGTAGAGCATGAAGCCCAAAATGACTGCGTACGTCGTACCCACAATGCTGAGCTGCCAGCCGATAAGGTCGTTGTGCGTCCGCCGCCTCTCCGCCGTCCAGAAGCGATTGATCACTTCCTTGAAAAGGAGCGAGGAAATGACGATCAGGATGACGAGAGTAGTGCTTTCCCACGTGCTCAACATCTTCACAGCCGCTCCGACGCCACGATTTGCGTACCGCATCACTCTGCCAGAACAACTCCCCGTTTGCTAGAGTTATTCACGGCCCAGTCGAAAGACAGCGGTTTCGCGGCGGTTGCAAAGTCAACACCGCAACTAATTTTCCGTTTACCCGTCTAAATGTCGCAGACAGCGTTCCGCTTATGTCTCTTAGCCCTTTACGGCGCAAGGTCGTCCCCCAAGTTGCTAGGCAATATCTGCATTTTGCCTTCACGAATTCGAGCCGACGCCTGCGATCCCTGCCGCCCTTGACACAGCTCTGTCAATCGCTTACAACCATCGCATTTGCAGCTCCTGCTTTTTCGAGATGCTGTCATCTTCGGTTCCCTCCTGCGGTTGCGAATCCTCAACCGTGTCGACGTGTCTTTCGGTTCCTTGGGAGTCGGGCAACAAGCCAATGCATCGTCAGAATGCGCGCTTGGCCTCGTCCAGACTGCTCCCACGGCTCGCATCAATCGCTCCAAGACTGGATAGGATGGCCATGTTTCCCAAAATTCTCCGCTCTCTCAGCCCAATCGCAGTGTTCGCGGCAGCAGTCGCCTTCGTTTCTCCCGTTAGTCTCGTTGCGCAGAGCGCTTCGTCGCTGGTGACAACCCGCATTACCCAGCCCATCGACGAAAACTCCCGCGTTACCCTCGCGGGATCTGTACATCCGCTCGCGAATAAGGCCAATGACCGAGGCGCTGCGCCGGACAGCATGCCTCTTGACCGCATTACGATGTTTTTCAAGCGGAGCACCACGCAGGAAACCGCCCTCAAACAGCTCATCAGCGATCTGCACACGCCCGGCTCATCCAGCTATCACAAATGGCTCACGCCCGATCAGTTCGGTAAGCGGTTTGGCCCTTCGGACCAGGACCTCGCCACCGTCCAATCCTGGCTTTCGTCTCACGGCTTCTCCGTCACCAAAGTGAATGCGGGCCGCCAGTCTATTGAATTTAGCGGCAATGTGTCCCAGTTCCGCAACACCTTCCACGCACAGATTCACAAATACTCTGTGAAAGGTGAAACCCACTACGCCAACTCGACCGACCCGCAGATTCCTACCGCGGTGGCGTCAGTCGTTGGTGGATTTGCCTCGCTGAACAATTTCCGGCTTAAAAGCTACGTCCGCAGGCTCGGGGAAGCCACCTACAATCCCACCACCGGAAAGACCAAGCCCGAGTGGACTATCTCCCCGGCAGCGAATGAATATGAGTTCGTGCTCTCACCGCAGGACTACGCGGTCCAGTACGATCTCAATCCGCTCTACACCGCGGGCACCAATGGTAGCGGCGAGACCATCGCCATCGTTAATGAATCGAATATCAACATTTACCTGGTGAACCAGTTCCGGTCGTTGTTTGGCCTTCCGAATAATCCCCCGCAAGTCATCATCGACGGTAACGACCCTGGCATCGACGGCATCAACGATCCCGACGGTCCCAACTACGCCTCCCTGGAGGCATACCTTGACGTCGAATGGTCAGGGGCTGTCGCGCCCGACGCCCAGATAGATCTCGTGATCGGTTCCGATACGGCCATTGAGTCGGGCCTCATTCTCGCTCTTGAGCACGCCATCTACGGAGATATCGCCCCCATCGTAAGTCTCAGCTTCGGAAGCTGTGAAGCCATGCTTGGGAGCGGTAATACCTACCTGAATCAGTTGTACGAGCAGGGAGCTGCGCAGGGCCAAACTGTTGTAGTATCCACCGGAGATTCCGGCTCAGCTGCCTGCGACGACGACAACAGCCAAAACTACGCGGTCGAAGGGCAAGCAGTGAGCGGGTATGCGTCGACGCCTTACAACGTTGCCGTCGGCGGCACCGACTTTGTTTACCTCAACTCGAGCAATGCTGTCGATTCATCGGTCATACCCAATTACTGGAACCTGACAGCCAGCAACAACACGCCCACTGTGTCGATCAAGGGCGTCATTCCCGAGCAGCCCTGGAACGAGAGCCAGTACGGCCTCAACATCAACGACTTCTACGAGAGCAGCGGGGAAACCGAAACCAGTATCGCCGGTGGCGGGGGAGGAGCCAGCAACGCGGCACTCTGCAGCACCGGATTTACCTCCAGCGGCAGCTGTAGCGGCACTATCACCGGCTATCCTAAGCCGGCGTGGCAGACTGGAACCGGCGTTCCCTCGGATGGTGTCCGAGACATCCCTGACCTTTCGCTTTTTGCCTCAAGCGGCATTAACGCCAGCTTTTATCCAGTCTGTGCCATTGATGCTGATTGCCAGCCCGTGAGCAGTGGGGGCACGGTCCAGATTACCGGCGTGGGTGGAACCTCAGCCTCTGCCCCGTCCTTTGCCGGCATCATGGCCTTGGTCAATCAGCTACACGGGCCTCAGGGACAAGCTGACTTTGTTCTTTACCCACTAGCCAAGCAGTTTCCGTCAGCCTTTCATGACGTTACCGTCGGAAACAATTCCGTGCCCTGCGCGTACTCTACCACCGCGTCTTCCAATTCACCCGACTGCATCCTCCTGGTCAGTACCCCGATCGTGATCGACGGCGTTACCGAAGGACAGATCGGCAGCGGAACCACGGCAGAGTACAACGCCGGAACCGGTTATGACCTTGCCACAGGACTCGGCACCATCGATGCCAATCAGCTTGTTACGAACTGGGGCAGCGTTAAATTCACGTCAACCACCACCACGCTCACGCCCTCGTCGACTTCGTTTGCGCATGGAACCTCGATCACCATCAGCGGCTCCGTTACCGCATCGAGCGGCACAGCGGCCGGCAATGTGGCTCTCGTTACCGACAGCACCGAGCCGATCCAGCAGGGCCAGAGCGTTTCCCAGCCTCTGGCGGGAAATTCAAGCACTTTTGCGCTGAACAGCACTGGTGCCTACACCGGCTCAGTAAATTACCTGCCCGGCGGCACCTATAACATCTGGGGTCAATACAGCGGAGACGGCACAAACGGGCCTAGCACTTCGCAGAAGACACAAATCGACGTCACCCCGGAAAACAGCGCCATCTACTTCAATCTCTTTTCGCCGGCAGGCACCACTTCTTCCGGCTCAATAGCTTCCGGCGCGACGCTAGACTACGGCACCCAGGTTCTTCTCAGCGCCCAGGTTGCTCCCAGCTCCCAGCTCACCGCGCTTGAGAACTGTTTCACAACAGCCAATACCACGTGCCCGGTATTCGGCATGCCCACCGGAACCGTCGCCTTCGCCGACGGAGGCTCGACTATCAACACTGCCGTCATCAACGCCGAAGGTGACGCAGAATACAACGCTCCCTTTGGTGTCGGCTCGCATTCGGTTGCCGCCAGTTACTCCGGCGATAACAGCTACAACAAATCAGCCGCCGCCGCTGTCACCTTCACAGTAGCGCAGGACACGCCAGTGATAGGTTTTGGTGCGTCAAACGAGATAAATAATAACCCGCCTCAGTTCGCCAACGGCCAGTCCACTGTCTTCAATATCCAGGTGTTGAATGGGGCAGCGTATAACTATGCAACCTCATCCGCTGTCTATCCTGTTCCTATTTCGCCACCTACCGGAACCGTCACCGTTACCGGACTGCCCGGCGGCACACAAACGGTCCCGCTCTCGCCGACAACAGATCCGATATATCTGGGCCGCGAAGGTGTTGCAACCGTTACTGTGGCAACAACCAACACCTCTGGGACCTATACGGTCAACGTCTCCTACTCAGGAGACTCGAACTATAAGGCAACCAGTACGGGAGCCTTTCAAATCCAGATTGGATCGTTAGGACTCCTTGCCACAACCACAACGGCAACTATGTCCGGTAGCATATCGCCGTCGACGAGCGTTACCATCACCGGCACGGTCACCGGTCAGAGTGGTAAGGGCGCACCCAGCAATTACTATGGCGGCATCGGCATCTATTCGTCCGGGAACTTCATTACCTCGATCCCGCTGAGTGTCCCCACCTCAGGAGACGTATCGACCTTCTCAGCCACGCTCAACAGTCAGGCCCTATTTCAGGGCGCTAACTTCATTACCCTTCAATATCTAGGCGACCAAACCTACAACATCTCTGCCACCACACTGAACAGTGGCTCCGCCATCTCCAATCCGCTCTCCGACTTCTCCATGGTTCCGGAAACAACAATTGTTCCCTTAACTTCAGCTGCGAGCGGGACTGACGTTCTTAATCTCAGCTCGACGAATGGCTTCAGCGGTGTTGTCAGCCTGACTTGCTCCGGTAGCGCAGGAGTCGGCTGCTCCTTCGACAATGCTTCTCCGAACCTGACTGCCGGAGGCAGCGCTGCCGTTAATCTGACCGTGTACAACAATGTCACCAAGGCTGGAACCTATAACGTGATCGTGACCGGCCAGGATCCGACGGGCAAGTACATTCACACTTTGGCCCTTGGGGCCGTCACTGCGGTGTTGCCGCAAGGGCTCAATCTGGCAGGCCCGAGCAGCATTACCCTCGTGAATCCCGGCGATAGCGGAACCGGCACTCTCACAGCATCCGCGCAGGGCGGTCTCACTGGAGCGGTATCCTTCACGTGCTCCGTTGAGAGCAGCCCCACGGGAGTCACTTGCAGTGCGCCAAACGCTACAATCACATCTGCCAACGCTACATCGACTCTCACTGTCGCCACGACTAGCTCCGCCATGGCCGGCAGCTACACCGCCGATGTGACAGCGATGCTCGGCACCACAACGAGCGCGGTGGTCAAAGTACCCATCACTCTTAACCCGGCCGCGAATTTCGCGATCACCGGCACAAACATCACCAGCCTGGCACCGGGAGCCACAAGTGGCAACACATCTACCATAACCGTAACGCCATCCGGAGGCTTTACTGGCACCGTCAACATGAGCTGCTCGCTCACCAGCAGCCCAACCGGCGCGAGTAACCTCCCAACCTGCTCAATCGCGTCAACAGTTGACGTCACTGGGACTACCGCAGTGACAACACCCATGACGATCAGCTCCATGTCAGCCACCAGCGGCGCCCTCGTACGCCCATTGGATAAGTTCTTCGCCGTAGGTGGGGGCATCACCATAGCTGGTCTTCTGCTCTTCGGAATTCCGGCTCGTCGACGCAGCTGGCGCACGATCCTCGGCGTGCTTGTCTTTGCCGCCATTGTCGGATTCAGCATCGGCTGCGGAGGCAGCGGTAACGGCGGAGGCGGGGGTGGTGGAGGAGGCGGCAGTTCGGGCACGACCGCCGGAACCTACACCTTCACCGTAACCGGCAGCAGTGGTTCCCTTACACCGCAATCCACCCAAGTCACTGTCACCTTCAACTAGCATCCGCAAACACCAACGGCCGTATCCCCTAAGGGATGCGGCCGCCCTGTCTTAATTCCTGATCCCTGATCCCTGTCTTACTGTCCTTCCCTCATCTTGTCTTTCACCGTTTTCGCCAGTTTCTCAATCTCATCCAGTTTCCTGGCGAAATCGCCGGGCGGGGCCTCTATCTTGCTCTTGTTTGCCTGATCCTTCAGCTGCTGGGCAAGAGTCAGCAATCTGGCTGTATCGTCGACAATCACCTTCTGGCGCAGGTTGTTCCTCCTGTTTGCCTGCTGCTCGTTCAACTGCCGCATCATCGGATTATTACTCTCGTCCTCGCCCTGACCCCCGGGACCGGGACGGGTTGTTCCTGGAAGGGACGGAGCAGTCGGCACAGGTGGTGGAGGCGCAACCTGCGCCGCGAGTGGCCGTTCTCTTAATGTCAGCCCCAGCCCCGCAAGCAGGATCGCACCCGGCAAAATTGCATCCAAACATCGCAGCGGGGATCGCATCCAGGCTCCAATATCTCTTTGTGGGGACATTATAGGTAGGAATGATTCTTCTGGCAGAAAAAGTGGAGTGCGTCACCCGCGGCGTTTCCATTGCGACAATCAAACGTCTCGGTCGATTTTTCCCCGATCCCGTTGAGGTCATGAAGCTGCTCAAGGATGTGGCCATGAGCGTGCGAGACATCCGGCTTACGAGAGCGTCTTCCTCGAGGACCCAACGCTGCTCGGCGTTGATTCCATCAAGGGGTCGCAGATCATCTATCCCGTGCAGTTGAAGACGAAGGCCAATCAGCAATGGGCTGCCATGCGCGAAACGCAGCGGCGCATCCGCATTGCACTCGCCGAACACCATATGCTTCCCGGCGATCCGCTGCGCGTGTACAACACCGACCAGTCGAACGCCGCGGCAGCACCTACGTACGTTGAGGAGCCGCACCGAGATCACCTGACTCCACCGCCGCCAAGCCGAACCAGGTGAACCCCTTTACCGGCGAAGGCATGGGGTAATGCGCAGAGTACAGCGAAAACAAATCATAATTAGGGATGAAACGGCCGAATCTTAAGCGGATACCCGCCTTCCAATAGCTAAGCTGTCTGAGCTCCGTGCTCTGTGCTCTGTCTTATAGCCATCCCTTTGCTCTGGCGATCCGCGCAGCATCCACTCGATTTGCAGCGCTGAGCTTGCTGATCGCCTCCGAGAGATAATTCCGCACCGTTCCTTCGGACAAGCGCAACTCCTCGGCGATCTCCAGACTTGATTTGCCTTCGCCCGCGCGCCATAAAATCTGTCGCTCGCGCTCCGTCAGGGGGTCTGGTCCGCTGTCCCACGCCTCGGCCGCCAGGTCGGGATCAACCACCCGAAGTCCTTGATGCACCCTCCGCACCGCTTCGGCCAGT
>Ga0335072_10016390_pt1 | contig 10507 bp, 11 predicted proteins | sample Lox_Sample_21_FD_206725 | JGI IMG/M metagenome (GOLD analysis project Ga0335072, IMG submission 206725) | Soil microbial communities from Loxahatchee National Wildlife Refuge, Florida, United States - Lox_Sample_2.1 | ecosystem: Environmental > Terrestrial > Soil > Wetlands | place: USA... | reverse complement strand
CCAGGCTGCGTCCGGCGACCGCGCTGACGAGGGTGGCCTAGCCGTGGACGCCTACGAACTCGCCAACGTGAGCAAGAACTACGCGACAGACAGGGGAGTCGTCCAGGCGCTGAGGGAGGTAACGCTGTCGATCGGCCAGGGTGAGTGGGTGGCTGTCCAGGGCCGCACCGGATTCGGCAAGTCCACTCTGCTCAACCTGCTCGGCGGCCTGGACAGGCCGACCTCGGGCACGGTCACCTTCCAGGGCCGCGACCTCGGTCAGCTCCGCGAGGCCGACCTGACCAGGCTTCGTGCCGAGTCGATCGGCTACGTGTTCCAGACCTTCAACCTGGTGCCGACCCTCTCAGCGTCAGACAACGTGGAGGCGGCACTGATACCGCTGCGCCCCGGCGCCGAGGCACGCCGCCGGCTGACGAAGTCCGCGCTCGACGCGGTCGGCCTGGCCGACCGGGCTCACCACCTGCCAGGTCAGCTTTCCGGCGGCCAGCAGCAGCGAGTCGCGATCGCACGCGCGCTGGTCAAGACCCCGAGCGTGCTGCTCGCAGACGAGCCGACAGGCAACCTTGACGAAGACACCCGCGACGACATCATTGACCTGCTCAAGTCCTTGTGGCGGGAGCGGTCGCTCACGTGGATCCTGGTCACCCACGACCGGCGGGTCGCCGCGCAGGCCGGGCGGGTCATCACGATGAATCACGGCTGGCTGTCTGTCAGGCCCGCGAGCGCGGCGGGCCACCAGGGGCAGTGAGGAGGCCGCGGGTGGCGGTGTTGCCGGGCAGTGCCGCTCCCCGATGTCGCAGCCATGCGGCGGCGGGGCCGCCGGGTTCATCTGATCGAGCATGTGGCGGAATGACCAGGTGCCGTAGGCGAAGAGCATGACGGCGAGGCAGGCCGACACCACCGCGGTGACCAGCGACGCACGGCGGGACGCGCCTGCCGTACCTGGCGCGCGGAGCAGCCGGGCGCCAAGCAGCGCGATAGCGCCGGCGGCAGGCAGATAGAACCTGGCGGTCGGCCCCGTGCCTATGCCAGGGCGAGCTGTCCAGGTGTAGGTGGCGTACAGCGCCCACACGCCGAGCCATGACGCGGCCAGCGCCATGCCGACCGCGAAGTCGCGCCTGGCGATGGCGGCCCGCTCGCCGCCGGCCCGCACGGCGCGCACGCGCCGTACCGCGATCCAGGCCAGCGAGGCCAGCCCGAGCGCCAGCACGGGCATGGCCTGGATTAGCTGGGCTGGCACGTACCGCAAGTTGGGAAGGATCGCGCTGAGGCTGAAGGTCACCTCGCCAGGCCGGTATCCCGACCTGAACGGGCCGCCGTAGATCACGTCGTCGAACACGGCCACGCCGGCGGCGAAGAGCAGGACCGAGCCAAGCCACCACGCGAGCGCTCGGCGCGGCACGCTCGCGTGATTACGCAACCGCGCTGCCAGCACGGCCGCGACGGCGCAGCCGAGCACGATGATGTCGGTGTACCTGACGAACACCGCCGCCTCGATGGACAGGAATCCCGCGAGCCCGGCCCAGGTTCGTCTTCGAGCGCAGCCGTCGCCGAGCATGGCCCACACCAGGGCGCCGGTGCCCGCCGCGATCAGGGAAGCGTCGGTGAAAGCCGGCCAGTAATCCTGCCAGGCGAACAGCAGCGCCACTCCCGAGGAGCAGAACAAGGCGACCGCTGCCGTGCCGCCGAAGGGGCCGATCCAGCGCCGGGCGCCGGAGAACAGCCCAAGGCAGCCAAGTGCACCGTAGAACAAGGGCGCGAGCCTGATCAGCCCGAGCCACTGGAACGGGACGGCGAGGAACGGGTAGCCAGGGTCTTTTTCGCTGATCCAGCGCCCGCCAGGCAGCCGAACCCAGAACTCGATGCCAGGGCCGAACTGGCAGGCCCTGGCCGGCGGAGGACACCGGTCAAGTCGCGCGGCCAGAGCCCTGACCTCCGCGCCTGACAAGGTGCCCAGATGACCTTCGGTCAGGGCGATGATCGAAGCACGGTACGCATAGCCGTCGGCGCTGAGTTGCGGCGCGACGCGGAGGACGACGGCGCACAGGACAGCGAAGGCGGCGGCTGCCAGCAGCACCTCGAGCGGAAGCAGGCGGGACGCTCGGCCCGCGTTCCCCTGAACTGCGACGGCCGGGCGGTCACCCGCTGACTGGATGGTCATGTCGCCAGTTCTATTGAACGACCGGTTTCCTTGAGGTATCGCAGGGCCAGACGCCCGCGATCGATACCACGCGGAAACTTCTGGCGGGGCATCCTGGGAGCGGGGCGGTGGCGGAGAGGGTGACGTGCGCGTACTGGTGATCGAAGACGACCAGGAGACGGCCGAGACGGTAGCCGTCGGGCTGCGCCATGCGCGGATGGCCGTCGATATCGCGCTGGACGGCCCGTCCGGCCTTGAGCAGGCCCTGGTCAGCGACTACGACGTCATTGTGCTTGACCGGGATCTGCCCGGCCTGCATGGCGACGAGGTTTGCGGCAGGCTCGCCGCCGCCGGATGCCGCAGCCGGGTCCTGATGCTCACCGCCGCTGCCGCCACCGAGGACCTCGTCGAGGGCCTCGGCCTGGGCGCTGACGACTACCTGCCAAAGCCATTCGACTTCCCCGTTCTGGTAGCCAGGATCGGCGCGCTGTTCCGCCGCGCCCAGCCCGCCATCGCGCCGGTGCTTTGCTGCGGTGACCTGGCGGTGGACACCGGGCGCCGGCTGGCCTGGCGCGCAGGCCGCCGGCTCGACCTGGCGCCGAAGGAATTCGGCGTTCTCGAAGTGCTGCTCGCGGCCGGCGGCCGCGCCGTGTCGGCCGAGGAACTGCTTGACCGGGCCTGGGACCAGCACGCCGATCCCTTCACGGCGGCCGTGAAGATCACGGTAAGCAGGCTCAGGGCCAAGCTCGGGCCGCCGCCGCTCATCCGGACTGTCCCCAGGTCCGGCTACCAGATCGGTGAACCACCATGATCCGGGGCCGGGCCGCCGCCCGTGCGTGGCGCGGCAAGCTGCCGCGGCCCACGATCAGATTGCGGCTCACGCTGTCGTACGGCGGGCTGTTCCTGGTCTTCGGCATGGCGCTGCTGGCGGTTACCTACATCCTGGTTGTGCGGGCACTCGCCGATGGCACCGCCGGCAATGCCTTCTGCCAGCGAGTCAGGCAAGGGTGTCACGTCATCGGCGCGCGGCAGGCGCTCTCGCTGGTGCTCAGGAACAATTCCGCCGAACTGCCCGAACTCCTGATCAAGTCGGGAATCGCGCTGGCCGCGATGACCGTGCTCGCGTTCGCCTTCGGCTGGATAGTAGCCGACCGCGTGCTCAGGCCGCTGCGCGCGATTACCGCGACCGCCCGCGAGATGTCCGCCAGCAGCCTGGCCAAGCGCCTGGCCATGAACGGCCCCGACGACGAGTTCCGCGAGCTCGGCGACACCTTCGACGCGCTGATGGCCAGGCTCGAGGCCTCCTTCAGCGCCCAGCGCCAGTTCATCGCCAACGCCTCGCACGAGCTGCGCACGCCGCTTACCAGGCAGCGAGTGATCAGCCAGGTCGCGCTAGGCGACCCGGCCGCCACCATAGACTCGCTCAGTCTCGCCCATCAGCGGATCCTCGCCGCCGGCGCCGAGCAGGAAAAGCTCATCGATGCCATGCTCACGCTCGCCAGGGGACAGGCGGGCCTGGACAAGCGAGAACCATTCGACCTTGCGGTTGTCGCCAGCCAGGTCATTGGCGCGCGCGAGCCAGAAGCCGTCCGCAGGAACCTCACCCTGCACGTCGCACTCGCCCCCGCGCCCGCCTACGGCAGCCCTGGCCTGGTCGAGCGCCTTATCGCGAACCTCGTCGACAACGCGCTGCACCACAACCTGCCCTGCGGCCAGATCACGGTCACCACCGTGACGCACGGCAGCACGGCGATCCTTTCTGTTGCCAATACCGGGCCGCCGATCCCCGCGAGCGCGGTCGACCAGCTCTTCCAGCCCTTCATGCGGCTCGCCGCTGACCGTGCCAGCCGGGGCGAAGGTCTCGGTCTCGGCCTGTCGATCGTCCAGGCCATCGCCGAGGCTCACGGTGCCGCCATCACCGCCAGGCCCGAGCCGGAAGGCGGACTGCTTGTCGAAGCGGCCTTCCCCTGCCCATTGCCTGACTGAATCCTCCTCTCAGCGAACACTTGACCGGCATGCGTACGCGGCTCTATCGTGGCTGGGCTGTTGAAGATATTGTCGCCAATATGCGCGGACAACCCTGGCGAGCCCGGCGCCCCTGCCAGCGGCTCGTCTCGACGAATGCGAGCCCGATGTCGGAATGTCTTGCGGACGGTGCGCGGTGCTGAACTCGGCGACGCTGAACTCGGCCACGCCGTCGCCCTGGGCGCGCCAGCACGTCGCGGGGGCCTATGACTTGCATGTACACGTCGCCCCCGATGTCATGGAGCGCCGGATCACCGATCTCCGGCTGGCACGGGCCTGCCGGAGCGCTGGCCTTGCCGGGTTCGTGCTGAAGTCCCACTATGTGTCGACGGCCGAGCGAGCGGCGGTTGTCAACGAAGCGATGGGAGGCGGGAGGTGGGCGATCGGCGCGCTCACGCTCAACGCCGCCGTCGGCGGCATGAACCCGATCGCTGTCGAGATCGCCGCCCGCGAGGGCGCCCGCGTCCTCTGGATGCCGACGGTGGACGCGGCGAACCACCGCGCCACGCACGGCGACCTGCCGCCAGGCGCGACCCCGCCGATGTGGCTGGCTCTGCAGGCCGAACTTGACGCCCAGGGCATCACGACAGACCCTGTCGAGGTCTTTGACGGCAAAGGAAGGCCAAGGCCAAGAACGCGGGAGGTACTCGCGCTCGCGGCGAAGCACCAGCTCGTCGTGGCCAGCGGCCATCTCAGCGCGAAGGAGACCATCGCCATCGCCGACGCTGCCCTCGAGGCAGGCGTCAGGCACGTCATCGCGACGCATCCCGAGTTCCCGCAGCAGAACATGAGCCTCGCCGACCAGAAGGCGCTGGCAGGGAACGGCGTCTTCCTCGAGCGCTGCTTCACCACGCCGTTCACCGGCAAGTACGACTGGGCCGAGATGACAGGGAACATCAGGGCAACGGGTGCTGAGGCTACGATCGTCACGACCGACCTCGGGCAGCCGCATAACCCCCCGGTCGAGGACGGGCTGGCCCTGATGGCCGACGCCCTGCGCGAAGCCGGGTTCACCGATCAGGAGATCACCACGATGATCGTCACGAACAGCCGGCTGCTGGCCGGCGCCGGGCAGGAGACATGAGCAGCGGCACAGGGAAACTGCTCGTGGTCAGCGCTCACGCCGCCGACTTCGTCTGGCGGGCGGCAGGCTACATCGCGAAGGTGACGTCGGAAGGCGGCGAGGCCAGTGTCGTGTGCCTGTCGTTCGGCGAGCGCGGTGAATCGCCAGGGGCGTGGAGGCAGCCGGGCATGACACTCGAACGGGTCAAGGAGATCAGGCAGGAGGAAGCCCAGGCCGCCGGCGACGCGCTCGGGGCGAAGATGCGCTTCCTCGACAAGGGCGATTACCCGCTGCCAGACAGCGAGGAGACCCTGCTCGAGCTGGCTGAGATCATGCGGGAAGTCCAGCCGGAGGTCATCCTCACGCACTCGGTGACCGACCCCTACAACTACGACCACCCCGTGGCCGCCGACCTCACGATCCGTGCCCGCGCCATTGCCCAGGCACTCGGCCGCGAGTCCGCGTACCCCGTGCTCGGCGCTCCGCCCGTGTTCAGGTTCGAGCCGCACCAGCCTGAGATGTGCGGCTTCCGCCCCGACGTCCTCATCGACATCACCGGCGTCTTCGAGCGCAAGCAGGCGGCCATGGCAGCGATGAAGTCGCAGGACCATATGGTCCGCTACTACGAGGGTCTCGCCGAGCGCCGCGGCGTCCAGGCGGTACGAAACGGCGGGCCAGGGTCGATCGTGTACGCGGAGGCATATCAGCGGGTGTTCCCGCAAGTGAGCGAGGTACTGGCGTGAGGCCGGTAGTGGTGGTCGGCCCGCCGCGCACGGATCTTGCCATCGTGGACGAGCTCGGCCGCCTCGGCGTGGCGACGGTCCATGAGGCGGCGGGCCGCACGGGGCTGCTCGGGTCATCGCTCAGGCCGCTGCGCCCCGGCCAGGCGGCGGCGGGCACGGCGGTCACTGTCTTGTGCCCGCCAGGTGACAACCTCATGGTCCACGTCGCTGTCGAGCAGTGCGCGCCAGGCGATTTCCTCGTCATCACGACCACGTCTCCCTGCGAGGACGGCTACGTCGGCGAGCTGATCACGACCGCGCTGACCGCGCGGGGCGTGCGAGGCCTGGTGGCGACGACCGGTGTGCGTGACGTCGGCCCGATCACCGCTTCCGGCTTTCCCGTGTGGTCGCGTTACGTCAGCGCGCAGGGCACGGTGAAGGCGACCGCCGGATCGGTCAACGTGCCTGTGTGCATCGGCGCGACGCTGGTGAGCCCGGGCGACGCCGTGGTGGCCGACGATGACGGCGTGGTCGTGATCGCGAGACGGGAGGCTGCCGCGGTCGCCGAGGCGGCACGCCGCCGTGCCGCGAAGGAAGACGAGTCGCGTGCGGCGTTCGCGCGGGGCGAGCTCAGTCTTGACCGCAACGACCTGCGGCCGCTGCTTCGCCGGCTCGGCATTCAGCAGGTGCTTTTTAAAGACCTGGAAAATGATCTGACATCAAGCACCGGGGAGAGCTAGCTGGTGGCTGACGAGAGCGCGGTGCTCGATGCCTTGCGGGACGCGATCTTGCAGGGTGAGTACGTCGCTGGTCAGCGGCTTGTCGAAGTGGACCTGTGCGAGCGGTTCTGCTGCAGCAGGTTCGCGGTCAGGGCCGCGATCCCTGTCCTTGCCAGCGAAGGGCTCGTCGACGTCCAGCGGCACAGGGGCGCGCGGGTCAGGGTGATACCGATCGAAGAGGCGATCGAGATCACCGAGGTCAGGCAGATGCTCGAAGGACTCACCGCGGCGCGGGCGGCCGAGCGGGCGGCGCCAGGTGACGTGGCCGAGCTTCGGGAGATCATCAGGCAGATGCGGCTCGCCGTGGACTCGGGCGAGCTGATCGGCTACAGCGAAGCGAACGCGCGGCTGCACTCCCTGGTCCGCCGCATCGCCGCGCACGAGACCGCGACCAGCATCATCGAGCGCCTGCGCGCCCAGATGGTCAGGCACCAGTTCATGCTGTCGCTGGTGCCAGGCCGTCCTGCGGTGTCGCTGGCGCAGCACGAGGCGATCGTCGCCGCGATCGAGGCGGGGGACCAGGCCGCTGCCGAGAAGGCCATGCGGGACCACATCGCCAGCGTGATCGATTCCCTGAGAAACCTGCCAGTGCCCGACAGCGCCAGGAGGTAGCGCGCTCATGTCCGTTGAAAGGAGCCGGGACATCGCGCATGTCTCGGCGGTCGAGCTTCGTACGCGAAAGCCGGCCGAGACCGTTGATTTCTTCGTGCGGCTCCTCGGGCTATCCGAGGTGGGCAGGGACGGCACGTCGGCGTACGTGCGGACGTGGGACGACTACGAGCGGTTCACGGTCCGCGTGGTCGACGCGCCCGCCTCGGGCATCGGCAGGACCTGGCTGCGCGCGGCCGGGCCTGAAGCGCTTGACCGGCGGGTGAAGATCATCGAGGCGAGCGGTTACGGCGTCGGCTGGACGGACGGGCAGGAGGGGATCGGCGCCACGTACGTGTTCCGCGACCCTGACGGGCACGAGATGGGCATCTACTGGGACACGGACTGGTACGACGCGCCTGCCGGGCAGCGGCCCGCGCTGAAGAACCAGGCGGCACCGTTCCCCGGCAGGGGCGCGAACGTGCGCAGGCTCGACCACGTCAACTACCTCGCGGCCGACGTGAAGGCCATCGCGCGCTTCCTGCCTGAAGTCGTTGGCGCCCGGCTGACCGAGCAGATCGTGCTTGACGACGGTGACCCTTCCGCGGTCTGGTACCAGGTCGGGGACAAGGGCTATGACCTCGTCTACACCGGCGACTGGACGGGCAGTTCAGGCCGGCTGCATCACCTGGCGATGGCCACGGACACCCGCGAGGACATCCTGCGTGCCGCGGACGTGATGCTCGAGGCAGGCATTCACATCGAGACCGGCCCGCACAAGCACGCGATCCAGCAGACGTTCTTCCTGTACGTGTGGGAGCCGGGCGGTAACAGGATCGAGCTCTGCAACGCCGGCGCCCGGCTGGTTTACGCGCCGGACTGGCGTCCGGTTTCGTGGACGCTGGCCGAGCGTGCCAAGGGCCAGGCGTGGGGTCTGAAGACGATCGACAGCTTCCATACGCACGGCACGCCGCCGGTGGAAACTGGTGCTCCGCATTGACCGCCTGGACCGTAGCGGTTCTCGGGCTAGGTGAGGCGGGGTCGGCTATCGCCTCTGACCTGGTCGGGGCGGGGGTGCGGGTGCGGGGCTTTGACCCGGTCGCGCCCGCGCCCGCCGGGGTAGAGGCAGCTCGAAGTGACGCGGATGCGTGCCTCGGTGCCGACCTGGTGCTGAGCCTCACGACGGCGGCGCAGGCCGAGTCCGCGCTCAGGCAGTCACTCGACGGCGGCGGCCTGTCGGGTTCTGTCGTGTACGCGGACGCGAACACCTCGGCGGCCGGGCTGAAGCAGTGGCTGGCGGTGACGGCCGTCAGTGCGGGCGTGTCGTTCGCCGATCTCGCGATCATGGCGCCGGTGCCGGGACGCGGGCTTCGCGTGCCGATGCTGGCGTCGGGGCCGGGCGCGGAGCGTGCGGCGGAGATGCTGTCTTCCTGTGGCGGCCAGGTCGAGGTGCTTGATGGCCAGGCCGGAGCCGCCGCGACGCGCAAGCTGCTGCGCAGCGTGTTTTACAAGGGAATGTCGGCGGCGATCATCGAGGCGCTGCTGGCCGCACGGGCGGCTGGCTGCGAGGACTGGCTGCGCGAGCACATCGCTTCCGAGCTGGCCGCCGCCGACGCGGCCGCGCTTGACCGGATGGAAACCGGCAGCTACAAGCACGCGCTGCGCCGTTCACACGAGATGGCCGCGGCGTGCGAGATGCTGGGGGAGCTCTCCGTGCCGCCGAGGGTAGCGAAAGCCAGCCAGCTCTGGCTCGAGGACCTGGCGGGCTAGCCCCTGCGGCCTTCCCCCCGCTGTCAGCACCCCCGCGTACCTTTTCCTCTCGGGGCGGCTGCATTGGAGGCAATTGCGTGGCTGACGAGGATGACGTGCGGCGTATCGCCTTGTCCCTGGCGGGCGTCGAGGAGATCGACTGCGACGGGTTTGATTTCCGTGTCGGCGGACGCGGGTTCGTCTGGTCCTATCCCGAGCGTGCGCCTGGCCGGTCTCGCGTGATCAGGACGGATGTCGCCGTGCTCTACGTTGGCGACGAAGCCGAGAAGCAGGCGCTGCTCCTCGGCGAGCCAGGGGTGTTCTTCACGGCTCCCGGCTATGAGGGCTGGCCGCTGGTGATGCTGAGGCTCGACGCGGTCGATGCCGGGCGCCTCGAGGAACTGGTCACCGACGCCTGGCGGATGCGGTCTCCTGGCGCGTAACCTGGCCCCGATATTATGCGTGGTTTGTGACCCGAACATATCCGCAGGGCAAGTTTCTGGTGCCGCCGGACTCCGTTGACCTGTTCCTGGTCAGGCACGGCCAGTCCGCCGACTACGTGGAGGGCACCTCGTTCCCGCTGGTCGAAGGGCAGGGCGACCCGCCGCTTTCGGCGCTCGGGCAGCAGCAGGCACTGCAGGTCTGCGCCAGGCTCGCCAGCGCCGACCTTGACGCGATCTACGTGACCAGCCTGCGGCGTACGGCCCAGACGGCGGCACCGCTGGCCGCCGCGCTCGGGCTCGTTCCGCAGGTCGAGGGCGGCCTGCGTGAGGTCAACCTGGGCATCTGGGAAGGCGGCCTGTACCGCAAGATGGTGCACGACGGTCACCCGATCGCGCAGAAGGTCTTCGCCGAGCAACGCTGGGACGTGATCCCCGGAGCCGAACCCGACGAGGCCTTTACCTCACGCGTTCGTGCCGCGATCGAAACCCTGGCCGCGAAGCACGCCGGCCAGCGGGTAGCGGTGTTCACCCACGGCGGCGTCATCGGCCGGATACTCGCCCTGGCCTCTGCGTCCCGTGCGTTCGCGTTCGCGCGTTCGGAGAACGCCTCGATCTCCCGTGTTGTCGTCACTGAAGATGCGTGGGCGGTCCGCACCTACAACGACACCTCCCACCTGGACTGATCACAGTACGTGAATGATAATGATCACCAAGCAGGCGACGAGAAGGGCAATGGCAGTCAAGATGAGACAGCCGAGGACGGTCGCGTTCCGGTCGGACGCTCGCGCATTGACCTGCTGGCGCGGGGAGTGGCTGGAGACAACCGCAGGGTTGGCCGCCTCGTCGGTGACGAGTCTTCTAAGTTCCCTGAACGTTTCGACGCCGAATCCTGAACTGGCAAAGTACCTGAACAGGAACTCGCGCACGATGGTGGTCCTATCGCGCGGTCCGACCAACCGCAGGGTGGCCGCAACGAGCGGCGCGCCAAGTACCGTCTG
>Ga0335072_10016389_pt1 | contig 10508 bp, 5 predicted proteins | sample Lox_Sample_21_FD_206725 | JGI IMG/M metagenome (GOLD analysis project Ga0335072, IMG submission 206725) | Soil microbial communities from Loxahatchee National Wildlife Refuge, Florida, United States - Lox_Sample_2.1 | ecosystem: Environmental > Terrestrial > Soil > Wetlands | place: USA: Florida... | reverse complement strand
CTATTCCATATTCATGGGCTGATCGCGGCGGTTCTCTCCTCGCTCGCCGCAGGCGCGACCGTATGCTGCACCCCCGGCTTCGATGCTTTCAAATTCTTCGGCTGGCTGGACGAAATAAAGCCGAGTTGGTGGACTGCCGTCCCGACGATGCACCAGGCGATCCTCGATCGTGCCGAGCGCCAGCGCGAGATCATTGCGAGCGCGCGATTACGCTTTATCCGCTCGTCCTCGGCGTCGCTTCCGCCGCAGGTGATGCGGGCGCTCGAAGAGACCTTCCACTGTCCGGTGATCGAGGCCTACGGGATGACTGAGGCTGCGCATCAGATGGCCGTCAATCCGCTTCCGCCGCGTGCACGCAAGGCGGGGTCAGTAGGCCTCGCCGGTGGCCCCGAGATCGCCATCATGGACGTTGATGGCGCACTGCTCGCTTCGGGCGAAGTCGGCGAAGTGGTCATACGTGGCCCCAATGTTACGCCGGGTTACGAGGCCAATCCCACCGCCAATGCCGCCGCCTTCACCAATGGATGGTTCCGCACCGGTGACCAGGGCGTCATCGATAACGAAGGCTACCTGCGTCTGACCGGCCGGCTCAAGGAGTTGATCAATCGCGGTGGTGAGAAGGTCTCACCGCTTGAGGTCGATGACGTGCTGATGGACCATCCAGCCGTCGCTCAGGCCGTGACCTTCGCGATGCCGCACGGCAAGCTCGGTGAAGAAGTCGCCGCAGCAGTAGTACTGCGCGAAGGTATGAATGCGGTGGAACGCGATCTGCGCGATTTCTGCTCCACTCGCCTTGCCGCCTTCAAAGTGCCGCGCCGCATCGTCATTCTCGGCGAGATTCCCAAGGGCGCGACCGGCAAGCTTCAGCGCATCGGGCTGGCTGAAAAACTCGGCCTCGTCATCGGAACCTAGCGATGAAAATCTGCGTCTTTGGCGCTGGTGCAATCGGCGGGTTTCTCGCCGCTCGCTTGGCGCGAGCTGGAGCAGAGGTCAGCGTCATCGCGCGTGGTCCACATCTCGAAGCGATGCGCCGCAACGGTCTCCGGCTGATTTCCGCAAAGGAAGATTTCATCGTCAATCCGCAATGCACCTCCGATCCCGCCGAGGCCGGGCCGCAGGATTACGTCATCCTAACGCTCAAGGCGCATTCTCTCCCGCCCGCCGTTGGCTCGATCGTGAAGTTGCTGACACCGGAAACCTCAATTGTCAGCGCTATCAACGGCATTCCCTGGTGGTATTTCTACAAGGTCGGCGGTCCTTTCGATGGCACGCGCGTCAGAAGCGTCGACCCTGACGGCTCAATCTATGAGCGGCTGAATCCGCAGCGTGCGATAGGCTGCGTTGTCTATCCCGCCGCCGAAGTCATCGAGCCGGGAGTGATCCAGCATACTTACGGCGATCGTTTTCCGATCGGCGAGCCTGACGGTGCCAAGAGTGAGCGTTGTGCCGCGCTCGCCCAACTGATGATGGCGGCAGGACTCAAGGCGCCGATTCGCCCACGCATCCGTGACGACATTTGGCTCAAGCTCTGGGGTAATCTTTCTTTCAACCCGATCTCGGCCCTGACCTGTGCCACGCTCGACGTGATCGCAGACGATCCCGGAACGCGCGTCTTATGCCGCGCCATGATGCTTGAAGCACAAGCAGCAGCCGAAAAGCTCGGCGTGCGGTTCCTCATCGATGTCGACCGCCGCATCGACGGTGGCGGCGAAGTCGGGGCGCACAAGACTTCGATGTTGCAGGATTTGGAACGCGGACGTCCGATGGAAATCGACGCGCTGCTCGGCGCGGCTGTCGAACTGGCCCGTCTCGTCGGCGTACCCACTCCGAATTGCGATGCGGTTCTCGCTCTTGTTCGCCAGCGCGCCCGTCTTGCTGGATGTTATCCCGAACCGGCTGGAGCTAACGTCGCCAACACCCCGCCTCAGGCACAGCTCTAATTCAAACTTCGCTCCGGGTGCATCATAACGCGTCGGGACCACGCCCGATGGTCGCCAATTCGTCGCGTGTATACGAACCCAGACTGCGGAAATCTAGTTCTGTATAGTTGCGAATCCAGCGCAGCGCGATACCCAATGAGTATTGATAACGCCTACGAAGTTCTGGCTCACTGAGATCGCCGAGCCGCGCGATTATATCGTCGCATTCCGTGGCGAGGATCTCCTTGACCATAATGGGCGAATGGCGGCGCCCGCTGTCCTCGCAAAGACTTTCGTGGAGCAGGCGTTGAGCAGTTTGTGCCACCGAAATCCGCGCGGTGGCTAAATCCTCCATCAGCGCCGGTCGAGTCCCTGGCCGTCCCGCCATCGAATCGATTCCCTTCGCGCCACGTCCACGCAACCATCCTTCGAGGTATTCCAGTAAGGTTCGCAAATTGCGCCGTGTGCCCAGTTCGGTGATCGAGCCGGTCGGAGTTTCAATCCGTAATGGATAGTTGGCCGGATCAGCCATCTCTGGGCTAGGCCTCCATCCGCTTTTCTCCAACTCGACGAACGGTCGCGCTGCCGCCGCCATATGATGGATATGCGCAACCCAGCCGCGCCGGAACCCTTGGCGCGCTTCCCATTCCTTGTCGGCTTGTATTGCTCTGGCAGCCTGCTGATTCACAGCTTCGTCGCGGCTCGGCAATGCTGTCGCCATACCGCCGATCGGCACTGCCCCATGGCGGAGGCAAATCGCAACGAGCCGGCGGAACAGATTTGCGAGGAACGGCGTCGTCTTGATATCGACGTCAAAGCGATCAGGCCATACCCCTGCCGGATTAGTCATTGCATACTCAATCAGGCTCGCTTTCAAATCCCAGCGTGCGGCGTTGAGACCTGCGGCATAAGGGCCGAGCGCGAACAGCATCTCCTCCATTTCGAACGCCGCCGGGAGCGATTCCACGAGAAGTATCGCGCGGATTGAACCGTCCGCTAGATAGGGCAGATGAGCACGAGCGTGATCAAAGACCGCCCGGTACAACCGCACCTCGCCGACCGACTCAGTCTTGGGCAGATAGAAGTTGATCGACTCGCCACGCTCGGCTTGCGAGCGCCCGCAATGGAAGAGTGTCGCCGCGATCCCAAGCAGGCTCGCCGCGATCGGACGTCCATCCACCGTGACTTGCTGCTCGTCGAGGTACAGGCCCCGTTCGCGATGCATGAAAAAAGGCAGCGGTCCCGGCTCGACCCGATAGCTCTTCCCTCGCTGCGGATCCTCGGCACTGAGCGTGCCCTCCACCGCCGCCTTACGATTTTGTGCCGCAGCCACCGTGTCCGCGAGACTGTGGCCGCCAGAGTCTTCGTCGTCGTCGAGATAGCCTGCTGCACGCTCGCCTTCGGGACCTGGATCAAGCGCTTGCACCATCATCGACGCGATCGATGCTGGTCCTGAAATCTCGATGCCCGGCAGCAAAAGTGGCGCGGGCATGGCTGGCACCTGCCACGGCTCGCTAGTGGCCTCGCTCGATGGCAACGACCTGGGCGGCACGTGGTTTCGCAATGCCTGGTGCAAGCGCTCTGCGCGCGCCGATCGCACGGCCGCGACCTGATCGCGCATCGCATCGTCCAGGCTCGCAAGAAAAGCAAGGAAATCGGGAGTTAAGATTTCACTAGCTCCCGGTACGTCTCGATATTGCACCCGTGGATGGTTGCTCATAATGCCCAATTCTATGGATACAAACTGCGCCTCGATCAACCATCGCGGCATTTACCGTCTCGTGCTCGTTCCTCAAATCAAACTCAGCCTGGACTCATTGGACGCTTGAAGATTCCACTGCTGGAGCGCAATCCTGACGGCTGGCGATTTAGCCTCAATTACAAACCGCCCCTGATAAGGGGACGGCGAGGATACTAGAGATGGCGGACGGGTTCTTTCCTTTGACGAAGGGCCAGCATGAGTGGGCTGAGCGCGCGGCTGATATCGCACAGCGCGAACTTGCTCCACGCGCTGCGGAAATTGATCGGACTGGGACCTTCCCGTCCGATAGTCTGGAAGCGCTCAAGAAAGAGGGATTCTGGCGGCTCCGCGTTTCCCGCGAGCATGGCGGCCTGCAAGAAGATCTTTTAACGACGGTTCTGATCACAGAAGCGCTGGCCAAACGCTGCGCGTCAACTTCGCTCTGCTACAAGATGCATCTCGAAGCATCGGAACTCGTCGCGCGGGCGAGCACACCTGATCAGGTCGAACGTTTCGTGCGCCCGATAGTGTCCGGCGACGCTTTTTACACAGTGGCCGGATCAGAAGTGGCAGGCCGCGGCGGCGCATTCGCTCCGAGTAACGCCATGTCCGCCGTAACACCCGGCGACGACGGTTATCGTGTCGAGAGTGTTCGCAAGAGTTATGTTACCTCGGCCGGTTTCGCGACTCATCATTTCTTTCTTTGCCGCGCCGGCAAGGAGACTACTCCCGATCAAGTCAGTGCCTTGATCGTCGAGCGCGACAAGATCGACTGGAAGATTGCCGAGCCCTGGAACGGCCTTGGGATGCGTGGCAACAACAGTTGCGCAGTTGTTTTCAATGGAGTTGTTCCCAAAGCGAATCTCATCGGCGCTGAGCACACTCTGATGAGAGATCAGGGACGGAAGTTTCTGCCGGTGGTAACCAGTACATATGCAGCAGTTTATCTCGGCGTTGCCGCCGGAGCGTTCGACGAAGCCAGGCAGTTTCTCGAATACTCCGACGAAGAAACCAAACCGCGCATCGAGAATCCTGTCTTAAGGCATCGGATGGCAGAGCTTAGCATCGAGATCGAGCGATCGCGGGCGCTGCTTTATTCCGCGGCCTCGGCCTTCGATCACGATCAGCCGTCCAGCACTCTCGCTTGTTCGCAGGCCAAGGTAGCTTGTTCCGCAACTGCCGTTCACGTCACGTCCGAGATCATGGGCATGGGAGGCGGCACTGCTTTCGCACGTCGTTTGCCCTTTGACCGTTATCTGCGTGACGCCCGTGCCGGCGTCGTGATGGGGATCACTAACGATGTGGTGCTCTCCAATATCGCGCGGATGCTGTTCCCGCCGTCGCGGCAGAAAACCGAAAATAAACCACGATAATCGTCGAGACGGAAAGTTTTTCACCAGGTTGCGCCAGCTTATGCCAAGCGGCCAATCATCTGTCTGAAGAATGGAACATGGTAGCGTAGCGCCAAAATACATCACGGCGGAGGAAATGCTGATGGCCGCAAATTCATTGAGCAGTTTTCGTTCTAAATCAGCGCAGGTGCGTGCACGACTAAAGCATCCGGTGATTGATTCCGATGGTCACACCGTCGAATTTCAACCGGCGTTGCGCGACTATCTAAGGCAAGTCGCCGGATCAGATTTGGCAAAACGCTATCGCACCGACGGCGCCAGTTGGTACGGAATGAGTTGGGAGCAACGGCGTGCCGAAAGACCAGTTCGTCCACCTTGGTGGGCGCTCCCCACCAAAAACACTCTCGATCGCGCGACCGCAACGTTTCCGAAGTTGCTGCACGAGCGCCTCGACCAGACAGGCATCGACTTTGCCGTTCTGTATCCCACCGCTGGGCTCGGCGCGCCACATATCCGTGAGGATGAACTCAGGCGCGCGACCTGTCGTGCGTTTAATACATATCACGCAGATATCTTTCGCGAATATTCCGATCGGCTAACGCCCGCCGCGATCATCCCGATGCACACGCCGAATGAAGCTATCGAGGAAATGGAATATGCAATTGGGGCGCTTGGACTCAAAGTGATCATGATGGCGGGTCACGTCCGGCGCCCGATTCCTGCGATCGCTCGTGAAGTCCCTCATCCAACCCGCTATGCCTATTGGCTCGATCTCTTCGCCATCGACAGCGAATATGACTACGACCCGGTTTGGGCCAAATCTATCGAACTCGGCGTCGCGCCTAGTTTTCATTCGCCCGGAATGGGATGGGGCAGCCGTGGTTCAATCTCCAACTACATGTTCAATCATATCGGTCACTTCGCCTCGGCCGGCGAGGCGCTATGCAAAGCGATGTTTTTCGGCGGCGTCACCCGGCGCTTCCCGCAACTGCGCTGTGCGTTTCTGGAGTGCGGTGTAGGATGGGCGGCGAGTCTCTATGCCGACATGATTGGGCATTGGCAAAAGCGTAACGGCAAGGCAATGGAGAACTACAATCCGGCTAATCTTGATCGCAAACTGTTTCAGGATCTCGCGCGCCAATACGGTGGAAAGCTTGTTACTGATAAGCTCGAAGGACGCGGCGAGGGCTGGGGCATCAGCGGCACCTCGGAAGATCCTGCTGCACTCGACGACTGGTCGCGCTGTGCGATCTCAAGTGCAGAGGATATCCGTGATTTGTTCGTTCCGAATTTTTACTTTGGCTGCGAGGCGGACGATCCGATCAACGCACTGGCTTTTGATACTCGCAAGCTTCCATTCCACTCGAAACTCAACGCTATCTTTAGTTCCGACATCGGCCATTGGGATGTCCCTGATATGACCGAAGTGACCGAAGAGGCCTACGAGTTGGTCGAGCATGGCCTGATCGACGAAGACAATTTTCGCGATTTCGTCTTTGCTAATCCCGCTCGTCTATGGACCAGCATGAACCCGGCATTCTTCAAGAACACAGTGGTCGAAGGCGCGGTCGACGCACTCTTGAACGGACACTAATGCGCTCGCGGCATGCGGCTACGGAAGAATTTATGAACGTTGAGTTCGCTATGGGCGCAGGATCAGGTGTGACGCCGTAGCGGTAATTTATCAGTGGAGCTGTCATTGGTGCAGCGAAAATCGCCCCGAACTGTTTGCGCCGGTCGAATACTCATTGCCGTTTTGCGCCAACGTGCCTGCGGCGAGTGCCGGTCAAATACAGGCCGCCGGCCAATGGGGTCGAGAACAGCAGAGCGAAGACTAGACCGCCGATAACTGCCAAGGCCAGCGGCTGTTGAACTTTCGCCCCCGCCCCTATTCCCAGTGCAAGTGGCAGCAGCCCGGCGGCGGTTGCGATAGTGGTCATCAGGATAGGCCGCATCCGCCGCCGCGCGGCCTCGAGCAGGGCGACCCGCGGGTCAACGCCTGCCAGTACTCCATGCTCAGTATGATCCAGCAAGAGGATGCCATTTTTGGCCGTGATACCGGCGACCATGATAACGCCCATGAAGGAAGAGATATTCAGCGTTACACCGGTCAGATCGAGGGCTAGGAAACTGCCGGCAAGACAAGCGAGCGCGCCGATTAAGACTGCGAACACAGGGCCGAAACGGCCAAATGCCCACACCAGCACCAGGAACATTCCAACGATTCCTGCAACCAGGACCAGCGTCAGTTGATAGAATGCCGTCTGCTGTTCCGCGTATAGGCCGCCGTATTCGAGCGTGACGCCCGGCGGAAGCTCGAGATCGGCCAGGCGTTGTTTGGTTAGTGCAACCGCTCTACCGAGAGAAATCTTGTCAGCGCGTGCTGTGACTGTAATCACTGGGCGCAAGCGGCGGCGGTCAAGCTCCGCGCTCAAGCCGAGCGGTTTCAGCGTCGCGACCGAGCTCAGCATTACCCGCCCGTTACCAGGTGTCTTCAACGATACGTGGGGCAGCAAATCCAAATCGTTGTGATAGATTTCAGGATAGCGCACGCGCAGAGGATAGAGTCGATCATTGATACGCAGTTGAGTCGCAACGGTACCTTCGATAACCGTATGCAGATTATCCTGGATGGTAGCTGTACTGAGGCCGTAGCGTTCGGCCGCTTGCGCGTCGATCAGTATCTGCACTTCGGGATTACTCAGTACGATACCATTGTTCACGTCTACTATTCCTGGGATTCCGTTGATACGTCTGGCTATCTCGCGCGCGACCCTCGTAATCGCATCCCGGTCTTCACCAAAGACATAAACGGCGACGGGCTCGGGTGTGCCGGAAAGGTCACCAATCAAATCCTGCAACACCTGCGAAAATTCGACACGGACGCCCGGCACCTGGCTGAGGATGCGGCTGCGGACCGAATCGATCACTTGACTAATCGATCGGCTTCGCTTCGACTTAAGACGCACTGAGATATCGCCCTGATTTGATTCGGTCAGAAAGAACCCGAGTTGAGTGCCGGTTCGGCGCGAGAAAGCCGCGACCTCGGGCGTAGTTTTGAGAATATGTTCTATCGTTGCCAGTAATGCGTCGGTGTCTGCGAGCGTGCTCTCCGGAGGCGTAATGTAATCGAGCGTAAAAGCGCCCTCATCCATAGCCGGTAGATAGTCTGTGCCGGTGATTCGATAGAGCGCGAAAGCGCCCCCGATTGCGGCGGCCGCTGTGATTAGCCCGAGAGCCGGCCATTGCATAAACGGATGCAGCAACATTCGATAGCCGCTTTGCAGATAGCCGGCGATTCTGCCTTCCTGACGCGGCGGACGCCGCCAGCGTTCGACGATTTGTTCGAGCGTAGGATTGAAGTAGAGCGCCAGCAATAGCGACACAATCAAACCGCCACCGAGAGTCAGAGCGAGGGCGCGGAAGAATACTCCGGTAACCCCCGAAAGAAAGGCAAGCGGGGCAAAGACGATCACTACCGTTGCCGTCGAGGCGATCAGCGGGCGAGCCAGTTCACGTACCGCGTCGGCGACCGGAGCGCCACTTTCGCGGCTGCGATGGACTGCTTCAATCATCACGATCGCATCATCGATGAAAAGCCCGATGCCTGCGGCCAACCCGCCCAGCGTCATCATGTTGAAGCTCGCGTCCATCGCCTTCATGATCACGCACGTGATCACGATCGTGCATGGTACGACGATCGCGGCGACCGCTGCGCTGAGAATACTCCTCGTGAAGATCAGGACGACGGCCACTGCGAGAACGAGACCCAGCACGATCGCGTCGCGAACGCTCTTGAACGATTCGCTGACCAATGCCGCTTGATCGTATGAGAAGGAAGTGCGTACGTCCGGATAGCGCGCGTTGAAGTCGCGCAGGATCGCACGGGTCTGGTCGGCGATGGCAATCGTGTTGCCGCTCGGCTGCTGCGAAACCGTCACCAGGACCGACGGACCGTTTTCGCTGGTGGTGCGGATGTAGTCCTCTGTAATCCCCAGCTTCACGTCACCAATGTCGCGGACCGTAACTGGCTGGCCGCCGGCGTTAGCGATAGGCACGGCGGCCAACTCGTCCGCGTCCTGAAGATCCGCCGTCACTACTGTCAACAACGTCCGGTGCTTGTCCATCACGCGGCCCGCCGAATCGATTACATTGGCGTTCGCGAGGCCGGTAACGACATCGTCGGGCGTGAGGTTGTGTTCCAGCAACTTGGCCGGATCAAGCCATACGTCGTATTCGCGATATTTCGCTCCCACCGTCTCGACTCGATAGACCCCGTCGATACGATGAAGACTCGGAACCAAATCGTACTGGGCAACGTCTGTCAGGTCCGGCAAACCACGATCGGGCGAGCTCAGGCTGATATCGATTATCGGGAAAGTTCCACTCGTGAGCAGCCGCGATTGTACCGTTGTGCCAGGAGGCAGTTTCGCGCGCACCTCATTGATAGCGGCGTTGAGCAGCTCGAATGACGCTACCGGATCGCTATTTTCGGTAAAGGTTACATCGAGTTCGGAGCTGCCGCGCGTGGTGGTTGAGTCGACTCGTTCAACGCCGGTGACGCCATACGCCGCTTCCTCGAGCGGCCGTGTGACCGCGACCAGGACTTGGGCCGAAGGCAGATCGCCGCTGTCCGTGAGGATGATCGCGCGTTTGAATTGGACTTGCGGGAAGACTGCGTTGGGCAGCGACCGCCCGAGGATCACGCCGAGCAGCGATAGTGCGATCACCAGCGCTATCGCCAGCGTCGAATTACCGCGCATCAGGAAGCCGCCGCCATTGTCACTTTGACGCGTAGGCCGTTGGCCAACGCATAGCCGCCGGAAGTGATCACGACGTCTCCTGGCGCTAATCCGGCAGTGATCTGCACTATCCCATTAGCGCGCAAGCCCAGTTGGACAGGTGTCCTATGTGCGCGCCCGTCAGCTTTGGCGACGAAAACGTAATAGTCATTCGTACTGGCACTCTGAAACAGTGCAGTCCGAGGAATCAGAATCGCGTCTGCGACAGAGGCTGTAATGATAACAATTTCGACAGGTGCGTTGGCTTCAAAAAGACGTTTCGCGCCAGTGAATTCGACTCGCGCCAGTGAGGTCTCGGTGCCGCTCTCGAACGAAGGCGCGATCGCCGATACGCGCCCAAGATAGCTTGCGCCTGGCGCGATTGGCGAGCTGATGCGGGCGGCCATACCCGGACGCAATGTCGCGAGGTTGGCGCTCGGCACGACCGCATTCACCACCACGCTGAGTGGGTCGATCAGATCGGCTAGCGGATCGAGGTCCGCGACGATCTGTCCGGAACTGACCATTCGTTGTGCTACGATCCCGTCATTCGGCGCCGCGACTGCGACTCCCGAACTATGGCTATAGTGTCGGACCGAAACCGCCAGGTTGGCTGCTTCAGTGCCATCGAGTTGTTGCGCCACAGCGAGACCGTGTTCGGCGGCTTCCACTTCGCGGCTAAGGACATGAGCGATGATTTCTCCGCGCCGAACTT
>Ga0335072_10016388_pt1 | contig 10508 bp, 6 predicted proteins | sample Lox_Sample_21_FD_206725 | JGI IMG/M metagenome (GOLD analysis project Ga0335072, IMG submission 206725) | Soil microbial communities from Loxahatchee National Wildlife Refuge, Florida, United States - Lox_Sample_2.1 | ecosystem: Environmental > Terrestrial > Soil > Wetlands | place: USA: Florida... | reverse complement strand
ACGTTCCGGCGAGGCAGGGGAAGCCTCAGCCGCGGAATCTACAGGAAAGTTCTACTTTTGATGACTCAGTTTTCGCAGTTCAATCTTTCGCCCGCCCTGATGGCGCGGCTCAACGCCAACAAATTCGAGACACCCACGCCGGTACAGGCGGGCGCCATTCCTCCGGCGCTGGAGGGCCGCGACGTGCTGGCCACGGCGCAGACCGGAACCGGCAAGACGCTCAGCTTCCTGATTCCGATTGCCGAGCTGCTGCAGAAAGCCTCGGCGCGCGGCCCGGCGGCGCACGCGCTCATCCTGCTGCCCACGCGCGAGCTGGCCATGCAGGTGGAAAAGGCGTTCCTGGCCATCCGCTCGAGCTCGGCCCAGAATGTGGCCCTGGTGGTGGGCGGCATGGCAGAGCGGGCGCAGCTGGATGCGATTCGCCGCGGCGCGCACCTGATTGTGGCCACGCCGGGCCGGCTGGAAGACTTTCTCAAGCGCAAGCTGGTGCGGCTGGACCAGGTGAAGATCCTGGTGCTGGACGAAGTGGACCGGATGCTGGACATGGGCTTTCAGCCGGCCATTGCGCGCATTGCGGCTACGCTGCCCGCCACGCGGCAGACGCTGTGCTTCTCTGCCACGCTCGAAGGCGCGGTGAAGGAGGTGGCGCGCAAGTATCTGCAGAACCCGGTCCGCATCGAGATCGGATCGGTACTGAAGCCGGCCGAAAACATCGAGCTGCGCACCTTTGAGGTGGAGCAGGACAAGAAGCAGGAGCTTTTGGAGCATCTGCTGGACGCCGAGCAGGGCAGCTTTCTGGTGTTTGTGCGGACCAAGCACGGCGCCGAGCGCGTGGCCCGCAGGCTGACGCGCAATGGCCACTCGGCGGCCGAGATTCACGGCGACCGCTCGCAGTCGCAGCGCAACTCCGCTCTGCGCGGCTTTTCAGAGGGCCGGCACCGGGTGCTGGTGGCGACCGACGTGGCCGCGCGCGGCATCGACGTGGCCCACGTGGCGCATGTGGTGAACTACGATCTGCCCAAGGTGGCTGAGGACTTTGTCCATCGCGTGGGCCGTACCGGCCGGGCGTCGGCGCGGGGCGTGGCTTCCACGTTTGCCGGGCCGGCCGAGCGCGGCGATCTGCGCAAGATCGAACGCACCCTGTCGATCCAGATGAAGCGGTTCCGGGTCAGGTCAGTGGGGAGCGCGCAGACAGCCTAGGGAAATGGGGGTGGAGGGAGCTACTTTTCGTTGACTCCACCCCTGTTTTCAAGTATTCTGAAGACCTTGCGCGGTGTTGCGCCTGGGGTCCGTGTGTAGCCGCCTGGACCCGGCTGGCAAGTCACTTGGAAATGAGTGGCTGACGGCAACAGGCCACCGGCGGCCGGGGCGGTTCGCTTCCTCCGGCACAGCCAGGGCCCGATTCCAGGGCAAACCCCGGCAGTCCTCACCCGAACAGGCGTGTTTGGCAGTGGGTAGAGTTCAAGGCCCGTGCGTGTTTTACGGGCAAACGCGCATTGCGCGAAGGAATTTTCCGGCAGGCGCCGGAGTGGAAGAGGCAAAAGAGAGATGTCGACCTTTGTTCCGAGCGGCAAGGAGATCAGCCGCAAATGGTATGTGGTGGATGCGAGCGGCCAGACGCTGGGCCGGCTGGCCACTAAGGCTGCCAGTGTGCTGAGCGGCAAACTGAACCCGCAGTATGTGCCCTATATCGACATGGGCGACCACGTGGTGGTCATCAATGCCGAGAAGGTGCGGCTGACGGGCCTGAAGAGCCAGAGCAAGGTGTATCGCCGTTACACGGGCTTCCCCGGCGGCCTGCGCGAGGAGTCGTTTACGCGCCTGCTGAACCGGAAGCCGGAGAAGATTCTCGAGGAAGCGATCAAGGGCATGCTGCCCAAGACCAAGCTGGGCCGTGCGATGGGCTCCAAGCTGAAGGTTTATCGCGGCGACAAGCACCCCCACGCGGCGCAGCAGCCGGTGGCGCTGGAGATTGGATAAGGCAGCTTTCAGCCGCCGGCTTTTAGCGTTTGGTTGCTAAGGCCGGGTGACAGAGGCAAGCTGAAGGGCGAGGCAGTTGAGCAGGAACGAGCCGGCAGCTAGAAGCTGAAGGCTGAAAGCTAGGAGCTGAAAGAAGAATGGCAGATCTGGTTCAGTATTACGGGACGGGGCGGCGCAAGTCAGCGATCGCCCGCGTCTTTCTGCGTCCGGGCACGGGCGAGTGGAAGGTCAACGGCAAGGGATTCGACGAGTATTTCGTCACCGAGCAGCAGCGTGTTTCCGCCAAGCGGACCCTGGCTGTGGCCGAGCTGGCCGGCAGCTTTGACGTGCTCACTACCGTGAGCGGCGGCGGCGTGGCCGCGCAGGCTGACGCCGTGAAGATGGGCGTGGCCCGCGCGCTGATCGAGTTCAACCCCGAGCTGCGCAAGACGCTGAAGGGCGAGGGCCTGCTGACGCGCGACGCACGCGTGAAGGAACGCAAGAAGTACGGCCAGAAGGGCGCGCGCAAGCGGTTCCAGTTCAGCAAGCGCTAACCCGCTTGCTGCAGTTTGCTCTCCGCTTTCAGCCGTCCGCTTTCTCTTGCCGGTGCCGGGTTCTGCGGTTTTTCCTAGAGCAGTCAACCCGGGCATGGGCCTGCTGAGAGCCGGCGGTTGAGCGGAGAGCCGGTTTTTAAATCTCCCCGCGAGGGGAATCAATCCGGACTAGAGAATGTCCGGATGCAATCCACGAAGGAGGCCCTTTGGCCACGATCACAATGAAGGAGCTGCTCGAAGCGGGTGTTCACTTCGGGCATCAGACCAAGCGCTGGAACCCCAAGATGAAGGAATACATCTTTGGCGAGCGCAACGGGATCTACATCATCGACCTGCAGAAGACGCTGAAGCTCTTCAAGGACGCGTCGAAGTTTGTGACCGACCTGTGCGCCAGCGGCAAGACGATTCTGTTTGTCGGCACCAAGCGCCAGGCGCAGGACGCGATCGCCGAAGAGGCGGGACGCGCGGCGATGCCCTATGTGAACCAGCGCTGGCTGGGCGGGCTGCTCACCAACTGGGTGACGGTGCAGAAGTCGGTGAAGCGCCTTCAGGAACTGGACGAGATGGCCGTGGATGGCCGCTACGAACTGCTGACCAAGAAGGAAGTGATTCGCCTGGAGCGCGAGCGCAAGCATCTGCAGGCCAATCTGGCCGGCATCAAGAGCATGAAGCGGCTGCCGGACGCGATCTTTGTGGTGGACTCGAACAACGAGGCCATCGCGGTGAAGGAAGCGCGCAAGCTGGGCATTCCGGTGGTTGCGGTGGTGGATACCAACTGCGACCCGACCGTGGTCGATTACGTGATTCCCGGCAACGACGACGCGCTGCGCGCCATTCGCCTGTTCACCTCGAAGATTGCCGACTCGGCTGCCGAGGGCGTGAACCTGGTGGGCGACAAGGCGTTTGCCGAAGAGGTTCCGGCTGCGGTTGAGGGTGAAGCCGAGACGGTGGTTGCCGAAGCGGCTCCGGCGGACGACGAGGGGGGATTCGAGGCTGCGCTGGGCGGCGGCATCCGCAAGGCTCCCGCGGCCGTGGCGGCAGTCGACGAGGACGAACCAGCCGAGCGCGCACTCTAATTCAGGGCGCCCGCAGGGCGCGCATACGAGACAAGCGTGGCCGCCTAGTTGCAAGTGCCACGCTTTTCTTTTGCCGTAAAGGGTACGGCGATCGATTGAACGGATTGAAATCCAAAGATGAGGCTGGCAACAGCCAGGGAAACGAGAGATGACGACTGTGAGCGAAAAGATTGACGCCAAACTGGTGAAGGAGCTCCGCGAGAAGTCCGGCGCGCCCATGGGCGACTGCCTGAAGGCGCTGCAGGAAGCCAAGGGAGACATCGAAGAAGCCTTCGTCGTGCTGCGCAAGCGCGGCATCGCGTCAGCGCAGAAGAAGGCCGCGCGCACCACCAACGAGGGCACCATCGGCACCTATATCCACGCCGGCGGCAAGATCGGCGTGCTGATCGAGCTGAACTGCGAGAGCGACTTTGTGGCCCGCACCACGGACTTTCAGGATCTGCTCAAGGACATTGCGATGCACGTGGCCGCGAGCGATCCGCGCTATGTGAAGCCCGAAGATGTGACCCCCGAAGATCTGGCGCGCGAGAAGGAGATCTATCGCGCGCAGGCGGCGGCCACCGGCAAGCCGGCCAACGTGGTGGAGAAGATCGTCGACGGAAAGATGGCCAAGTTCTACGAGGAGGTCTGCCTGCTGGAGCAGCCGTTCATCAAGGACCAGTCTGTCTCCATCAAGGACCTGGTGGCGCAGAAGGTTGCCAAGCTGGGCGAGAACATTACGGTGCGGCGCTTTGCACGCTTCAAGGTAGGCGCGCCGGACTGGACGGTTGCGCAGACCAAGGCTGCGGAAACGGCGGCCGAGTAGAATCTCCGCAGTCCCGTCTTTCCGACGGATGCATCGAGCCAAGCAGGAAAACACGAGGGCAGCCCACGCGGGCTGCCCTTCGTGTTTCTGCACGGGATGCCGCAGGATTACGGCAGGTAGTAGCGGAACGAGGTCCACCACATGTTGTCGATTCCGCTGGCTCCGCCGTTGGGGTTCGAAGTGCCGCCCGCGCCGGACCAGAGGTTGCGCTGGAACAGGGCATATTGGAAGCCCTGGCGGAGACGGCCCTTGGGACCGGCGTAGATGTTGTACCACCAGCCGGCGGAAAACTCCTGCACGTCCTTGTTGTTGCCGCCGCAGTTGGTCGGAGTTCCGGGGTTGGCGCTGGCGTTGGCTGCGCTGGATGCGTTCTCGGTATCGCAGCCCGACATATTGACGCTATAGGTGCCGTAACCGACTTCGGTGCCCGACGCGTTGAGCGCGATATCGCGGCCGATGTAGTCGCCGCCATAGTTGAAGTAGAGGTTCAGCCGGCTGGTGGGATTCACCTCAAGCGTGCTGATTGCGGAGAATCCGTGGAGCGGCGAGATGGTGCCGTCAGGACGGAGGGTGACGTCTGCGATGGTCGACGATCCGTAACGGCCGACGCCCTCGCCATACAGGCCCTTCAGACCGATGGTGACCCTTTTGCCGGCCAGCGGGCCGCGGAAGCCGCCGCCGATGCCGCCGCCCCAGACGGTGCTGTTATACGGGGTGCCGGTGGCGGGATAGATGCGGTCGCGGAAGGAGCGGCTGATGCCGAACAGCTCCCAGTGGCCCCAGCCCGGCTCGACGGCGATCTTGGCGATGAAGTCCGGCGTGAGGTTATAGGAGTAGTTGCTCTGGTTATCGTAGAGGCCGCCGGTATTGCCGACCGTGGTAATGAGCAGGTTGGTGGGCAGGTTCTGTCCGGCGGGGTTGAGCGTTTCCGCGTTCTCAGCCGAGATACCGACGAAGAACTTGCGGTCGAAGTCCTTGCTGACGCGGAAGCTGTACTGGCGCGTCCACACAAAGCCGGCCATGTACTGCGGATCGATGGATGCCGGCAGAATCTCGGTTCCGCGGGTGAGGCCCTGCGTGGTCTCGGTGGCGAGCGACCAGCCCTGACCGCCGGAGAAATCCCAGCCGTTGTTCAGCTTCGCATCCGCCCACAACTGGCGCTGGCGCAGGGTGTAGCTGTTGGACTGGTTGTTGTTGGAGGTGACGCCGGCGCTGAGCCAATCCATCTCGTAATAACCGGTGAGGGTCATGTTGTCGAGCTTGCCCACTGCCTTGATGGCCACGCGCGACTGACGGCCGGAGCCCTGGAACTCGCTCAACTGCGAAGCCTCAGAGTGGTCAAGCGGAACACCGGTGAACTGGGTGTTGAGGCCGCCGCCGGTGCCGCCCTGACGCCACACGGTTTCAGCCGCCAGAAAGCTGCCCGCCGGCGAAATGGTGATGCCCTTGTAGTAGAGCGCGTCTGGATTGGTGATCTGCTTCTTGATGGCCGAAGTCTCATCGGTGAGCGAAGAAACAACCGCCGCGTTGGCCTGCTTCATGTCGTTCACGGTGCTCTGCAGAGTGGTGACGGCCGTCGCGTTTTCGCCTAACGCCTGCTGCTCGGCATCGGCCGCAGCCTGGGCCTTGGCCGCGGCGGCTTGCGCGTCGGCGGCCGACTGCTGTGCGGCCTTCAACTGCGCGTCCTTGTCGGCCAGGTCGCTCTTCAGGGTGTCGATCTGCGTCTGCATCTGCAGGCGCAGCGCATCGATCTGCTCCTGCACGGACGGCTCGTGCTCTTTCTCTTTCCTGGGATGCTTTTTCGCGGCCGCCGCGGGGTCACTGGCGTGCGCGTAAGAAACAACGAGACTGGATGCCAGAATAATCGCGGCACTCCTGCTGAGTCTGAATTTCATCGGGCCTCTCTTCTTCCTCTCGGAACGGGTTGGGTCGATTGCGAATCCCGGCGCGGGGAGTTCGCCGGGCTGCCGCATCGTGAAGATAGTTGGAATGAAAAGATCTTTCATATTCCCATCGGCAGACACAGAGCTGACTTGAGAATCATCGAAGGTTCTTAAGACCAGCCATAACTGCTCTGCTGCTTCCGAATCCAAGACTCGCAGAAACAGATGAATATTTGACGAATTCACCTATTTTTAACAAAGGGATATTGCGGGCTAAGTACTAAAGAATGAGCGTAAATTCACATTACTTTCATAATAAGTAGAGGCCTGGATAGGTTATAAGCCGGCATAACTTGCGATGAGTATTGGACTCGTCTTGAACGGGCGCGGCCGTGAAGGAAAAGCCTGTGCCGATGCATTTGGAAAACGCGCAGCGGCATCGAAGGCCGCCGCGATTCGCGCAGCCGTGCCCATCTCTATCCACTCGTCGCGATTGATTCCGGTGTGGCGATGCGCGCGGCTATCTTGATTCCGCCTCGTGCTCTTGACCCGCGCTGAGTAAGTTGGCAAGGATGCGGTAGGAGCCGGGGACTAACTCAGGAAACTGGCGATAGAGCGCATAGGCAACGTAGATATAGGTGCCTTTGCCGGGATGAGTTACAAGAAGGCCGCCGCGCTGCGGATCCTGGCCGGCGTCTGCGGTTTCAGTCAGCGCTGTGTAGCCGGGGTCCCAGCTGGAGAGGAACGAGTGGCCGAACTCTTCGACCCACCCGGTGAAGTCAGCCGCGGTAATTTTGTTTGGCCAGCTGAGCAGCGGATTGGCTGGCGCGAGCAGCTTGACGGGATCGGTTTCGTCGACGACGCGCTCAGGATTGCGTCCCATCGAGAGCGGCAGCGGAGCGGGAAAGTCGGCGCTCTGATATTGCACAATGAGCGTTCCGCCGCGCTGAACAAAATCATCGAGGCGCGGCTGAGCGAGAGTGAGCGCGGGACGGTTGGAGTAAGCGCGGATGCCGATGACGATCACGTTCCACTGGGAGAGATCGGCGGAGGTCAGCTCGTCGTCGGAGAGCAGGTGGGGCTCGATGCCAAGCTCGCGGATGGCCTCAGGGACGGTATCGCCGGTTCCCATCACGTAGCCCACGCGCAGACCGGGGGCGACCTTCACATTCACTTCGCGGGTTTTGAGCTCGGCGGGGCGGTACTGGTTATAAGGCCGCAGACCGGGATAGCCGACGCTGCGCCAGCCGGTGGAGTAGTCTTTGCCATCGACGCGCGCGACGGCGCGGATGGTGTAGGCGCCCACGCCCGGATTGGGCGCGGTGACGGAAAAGACCAGCGGGTCGCTCATGCCCGCGGCTTTCATGTCAAAGGCACGCTGCGCCGGATCGCAGCGCCAGCCCTCGGGGAGCTTGAGCTCCACGGTGCCCTGCGCGGCGGCCAGAGCGTGGACGGTGACCGTCACCGGCAATGCGCCGCCGTCGAGCGGGAGAATGCGCGCCCGCGGCTCGACATCCACGCCTATGGCGGGCGTGACGACGAGTGGCTCGTAGATGCCGCCGGGGCCGGTGACGCGCTCCAGCGTCTGCACCACTTTGCCGAGGCGGATGGGCACGCCGTCAAAGCTGAACTCGGCCCAGGCGGCCAGCGGCCAGGGCGCGAAGGATTCGATGCGCAGCTTGTCGTTGGGCGTGTCGTAGTAGGGCTGCTCGACCGATGGCCGGGTGAAGAACGGCCGGGTGGGCGCGGCGTCTTCTGGCGCCTGAACGCGGAAGATGCGGTCGGTGACGCGCGACGGGCCTGCCGCGGCATCGCCGGTGTCGTCGATCTTCCAGCCCGTGCCGTCGCTGCCGGCCAGCCAGATGCGGGTTACGCGGGCCGCTTCATCGGCCTGGGCCGCGTGCACGCGGACGGCAAAGGACTCGCCGGGGGAGATGCTGCGCGGGGTCTCGTCGGCTGTGCCGCCGCGGCCTGAGCCGCTGGTCTGGCCGCCGCCGGAGTGAGTGGTGAACGCGATGAGATCGAGGCCGAGCATATCGGCCAGCGCGCGCTGAAACTGGTTGATTTTAGCGGTGAGCTCGAAAGACAGGTCGGCTTTGGACTGCGGATCGAGATCGCTCGACTGGACGCGGGAATAAAGATCGAGGGTCTGGCGATAGGCGGGCACGAGCCTGCGCGCGCCGGCTTCGCCATCCATGTCTTTGCAGTCGGCTTCATACGCGTCCAGGCTGGACTGGATCTGATGGAGACCGGCGTTCAGCCAGGCGGGCGCAGTTCCCTTCACCAGATGGGCAAGGCCCTCGAGGCTGGTGTCGATGTGGACCTTGCTGTTGTTGAAGAGGCTGGCGTCGGTTGCGCTGGCGCCGGCGCGGGCCTCTGCGGCGGGAACCGCGGCCCAGAGATGAAAGTCGGAATCGTCGGGACCGCTGAGCGCGGGGCTGGCGCCGCCGTATTGCGACTTCTGCATGCCCCAGCCTTCGCGGGCGATCTGGACGTAGGTGCGGCCGAGGGTCGGGTCCCAGGTGCCCACCGGAATGGAGGCGTCAGTGGTCAGGCTGTCAGTCGATTCACCGGTGACATAGTTGCGGAACTTTGCCGGAGCCCATTTGCCGGTTGCGTAGTCGAAGATGCCCTTGCTGGAGAGGCGGGCAAAGGGCATGCGCGAGTAGACGGCAAGCGGCTGCCAGGGTGTGAGTCCGTCTTTCAACTGCTCGGGGAAAACTTTGGGGTCGGCGGCGGCCTTGAAGGCTTCCTGGGCGATTTCTCCGGAGACCTGGTGCTGGCCGTGGCCGTCGCTCACGCCGCCCACGAAGGTGGCCACGATGATCTGCGGGCGCACCTTGCGCACCGCCAGCACGGCGTCGTACAGCACGCGATCGTGTCCCCAGCGGGCGAAGGATTCTTCCTGCGTCTTGGAGAAGCCGAAGTCAGCCTCAGTGCCCCAGAGCTGCTTTACGCCGTAATAGCGGTCGGCGGTGAGCAGCTCATTCGTACGGATGAGGCCGAGCGCGTCGTCTTCTTCGGCCGACATCGCGTTCTGGCCGCCTTCGCCGCGGTTCAGCGTGAAGAGCGTAACGCGCGCGCCGAGGCCGCGGCTCAGGTAGGTGAGCAGCGAGCCGTCCTCGTCGTCAGGATGGGCCACGATGTAAAGCACGCTGGCGGTGGTGCCCAGCCGCTTGACGGTCTGCTCCAGGTCGGCCTCGCCGCGGTCTTCCGGCAGCGGCAGCGCCCATGCGGTGGGCGCTGGAAGCGGCACGGCGGCAAGCGCGCTCTGCGCGGACGAAGCGCCCTGCGCGCCGAGCGGCACCGAACAGGCCGCGGCCAGTCCGGCGAGAGAGGCGCACACGATGAGTTGGCGAGGATTCCGGGAAAAGAACATGGTCATCGCCAGTGTACAATCCGGTGAGCGTAATGGCCTCATGAGCACTCCTTCGCACACGCCGGCAAAGGCTGAAAAACTCGAGCGGCGCATCGGCTTGCGTTCGGCGGTGCTGTTCAACATGCTGGAGATGATCGGCGTGGGGCCGTTCATCACGCTGCCGCTGGTGATTGCGGCGGCCGGTTACCGGCTCTCGGTGTGGGCGTGGGTGCTGGGCGCGGCGATTGCCGTGGCAGATGGCCTGGTGTGGGCAGAGCTGGGCGCCATGTTTCCGCTGGCGGGCGGCTCGTATGCGTTTCTGCGCGAGATCTATGGGCCGCGCGGGCCGGGCAACTGGCTGAGCTTTCTGTTCGTGTGGCAGGTGGGGTTTACCGCGCCGCTTTCCATCGCTTCCGGATGCATCGGGCTCTCGGGGTTTCTGGGAGTCTTCTGGCCCGGGCTGGGGGCGGCGCCGTTTGCCGCGCTGCCCGGGCTGCACTATGCCAACTTTGCCGCCGCCGCCACCTGCCTGCTGGTGACGGCGCTGCTCTATCGCAACCTGAGCTCGATTACCCGGCTGGCCTGGGTGATGTTTGCCGGGGTCATCGCGGCGCTTGCCGGCGTGATCGTGTCAGGGTTTGCCCACGCGGCGGCAAGCGGCGGCTGGCGCATGCCGTCCGCGCCCGGCCTCTCTGCCGCGCTGGCTCTGGGAGGGCTGGCGCAGGCTACGCTGATTACCACCTACGACTATTGGGGCTACTACAACATCTGCTTTCTGGGCGGCGAGGTGCGGCAGCCGGAGCGGACCATTCCGCGCGCCATTCTGCTTTCGGTGCTGTTCGTCGCGGCGTTTTATATCACGATGAATCTGGC
>Ga0335072_10016387_pt1 | contig 10508 bp, 9 predicted proteins | sample Lox_Sample_21_FD_206725 | JGI IMG/M metagenome (GOLD analysis project Ga0335072, IMG submission 206725) | Soil microbial communities from Loxahatchee National Wildlife Refuge, Florida, United States - Lox_Sample_2.1 | ecosystem: Environmental > Terrestrial > Soil > Wetlands | place: USA: Florida... | reverse complement strand
TGGCCCAGGATCAGGCCGGCTCCCAGGCGGTCAAAGACTATGCGCAGATGCTCGTGACCGATCATACGAACGATTACCAGAAGCTGCAGCCTGAAGTGGAGAAGATGAACCTGACCTTCCCGAAAGCGCTGGACGCCGAGCACAACAAGATGATTGAACCTTTTGAAAAACTGCACGGCGCGGCCTTCGATCATCTCTACATCCACACCATGATCGAAGGACACACGAAGGCCATCTCGATCTATGAAAAAGAATCCGCAGACGCCCAGAATCCTGACCTGAAGGAGTATGCGAGCGAGACGCTGCCGACACTCCAAAAGCATCTGGATGGCGCCAAAGATCTGATGAAGAAAGGAACCAAGTAGCAGTACACGTGTAGCAGCCTGAGGCGGCGCACTCCAGCATGACGGCAAGGATTTATTTGGCTCTGTCCGCGGCTTCGCGTTTGGCGCGCCGCGCGGTCACCCAGCCTTCCTTGGTGACTTGGCGTGCGCGGCCCACGGCCAGGGCGCCGGCCGGAACATCTTTGGTGATGCACGAGCCGGCGCCGATGTAAGAACCGTCTTCCAGCGTGATGGGCGCCACCAGCGTGGAGTCGCTGCCGACAAAGACATTCTTGCCGATGCGGGTCATGTACTTGTTCGCCCCGTCATAGTTGCAGGTGATCACGCCTGCGCCCACGTTGGTTCCCTCGCCGATCTCCGCATCGCCCAGGTAGGTAAGGTGGTTGGCCTTGGCGCCTTTGCCCACCTTGGCCTTCTTGGTTTCAACAAAGTTGCCAATGTGCGCCTTTTCGCCAATCTCGCTGCCGGGGCGCATGTGCGCAAAGGGCCCGATGCGCGCGCCGTCGCCCACCGAACTGCTCTCGAGCATGCAGCCGGGCAGGATTTCAACCGCGTCGCCGAGGGTGCAGTCTTCAATGACGGTGTAAGAGCGGATGAGGCAGTCGCCGCCGACGCGGGTTTTGCCGCGAAGCTGCACAAAGGGCTCGATCACGGTATCGGGAGCCACCTCAACCTCGGCGTCGATCACGCAGGTCTCGGGACGAAAGATGGTGACGCCGGAATCCATGAGCCGCCGGGCTGTGGTATTGCGCATGGCGGCGTCGAGCGCGACCAGTTCGGCAATGGTGTTTGCGCCAAGCACTTCGGCGGCGTTTTCCGCCTCAACGGCCACCACGCGTTCGCCCGCGGCGCGCAGGATGCCGGCCATATCCGTGAGATAGAGCTCGCCGTGCGCGTTGTTGGCGGTGAGCTGGTCAAGATGCGCAAAGAGCGGCGCGCTCAGGAATGCATAGATTCCCGAGTTGATCTCGCCGATCCGCTCCTGGCCTGGCGCGAGTGATTTCTGTTCGACGATGGCATCCACTTCAGGCGAACCGGCGGCGCGGCGCACGATGCGCCCGTAGCCGGCGGGATCTTCAGGGTGCGCGGTGAGAATGGTCATGGCCGCGCGCTGGGCCTCATGGAACCGGCTCATCTGTTCGATGGTCCCGGTGCGGATGAGCGGCACATCGCCGGAGAGCACCAGCAGGCTTTCGTAGCCCGAGATTGCCTGGCGCGCGCACTGGATTGCATGGCCGGTGCCGCGCTGCTCAGTCTGCTCCACAAACTGCACGCCGGTGGAGGCCAGCGCGGCGCGCACGCGATCTGCCTGGTGGCCGATGACAACGTAAATATGCTCGGGCGCAACCACGCGTGCGGCCGCGGCGATTACATGCGCCAGCAGCGGCTTGCCGCCGATCTGGTGCAGCACCTTCGGCCGCTTCGACTTCAGCCGCGTTCCCTTGCCCGCGGCCAGGATGACCACGGCAAGATTCGCACCGTTTCTCGTTTCCACGTTCTTCGCTTGATTGCTCACTGCTTCGTCTCCGTGCTTGGGTTCGATGCCCGCTGTGGCCGTGCGATGGCGATGGCGCAATGGCGCTATCGGAATTGCACTATCGGCGGGCTTTGCAGCGCTCTAGCCGCGCGCGGAAAGAAAAACCCATTCAATCTCCTCGATTGGTGAGCGCCCGAACGCAGGATGCCTTTCCATCCATTATCCACTTTCGACTGGATCGGATTCCCCGGCACCACGGAGGCCGCGCAGCAGGGCCTTCCGCCGCGGAGGCCGGCGCACCAATGGGTCACGCGACCTTGACCCGGCGCGGTGGGCTTGCGTATGCTGCGAGCGTTTACGCCCGGTGGACGGCTGGCATCAGACCACAGGGGGATTTTCTTATGAGCGCAGCACAAGTCACGGCCGAGGTTCCTTCTCAGGCGGAAGCGCGGCCGCTGTTGGTGCGGCGCGCCGCCGTGCTGGGGGCGGGCACCATGGGATCGCGCATCGCCGCGCACCTGGCCAATGCCGGCATTCCCGTCTTGTTGCTGGATCTTCCTCCCAAAAACGAGGGTGCGGAATCCCTGGCGAAAGCTGCGCTGGGTGCGCTCGGCAAAGCCCGGCCGGCGGCGTTTTATGAGCCGTCATTGGCCGCGCTGATTACCCCGGGAGATTTCGACCGCGACCTGCCCGCGCTGGCCGGGTGCGACTGGGTGATCGAAGCCGTGGCTGAAAATCTGGAGATCAAGACGGCGCTGCTGACGCGCGTGGCCCCGTACCTGAGCAAAGCGGCCATTCTCACCACCAACACATCCGGCCTGCCGGTGGCAAAGATCGCCGCCGGGCTTGGCGATTTGCGCGCGCGATTCTTCGGCACGCATTTTTTCAATCCGCCGCGCTACATGCGGCTCGTGGAAGTGATTCCGACGGCGGAGACCGACCCGGCCCTGGTGGCGTCTTTTGCGGCCTTTGCCGACCGCGTGCTGGGCAAACAGGTGGTCTACGCCAACGACACGCCGAACTTCATCGCCAACCGCATTGGGATTGCGGTGATGTTCAACGCGGCGAGCCTGATGCTGGAACAAGGGCTGACCATCGAGGAGATTGACGCGCTCACCGGACCGGCGCTGGGATGGCCGCGAACGGGAACCTTCCGGCTGGCCGACCTGGTGGGAATCGACGTTCTGGCGCACGTGGCGGCAAATTTCCCCGCAGGCGTCACCGGCGGCCGTTTTTCTCACGTTTTGGGCGAGATGGTGGGCCGTGGATGGCTCGGCGACAAGGCCGGTCAGGGGTTCTACAAAAAAACGCGCGGCGCGGATGGCAAGGATGAACGCAGCGTGCTGGATCTGGACACATTGGAATACCGTCCAGCGAAGAAGCCGGTGCTGCCTGCGCTCGATATGGCGAAGAATGCCGCCACGGTGGCCGAGCGGCTGCGGCTGCTGCTGGGAAACGATCCGAAGAAAGACAGGGCGGCGGCGTTTTTGTGGCCGTTCCTGGCGGCGTTGTGGAACTTTGCCGCCGAACGCATTGGCGAAGCGGCCGCCGATGCTGTCTCCATCGACCGGGCGATGCGCGCGGGGTTCAACTGGGAGCTGGGGCCGTTCGAGCTGTGGGACGCGGCGGGAGTCGAAGCGACGATCCGCCGGATGAGAGAGCTTGGCCTGCCGGTGAGCTCGCGCGCGGAGTTCCTGCTGGCTGCCGGTCAGACAAGCTGGTACACAAACGACGGCCGCGCCTGTTTTCAGCCGGCGACCGGCCTGCCGGAAGCGGTGCCGGCAACGCCCGGCCATGCGCGGGTTGCGGATTTTCGCGGCTCTCATGGCCACACTCCCGATCACTCGCAGGGCCACTCGCATGGCCTGATTCGGTCCAATGCAGGCGCGTCGCTCGTGGATCTGGGCGATGGCATCGCGTGCATCGAGCTGCACTCGCTCAAGAACGCGATTGGCGGCGATGTGTTGCAGATGATCTCGTCGGCGCTGCGGCCTGACTCTGATGCGGTACGGAATTTTGCCGGCTTTGTGATCTCCGGCGATCGCGACAACTTCTCAGTAGGCGCCAACCTGATGCAACTGCTGATGGTGGCCCAGGAGGGCGAGTTTGACGAGTTGGCGGCGATCATCAACAGCTTTCAGCAGATGACGGCGGCCATCCGGTTTTGTCCGCGCCCGGTAGTGGCCGCGCCGTTTGGGCTCACGCTGGGCGGCGGCGCGGAGATCTGCCTGCACGCGGCCCGGCGTCAGCCGCACGCGGAGACCTATATCGGGCTGGTGGAGGCGGGCGTGGGATTGATTCCCGCAGGAGGCGGCACCAAAGAGATGCTGCTGCGCGCCATGGACGACGCGGCGAAGCTTGCGCCTCCTGATCCGCGCGATCCGCCGTCACGGTTTGCGCAATCGGCGGAAGTGGCCACGGCGCTGAAAAGGACACTTGAAACGATTGCCATGGCCAAGGTAGCCACGTCTGCCGCGGAGGCACGGACGCTGGGGCTGATTGGATCGGCCGATCGCATCACGCTGAACCGCGAAAGGCTGCTGCTGGATGCCAGGGCGCAGGCCGCCGCGCTGGCTGAGGCAGGTTACGCGCCGCCGCAGCCGCGCACCGTTGCCGCGCCCGGCCCTTCAGCACTGGCCATGATGGAGACAGGCGTGTTTCTGATGGGCGAGGCCGGTTATGCTTCCGAACATGATCAGAAAGTCGCGCGGTGGATCGCCTACATTCTGGCCGGCGGCCGCGTGACGGCGGGCGCGCCGCTCACTGAGCAGTATCTGCTGGACCTGGAGCGCGAGGCCTTTCTTTCCCTGTGCGGTGAACGCAAAACCCAGGAGCGGATTGCCTATACGCTCAAAACCGGCAAGCCGCTGCGGAACTAACCATGAAACGGGTAAGGAACTTGCTTTTTTCGACCGCGGCGCTGGCAACGGCATGCCTGCAGGCAAGGGGTCAGGGCGTGGACGCGCAGTGGAACGAGTCGGGACGGATCGAGGCCGGCGGCCACGCGATGCCCTACATCATCCGGCACTTGCCCGTCAGCTCATTTCCGCAGCTGCCGCTGGCAGTGCAGGAAGAGTTGAATCGGCGCGGCTGCCTGGTTCCTCAAACCTATGAGGCGCGCGGGCCGGAGAACGTAGTCAGCGCGAGCCTTGAGCGTCGCGGATCGACGGACTGGGCGGTGCTCTGCTCCAGTCACGGGACGGTCTCGCTGCTGGTTTTTTTTGCGGACTCAGCCGAGCCCACGGTGCTGGCTACAGGGCGTGAGACCGCGCGGCTGCAGCAAGACGGAGCAAGCGGGGTAATGGGATTCGACTGGGGCATCAGTGCGGCCACACCGCAGCAGGTGCGCGAGGCGCAGGCGGGCATGAGACGCAAACCGCCGCTGCTCGATCACGATGCGCTGGCCGATTCACTGATCGACCAGACGACGGTCTATCACTACTACTCCGGCGGTAAATGGGTGGTGGTGGAAACATCGGATTAGCTGGTCAGCCTGGTGTGCCGGCCTTGTGGGTCAGCCTGGTGCGCATTAGTTGAGCGAGCCGGCTGCACGGGTTTGGATAAGCAGTTGTCAGCGAGCCGGGCTGGCGTGGAGCGTGGTTTTATGGCGGAAGCGGTTCTGGTAAGCGCGGTGCGGACTCCCGTGGGGCGTGCGCCGAAAGGCGCGCTGGCAACGACGCGGCCCGACGATCTGGCCGCAACAGCATTGAACAGCGCTCTGGAACGGGTTCCGGGACTGGACAAAGGCGACGTCGAGGACGTGATCCTGGGCTGCGCGCAGCCGGAAGGCGAGCAGGGATGGGATGTGGCCCGGTGGGCGATTCTGCGCGCCGGGCTGCCGGTGGAGGTTCCGGGCGCGACGGTGAACCGGCTCTGCGCCTCGGGACTGGAAGCGATTGCGCTGGCCGATCAGCGCATCCGCTCGGGCGGCATGCGGACCGTGGTGGCCGGCGGCGTGGAATCGATGAGCCTGATCCCGATGGGCGGCCTCAAGCCTAGCCCCAATCCCTGGATGGCGGAGCACTATCCGGCCTCCCTGCTCACCATGGGACTGACGGCGGAGCGCGTGGCGCGGCGCTACAACATCTCCCGCGAAGACCAGGACGCGTTTGCGCTGGACAGCCACCGCAAAGCTCTCGCTGCGCAGGCCGCGGGACGATTTGCCGAAGAACTGATCCCGGTCGCGGTGACGGCGGCGGTTCCGGGTAAAAAGGCCGGCAAGCCGCAGGTGACGGAAACTGTCTTTGCGGCGGACGAGGGACCGCGCGCGGATACTTCAGCCGGTGCTCTGGCAAAGCTCAAACCGGCTTTTCATGCGCAGGGCTCGGTGACGGCGGGCAACTCTTCGCAGACCTCAGACGGCGCGGCGGCCTGCGTGCTGATGGAGGCTGGACGCGCCCGGGAGCTGGGGGCAAAGCCACTGGCGCGCCTGGTGGCCTATGCCGTGACCGGCTGCCTGCCAGAGGAGATGGGCATCGGTCCGGTAACCGCGATTCCGCGTGCGCTGAAGCTGGCCGGGCTGAGGCTGGAAGATATCGGCCTGATCGAGCTTAACGAGGCATTTGCCGCGCAGTCGCTCGCCGTGATGCGTGCGCTGGGGCTCGATCCGGAACGGGTGAACGTGAATGGCGGGGCGATTGCGCTTGGACATCCGCTGGGTTGCACCGGGGCCAAACTGACTGCAACCCTCATCCATGAGTTGAAGGCGCGGAGCGCGCGCTACGGCATGGTGACCATGTGTGTGGGCGGCGGAATGGGCGCGGCGGGGATCTTTGAGCGGCTGGATTGAAGAGCCGGCGATTCGGAAAACCACGTAATCGGGCAGGAGCGTCGCCCCGGTTCCACATTCCGTTCGCGCGGGAGCGCAAAACACCGCAGCCGAAGGGAATCCCTTCGGCTGTCAGCTGGAAAGCTTGGTGATTCGGACGCGAACGCCTGTGGCTCGCTTACGCCTTGGCGGTGGCCAGCGCCTTGACGCGGGTGTTCAGGCGGCTCTTGTAGCGTGAGGCGGTATTGTCGTGGACAATGCCCTTCTGCACGCTTTTGTCGAGCACGGAAACGGTCTCACGGTACTGTGCCTGGGCGGCCTTCAGGTCGCCCTTGGCGATCGCCTCGCGCAGGGCCCGCAGGCTGGTGCGCACGCGGCTGCGGTTAGCGCGGTTGACGTTGGTGCGGGTCTCGGTCTGGCGGGCGCGCTTCAGCGCCGATACATGGTTTGCCATGGTTCTTCCTTAATCTCTTCGGAATGATGCGGTTAAGAATGCAACCCGAGCCGCATCCCTCGCAATTATCTAGTTTACGGTAAATGCGGTTGCCGGTCAATTAGCCCGATTCAGGCGGCCCAACTAGTCGGCCAATTTAATCGGCTTAGGAGATACAACATCCGGCAGCGTCCTTGAATCGAAGGGTGGAGGAGTTTCCATGAATAAAGTCTCAAAAGCAGCTGCTTTTCTGGCGCTTGCTGCGCTTCTCTCCAGCGGGGCCGCCTTCGCTGACGGCCACCACGACAACCACCAGTACGTTCGCCACAGCGAATGGCACAAAGGCGCGCGCATCAGTCATGATGACTGGAACCGCGGCGACCACATCGATTACCGGCAGTATCACCTGCATGCGCCGCCGCGCGGTTACGAGTGGCGCGAAGTGGACGGCAACTACGTACTGGCCGCCGTGGCCACCGGAGTCATCGCCTCCGTCGTCGTTGCTTCCACGGTCCACTAAGAGTCCACCCCAGCGCCCGCGGCAAACGCGGGCCTGACGCAAACAGCCGCCGGAGTCGCTCTCCGGCGGCTATTTGCGTCAGACGGCTCTTTTCGAGCGAGCCAGATGACCGGCGGCTGAATGGTAAGCTTTCCCGAGGAGCCACCCGTTGTCTCAGCCCACCCAGGAAAAAACCCAGCCTGAGTCCTCGGCCGGCGCCGTGCGGCTGCAGCGCTCGCTCGGCCTGTGGAACCTGATCATCATCGGCATGGTGATTGTGCAGCCCACGGCGCCCATGGGCATCTATGGCGTCATCAGCAACAAGGCGCATGGGCACGTGGTCACCACCATCCTCATCGCCATGGTGGCCATGCTGTTTACGGCGGTGAGCTACGGGCGCATGGCGCGTGTGTATCCCAGCGCCGGCTCGGCCTATACCTACGTTGGCCAGGTGATTCATCCGGCGCTGGGCTATGCGGTGGGCTGGGCCATGGTTCTGGACTACCTGCTCAACCCGCTCATCTGCACCGCCTTTTGCGCCAAGGCGGCCATGAACATTGTGCCCGGCCTGAACTTCTACATATGGATCGTGATCTTCGGCGCTTTCTTTACCTGGGCCAACCTGCGCGGGGTAAAGACCTCAGCGCAGTTGAACGAGGCGCTGTGCGCGGGCATGACCATCGTGGTGCTCATTTTTCTGGCGGGCGCGGCTCGCACCGTGTGGAGCATGCATCACGATCCGGGATTCTTTACCCGGCCGTTTTATGAGCCCGGACTGTTTCAGCCATCGGCCATCCTGGCCGGAACCTCGGTTGCGGTGCTCTCCTATATCGGATTCGACGCGGTCTCCACGCTGTCAGAAGAAGTAAAAAATCCGCGCCGGTGCTGGTGTGCCTGATCACCGGCGTGCTGTCCAGCTTTGAGGTTTACGCGGCGCAGCTCGTATGGGGATCAAAGCCCTTTGCCAGCGGTCAGGTGGAGTCGGCCTTCGCGCTGCTCTCGCGGCGGGTGGGCGGCGTTATCCTCTTCCAGCTCATCAACTTCACGCTGCTGGCGGCTAACGTGGGCTCGGGCATGGGCGCGCAGCTGGCCGCTGGACGGCTGCTCTATGGCATGGGCCGCGGCAATGCGCTGCCCGCCAGATTTTTTGGCGTCATTGAGCCCAAGCGGCACGTGCCGCGCAACAATATTGTGCTGGTGGGCGTGCTGGCGCTGCTCGGGGCGGGTGTGCTCGAGTTTTTCTCTTCGCGGCTGGGCGGCGGGGCCTACGAGATTGGAGCTCAGGCGCTCAATTTTGGCGCGCTCATCTCGTTCATGGGCGTGAATGTGGCGGCGCTTGTGTATCAGTGGCGCAGCGGAGCACGCAGCGTCTCCGGCCTGTTAGTGCCGGTACTGGGCTTTCTGGTGTGCGCGGTGCTGTGGGCCAACCTGAGCCGGCCGGCATTCCTGGCCGGGGCCATCTGGCTGGCGGCCGGACTCACCTATGGGGCAGTGCGGACGCGGGGATTTCGCGCCGAACTGGTTCGTTTCGAAGACGTTCCGGATGGTGAGCCGGCGAGCGGCGCGACCGTGGCCGCCGAATAGCCTGTCTGATCCTTATTGCATGGCCAGGTATCCGCGAAGGCATAAGATTCATCAAATATATCCGTGGGCCTGATTGACGCTTGACGTGAGTCGCGCTACTCTCTAGGCCAGATACCGAATTTGGTCGCTAACGCCATCCCGCGGTTCGATACGGCAGCCTCAGGCCAAATCTTCGCCCTGCCGTGCACACCCCCTTCATCTGTTGCACCGATACGTCTGAAGCCGGGATCTGCCGGCTGCCGGAACTTTTCTGCCACTTTTGCCGATAGATTGCTTATGCCGGCCGCTGCCGCTCGCGGACGCAGCCGGTCTGTTTTACCCTCATGACCCTAATCTGCCAAGGAGGCCTTCTAAACCTTTGAAGATCGCTCTGGAGATCACGCCCAACCTCGAGCCCCTGTTCGGGACCCGCGATGAAAACCTAAGACTGATGGAAGACTCGCTCGGCGTGCGGATCGATCTGCGTTCCGATGCCGTGCGTGTGGAGGGACCGGAGGAGGGTGTGGCTCGCGTGCAGCGCATCTTTCAGGACTTCGAAGCGCTGCGAAAGCAGGGCATCCATCCGCATAACGGAGAGCTGAACGGGATGTTGCGGCTGGTGGTGACTGATCCGGCAACCACGCTGCGAGCGCTGGCTGACTCAGGCAAGCAGCGTTCGGCGGGCATCAAGCGCACGGTCCAGCCGCGGTCACTCAACCAGCGCCGCTATGTGGAATCCATCGAGCAGAACGACATGGTCTTCGGCGTAGGGCCGGCAGGCACGGGCAAAACCTACCTGGCCGTGGCCATGGCCGTGGCCGCCATGAACGCGAAAAAGGTGAGCCGCATTGTGCTGGTGAGGCCGGCGGTGGAAGCGGGCGAGAAGCTCGGCTTTCTGCCCGGATCGCTCCAGGAAAAGGTCGATCCCTATCTCCGTCCGCTCTATGACGCGCTCTACGATCTGCTGGAGCCGGAGCGCGTGGAGAAGATGCTGGAGAAAAACGTGATCGAGGTTGCGCCGCTGGCGTTCATGCGCGGGCGCACGCTCAATGACGCCTTCATCATCATGGACGAGGCGCAGAACACCACCATCGAGCAGATGAAGATGTTCCTCACCCGCCTGGGCAACAACTCCAAGGCGGTAATTACCGGTGACATTACGCAGATCGATCTGCCCAATCCGCGCAAGTCGGGGCTGGTGGATGCGATCAACGTGCTCGACGGCGTGGAGGGCATTCACTTCTGCCACTTCGAGGACTCCGACGTGGTGCGCCACGCGCTGGTGCAGCGGATTGTACGCGCCTATGAGAGCGCCAAGCCGCAGCAGCAGGAGCTGCCGCTGGGCAGCGGGATGGACGTGGATGTGCCGGGGATGGAGCAGCGTCCGCCGCAGCGGGTGAAGCCGCAGTAGAAAGCCGCATCCT
>Ga0335072_10016386_pt1 | contig 10508 bp, 7 predicted proteins | sample Lox_Sample_21_FD_206725 | JGI IMG/M metagenome (GOLD analysis project Ga0335072, IMG submission 206725) | Soil microbial communities from Loxahatchee National Wildlife Refuge, Florida, United States - Lox_Sample_2.1 | ecosystem: Environmental > Terrestrial > Soil > Wetlands | place: USA: Florida... | reverse complement strand
TCAACATTCAACGCCCAACACCGAAGGAAATGTGAACAGGAGCCTTGTGTATTCGAGGTTGAACGTTGAGCGTTGAATGTTTCCCAAAGCACAACGGGCGAACCCTTTCGGGCCGCCCGTCGCCGATTTGAGATTTGAGATTTGCTTAAGCTTTGATTAAAGCTGCGCCGGGCTTGGCCTTGAGCGCGGTCTTGGCAACGTTCACCAATTCGGTAAATGCCGCCGCGTCTTGCGCGGCGATGTCGGCCAGAACTTTCCGGTCGAGCGCGCATTTGGCGGCCTTGAGGCCTTCCATAAACCGGCTGTAAGTCAAACCTGCGGAACGAACGGCCGCGTTGATTCGGATTTGCCAGAGGTAACGGAACTCGCGCTTTTTCCTGCGGCGGTCGCGGTAGGCGTATTGGCGGCCGTGGTCAACGGCGTCGCTGGCGTAGCGGTAAAGCTTGCCGCGCTTGAGGCGGAAGCCTTTCGCCGCGCGGATCATCCGTGTGCGGCGTTTGCGGGAGGCGGGAGAATTGGTGACTCGCATAAAAATTTAGTGGCTGAACGGTAGATTTTGCGTGATGCGGTAGGCGTCAGTCGCATGAACGACAGAGGCCTTGCCGAGCCGGCGGAGGCGTTTGGCGTTTTTGGTTTGGGCCAGATGGCGGCGGCCGGCGGGAAAGTGGGTCACCTTGCCGGTGGCGGTAATTTTGAACCGCTTGGCCACGGATTTCTTCGTTTTGATGCCTTTGGGACGTCGCATAAATTTAATTCATTTGCAAAAGAGCGCGGAATATAGTCGCAGCCGCCCGGTGGGGCAAGCGCAAATTTTTACTTTTGGGCTTGGATTACCGCCGATCACGGGCTGCTGGTGTTCGTGGGCGTGGACTCGGGCAGCGGATTGACTGGCGCACCGGCGTTGAGTTGGGCGAGGACGGCGGTGGTCAGGTCGTTTTCGTTGTTATTGTAGAGCACCGCGGGCGTGCCGTTGACGGTTTCGGCATCGGAGTCAATGACCAACGAATAACCACCGGCCTGGGCTTTGGTGGTAATGGCGGCCTCGATTTCCTGCAGGATATCCGCGCGCATTTGCTGCTTTTGTTGGGCCAGCCTGGCTTGGGCATCGTGTTCAAACTGATCCATCGCGGCCTGGGAGCTTTTTAATTCTTTCAACTTGGCGTCAGCGGCCTGCTGGCGTTTGGCGCGCTCGTCGGCGGAAATGGCCTGATCGTTGGCCTGTTGCAACAACTGCTGGTATTGGGTGTTGATCAGATTCAAATTGGTGAGCATTTGCTTGTCATCGTTGTCCAGTTGCTCGGCGTGTTGCTGGATGTCAATTTGAGCTTGTTTGGTTTTCCAATAACCTTCAAAGAGTTTGCGCAAATCCACCGTGGCAATCCGGCTTTGCGCCAGTGCGGGAACGCTCAAAAACGTCAGCAATGAAACCGTCAAAATAATTGTTCGCAAAATTTTCATGGAAATAGGAAATCAGAATTCGTCCGCGACGCCAACTCAAAACTGGTGGTATTTATGTTAAAATTTGTGCAGCCGGAAAAATAAATCGTCGTTGGTGGAGGGCAGGGTGACGGTGTTCCAGCCATTGCTCGACACGGGCGGTTGCGGGACGGTTGTCCAAGTGTTGGTCGAGGTGAGATTTGTGTTGGATTCCAAAATGTATTCCGGCTGGAAGGCGCTCCACGCGAGGGTGACGTTGTTGGTGTCCGCCGGGGCAATGGTCAGCGTCGGTTGTGACGCCAAAAGAATTTTGGTGAGGAAGGCGTCGTTGGTGCCGTGCAGCGTGCTGTGAAAGGCGTCCAGCGCCGGGAAATTTGTCGAAATTGTCTGGCCGACGACATAGGCGTTGCCCGCCGGGTCAACCGCGATGCCATAGCCGTAATCATTGGTCGAGCCGCCCAGATATGTGGAATAAAGCAGCGCGGATGCGTTCGTGTTAATCGCGGTCACAAAAGCATCGCTGCCGCCGGAATTGGTCGCGGACAGGAAACCGGCTGTGTTGGCCGTCGGAAAATTAGTCGAACCAGCGACACCCGTGACGAAGGCGTCGCCCGCTGGATCCAGCGCCACGTCATATCCCAAATCCATGCTGTTGCCGCCAAAGACGGCGGAATAGGCGATGCCGACCGTGGCACCATTGGTGATTTTTGTCAGGAAGACATTGGTGGTCACGGGGTAGGTGAAGTCCAGGTTGTTCGTGAGATAATTGACAAAGATGTTCGTCGCGGTATTTGGAAAGTCCGACGAGGTGGTTGCGCCAACCACGTAGGCGCTGCCGGCGGCGTCACATGCTATGCGCGAGGCTGCATCATAGTTCGTGCCGCCGAGATAAGTTGAATAAACCAGATTGGAACAATTGGGCAAAGGCATGAATTTGGCGACGAATGCATCAAAGTTGAAAGTCTGGCTTGGCGAACCGTAAGTGAATCTGTTCAGATGGTGGAACAGCGCGTTTGTCGTGGTCGGGAAATTGGTCGAATCCGTTGTTCCGGCGACATACACATAGCCCGCCGAGTCTACGGCGATGCCGCCACTACAGTCGTAATTGGTGCCTCCAAAATAACTGGAATAAATTAAATTCGAACCGCCGGCGGAAAGCACACTTACAAATGCGTTACCGTTGAAAATGGAATTGGTACAGGCCAAATGAAGTTGAAATGCGTTGGTCGTCGTCGGAAAATTGGTGGAGACGGTTAGGCCGGTGACGTAGGCGTTGTCCGCCGCATCCAACGCGATGCCTCTGCCGGCATCCAGTCCGCCACCGCCAAGGTAGGTCGAATAGATCAATTGCGAGCCGTTGGTTTCCAGTTCCGTTACAAAGGCGTCGGCGTTGTAACCATAAGTGTGTCCGTTGTTGACAACGTTCATTCCGCCAATCTTTGGTTGAAAAGCGTTAGTTGTTATCGGAAAATTGGTGGAGTCCGTGTAGCCGGTGACAAAGGCGTGGCCCGCGCCGTCCACCGCCAAATCCACCGCGCCATCATCGGAACTGCCGCCAAGATAGGTGAGATAAATAAGGTTAGTCCCGAGATTGCCGAATTTGGCCACAAAAGCATCACCGTTGAGGGTGCCTCCGGCAAAGTTCGTTTGATAGCCATTGGGCCGGCTATTGGTTGCGAATTTTGTCGAGAGTGTTTCACCCGCAATATAAACGCAGCCGCTGTTGTCCACCTTCACCGACCAGGCGGTATCGCCATTATTGCCGCCGAAGTAAGTAGAATAGCTCAAAATCGGATCAATCACCAGCGGCAGATTGCGATTGTAATTGCCGGTGGCAAATCCGACGGTGTGCGCGCCCAAAATTTTATAGCCGCCGCTAATTTCTTCCCGCACGCCGCCGGCCATTTGATAAATCAACGGTTTCGGCTGGCGGATTTCGCCGTCGGCCAATGCCAAAACCAGCTCGCCGCGCGCATTGACAGAAATTTTATCAGCACCGTCGAAGCGGATAACAATGGCATCTGGGTTTGCCCCCGGCGCGATGTCGAAGTCATATTCAAGTCGCTGTTGGTTGCCATAATAAACCAAACCGATGCCGGGATAAATGTTCGTAACGCGGACTTTGGCAAAAGTGGGGATGCCGGAACGCCAGTGCGCCGGATTGCTGCCGACAAAGTAATTGATTTTGCCGGACAATTTGGCATCGCCGGAAATTTGCGCCTGCGGATTTGCGCCGATGAATTGCATCCGCAAGGTGGCGGCCTTGTCCGCGGATTTGCACAAGGTGAATTGCGCTTCGGTCGGTGCAATCAAGAATTGTGCGTCGCTGCCTCGGGCGAGAAATCGGGTCGGTGAACCGGCCTCAAAATAAAGCGGCATATTGCCGACCGGCGCGGCGGTCTGCGCGGGTGCTGTTAACACCATCGCCAGCGCGGCGAGCGTTGCGAACAGAAATTTTTTCCGAAAAGGAGTCATCTTAAAATTGGCGGGTATAGCCGACGCCGAACTGGAATTGGCCGGAATTGCCGTTGTATTGATCATGGTGAATGGGCACGCCGTAGTCCAGCCGGAGCGGGCCGAGGCGCGGAATGTTCAGGCGCAGGCCGACACCCCAGTTGTCGTCAAAATTTCCTGAAAATGAATAGGGTCCTGCGCCCACCGCGCCGACATCATAAAAGAGAGCAAAGCGCACACCCACGCCATTGTCCCTTTCAAAAATGGGGATGCTGTATTCTGCCGTGCCGAACCAGTAGCTGTCGCCGCCAATCGGCTCGTCCACCCCCGTGAAGCCCGGTTCGCGCGGTGCGATGTTGCGGTATTTGAACCCGCGCAGCGAATAAAGGCCACCGAGATAATAGCGGTCATAAAACGGCACATCGCCGCCGCTTAAACTGTCAGCAATGCCGGCTCGTCCAGCAACTTCAAGCACATGGCCTTTGAACAAGCCGGGGAAGAACCAGTCCGATTTGACTTCGACCTTGTAATATGTCGTGTTGCCAACATCGAGTTCCGTGTCGAGTTCCGTTCGCTGACCATGATTGGGCAATTCCGTGCTGTTGCGGGTGTCGTAAGCGAGCGTTCCATCAAAGCGCTGATAAAAGTGATCGCCGACTTGATCCAAAATGGCGTTGGGCACGTTGGGCGGAATCCATTCCGGGGTCGAGCCTGGGGGCGGCTGATTTGGAATATCAATTACTTCTTCATCATGCCACCCGGGATTAAGTGAAATACCCACGTCTTCCGCCGTGTAGCTCACGGTGCCGATGAAGAAGTCACTCCACAACGCGCGCGTCAGGCTCAAGCGCGCGCCGGTGCGGGTTTCGTCAAAAATGTTGTTCGGACTTTCAAAATCCCATTCGCTCCGGTAAAGGTCCACTCCGAGCGACAGCTTGCGGTTCAAAAACCATGGTTCAATGAATGAAAGCTCGTAATCCTGCCGCTCGGTGCCCAGCTCGACGCGTAGCCGGAATTTCTGGCCGCCGCCGGTGAAATACGGCGGATGGAACAAATCGAAGTTGGCCTGCGATATTTCGGCGTAACCGACGAGCGAATCCACCGAGCTGAAGCCCGCGCCGAGCGTGAAATTGCCGGTATTTTTCTCCTCCACGTCCACGTCCAAATTTTCGCGCCCGGGAACCGGCGGATCCATTGGCTCCGGCTGCATTTCCACCCGGTCGAAATAATCCAAGCCTTCCAGCCGCTGCTTGCTTAGGTTGACGCGCACCATGTCAAACACTTCACCCGGCGAAATAGCCAACTCGCGGCGGATGACCGAGTCCTTTGTTTTCAAATTGCCGCGGATGTTGACTTGCTCGACGTAGGTTTTTTGGCTGGCGGCAATTTGAAACTCCAAATCCATCGTGCCCGTGTCCACGTTGGGAACGCTGTTGACCTGCAGTGCCATTCCCTGCGCCACGTCAATGTAGCCTTTGCTGCCGTAAAAATCTTCAATGGCGGTTATGTTTGTTTGCATGCCGCCGGGCGTAAAAGTGTCGCCCACGTCCATCGGCAATCCATGCACGCCAAGTTTGGCGCGCGAATGTTCAAGATTGTGAACATACTGCAAACCCTGGCGGATCTGTTCGTCGGTGAAAATTTTGTTGCCGGTGAATTTGATCGAGCCGATCTTGTATTGCCGCCCTTCAAAAACGTAAAATTGGATGACCAGCGTATTCGGCGTCGGATGCACGAATTTCACGTCCTTGATTTCAAAGTCAAGGTAGCCGTGGTCGAGGTAAAATTGCGTGAGCGAGTCTTTGTCGTCGTCGAAATCGTCCTGCTTGAAGACGCCGCTGCCCGTCAGCCACGAATACCAACGGCGTGTCGAAGTCTTGAGTTGCTTGCGCAATTCCTTTTGCGAGAACGCCGTCGCGCCGATGAACTGAATTTGCGTGATGAGGACCTTCGGACTTTCAGTGATTTCAAACGTGACCGAGCCGCGCCCGGTGTCCTGGTCAATGTTCAGGACGTATTTTACCTGCGTGTCCGGGTAGCCGTATTTTTCGTAAAGCTTTTTGATTGCCTGCGTGTCGGTGAACAACTTTTGCTCGTCCAGCGGCTCGCCGGTCTTCACGGTAATTTCTTTGCGGATTTTGGAATCGCTTAACTTTTTGTTGCCCTCCACGGTGACTTCCGTGATGCGCGGGCGTGCCTGCACGATGTAAGTTAAAATCACGCCGCCGTCGTCAGCCTGCGTCATGGAAACTTGGATGTTGTAGAACTGTCCCGTGCCGTAGAGCGAGTGAAGGTCGGCTTCGGTGAGTTCCGGCGTGTAAATGTCGCCGGCTTTGGCGCTGATGTTGGCGCGGACGAATGGTTCGCTGACCGACTCGGGGCCGACGTATTTGATGTCCACGCGGTCAATGGTTAGGTCGGCGGCCTGCGACCACGCCAGTTGCGCACAGCCAAGCAACAGCCAGATTCCGAAAAGGCGGATAAACAATTTCATCGTCTATCGGCCTTCCGGTATGTCTTCATCGCTGACTTTGGCTGCGCTTTCAAAGCGGGTATAAGACTTCAAAAATGTCAAGTTCACGTCGCCCGTCGGGCCGTTGCGCTGTTTGGCAATCAATAAATTCACCGGTAAACCATCTGCTTCTTCCATCACCTCGTCGTCATCACCGGAATTTGGTTTATACAACAGACCGACGAGGTCGGCATCCTGTTCAATCGCGCCCGACTCGCGCAAATCGCTCAAACGCGGCTTGCGGTTTTTGTCGCGCTCCAGTTCGCGGTTCAACTGGCTCAACACGAGCACCGGCACCTTCAATTCCTTCGCCAGCGCCTTGATGCCGCTGGAAATGTCCGCGATCTCCTGCTGCCGGTTTTCCTGTGAGCGGCGGCCAGTAGAATGCAAAAGCTGCAAATAATCAACCACAAAAAGTTTGATGCCATGCTGTTGCGCCAGCCGCCGCGCCCGCGCGCGCAGTTGCAAGATGGAAAGCCCCGCCGAATCGTCAATGAACAGCTTCGCGTTCGCCAGCCGTCCCGCCGCGCTCGTTAACTTCGGAAAATCCGATTCGCTCATGAATCCCTCGCGGATGGAACGCAGATTGACGCGCGCAATCGAACACATCATGCGCATCACCAGCGCCTCCGCGCTCATTTCCAAACTGAACACGGCCACCGGCAGCTTGTCTTCCAGCGCAACATGCTCGACGATATTCATCGCCAGCGACGTTTTACCCATCGAAGGCCGTGCCGCGATGACGATCATTTCGCTGCCGTGCAAACCGTCCGTCATCCGGTCCAGATCCGGGTAGCCCGTTGCCAGTCCGGTGAGCGTGCCCTTGCGGCTGAAAAAATTTTCAATCGTTCCAATGGCCTTGTTGACCAGTTCTTTTGTCCCCATTATGCCGCCCTGCGCGCGCGATTCGGAAATCCGCAAAACATCGCGCTCAACCTCGTCCATCAGCGCGTCCACTTCGCCCTCGTAATCATAAACGCGCCCGACGACTTCCGTGCAAACGGAAATCATTTTCCGCAGCAGATATTTTTCGCGGACGATGTCGAGGTAGTAACTTAAATTGGCCGCGCTCGGCACGGCATCCTGCAATTGCGACAAATAGGCGATGCCGCCGACTTGATCGAGCAACTGTTTGTCCTTCAACTTTTGCTGGACCGTGATGATGTCAATGGCTTCCTTCGCATCAAACATTCCTGCCAGCATTTCGTAAATCGTCTGGTGCCGCAGGTCGTAAAAATATTCCGCTCCGTCGTCCTTCAATTTTTCAATGCACTCGCCAAGACATTCATTCGGCGAAAGCAGTGCGCAGCCGAGCACGCCCATTTCGGCTTCGGGCGAGTGCGGCGGCAATCGGTCCAATTTAATCGAATCGGACGGGGAAATATTTTTGCGCCGCCGCGTTTTTTTCAAATCAGCGCCTACGCCAGTGTCGGAAACGGAATCAATCATGCGACAATGAAACCGCAGAAGTTGCCGACCGTTCAAATTGGAGTTGTTATTTCTTGCTGACACGTTCTTCACATGTCCAAAATTGTTTTTTCAAAAGAAGATTGTAGAATATCCATAAGTTTAGTGGGAGCGGGTGGATTTGAACCACCATCTCCGCCGTAATCTCCGCAAAGAGAATTAGAACAGCGGCGCACGTTCCATTCGTGCTGCGCTCCGATAATCCCCGCTTGTTAGCGCAAGCGGGGAAATTTTTCACCCAAATCTCCAAGCATTGTCCAACGCGCCAAATGAACCCGAAATCTTCTCTTCTGGCAAATTGGAGTTGTTATTTCTTGCTGACACATTCTTCACATACTGACAGATTCTTAACACCCAGTTGTTCACCAAAATTTTTTCTTTTTGCTGTGTTTTTATTTTTTTCTCTTCGGATTGTTCACAAAAAACGAATTTTATTCACAGGGGTAAAGAATAAAGCCAAAGGTTTCAAATTAAAGCATTGCTAAATTAAGACACTACTAAAAATTCTCTGTCAATTCTGTCCGACATAACTAAACTGTTTTTTTATTGGAGATATGAAACACAAACCATCACTGCTCGTCGTTTTTCTAACCGTCTTTATTGATCTCATCGGCTTCGGCATCGTCGTGCCGCTCGTGCCCCTTTACAGCAAGCTTTATGGCGCGGGCTGGCTGGTCATCGGCGTCATCATTGCCTCGTATTCCGCGATGCAGTTCCTCTTCGCGCCCGTCTTGGGCCGATGGTCCGACCGCATTGGCCGCCGTCCGGTCATGCTCATCAGCACCGCCGGCGCGGCGCTGTCTTACGTTTTGTTCGCCATCGGGTCGGGTCTCGGAAATCACACCGCCGCGCTCTGGGCGCTGCTCATCTCCCGCGTCTTTGCCGGCGTCTGTGGCGCGAACATCACCGTCGCCCAGGCCTACATCGCCGACATCACGCCGCCGGAAAAACGCTCGAAGCGGATGGGACTCGTCGGCATGGCGTTCGGACTCGGCTTTATTCTCGGCCCGGCGATCAGCGGAATCGCGCTGAAATTTTTCGGAGTGACCGGCCCCGGCTGGGCCGCCGCCGTCCTTTGCGTGGCCAATTTTATTCTGGCCTTTTCCATTCTCGCCGAAAGCCTTCAGCCGTCCTCCGGCCACGCGAACCGGCGCCCGCATTTGAAACAATGGGGCCACACGTTATCGCATCCCAAAATCGGCGTGCTCATCCTGATTTTTTTTCTGGCCACGTTTGCCTTCAGTTGCTTTGAAACGACTTTGCCGCTGCTGGTGAATGACGATTTCAACCTGGGTCTGACCGTGGACCTGACCAAGCCTGCGATGACGGTGGTTTCGCTTTTTGTTTTTTGCGGACTCATTGCGGCGTTTGTCCAGGGCGGCGCGATTGGCCGGCTGGTAAAAATGTTCGGCGAACCGAAACTGATTGCGTTGAGCCTCGTGCTGACCGGCATCAGCCTCGCGCTGCTGCCGTTCATCAAAGGCGAGGGCCAGTTGAAATGGCTGGCTGTCCTGCGCCTCGCTGACCATCCGTGGATTGAAATGCTTTTGGCGCTCGCGTTGCTGTCCGTCGGCACCAGCCTGACGCGCCCGCCCGTGTTCGGCTTGCTCTCAAATCTCACGCCCGCGAACGAGCAGGGCGCGACCATCGGCGTCGCGCAAGGCGTCGGCAGTCTGGCGCGCATTTTGGGTCCGCTGTTTGCCTTGGAGCTTTACGGAGTGCATCCAACGCTGCCGTATGTGATTTGCGGCGCAATTTCGATTGTGGCCGGTGCGCTCGCCGTGCTGTGGCTCGGCAAAGGCGCTGAAACCGCCGGCGCGGAAGTTTCGGCCGGACAAATTGATTCAACGCAGAAATAATTCCGCCGCCGCGTCGGCGAAGCGCAGTCCTTGCGGCGTGAGCTGAAAATGCTCCGGCGAAATTTTTCCCCAGCCGCGTCCGGCCAGTTGGTTCATTTCCGAATTCCATTGCTCGCGCAAATCGAAATTGGTCGTGCGCTGAAATTCCTCGAATTGCCACCCGGAATTCATCCGCAAACCGAACGCCGCCGTTTCGCCCGCGCGCTTGAGCGGCGGCAGTTCCTCGCTGGATTCAATCGCACGATTTCCCTTTTCAAGTTGTTCGCAGTAAAGCTGCGTATTTGACCAGTTTTTTGTCCGCACGCCGCGGACGTAACTCGTCGCGCTCGGGCCGAGGCCGTAAAAATTTCCGCCGCGCCAGTAGTTGACGTTGTGCTTGCAGGCGCGCGAAGGCAATTCCGAATTCGCAATTTGAAATTCGTCATTCGGAATTTGGCGCGCAAAGTTGGCGATTTCATATTGCCGGAAGCCGGCGCGCGTCGCGGACGAAACCAGTTCCTCGAACATTTCGCACGCGAGATTTTCGTCCACGGAAAATTCGCCGGCCTGCAATTGCTGGAACAGCGGTGTGTCGTCCTCGTAAATGACTTCGTAGCTGGACAAATGCTCGCTTTGCATCGCCATCGCCTCGCGCAAAGTGTCGCGCCAGACCTCCATCGTCTGCGTCGGAATGGCGAACATCAAATCGAGGTTGAGATTCTCAAACCCGGCGGTGCGCAAAATGTCGAACGATTTGAAAACCATTTCGCGCGAGTGAACGCGGCCGAGCCGGTCCAGTA
>Ga0335072_10016385_pt1 | contig 10508 bp, 7 predicted proteins | sample Lox_Sample_21_FD_206725 | JGI IMG/M metagenome (GOLD analysis project Ga0335072, IMG submission 206725) | Soil microbial communities from Loxahatchee National Wildlife Refuge, Florida, United States - Lox_Sample_2.1 | ecosystem: Environmental > Terrestrial > Soil > Wetlands | place: USA: Florida... | reverse complement strand
CGAGCTTGGAGCCTAAATCTGGGCCTTCGCATCTCAAATCTCAACTCTCCAATCGCCCTGGGGCGCTCGCTCGTTTTTGCGGGTGCCCCATCCTCGGTTTGTGAGGGTGGGGCTTTTCCATTCACTCAACACACGGCGCACCACGATTCACGCCCCTCGCCCACGCCGGCACCCCGCGGTCCGCGCTCTCCATTTTGAAATTTCGCAATTCGAATCTCCGATCTCCGATTCCTCTTCGGCCCGGTCACCTGCCTTCGCCCGACGTTCGAAGCCGCGGAGCGGCGATTGTACCTAGCCCGACACGCAGCTCGCCTGCCGCATGGCAGGCGCCGCGAAGTGCCGGGTACTCCCCCGCAAAAGCTCAGCCCCGGAGGGGCGGTTGACCTGCCGCTTCAGTTCTCGAGCTTGGAGCCCAAATCTTGGCCTTCTCAAATCTCAACTCTCAACTCTCCTATCGCCCTGGGGCGCTCGCTCGTTTTTGCGGGTGCCCCATCCTCGGTTTGTGAGGGTGGGGCTTTTCCATTCGCTAACCGCTGGGGATGGCGGCCCTAATGAGAAGATTCGACCTACACACGCTTCGCCAAGTCTTCCGCCCCCAGTCTCTCGCAGATCAGATCGGCAAGCGCCCGTCTGCCTGCTTCAAAAGTTATGCGGTTAATTCAAGCGGTTAATTCAAAATGATAACTTGCATTAATTCCGAAGTAGGTTTACCTAGTTGTCCAACATAGTGGATCGGGAGGGTACCCGTTCGGCCCAACGGATGCGGCATGTGGCGAAAGCGTTTATGGACGGAACCCGAAGTGATCTCACTGGCGCAGTCGGGAGGCTCCGTTAAAGAGATAACGAATTCACAGAGACTTCCGAAAGGACGGTGAACGATGTTGAACCGCGGCTCCTTCACGCGTTTGGCCGTGCGATCTAGGGTTTTGTTTCTGCTGGGGCTGCTGGCGGTATCGGTTGTGATCGCGTCCAACCGAGCCTTGTTTGCCCAAACCACCATCTCGACCGGCAGTATTCAGGGCACGGTGGTCGACCAGAGCAACGCAGACGTAGCTGGAGCCAAGGTCACCATCACCCAGGAGTCCACAGGCCGGGTCATCACGACCACCACGACTGCGGTCGGAACGTATGCTTCGGGAGCATTGACTCCGGGTAACTACGTGGTACGGGTGGAAGCTCCTGGTTTCAAGGTGACGGAACTCCCCCTGGTAGTCCAAGTGGGAGTAACGGCGACTGGAAACATGAAGCTGGAGATCGGCAACGTCACCCAGGTCGTTGAAGTACAAGCGGCGACGTTGCAAGTGAACACCGAGCAGGCCACTGTCCAGGGCGTCATCGACACGGAGCAGATCGAGAACCTCCCCATCAACGGTCGGAATTTCCTCGACCTGGCGCAATTGGAACCTGGCGTTCAGATCCAGGATGGCGGCAACTTCGACCCCACTAAGAAAGGTTTCGATTCGATTTCGTTCGGAGGCCGTTTTGGGCGCACTGCGCGTATCGAAGTGGATGGCCTCGACGTGAGTGACGAGACCGTCGGCACAACCACCCAGGACATTCCCTCAAGCGCGATTCAGGAGTTTCAGATCGGCGAATCGATGTTGGATCTTTCAACAGAACTAACTTCCTCGGGCTCGGTTAACGTCACCACGCGTTCTGGCACGAACGCCTATCACGGCCAAGGCTATTATGCTTTTCGCGACCAGGATCTCGACGCAGCTCTCCCGGGCGGGACCGTCCCTTACTTTCAAAGAAACCAATACGGCGGCAATTTTGGCGGCGCAATCCTGAAAGACAAGCTCTTCTTCTTTGCGGACGGCGAGCGGACGCAACAGGGATTCGTTCAGCCCGTGCTCCCTGGACCTCCGTTCCAGGATGACATCGCGGGATTTAACGCACCGTTCAAGGAAGGAGAGTTACTAGGCCGCCTCGACTGGCAGATCACGCCGAAGTACAAAATGTTCTACCGCTTCTCGTACGATCAGAATAACGATGTTTCGGCTTATGTGCCTGGCTCGTTCCAGCCCATGGACAACGTTACTCATACTCGCGATCACGCGCTCGGTCTCGACTTCGCGAGCGGCAACTTCACTCACAGCATCCGCTTCGGTTACATGAAGTTTTACAATTTCATCGCGAGTGGAGTAAACAGCTCCACCCCGTACAACCCAACTTCGCCCATCGAGCTGGCGATCGGCTCCGATCCTCTTTGCATCGGGCTTGCGCCGAACGCGTTCTGCTCGGGCCAGCCGTTCTTGGCGCCGCAAGCGACGCCGCAATCCGATCATCAGATCAAGTACGATGGCAGCAAAGTCCAAGGTAAGCACATTCTCCGCTGGGGTATTGGCTTGAACCACATCCAGGGCGGAGGCTTCGCCGGTTTTCTCGCCGACGGTCCCTCAGTCAATGCACCGATAGGTGCGACTTTGACTTGTGGGGGCGCCTGTCTCCCGGGCGGTGACGCGAATGCGCTGAATTATCCCGCCCTGAATGTGATTCTCGGCAATGGGCAGGGCTTCGAAACGGAAAAACCGGAGTTCGGTTTTGCTGGCGGAGGCTTGGGGCCGGACAATCGCCTGGGCATATACATGGGCGATTCGTGGAAGCTGAAGCCGGGTCTGACAATGACGTATGGACTCCGCTACGTGCGCGACACGGGCCGGACAGACAGCGATCTCGCTCCGATTCCCGCCCTTGACCAATTCGATAACCAGTTCTATTCCGGTTTGGGCAACAGAGTTAGAAATCCGAACCTCAATTTCGCGCCGCAGCTGGGCTTCGCATGGGATCCGACAGATTCCGGAAAAACTGTAATCCGGGCCGGCATCGGCCTGTTTTACGAGAACGCGATCTGGAACAACGTCCTCTTCGATCGACCCGCTCGTCTCACGGAAGGAACGTTCCTCGCGTTTACTCCGGCTTGCTCGAATGGCTCGCCACAGGCCTTACCCTTTGCTACCACTGTCGATCTCAGTGCGGTTTGCGGCGCCCCGATCTTCCAGGTACAGTCGCAGATCGCCACGCTGGAGGCGGAGTATCACGCGTTTTCGGCGACGTCGGGTTCTCAACCTAACCCGTCGTTCATTGGCAGCGCGTTGGAAGACACCGGCCCCAACGGCACAAGCACGAATCTGTTTGCTCCGAACTACCAAACTCCGCGGTCGCTCCAGATGAACATCGGTATCCAGCACCAGGTTGCCAAGGGAATGCTGTTTACGGCGGATTTCATCCGCAATGTGTCGACCCACACGCTGCTTGCGGTCGACACCAATCATGTCGGCGATGCAAGATTCCTCGATATGCCTAACGCCGTAGCGGCCATCGCCGCCACAAACGAGTCTTTCGGTTGCGCAGCCGGCACGGCAGGTATCCCTTGCGCCATCGATGCCGGAGCAACCATTAGCAGCTATGCGGTGAACGGCCTGGACTCGGGCTACGGACTGTGCGCCGGCGCGCCTTGCCCCACGGCGGCATTCCCCGGGATTAATCCCAATCTCGGCGGAAACCAGATGCTGTTTCCCATTGGGCGCGCGGTCTACAACGGCCTGCAAACGTCGTGGAAGGAGGACGTGCACGATCCCGTACGAGGCATCTCCTACCTGAATCTGCAGGTCTCCTATGCGCTCTCCAGGTATGTCTCGATGGCGCAGGACAGCGATTTCATCAACAGCGCGTGGGACGCCGCTGATCCGACAAAATACATGGGACCGAACGGGCTCGATCGCAAGCATCAGATTTCCTTCGGTGGTACCGCGCAATTGCCTGCCAATTTCCGTATCAACGCGATTGGGCACTTCTATAGCCCATTGCCTCAAACCCTCACTCTCGCGCCAACGGGAGCGCCCGGTGGGATTTTTGTCACCGACTTTCTCGGCGACGGAACCGGGGACGGCAATCCCAGCAATGGATCCAACGGCGGTTTCGGCGGAATATTGCCGGGCACGAATATAGGTTCGTTCGGGCGAAACGTCACAGCGTCGAACATTAATCAGTACATCGGCAATTACAACGAGAATTATGCCGGCAAGCCAACGCCGGCCGGTCAGGCGCTCATCAATGCGGGGTTATTCACGGCTCCAGAACTCGTCGAGCTGGGAGGAGTGATGCCGCTGGTGAGTCCGGCCCCGTCAAATGAGGCGGGGGATACATGGCTTCGCGACTTCGATCTCAGCTTGAACTGGACCTACAAGATTAAAGAACGAGTGGAGCTTCAGCCGGGCGTAGGATTTTACAATCTGATGAACTTCGTCAATTACGACGGGCCGAAGAATACTCTGAGCGGCGTGCTCAGCCTCGAAGGAACACCGGCGGTCGCGGGGACAGCCAACGGAACGCCTGGTGTGCAGCCCGCCAGTCTTCGGGTTGGCGTCGGCTCGGGCGTGTTCGCGCTTGGTTCGCCGCGCGTGGTCGAGTTCACGATGAAAATGAATTTCTAACCCAGTGGCGCGAAAAGTCGGGGCGGAACGTTTTTGCGGGTGCCCCATCCTCGGTGTGTGAGGGTGGGGCTTTTCCATTCACTCAACACGCGGCGCACCACGAATCACGCTCCCCTCGCCCACGCCGGCGCCCCGCAGCCCGCGCTCTCCGTTTTGAAATTTCGAAATTCGAATCTCCGATCTCCAATTCCTCTTCGAGCCGATCGTCTGCTTCGCCCTACGCTCGAAGCCGCGGAGCGGCGATTGTACCTAGCCCGGCACGCAGCTCGCCTGCCGCATGGCAGGCGCCGCGAAGTGCCGGGTACTCCCCAGCACAAGCACAGCCCCGGAGGGGCGGTTGACCTGCCGCTTCAGTTCTCGAGCCTGGAGCCTAAATCTGGGCCTTCTCAACTCTCAAATTTCGACTCTCCAATCGCCCTGGGGCGCTCGTTCGTTTTTGCGGGTGCCCCATCCTCGGTTTGTGAGGGTGGGGCTTTTCCATTCACTCAACACGCGGCGCCCCACGATTCACGAGTCACGCCCCTCGCCCACGCTGGCACCTCCGCATCACGCACACGCGACCTTCCGTCGTCCTTCCCCTCCCGCCTCCCCCTTTCCGACTTCGTCCATACAATGCCTCTCTACGTTTTGCCGCCGCGCGCCACTGTCGTGCCCCCATCCATTCAGCCGCGGAGCGGCGATTGTACCCAGCCCGGCACGCAGCTCGCCTGCCGTATGGCAGGCGCCGCGAAGTGCCGGGTACTCCCCAGCACAAACACAGCCCCGGAGGGGCGGTTGACCTACCGCTTCAGTTCTCGAGCCTGGAGCCTAAATCTTGGTCCTCTCAACTCTCAAACTTCAACTCTCCAATCGCCCTGGGGCGCTCGTTCGTTTTTGCGGGTGCCCCATCCTCGGTGTGTGAGGGTGGGGCTTTTCCTTTCACTCAACACGCGGCGCACCACGAGTCACCCTCCCCTCGCCCACGCCAACACCCCCGCATCACGCACGCGCGACCTTCCGTCTTCCTTCCCCTCCCGCCTCCGCCTTTCCAACTTCGTCCACACAATGCCTCTCTGCGTTTTGCCCCCGAGCGTCTACTTCACCCGCCGCGTTCGGATCGGCCCTCGGAGCCAACCCAATTCCCGCCGCGCCGACGATACGCACCGCCGCTTCGGCCGCTAGCGCCGGCCGTCTCGCGCCCCTCCGCGCATGCGCGGGTTCTTGGTGGATGCGCGAACGCGCGACGGTTTACCGGTGGAAGCGAGGGCCTTCAGGCCCTCGAAAAGCAGCCGCCAGCAAAAGGGCTTTCAGCCCCGGGCCGTCTCTTGCGCGTCACGAAGTGCGCGCCGCCCAGTCCCTAAACCAGGCTCGATCCGGCCCGCGAGCCAGCCTCCAAACCTGTCCGCCAAAGCCGTGCCACCCGCCTCCCGGTGGGACCGACGATCCTGTCGGTGCTCTCCGGTCCTCGCATCTCAAATTTCAAATCTCCGATTTCCGATCACCTCTTTTGCGATCACCGTTTCGGCGGTCTCGGCTCTATTTCTGGTTCACGTTTCTCGCCCGTGCGCCGTCGCGCGCCACGGTCCTGCCCCATCCATTCAGCCGCGGAGCGGCGATTGTAATTAGCCCGGCACGCAGCTCGCCTGCCGCAAGGCAGGCGCGGCGCAGTGCCGGGGCAGCCCACGCGAAAAGCAGTGAGTCCCGTAGGGACGGTTGACCTCCGCCTGGAATTTCCATGTAAAATCTCAAATCTGCAACGATCTGCAATCTCAAATCTCTCGCCGTTGACGTTGCCGTCTCTGGTGCGCTGGCCCGCTCGCGTATGCGCTCCGGCGAGGGCCTGCCAAGTTCGCTGACTCGGTCTCCCAGAACTCCGTTTCTAGCCAGCAACGGTCACTTGTCGGATTATCCGACGACGCGGAAGTTGTTGCGACCTCTAGTCTAGGGACGCAGACTGCTCCAGGTAGGATCGAGATATTGCCAGCGTTGCCTGCTGCACCAACTCGTCGGGGTCCCGGGAACGTAGAGCAGTCCGTGGCCACGCGTGCAAATCAGTTCAGTGCCGTACCAGCCGAGAACAGTCTGCGCAGGGCTGCCGATTTCAACGGGGTAGGAAAGCAAATGGAGGCAGACCGGGCAGCGCTGTCGCTGATCCGCCAGTGCCCAGCGGAGTCCGAAGATCCAACCAAGCAGAAGTATCGGCGACGCGGGCGGGAATATCGAGATAACGATGCTAATCGCGAAGAACACGGTCGGCACGACGAGAGCAATTTTGAGGGTGAGAAACACCCATCTGCGCAGCCTGATTAGGAACGCGGGCGCATATCGATTTGCCCGACACTCGCCAAGCCCCATCGGATTTAGCGTGAGCAGAACCAGCAACGATAAGAGATACATCCCGAGGAGGCCGAGCGCGAATTGTTCTATCCCCGAAGGCGACCATGCAGGGAGCCACAGTTTGCGAGACGGTATCGCAAGCAACAGAATCAGTATTGCCAGGCCGGCGAGGAGCAGCACGCACCGCCACGGCGACTCCAAACTGAACGTAGGCCGCGGGTTGGGGTTATTGTGCCTGAGCCACAGCGCATCGCGAAAAGAGCCAAGGCAAAAGCTCGTCGCGCCGTGATCAACGTAGCAGAGTTCGGCTCTCCACTCAGCGAACCATTCGGCACGTTCTGGCGCGGGCACGAACAGCGCCGCATTCCGGAGGATCGCGACGTGCAGCGTGCGAAGCGTCATGGTTTCTCCGCGCCGCGAACGGGAAACAATTTGGCCAAGAGCGGATAGCGTTTCTGGGAAGCCTCGATCATGGCTTCGCCGGAACGCGTGATTCTGTAGTATTTCCTGGGCGGGCGCTGACCGGCATCTGCGACTCTCTGAGATTCCCACTGAGAGCGGATCAATCGATCACGCTCCAGGCGCCGAAGCGCGGGATAGACGGTTCCACTCGGAAGGCCGGTCGTCTCCATCACACTGAAACCATACTCGTGCCCCGCGTCGATGGCCTGAAGGATGATGGCCGCCGTATGGGAAAGCTTCGCGTCAGACGTCACGGCCGGCATTGTACCTATGCAGCATGCTACTTGACAAGCGTGCATGCAGATTGCTACATAGGGTATCGGAAAGAGGGGCATGCTCGATCTGCGCCACGTCTGCAAGCGATTCAAGAGAAGTCCGGCGGTGGACGACGTCAGTTTCTCGGCACGCGCGGGCGAGATCACCGGATATCTCGGGCCGAACGGCTCCGGCAAATCCACCACCATGAAGATGATCACCGGCCTGATGGAAACCACCTCGGGCAAAATCCTGTTCAAGGGGGAATCCATCGAGCGCGACCTGATCGCGTACAAGCAGCGCATCGGCTACGTCCCCGAAGAACCGCACCTGTATTCCCATCTGAGCGGATTGGAGTATCTGACGATGGTGGGCAAGTTGCGGGGCCTGCCTGCAAAACCGACGATCGATCGCATCGATGGGCTGCTGCAGCTTTTCGCGCTGCATGGCGATAGGCACACGGCGATTGGGGCGTATTCGAAGGGGATGCGCCAGAAGATCCTGCTTTCGGCGGCGCTGCTGCATAACCCCGATCTTTTGATACTCGACGAACCTTTTTCGGGCCTCGACGTGGGCACAGGTTTGGTGCTGCGCAGCTTGATTCAGGAACTCGCGCGACGCGGGAAAGCGGTGCTCTTCAGCTCCCATGAGCTGGAAACGGTGGAGCGAGTCTGTTCGCACGTGGTGATTTTGAACCGCGGCAAGATCGTAGCCGACGATTCCATCGAGCACCTGCGCATGCTGATGGCCGTGCCTACGCTGGAAGGCATCTTCTCGCAGCTTGCCGTCGAGCAGGACACAGCGGCGATTTCGCGCGAGATTGCCGATCTGATTCACGCATGAGCGACGCGGCCAGGAGGAAGCTGCAATTTCGAGTGCTCCGGCGCGAGTTTCTATTCCGCATTGCCGACCTCGAGGTCCTGTCGGCCCATGCCCTGGGCGACGCGAACAAACTTCTCGGGCAATTCGCGACGCTGCTGATCTTGATCAGCGTGGTGTTCTCTTTTGGTGCGTTCGGTGTCGGCGACGCGAATATGCCTCCCTCCGCATTCCTCGTCCTTACGCTGTATATGGAGCACTTCCTGATTGCCACGACGATGTTGGTGGTGGGTATATTCGCGGTCCTGACGTGGGATTCTACCTTCCCAGATCGCCGAGATGTTCTGGTGCTGGCGCCTCTGCCTGTGCGAGCGTGGACCGTGTTTCTGGCCAAGGTCGCGGCGACGGCCACGGCTCTGAGTCTTGTCGTGCTTCTGCTGCACTGTGGGACGGGTCTGACTTGGCCGTTTGCGTTCGCGGCAAAGGGCGCCGGCCTTGTCGGTTTCCTGCGGGCGTTTGCGGCCTATTGGTTCACGATGATGGCTGCTGCGGCGCTCGTCTATTGCGGCGTGCTGGCCGTCCAAGGTTTGGCAGCGCAGATCCTGCCGCGGCGCTTGTTCTTACGCGCCTCAGGCTTTTTGCAAATGGCTGCGTTTTGTTTGTTCGTGTGCGTCTACTTCTTAGAGCCGCCAGTTGACGGGCCGAAGATGCTGATTGCTCCGGAAAATCATCGTCTGCTTCTCTGGATTCCTTCGTATTGGTTCCTGGGTCTCTTTCATCAACTGGTTGGATCGACGTACCCGTCACTGGTCCCTCTGGCCCGGCGAGCTTGGATGGCGCTGGCGCTCGGCGGGCTCGCAGCGTTCATGGCCTACGCGCTTTCCTACATGCGAACAATGCGCCAGATTGTGGAGGAACCCGACATCACGTCCGCTGCGCATGGTGTCAAGTGGCTGCCTCGCTTTGGAAGCGCAGTCCAGACTGCGATTGGGCAATTCTGTGTACGGACGCTGGCTCGCAGCCGGCAGCATCGTTTGATTCTGGCCTTCTACCTGGGAATCGGTTTGGCGTTCACTGTCTTCCTGCTGCAGTTTCTCGCGGCGATGTCGCGGCTTCCCGCCACGGCGGCGGTCAATGTTTGGCGCGAGGCAAATACGCCGCTGTTGGCGGCAAGCGCCGTCATGATGGCGCTCGCGGTGGTGGGCTTGCGCGTGGCGTTCGCATTTCCGTTGGAGCCGCGCGCCAATTGGATCTTCCGCGCTGTCGGAGTGAGGCGAGGGCCTGAAATCCTTGCCGCAACCCGGCGCGTGATCTTACTGCTCTGCGTATCACCGGTCTGGCTGGTTTCGGCGGTGGTTTGCCTGCGACTCTGGCCGCCAGGACAAGCTGCGGCTCATTTGGCGATTCTCGGCCTCTTCGCGATCCTTCTCGTCGATATCGCTTTATGGGGCTTTCGCAAGATTCCTTTCACTTGCTCGTACCTGCCAGGCAAATCGCAGGTGCACATGGTCTTCTTGGGTGCGGTTGGCCTTCTGTGGCTTTTGGCGCAGAGCGTCGTGTTCGAGCAGCAGGCTCTTCTGAAGCGCGGCGAGATAGCGGGGGTGCTGGCGTTGTTAGGAGTCGCGGCGGTCGCGGTCAGGCTGCACGTGAAGGCATTGGCAAGGTCGGACGAGAGGGATCTTCAGTTTGAGGAAGAGCCGGCTCCTGCCGTGCTGGAACTGGGACTATTTCGCGATGGAGCGGTGATCGGGAGTCGTTCATCCGATCCGCCCTCAACATAACGTTTCTGGGTTCCGCACGCATGAGGGCGTGCACGAAAACTATTCGGGGCCCTAAGTCCGCTTCTGGGACATGCTGGGGGCTGGCCGCCCCTTCGTTTCGCATTTCGTATCGCCCGACTTCATCCGCGAATGGGCACTTTACACCCGAGTTCATTCGGCCGGGCAGAAACTCGATGGGTTCCGCAGCCCTTCGGTTTTCAGAAGGGTGCGCGAGGTAACGCCGCCCTTCGCGACTTCCGCATCCATTCCGAATTCGGCAGCCACAAGCTCGTCCTCATGGCTTGCCGCTGATGCGCACGCGGCCCGGCTCCACCACAGTGAAGGCATTTTGTAGGCGCGAACCGAGCTTTGCAACAGCTTCAACGATTGTCGCGGGCTTTGCGCGCCTCGCACGGCTGGAAAATCTCAACAGAATCACGCCGGCTGACCGGCCCTTGTC
>Ga0335072_10016384_pt1 | contig 10509 bp, 6 predicted proteins | sample Lox_Sample_21_FD_206725 | JGI IMG/M metagenome (GOLD analysis project Ga0335072, IMG submission 206725) | Soil microbial communities from Loxahatchee National Wildlife Refuge, Florida, United States - Lox_Sample_2.1 | ecosystem: Environmental > Terrestrial > Soil > Wetlands | place: USA: Florida... | reverse complement strand
CTCGAGCTGAAGGACACCATCAACACCATGGTGGACCAGCTCAACGCCTTCGCCGGCGAAGTGACGCGCGTGGCCCGCGAAGTGGGCACAGATGGCAAGCTGGGTGGCCAGGCGCAGGTTCCGGGCGTGGCGGGAACCTGGAAAGACCTCACCGACAACGTGAACTTCATGGCCGCCAACCTCACTGAGCAGGTACGCGGCATTGTGAAGGTGGTGACCGCCGTGGCCAACGGAGTGCTTACGCAAAAGCTCACCGTGAACGCAAAGGGCGAAGTGGCCGCGCTCGCCGAGACCATCAATAACATGACCGACACGCTGGCCACCTTTGCCGACCAGGTGACCACGGTGGCCCGCGAAGTGGGCGTGGAAGGACGGCTGGGCGGCCAGGCGAACGTGCCCGGCGCGGCGGGAACGTGGAAGGATCTGACCGGCAACGTCAACCTGCTGGCCGACAACCTCACCAACCAAGTGCGCGCGATTGCCGAGGTGGCGACGGCCGTGACCAAGGGCGACCTGACGCGGTCGATTCAGGTGGAGGCGCGCGGCGAAGTGGCCGAGCTCAAGGACAACATCAACACCATGATCGACAACCTGCGCCTGACCACGGACCGCAACACCGAGCAGGACTGGTTGAAGACCAACCTGGCGCGGTTCACGGGCATGCTCCAGGGCCAGCGCGATCTGGGCACCGTGGGACGCATGCTGCTGAGCGAGCTGGCTCCGCTGGTGAACGCGCAACAGGGCGTGATTTACCAGATGGGCAGCGAGCCCACGGCGGGCGACGGAACCCTGGTTCTCCTCTCCACCTTTGCCGATACGCCGGAAGGCAGCTTTGCCGAGGTGAGAATCGGCGAGGGATTGATTGGCCAGGTTGCTTCAGAGAAGCGGCGCATGCTGATCACGGAGATGCCGAAAGGAACAACTCCCATTCGCTCCGGACTGTTCAAGGCCAAGCCGAAAAATGTGATCGTGCTTCCCGTGCTCTTCGAGGACCGGGTGAAGGCGGTCATCGAGCTTGCTAGCCTGAGCGCGTTCACGGCTTCGCATCTCGCTTTCCTCGAGCAGCTCACGGCCTCGATCGGCATCGTGCTCAACTCCATTGAGGCCACCATGCAGACCGAAGGCCTTCTGAAGCAGTCGCAGCAACTGGCCGCCGAGCTGCAAACGCAGCAGAAGGAGCTGCAGCAGACCAACGAGCAGCTGGCGCAGAAGGCGCAGCAGCTCGCCGAGCAGAACTACGAAGTGGAGCGCAAGAACCAGGAGATCGAGCAGGCGCGGCGCGCGCTCGAAGAAAAGGCGCGCGAGCTGGCGCTTACCTCGAAGTACAAGTCGGAGTTCCTGGCCAACATGTCGCACGAGTTGCGCACGCCGCTGAACAGCATTCTGGTGCTGGGCCAGCAGCTGGCGGAAAACCCCGATGGCAGCCTCTCGGCGAAGCAGGTCGAGTTTGCGCGCACCATTCACGGCGCCGGAACGGACCTGCTGAACCTGATCTCGGACATTCTCGACCTTTCCAAAATCGAATCGGGCACGGTCTCCGTGGACGCCGAAGAGATCTTCTTCGGCACCCTGCTCGATACCGTTTCGCGGCCCTTCCGGCACGAGGCGGAAAACCGCAAGCTGCTCTTCGAGGTGACAGGCGATCCGCGGCTCAGCCGCAGCCTGGTCACGGACTCGAAGCGCTTACAGCAGGTGCTCAAGAACCTGCTCTCGAACGCGTTCAAGTTCACTGAGCAAGGCAGCGTGCGCCTCAAGGTTTCTCCCGCCGCGAGCGGCTGGAGCGCCGACCATCCGATTCTGAGCGGCGCGGGATCGGTGATTGCGTTCGAAGTGACCGACACCGGCATCGGCATTCCTCCGGAGAAGCAACGCATCATCTTCGAGGCCTTTCAGCAGGCGGACGCGGGCACCAGCCGCAAGTTTGGCGGAACGGGACTCGGCCTGGCCATCAGCCGCGAGTTGGCCAGCCTGCTCGGCGGCGAGATTCAGCTCAAGAGCGCGCCCGGCCAGGGCAGCACCTTCACCCTTTACCTGCCGCAGACCTATGTGGGGCCGGCGGTAGCCAACGTGCCCAAGTCGGAAAAAAGCGGCGCGCAGTCGGCCAAGCCGGCGTTTCTCACCACGGCAGCGGCCGCAGAGCAGGATGCGCGCATTGAAGACGATCGCGCGAACCTGGCCGAAGGTGATGCGATTCTCCTCGTCGTCGAGGACGACTCGCATTACGCGCGCGTGCTGCGCGATCTCTCGCGCGACAAAGGCTTCAAGGTGCTGATTGCCGGCAACGGAAGCGATGCGCTGATGCTGGCGCGCGAGTTCAGCCCCACGGCCATCTCTCTGGACGTCTTCCTGCCGGACATGCTCGGCTGGACGGTGCTGAACCATCTCAAGCAGGATCCGCGGACGCGCCACATCCCCGTGCAGATGCTCACCCTCGACGAAGACCGGCACCACGGCCTTTCGCGCGGCGCGTTTGCCTTTGTCACCAAGCCTTCCTCGCGCGAGGACCTGGAAGCGGCGCTCACCCGCATCCACGCCTATTCGCAGCCGAGGCGCAAACGGCTGCTGGTGGTTGAAGACAACCCGGCGGAGCAGCTCAGCACGCGCGAGCTGCTGGGACACGAGGACATCGACATCGACGTGGCCGATTCTGGAATGGCGGCCTTGAACGCGCTCGAGGACGGCGGCTACGATTGCGTGGTGCTGGACCTGCGCCTGCCGGATATGTCGGGGTTCGAGGTGCTGGAACGGCTGCGCGACACGCCCAGGTTGAAGGACCTGCCGGTGGTGGTCTTCACCGGCCGCGAGCTGACGCCGGAAGAGGACGCGCAACTGCATACTCTGGCGCGCAGCGTGGTGGTAAAAGATGTCGAGTCGCCGGAACGGCTGCTGGACGAGACGGCGCTGTTCCTGCATCGCGTGATTGCCGACCTGCCCCAGGAAAAACAGCGCATGCTGCAGAGGCTGCACGAGTCCGACGACGCGCTCACCGGACGCAAGGTGCTCATCGTGGACGACGACGTACGCAACATCTTCGCGCTGAGCAGCGTGCTGGAGCGCCGCGGTATGACGGTGCTTTCGGCGGGCACGGGACGCGAGGCCATCGAAACCATCGAATCCACGCCCGATCTGGCCATTGTGCTCATGGACATCATGATGCCGGAGATGGATGGTTACGAGACCATGCAGGTGATCCGGCAGAACCCGGCCATGCGGCGGCTGCCGATTGTGGCCCTCACCGCGAAGGCGATGAAGGGCGACCGCGAGCGGTGCCTGGAAGCGGGAGCATCGGAGTATCTGGCCAAGCCCGTGAACACAGAGCAACTGCTTTCGGCCTTGCGCATGTGGCTGCACCGTTAGAGCGATCAGGGACCCGGGCCAAGGAGACAGTCGGATGACAGCGGACGACAAAGTCAACATTCTGATGGTGGACGATCAGCCGGCCAAGCTCCTCAGCTACGAGGTGATCCTTGGCGAGCTGGGCGAAAACCTGATGAAGGCATCGTCCGCCAGCGAAGCTTTGAACATCCTGCTGAAAAATGACGTGGCCGTGGTGCTGATGGACGTGAGCATGCCCGAGGTGGACGGCTTCGAGCTGGCCGATGTCATTCGGCAGCATCCGCGATTCCAGAAGACCGCGATCATCTTCGTTTCCGGCGTGCACCTGTCGGATTCGGACCGGATCCAGGGCTATCGCAGCGGCGCCGTGGATTACATCTCCGTGCCCGTGATTCCCGAGGTGCTGCGCGCCAAGGTGGGCATCTTCGTGGAGCTTTACCGCAAGACGCGGATGCTCGAGAGCCTGAACCGCGATCTGGAGCGGCGCGTGACCGAGCGCACCGAGGAGTTGAGGAAGAGCGAAGCGCAGTTCCGCATGCGCGCCGAACTGCTCGAGATCGCCTCCGAAGCGATCATGGTGCGCGACCAGGAGGACCTGATTCAGTTCTGGAACGCGGGCGCCGAAAGTCTGTACGGATGGCGGCGCGACGAGGTGATCGGGCGCAACATTCATGAGCTGCTGCACACGGTGTTTCCCATTTCGCGGAAGGAAATACAGAAGCAGTTGAGCGAGCATGGCTCCTGGCAGGGCAACGTGATCCAGAAGACCAAGGATGGAACCGAGCTTGTCATCGCCTGCCGCAAGACCGTGAACGAGGAAAACAACGCGGTTCTCGAGGTGGGCCGCGATATTACCGCGGAGCTGCGCGCCGAGGAGGCGCTGCGCGAGACGGAGAAGCTGGCGGCCATGGGCCGCGTGGCCGGCATCATCGCGCACGAGGTGAACAATCCGCTGGCGGCGATCACGAATATTTTTTATCTGCTGCGCAATCATCCCTCGCTCGACGAAGAGGCGCGCCGCTGCGCCGACCTGGCCGAGCAGGAACTGCAGCGCGTGAGTCACATCACCCGACAAACTCTGAGTTTTTATCGCGAATCGAAGCAGCCCATCGCTGTAATGGTTCCGGAGCTGCTCGACGAAGTGCTTGCGCTGCAGGAGCGCACGCTGCAGGCAAACCGCATTGCGCTGCGCAAACAGTATCTTGCCACCTGCACGGTGCAGGGATTCCCGGTGGAACTGCGCCAGGTGTTTCTGAACCTGATCGGCAACGCCATCCAGGCCATGCCCGACGGCGGCGTGCTGGGCGTATCCGTGCGCGAGGCTACGGATTGGACACGGCAAAGGCGCGGCACCGCCATTTCGATTGTGGACACCGGCGCGGGCATCCGGCCGGAGGATCTGCGCCGGCTGTTTCAGCCCTTCTTCAGCACCAAAGCGGCCAAGGGCACAGGGCTGGGATTGTGGATCAGCAAAGGCATCATCCAGAAGTACGACGGCCGCATCACCTGCCGCAGCCTTCGCAGCGGCTTATACTGCGCCACCTGCTTCAGGATCTTTCTTCCCGTGAGCGGAGTGGCGAGTGCGTCCGCTACCTCGTCCGCGGGTGCGCTCGCGGAAGCGAACGGTCTCGAGCGCGAATTGTCGCGCGACTCGCAACGGGAATCGCAGCCTGTCAGTCACAGCCGCAGCATGCTTCAGGCAATCATTTGAGTCGCGCCGAGAGGCGGCCGTCCCCAACCGGGCCGATCTTCGTTGCCGAGGTTCCTTGCCGATATTCTTTTTCTTCGCACGCAACCGAAACCTAGCCCTAGAGCATTTCTCCTTCTGATGTATCCCGAAACCAATACCTTCAAGTGGCGATTTTCCTCAAGAAATCGCCACCTTGCACGAAAATCAAGACGGCTATACCTGAAGGAGAAATGCCTTAAGCCCGCACACGCGGCGGAGCGGTGCGCGACCGGCTGGTGAGACAGGCGTCGTTCCAGGGCCTGCGCGAGGATTCGCCAGCGCCCAAGGTGATGCGGGAAACGCCCGCGCCGCTTCACGCCACGAAGGGCGATGACGGCGAAGGTAACGGCCGGCGGGAGCGCGGAAGGCAAGACCGAACCGTAAAGAAACGGGAGAGCGCCATGCCGGCTCAGTTCCACATCACCCATCCTGAAAAAGTGCTCGACCGGGAAAGCGGGATGACCAAGCAGGCTCTTGCCCAGTATTACTTCGCGGTTGCGGATCGTATGCTGCCGCACGTGGCCGGACGCCCCCTGAGCGTGGTGCGCTGTCCGGAAGGCACCGGCAAGCCCTGTTTCTTTCAGAAGCATGTGGGGCGCGGTTTGCCGTCGGGCGTGGACAGCATCGCGGTGCCGAACCGGAAGACCGGAAAGGAGGAAGAATTTCTTACCCTGGATTCCGCGGAGGGGTTAGTGGGCCTGGCGCAGATGGGCGTGCTCGAAGTGCATCCCTGGGGCTCGCGGAACGAAGCGCTCGACTGGCCTGACCGCATTGTCTTCGATCTCGATCCGGATGCGGCCATTCCCTTCTCTGTGCTGGCGGAGACCGCGCGCGCACTCAAGCAGCGGCTCGAAGGTTTCGAGGTGGAATCATTCCTGAAGAGCACCGGAGGCAAGGGCCTTCACGTCGTGGCGCCCGTGGAGCCGGAGCGCGAGTGGGAGGCGATCAAGAAATTTGCGCACGCGGTGGTACTGGAAATGGAAGCGCGCCGGCCGGAGCTTTACGTCACCAAAGCGTCAAAATGGGAGCGCAAGAATCGCATCTTCCTGGATTACCTGCGCAACGACCGCGAGGCGACCTCCGTGGCGCCGTTTTCTCCGCCTGCGCGCAGCGGCGCGCCGGTGGCGATGACTCTGGCATGGAGCGAATTGAAGGCAGGAGAGATGCCGGTTTTTCGCGTCGCCGATTTCGACGATTGGCGCCGGCGCCTGGCGCGCGACCCATGGAAGGAGATGCCCAAAGTGAAACAGCGCCTGAATGCAGAGGCATTGCGCGCCGCAGCCGCGGAGAGCAAGAAGCGCCGGCCTTAGGCGACTCGTCTGCGCCCTACTTCCCTGCGTTCTTCTTCCCTGCGCTCTTCTTCCTTGACGGCTTTCTCCACGTGCACCGAGAGCAGCTTGCGCGCCTTCTCGAGCCGTTTGCGCCGCGAGGGGCTTAACTGGCGGCTGGAGCGGGTGAGGTAAAAAGTAAGCACGCGCATTCCCGTGGCCGGCCCCGTCGGAGAGACTTCTTTCGAGGCAAGCGAATCGGCGATTTTCTCCGGATCCATGGCGAACAGCCCGGCCGGCATGTGAACAATATCTTCTTTCAAGGTCTTCCTCCCACTCGCCCGGCCCTTGCGGCGCCTGCAGCTTTTCAGGTTCCAGCACAATTTTCGCGCGGCCTTTCAGGCAGTCCTGCCCGTTACCCCGCTCCGTCGAATCGACCCAGTCCTGTCAGTCGAGCTCTACTTACCCGTCGCGCAGCGGCGCCTGGCTTCCCAAGCCTCACAAACCCGTCTGCCGGCCCGGCTCAAAATGTTGACTTCCCCACCATCCCACTCGCCTTAAACCGAGGCGAAAGCTTGCGGTCCAGGAGCAGGCCCGCACCGCCACGTGCTCCGCTCATTGCCTCAGGCTTACGGCGGACCCGCGGGCTGCGGCGCGGTCTTTGGCTGCCCGATGTCTTTGTGATGCCTGCATCTGCGCGGCCAGTTGCTCGCCGCTTGCACGCCGCGTGCCGTCCGGCTTAAGGCCGTTGCCGGGTTGGGAAGCTGCCGCCCCGCCGAAGATTGGCGCGCCTAACCCAGCGCGAACGCCTCATGATTGACGCGTTCGGAGAGCCGGGTAAGCTCATTGTCGGATTCAGCCTCGTCGCGCAGGATGCGGTCCAGCGTGTCGGCCTCGCCGGAAAGCTCAAGAAGCCGCGCATAACTCCGCAAAGCGCCGTAGACCGCCATCTGATAATGGTTCACGCGCTGCGCAAGAGAAATGAGCGCCGCGTCGCGCAAGGGGCCTTTGTCTGTGCCCTCCACCAGGCTTCCCGCTTCGCCAAACATCGCGGCCACCACTTTGCACTTCTTCTCCTCGGCCTTGCCCGCGGTGTGATTGAGAATGTCCCGGAGCCGGCCCGCGTGCATCTGGCTCCGCTGTATGTGCGCTTGAAACGCATCATCCAATTGCCGGTCCAGAATGGCGTGCTGCAGCTTGCCCAGCCAGTCCCCAACCTGCTCCTCGGCGGAAAGCATCGATCGAACCTGATCCATGTAAAGCGATCGCAAATGCAGCATCTTTTCCAGCATCAGCTTCATCTCATCCCTCCTTTCCGGCCGGCCCGGCTCCGCGTCCGGGCAAAGCCAACCGTCGGCGATCGGCAAGGAACGCCGCGGGCGAAGGCGTGCGCTCGCCCGCATCTCATCCTCAGGCCGCGTGACGCGCGTGCATGGGAAACTTCTGCGCTATCTCGGTGAGCTTTTTATCGGCCGCTTTCTCTTCCTGCAGCGTGGCCTCGAGAAGCTGCGCGATGCGCGCCTGGCCCAGCCGCTCGGCATACGAGCGCACGGAGCCGTAGCCTGCCATTTCGTAGTGCTCCACACGCTGCGCCGCGGAGATGATTCCCACATCGCGCACGTCGCCTTCTTTGGTTTCGCTCAGGGTTTCGGCTCCTTCGCTGAGCACGCCTTTCATGCCCTCGCACGTCTTGCCCTTGGGATTCTCGCCCAGAATCTCAAACACCTGTTCGAGCCTTTGCACGTGACCTTCGGTTTCCTTCAAGTGATGCTCAAACGCGCTGCGCAACTCGCTCGAATTGGCGGCCTTCACCAATTTCGGGAGAGCCTTGGTGATCTGCGTTTCCGCTGAATAGAGGTCCTTCAACTCTTCAACAAACAGTTTCTCGATGCTATCAACGCTCATCGTGCTCCTCCGTATTGGGTTTGCTTTCTTTGGGCTGTGATGCCTCTCCCATTGGCCTTGTTGCTAGGTTGCAAGGTGGAAAACCCCGGCTACCTTTACGGCATGGAAGTGGCTTGAGGAGCGCTTGCGCGCTTATTCGCAGCGCGCTCGCACGCGCGGGCGGACAAATCCTGGCGCATCGGGCCAGCCGCAGGCGCGAGGCCGGCATCTAAAGAGCCATAAACAGTTGGGCGAGGACTGCCTGCAACCATCGGCCATCCGCCTCCCGCGTGGCAGTACGGGACTTCAAAGGTGCAGATGAAACTCCTCATTTTCCTGCTGTGTGCAGTGCTCGGCGCCGGCTCCGCGAGGCCTACTGCGCGCGCACAGGATGCAGGGCACACCCCCGATTTTGCTGTAGACGAAAACAGCGCCTTGGGCTCGGCTTACGTGCCCATGGATAGCTGGATGTACCCTGCGCTCGATCGCCTGCATGCCCTGGGCTACGTGGACACGGCGTACCTGGGCCTGCGCCCGTGGACGCGGCTGAGCATGGCGCACATGCTGGAGCGGAGCGCGGAACGAATCGAATCCGATTCCGGCGACGGCGAGGCGCGGGCGATTTACTCGGCGCTGATGCAGGAGTTGCAGCCGGACCTCGATCGCGCGCAGGGTCCACAGCGTCTCCACGCCGAACTGGATCAAGTCTATCTCCACTTCCGCGGCATCGCCGGAACGCCGCTGCGCGACAGTTTTCACCTGGGCGAAAGCCTTGTGGACGATTACGGCCGGCCGTACGAAGGCGGCTTCAACAGCTATTCCGGCTTCAGCGGGCGCGTGGAAGCGGGGCGTCTCTCGCTTTATTTTCGCGGCGAAATCCAGCACGCCCCTTCCGCGCCGGGATACTCGCCGGCGCTCGCCGCCTATCTCGCGGACACTCTGGACCTGGTGCCGCTCGCGCAGGATCCGGTGCAGGACACGATTCCCGAAGGTCCGATTGCAGGGGTAAACGACGCACGCGTAATGGAAGCCAACCTGTCCTACCATCTGTTCGGGCACGAAGTCTCGCTGGGCAAAAGCGATCACTGGCTGGGGCCGGACGCGGGCGCAGCCATGCTGTGGAGCGACAACGCTGAGGACATCTACGACTTCGAGATTGACCGCGTAGAGCCGCTGCGCGTGCCTTTGCTCTCGCGGCTCACCGGCCCGGTGCGCTACGACTTCTTCGTGGGCAGCCTGAAAGGGCACACCTATCCCAACGATCCCTGGGTGCACATGGAGAAAATCAGCTTCAAGCCGACGCGTAATCTGGAGTTCGGTTTTGACCGGCTGACGATCTGGGGCGGAAAAGGCCACGAGCCGGTCACGCTGCGCACATTTCTGCGCAGTTTTTTCAGTTTCCAGAATGTGACCCCGGCGGTGAAATACTCGGCGCAGGATCCCGGCGCACGCTTCGGCACCTTCGACTTCAGCTACAGGCTGCCCTTCCTGCGGCGCTGGGTCACGCTCTACACCGACTCGCTGGTGCACGACGACGTGAGTCCGGTGAGCGCGCCGCGCCGCTCGGGAGTCCACCCAGGACTGTATCTGGCGCGGTTCCCGGGCTTCGAGCATCTCGATCTGCGCGTGGAGGGCGCCAGCACCGACACGCCCAGCGCTTCCGTCCAGTCGGGCCAGTTTCTTTATTGGGAAGACGTGCAGCGGCAGGGGCCCACAAACAAAGGCTTCCTTGTGGGCGATTGGGCAGGACGCCAGGGCAAGGGCGGGCAGGCGTGGCTCACCTATCATCTCTCTCCGCGAGAAGAGGTGCAGTTCGAGTACCGCAGGGCTAAAGCGGCGTCGGCGTTCATTCCCGGCGGTACGACGCAGAACGATTACGCGGTGGAAGCGCGCAAGCGCGTGCTCGCGACGCTCGAGCTCCACGGCCGCCTGCAATACGAGAGTTGGAAGGCTCCGATCTACATGGCTGGAGCGCAGAGCGATACCTGCGCGGAGCTCGAGATCACCTGGATGCCGCATGCACCCCACTAGCCGCCTCAACATGCTTTCCGAGCAACCGAAGGGTCGTTTCACCGCATCAACACGATTGTTGTTTACGAAGAGCTCGGTTTCAGCGACGCAACGGCGGAGCCAAGGCGCGGAGCGCGTAAGCACGCTGCGCGGCGTTCACGCTTTCTTGGCTGCATGTCTTCGAAATCGAATGAAACTGATTTCTCTGCGGCTGCGGCTTAGCTCATCTGGCCTTCCAGGTATGTTGGAAAATCGGCAGGAGTCAGAGGAACGGCATCGCTC
>Ga0335072_10016383_pt1 | contig 10509 bp, 7 predicted proteins | sample Lox_Sample_21_FD_206725 | JGI IMG/M metagenome (GOLD analysis project Ga0335072, IMG submission 206725) | Soil microbial communities from Loxahatchee National Wildlife Refuge, Florida, United States - Lox_Sample_2.1 | ecosystem: Environmental > Terrestrial > Soil > Wetlands | place: USA: Florida... | reverse complement strand
CGCTACGTTCTTCAGTTCGAAGCATTGGTCCCATCCCGCCCAGATATAGCGGAAATACCGACTGTTATAACGTCACCCACGCGCGCAAAAATTCGGCGTAGAATACGCGCCATTCAAGGTCAACCGACTGGCCGATATGAAACGCATCTTTCAGTGTCCCGCCCACCTGGACGCAGCAAGAAAGACCGACAGGCCCTAGCAGCCTGTTCCACAGGGGCAAACTTCCACTCCTCCCACTTCAAGCAGGTACGACTGAGGGCGTTCGCTCGCCCATGGTCATCGCCATGTTCATGTCATTCCATGCGTTCCCGATAACGACTCGGCCGCCGCCGAGCGGATGGCTTCCGGCTGTTCGATGCATCGGCCGACGACGGCGCTCATAGCCGCCTTGCGGCAGTAAGCCGTTCCACACCTCATCGCCAACAACCCGCCAGTGCTACGGGTTGTGGCCTTTTGCAGCCAAAAAATGGTCCTGGCCATGCGCCGGGCTTCTTTTCTTCAAGGACAAACAGCAATGACTCTGTTAATCGCAATGGCCGTAGTTGTCGTAGTGCTTGTCGTGCTGATCTTTCTATCCAACGTCATCAACTACATTCCCAACGACCGGGTCGGTGTCGTGGAACGATTGTGGGGTGCTTCGTCGCTCGCCCGCGGCCTGATCGCCTTGAACGGCGAAGTGGGCTTTCAACCGCACGTGCTGCGCGGTGGCCTGCATTACTTCTTTCCGTTCCAGTACCGCGTGCACAAGGTCGACCTGGTGACGATTCCGCAAGGCGAGATCGGTTACATCTTTGCGCGCGATGGCCACGAGCTGGTGGACGGTCAAACCTTGGGTGCGATCGTCGACACCGGTATTGAAGACGCCGCGGCGTTCCTGAAGGCGGGCGGCCAGAAAGGGCCGCAGCGCACGATCCTGCGCGAAGGTACGCATGCCATCAACGTCGCGCAGTTCGTCATCATCACCTCGGCGCGCGTGCATGGCCTGCTGCTCTCGAACGAGGAGAAGGACACCATCGACCAGATGGGTAAAGTGCTGCGCGATCGCAATGGCTTCGTGCCGGTCGTGATCGGTGGCCTGGCCTCGACCGTCGCGGCGGAGAAATCCGATCGGCCCGACGACGATCCGCGCGACGTGCTCGGCGTCGTCACCATCCACGATGGCCCGGTGTTGCCGCCGGATGAAATCGTCGCACCGCGCGTCGGCGAGGATCCAGCCAACAAGGCCACCTTCCACAACAACTTCCAGAACATCAACGCGTTCCTGCGCGCCGGCGGTCGCCGTGGCCGTCAGCACCAGGTGCTGGTGGAAGGCACGTACTACCTCAACCGCCTGTTCGCCACGGTGGAGTTCGCCAGGAAAACCGTCGTGCCGGTCGGCAGCGTGGGCGTGGTGGTTTCGTATTTCGGCAAGGCGGGCGACGATCGTTCTGGCGACAATTATTCGCACGGCGAGCTGGTCGATACCGGTTGCCGTGGCGTGTGGAAAGAACCGCTGCTTCCCGGCAAGTACGCGTTCAATACGTTTGCGGGCAAGATCCAGTTGGTGCCTACCACCAACTTCATCCTGAAATGGTCGCCGGAAGTGACCAACGCGCATAAATACGACGAGAACCTTGCAGAGGTTGCCCTGATCACCAAGGATGCGTTCGAACCATTGATGCCGCTGTCGGTCGTGGTGCATATCGACTACCGCAAGGCACCGCTGGTGGTGCAGCGTTTCGGTGACATCAAGCGCCTGGTCGATCAGACGCTGGACCCGATGGTCTCCGCGTACTTCAAGAACATCGGCCAGACCAAGACGCTGATCGAGTTGTTGCAGGAACGCTCGGCGATCCAGGAACGGGCCAGCACCGATATGAAGGAACGTTTCGCCGCCTACAACCTCGACTTGCAGGAAGTGCTGATCGGCACGCCGCACGGCAGCGCCGGCGCCACCTCCGGCCAGCGCATCGACACCATCCTCAACCAGCTGCGCGATCGCCAGGTGGCCAAGGAACAGATGGAAACCTTCGACCAGCAACAGCAGGCCGCCATCAAGGAACGCACGCTGCGTGAAGCGCAGGCCAGAAACCAGATCCAGGCCGAGCTGACCAAGTCCGAGATCAACGTGAAGATCAAGACCAACGAAGGCGACGCCGCCATCGCCGCCGCCGGCAAGGAAGCGCAGGTGATCAACATCAACGCGGATGCCGAACGCAAACGCCAGATCGCCGTGGGCGAAGGCAAGGCTGCCGCCACCGAAGCGGTGGGCAAGGCCGAAGCCAATGCGATCCGCGCCAAGGCCGAGGCGTTGACCGGTGAAGGTGCGCGCATGCAGCTGATCAACGACCTCGGCAAGCAGTTTGCCGACGCCTTGCGCGAAGGCAAGATCGCCATCGTGCCGAAGATTGCCTTGGGCACCGATGGCGGAAATGCGCTCTCATCGCTGGCTCAACTGGCGAATGCCTTCATGGCCGAGAAGCTCGATGGCGGCGACGCGGAAAATTGGCACAGCTGGCTCAACGAACAGCCGCGCGAGTGATGTCGATGGTGCGTCATGCATCAAGCGCGTAGCTTGATGGTGAGTGCATGCGAACCCCAACGTTGCCATGCATAAAGCGACGTTGGGGTTCGGCGTCGCCTCACCGCCAACCTACGCAAGATTCCTGCGGGGCGTGCCACCTTACGCTGGCTCCGCTTTCGCGGGAATGACGGCCATACGTACTTATCGCGGCCAACCATGCTCCGTGGCCGGCATCAAGTGCGTATCAAATGACCGCCACAAGCCGTCTTGCCCTTCGATGCTGATGACGGCGTTGTACGTATCAGCGGCCGGTCTCTCCCTGCGGCAGCGCTCCATGACGAAAGCGAGCGCATCTTTACGAGTGGGAAAGCGGATGGTCCTGTCACCATCCAGCAGAATGCTCTCGGTGGAATCGTTCGCTGGGTAGGGGAGATAGAATTTGGGCAAGACGCTGCACAGCCGGTGCGAAAAACCTGCCACATACTGTGGTGGCGGCATTATCCAGCGTTCGTGAAAACGATGTGCCGTGCAAGCGAACGAACCCAACCAATTCAGTTACCGTGGTGCAGGGCGAGCATTGCCGTACGCTGACGTTCCTAGCGGAATGATGCAGACGACGCGGTACGTGTTCGTGGCGACCTGCTTGTAGAGACAGCTTCCATTCCGTGCAGCCAGCTGATCCACGATCCTGGCCCACGTCCCCTGCCTTGCTGGGGCAGCAGATACCTTGCAAGCGATGCTGATTCCTTGGCGTACACCATGGAAGTTTTGCAATTCCGGCATTTCATCCACGGTGATCTCGAACAGGTGGCGGCCACCCTTGTTCAGGAACTCGTCGAAGCGCAGCACGTTCGTTAAATGCATGACTGTCATTCGTGCACCTCGTGTCTTCTTGTTGACGACCGGGCGAGCATACCGTGACGAGTTTTACACGCAGGTTAATCAGGCACACGGCGGTCGCGGAATATTCACGTAAATGAAGCGCAGCCGTGCGCGGCGCGATGGTCGAGAAAGCGTGAATGATCACATTGCCAAGACATCGCAGTGGTAAAGGTATTCGGCACCGAGTTCCCGCGTCGTCCCATGGACCCCTGTCCCGATCTCGGGTTGTGCAGGCATGTGCATGATTGACCTTCCTTTGCAGCGATTCATTCTCGGAGGACGCGTGTCGTATGACCATCGATTTGGAGGCGCGCCTACATCCAACGGTGCATAAGGCGATCTCCGCCTTGCAAGCGGGTGACAAACTCAGGTGGCTGACCTGCTTCACCGCCTCGGCCAAGTTGTTCGACAACGGAAAACGCCGGGGTTTCCAGCAATTTTCCCGCGATAACGTCGGGGTCATGCATTTCACCGGCATCGAACACATCGACAGCGATGGGCGCGGTCTGCGCGGCAGGCTGCATATCGGCAATAACGAAGAGGTCGTCGCTTATTTAAAGTTCCGCATCGACAGCACGGAGATGTGCAGCCGGCTGGATGTATCCAGGATGGAGGGAGATCGGCATCTGCCGTTGCAAGGCGGTGGATAGTTGCTTTGCAAGCTTGCGTGCGTAAGAGGCGTTCGGGAACAGGCAACTGCCGGGAGGAAGTCCAACTTGCGCGTGGGACAGCACCGGATGTTTTCGTCAGCCAGGTGACAGTTTTGCTTCACTCCAAACGCTGTGCACGCCTGCCCGAACGTCAAAACTCGAGCGAGCGCAACCAGAACCGCAGCACGTGGGGACTGGCTTCCTGCTGGCCCAGTTCTCGCCACGACAGCTCGCAGAACAAATCACGCTGGCGCTGATAACCGCGCTTGGCCCAGAACATGTCGTTGGCGCGGTAATCCGGCGGCCGGCGCGGATCGTGCTCGTCGCGCTCCACCGCGCAGAACGCCGCCTGCTTGAAGCCGTTGCGCCGCGCATGCGTTTCGCGCTCATCGAAAAAGCGATGGCCGATGCCCTTGCCACGATACGGATGCAACAGCACCGATTCGCCGAAATAGAAAATCGGCTCCAGCGCATAACCCTTCTTGCGAAAAGGCAGCTGAAAAACGGCCTGGTCTTCCAGCAAGGGAATCCCCGTCGCCGCACCCACTACCGCTTCGTTATCCAGCGCCAATACGAACACGCTGCGTGGTGAACGCGCGTACGCCATCAAGTAGTCGCTCTCGCCATCCGTGCTGCCCTCGTACAGATAGGGATAATCGCGGAACACGGTGGTGCGCAGGCGGGCCACGTCCTCCAGATAGGGCGCCACCGCTTCGCCGGCGCAAGTGAGGATGTGCAGCGTCATCGTAGCGGCCCTGTGCCCGGGCGGCGCAGCGCGTGCCCATCGCCACGATGAAAGGCGGCGTCATGGCGTTCGATCAATGCAACGGCGTCAGGCATTGGCAAGCCTCAAAACGGCTTCACTAGCTTAGACCACCGCGACCTGCATGGTGGGTGTGAATTTATGCCAATTTCCACGCCCAAATCGTCTCGATTCCTCAAGACGCCATGGTCTGCTTTGCACAAGCATGCATCGCCGGAGCTGTCATCGCCCTTACGCAGCATGTTTGAGTGACGGATGCGGGCCTGGGAGGGGCTGCAAAGTCTGTTGACTGGTGGGCATCCACAGCGCCGGTGGGGAGATCCAACACGTTATGGCAAACCGCGCGGGCCGGGAGTTCGCGTGGAGAGAGCATTTTTTTCCAGTTTCTGCAGACACGGCATCGCCTCCTCGTTCTACCGATCATCCACTATCACGAGGAAAAACCCATGAACATGTCGAGATTCCTGCCCTGGCTGGCGTTGCTCGCCATCTGGGCCAACACGGCCGCAAGTCAAACCTGGACACCGCTGACAAACGCGCCACCGGTCGACATCGGTTACATCGCCTTGGCAACCGATGGCACGGTGCTGGCGCACGCCAGAACGTTCTCTTCCGCCGATTCACAGTGGTACAAGCTCACGCCGGATATCAACGGCAGTTACGTCAGCGGTACCTGGAGCCAGCTTGCTTCGATGCCATCGGGCTATGCGCCGATCGATTTCGCCGGTGGCGTGCTGGCCGACGGCAAACTGCTGGTGGAAGGCGGCGAGTACAACGAAGCGCAAGACGTGGAATCCAACCTCGGCGCCCTCTATGACCCGGTCGCCAATACATGGACATCGGTATCGCCGCCTTCCGGCTGGAGCCAGATCGGCGACGCCTCCGGCGTGATCCTGGCGAACGGCACGTTCATGATGGGGCAGCAGGGGCTGTTCAACAGCGCACTCTTCGACGAAACCCAACTCAGCTGGAGCATCACCGGCACCAACAAGCCCGATTACAACATCGAGGAAAACTGGGCCCTGCTGCCCAACGGGAAGGTGTTGAACGTCGAAACCTATGCGTACTCGCTCTACAACCCGACCGGCACCGAGTCGGAAATCTATGACCCCGGCACCGGGCAATGGAGCGACGCCGGCAGCACCGTCGTGCAACTGTGGGATTCGGCCGCCGCTTGCGGCGGCGAAAATGCGGCCAGCTATGAAATTGGCCCCATGGTGCTGCGGCCTGATGGAACCGTGTTCGCCACCGGCGCCAATGCCTGCGGCGCCGGCCACACGGCGATCTACGACACCCGCACCGGCACCTGGACGGCCGGCCCGGATTTTCCCAACGGCCTGGATATCGCCGACGGCCCCGCCGCGGTGGAGACCAACGGCAATGTGCTGATGATGGCCAGCCCCGGCATCTACCAGGCACCGGCCACCTTCCTCGAATGGAACGGCAGCAGCTTGACCGTCGTGCCGGCGCCGTCCACGGCAGCGGGCGATTCCTCCTGGTACGGTGCCATGCTGGCATTGCCGAACGGCCAGATACTGTTCTCCGACCTGAGCCAGAACCTGCAGGTGTGGACGCCGGCCGGCACGTATCAGCCCGCCTGGCAGCCCACCGTCAGCGCCGTGGCCACCACGCTGGCACCGGGCAGCACCTATCCGATTTCCGGCACGCAGTTCAACGGATTGTCGCAAGGTGCCGCGTACGGTGACGACCAGCAAATGGCGACCAACTATCCGCTGGTGCGCATCGTCAACGCGGCTAGCGGGCACGTGTTCTACTGCCGCACGCATGGCCACAGCAGCATGGGCGTTGCGACCGGCAACGCCACCGTATCCACCTATTTCGACGTGCCCGCCAACATCGAACCGGGCGCAAGCGCGTTGTACGTCGTCGCCAACGGCATACCGTCCAATCCCGTGGCGGTCGTCGTAAGCGGCGGCAGCGGCGGCGGTGTCACGGCAACACTGAGCCCCGCCAGCATCGATTTCGGCAACGTCGCCGTAAACGGATACAGCAGCTGGCAAGCGGTGACGCTGACCAACAACGGCGCCAGCGCCCTATCGATTGGCGCCGTCACGCCAAGCAATGCCGCGTACGTCGATCAAAGCTATTGCAGCGGCACGCTCGCCGCCGGCGCACAATGCGTGATCTATGTGCTGTTCCACCCGACCGCCAATGGAACGTTCAACGGCAGCATCACCGTTACCGACAGCGCAAGCAACAGTCCACAGGTTGCCAGCCTCACCGGCACGGCAGGCAGCAGCGGCGGCAACAACATCAACTTCTCCGGCACGGTCGCCGCGCAAGGCGACTACACCTATACGTCCAGCTTCACCAGCGGCGCGGGAGCAGTGACGGCCACGCTCGATGTGCCGGCCGGCACCCGTTGGCGGCTTGTTGCAGATAACGCCACGACCAACCAGGCCATGGCCGAAACGGATGGAAGCGGACCGTTGACGGTGAGTTACACGGCGATGGCGGGGGACAGTTACAGCTTCTTCGTGCAGGCCACTGCCGGAGCGGGCGCGTGGTCGATGACCGGATCGCATCCATAACGGCGAAAGCAGCGACTGCTGCTGGCTATTCCTTCCCCTGCAAAGCAGGGGAAGGATGTCAGGAAAGCGGTGTGCCGCGGTTCTCCTGGTTTCGTAGGCCGCCGGCATGCATAGCGGGTGTGGATTTATCCCGTGGCGTGCTCCAGATAACCGTTCTGGGTGTCTGCCGCCATTACCCGATTGCGTCCAGCCCGCTTCGCCCTGTGGAGCGCCGCATCGGCATCACGACACAAGCGTGGCAGCTCATATCCGCAAATATCGGTACAAGCCACGCCAAGGCTGGCGGAAAACGCTATGACACCACTGTCGACCTCGATCAGGGCCGCTTCGAGCGCGGTGCGGATGTGATCGGCTATCGCCATGCCCTGGTCGCGGTGGCAATCCGGCAGCAGGATGCAGAATTCCTCGCCGCCGAGCCGGCCGAACAAATCCCGCGGGCGCAGGTGCTGCCGGCAGATGGCTACGGTGCGCTTCAGCACGGTATCGCCGAGCGCATGGCCATGGGTGTCGTTGATCTGCTTGAAGTGGTCGAGGTCGATGGCGATCAGGCACGCGGTGCTGCCCTGCTTCTCCAGCAGATGGAGCGCGCGACCGGCCTCAGCCATGAAGCACTGATGGTTGAAGATGCCGGTAAGCCCGTCCAGGCTGGACAGTTCCTTCAAGCGAAGCTGCGAGCGCTTGAGCCGGAATACCCATGCCACCACGGATATCAGCAACAGCGACAGCAGGGCGATATACAGCCGGCCGGTTTCGACGGCCTTGGTGGTCAGGGCCTGCTGCAACTGCAGGACGTTGTTGGCCTTGCTCAGGTCATCAGCCTGCATATTTTGTACAAGCAGGTGCTGCTCGGCCATGTCGTACGCCAGCGCTCGTGCGTGAAGATCGTCGAGGTGGCTCTTTTCCAGCGCGGAGTAGCGTTCGTGGTAGGCGAGCGCGGCGGCTTCGTGGTGTTGCTTCTTTTCGATCTCGTAGAGTACCTCGTAGCCGTCCATCACCCAGTCGCTGGTGTCGTCGGGATGCATGATGGCCGAGGCCGCCAAGGCAGCTTTTTTGGCCTCGCTGAGATTGCCCAATTGGAGATAGGCCTGCGCGCGCTCAACCCGAGAGGACAAGATGTGCGGATAATAATCCGCACTGCGGACGGCCTGGGCGATCCGATCGAGCAACGCTATGGCTTTGTTAGGCTGCTTTTCTTGTATATAGAGACTGGCCAGAATAAGGGGCGGGATGTTGTCGAGGACCGTTGCTTTGGCGGCCGTGCAGACATCGTTGGCTTGTTGCAGCAATAGGCTGGTTGAGGTTAGCTGTTTGGCGTTGAGGCGTGCCGCAGCTTCCAGGATCAGGGGGAGACACGCCGTTTCTCCAGGCGGAAGGGCATCTTTCGCCATACGCGCATATTGGATTGCCGGATCGATTTGATTGGCGAAATCCAGCGTTTCCGATAAATCCGTTAATAGTTCGAAGCGTGTCTCCGGGTCCTTTATTCCCGGCAAGAGGGAGGCTACGTGATTAGCCAGTGCAAAAGCTTCCATGTAATGTCGATTGGTCGACAGACTTTTCACCAGAAGCGACGCTGCCCTGGCCGCCAGATTCGGATCTCCCGACTGATTGATGACCTGGCGAAGCCCTTGTTGAGCTTTGATATAGTTTCCATCGAACTCGGCATTCCATGCATCGAGATAATGCAGGTACCACTGCTCGCTCTCGGAAAGCGAGGAAGCCTCGCGGTGCAGTTGCGCCATGATCTGCAGGAATTGCGTGTGATGTTTCGAGCGCACGCTGTCAGCCTGCGCAAGCAGTTTGGCTGGCTCAGTTATGTTGCTGGCGGCGTATCCCGGCCGTGCGGCCAAGCACCATGCTACTGCCACCAAGGCGGGCCATAAGTAGATGCTGCGCGGCAGCCCAGTCATGCGTTACCGACTATTTCCCGGATGGCGATAAAGTTTTACAGGAAAGCGGAGCTCGCATAGCTGGCGCGAACTCATCCAGCGGCCCGCTTCAAATAACTGCTCTGGGCCTCTGCTGCCGCCATCACCCGATTACGCCCGCCCCGTTTCGCCCTGTAGAGGGCCGCATCGGCATCACGGCACAAGCATGGCAGGTCATACCCGCAAGTATCGGTACAAGCCACGCCAAGGCTGGCGGAAAACGATACGACGCCACCGTCGACGTCAACCAATGTCGCTTCGAGGGCGGCGCGGATGCGATCGGCCATCGCCATGCCCTGGTCGCGGTGGAAGTCGGGTAGCAGGATGCAGAACTCCTCGCCGCCGAGCCGGCCGAATAAATCCTGGGGACGCAGGTGTTGCTGGCAAATGGTCACCGTGCGCTTCAGCACGGTATCGCCCAGCGAGTGGCCATACGTATCGTTGATCTGCTTGAAGTGATCGAGGTCGATGGCGATCAGGCAGGCGATACCGTGCCGTTTCTCCAAATGATGGAGCGTGCGATCAGCCGCGCCCATGAAATACTGGTGGTTGAAGATGCCGGTAAGCCCGTCCAGGCTGGACAGTTCCTTGAAGCGAAGCTGCGAGCGCCTGAGCCGGAACATCCATGCCACGACGGATATCAACAAGAGCGACAGCAGGGCGATATATAGACGGCCGGTTTCGACGGCCTTGCTGGCCAGCGCTTGCTGCAACTGAAGGACGTCATTCTGCTTGCTCAGATCATCGGCCTGCATTTTCTGTACAAGCAGATGTTGCTCGGTCATGTCGTAGGCCAGCGCGCGCGCGTGGAGATCGTCGAGGTGGCTCTTTTCCAGCGCGGAGTAGCGTTCGTGGTACAGGAGCGCGGCCGCTTCGTGGTGCTGCTTCTTTTCGATCTCGTAGAGCACTTCGTAGTCGTTCATCACCCAATTGCCGGTGTCATCAGGATGCACGATAGCTAGGGCAGCCAAGGCGACTTTTTTGGCCTCGCCGAGATTGTCTAATTGGAAATAGGCTTGAGCACGCTCCACCTGCGAAGACAAGATGTGGGGGTAATAATCGGCACTCCGAATGGACGGAGCGATCCGATCAAGCACAGTTATGGCGTTATCAGGTTGCTTTTCTTGTATATAGAGACTGGAAAGAACTAGTTGTGTGATGTTCGCGAGGACTGTTTCTCCCGCAGCAGTGCATACATCGGTGGCTTGTTGCAGCACGAAGCTATTTGAGG
>Ga0335072_10016382_pt1 | contig 10509 bp, 9 predicted proteins | sample Lox_Sample_21_FD_206725 | JGI IMG/M metagenome (GOLD analysis project Ga0335072, IMG submission 206725) | Soil microbial communities from Loxahatchee National Wildlife Refuge, Florida, United States - Lox_Sample_2.1 | ecosystem: Environmental > Terrestrial > Soil > Wetlands | place: USA: Florida... | reverse complement strand
GGCATGTTTACGACGAAGACGGTCAGCCCATCGCCAAGGCCGAAGTCATCGTCTACCGCGCTTCCCACCGCGCCGGGAAAGAGCAGCGCGCCAGCGACGACCAAATCTCCACCAACGATCTCGGCGAATATCGTGTGTTCGATTTAGCTCCCGGGCGCTACTACCTCGCGGTCAATTACCGCATCTTCGATTATCGCGGCCTCGTCTCCCGCGAAGAGCAGGAGCGCTTCAATCCCGGGTATCTGCCGATCTACTACCCGAACACGAGCGATCCCGGCAAAGCCGAGCCCATCTCGGTCGGTCCTGGTGACGATGTCCGCTCCATCGATTTTCTGATGCGTCCCGGCCATCTCGCCACCGTCAGCGGCAAAGTGATCAATACCGTGGATTCCCCCGCGGGCAGTTTCGTTTGGCTCGAACCCCGTGATTCAGGCTTGAGTGATGCCATCCCGAAGCTCGGGGGATTCACGCAAAAAGATGCCACTTTCGCCATTCATAATGTGCCGCCAGGCTCCTACGACCTCGTCACGCATTGGCAAGAATCCGGTTCGCAGGGTCGCGAATTTCATCGCGTGTCTCGTCCTCTCGAGGTCGGCAGCGACGACATCGAAAATCTGGTGCTGACGATTTCTCGTGGGTTGGACATTCGCGGCCATGTAGCTTGGGAGGGCTCGCCTCCTCGCGACTCGCAACCCATGTTCCACTTACAGACCGCGAACGAAAAAGGGGTTGTTGTGTCACCTCAGCGAGCTAAGCCCGACGGCACCTTTCAATTCAAAGGCGTCCCAGAAGGGAACTATCGTCTCGTGCTGCTGGGGTCTGACTCGGCGCGTCCTTTCTACCTGAAGTCGGTTCGCTACGGAAGCGCATCCGTTACCGACACCGCTTTTGCGGTTGACCCGGGCTCGGACGCCTCTTTCGATGTGGTCCTGAGTACCCGCGTGGCGCAACTCAGCGGGTCAGTTCTCAACTCCGATTCGCTTCCGGCTGTCGGCGCCAAGGTCGTCATCATTCCAGATCCGCCGCATCGCGACCTGACATATCGCTATTTGTCGGCCACCACCGATCAGAATGGCAAGTTTTCGATCAACGGCATCGCGCCCGGCGACTACAAGGTGTTCAGTTGGGATTCTATAGAAGAGTCCGACGAGCGATACGGCGAAGACTGGTTCGATCCTACGTGGCTGAAACCCTACGAAGCTAAAGGCCAATCGATCCATTTCGAAGAGTCCGACCAAAAATCTGTGGCGCTGCAGTCGCTCACCGCGTCGGACACCCCGTAACCGAGCCTGTGTGCGGGCTAAGGAACAGGGCCTCAGCGGCTGAAGCCGCAATGATCTTGGACGGGTTGTGGCACGGCTGAAGCCGTGCCCTGACGAAAAACACGGGAGGCATCTTACGAAGACCGTCGGGCTGCCTTGAACGGATTTACCACGGCAATCTCCAAGCGCCGGAAAATGCTCTTCGGCGCTCGGCTTTTCCTGTGGTCGTGTAAACTTTGTTCATGAAAATCCTGCTCTTCGGGGCTACGGGTTCGGCGGGCTCTGCGGTGCTGGACGCTTGCCTGCAGGCCTCGATAGTCGAGGAAGTGCGGGCCATCGCCCGGCGTCCGCTGATGCACACTAGTGCGAAGCTGCGCACCTTCGTGCACAAGGATTTTCTGGATTACGCCACCGTGGAAGAGGCATTTCACAATATTGACGCCTGCCTGTATTGCCTGGGGGTTTCGGTCACGCAGGTTTCCAAAGAGGACTACCGGACGATCACTTATTCGTACACGCTGGCGGCCGCCAACATGGTCTTGCGCTACAGCCCCGGCGCATTTTTCCATTACATCAGCGGGCAGGGAACGAATCCGCATAGCCGCATGTTCTGGGCGCAGGTGAAGGGCGCGGTCGAACTCGATCTGATCAAGCTGGTCAACGCCGATTGTTGGCGCCCCGCGTTTATCGACGCCAAACCCTCGGCTACGCTCCCGAAGATGTACGCGCTGGCGTATCCGCTTTTGCGCGTTTTGAAACCGTTTTCTAACCTGTATGTCCTCGGTAGCGATATCGGCCGGGCCATGCTCCAGGCCACTCGCGAAAACATGCGGGGACGCATCATCGAAAACGCGGAGATTCGGCAGTTGGCGTTGCGCGCACAGTTTTAGGGAAGTGCGCGATGAAGTGGGTTTTGGTAGGGAGGCAAGACGCGGGGGAGAGGCCTCACGCCTAAAGGCGTGAGATACAGGTGGTGATGCGGGAACGGGCGCTCGAATGCCTGGCCTACTTCGCTTCGGTTGGTGGCGGGGCTAGCGCTTTGCGGGTGGCCAGGAAGAAGTGGGTCAAATAATCGCGTGGGATCGAGCGCACATACGGATTCACCAGCCAGGCGAAAATCGCGGGCACGCGGCGGCTCAGCGCTAAAAACTCTTCTTGCATGTACACGCCGCCATCCTTCTGCTCGTACCGCGTATACAGATTGAGCCGCCACATATACCCATGATCGTTACCTACCGGGTATTCCTTCTCATCGGGTTTCCCGGGATTCTGCACTTCGGCGATGCGGGTCGCGTGCGCCACTATGTACGCCCGTGTGTTGTCCGGATCAAAATAATCCACGCTGAAGTCCGTGTTGTATACCACGGTGACAATGGCCTGGCGATAGAAGCGGAAATACACCGTGTAGTGCTGGCCGTCGTGTGACAGCACTTTGGCCTGCTGCACGTCGGGCCCATAAATTTGCTGCTGCCGGGAATAATCCTGCGCCAGGGCCAGGGCTTGCTGCAAGGTCGCGCCGGGCATAAAACCGATGGCCAGCCAGTGATGGACCATGCCGCCGGGCACGTCGAGGGGCTTGCCATGGTCGGTGGTGCGCATGGGCTCAACGACGATTTGGCCGTTGCGTAGGCGGTCGAGCATGGCTTGCTTTTGCTTTTTGGGAAGGGAATCGAAGTACAAGAAGTGTTGCGGATCGTCGCGCTCTGCTTGCATGCGCGCTTCGGTGAGTTGCACGTAATGCTGAAATGCTTCGGCGGTGTCGGGCTTCAACTCCGTAGCGTGAGCGGGCACCGTGCACGCGATGCACACGACTAGCGCGGCCAGAATTTGCTTTGTAAGGGGATTTCGATTCGTCAGAACGACGCGCTCATCCGTCACGTTCGTTGGATGCGAGTCTGGGCCGTTTGGCTACGGCGTTTCGATGCGGCGCGAGGTGGTGCGCGGATCGGCTGGTGGGGAGTTTGAGGCGATTGAGCGGTTGAGATCCTTCGTCGCAGAAGGCGCTCCTCAGGATGACACGGTTTATTTTGTTATGGATTGAAGCGGATTGGTGGCAGTTTCCGCGGGTGGTCGGAACTATCATTGGTTTTTGTGTTGGGTTGGTAGGCAAGACGCAGGGGACAGACCTCACGCCTGAAGGCGTGAGCTACAGGGTGAAGGACGGTGGCTGTACGGTGATGGCTCGCTTCAGTGCTTCGCGGGCACTCCAAAGGAGGAGAAAAAACCACGGGCTTAAGGCCCGCCGAACTTCAAAGTGGTCAGACGTGGGGCAACGCGGCAATTACGGCGTCGGCAAACTCGTTGGTGCTGGCCTTGCCGCCCAAATCGCGGGTCATCTGTTTTCCTTCGCGATAGACTTTCCAGAGGGCCTGCTCCACGCGGTCGGCGGTGAAGGCCTCGCCAATATAATTGAGCATCAGGATCGCGCTCATCAGCAGGGCCGTGGGATTGGCCAGGCCTTTTCCGGCAATGTCCGGAGCGGTTCCGTGCACGGCCTCGAAAATCGCGCCTTCTTCGCCAATGTTTCCGCTGGGCACCACGCCCAATCCGCCGACCAAACCGGCGGCCAAGTCGCTCATCACGTCGCCATACAAATTGGGGAGCAGGAGAATATCGAACTGTTGGGGGTCAATCACAATCTGCATGCAGGCATTGTCGACAATCAGTTCCTTGTACTCGATTTCCGGATATTTTTCGGCGACTGCGCGCACCGACTTCAGGAACAGGCCGTCGCTCATCTTCATAATGTTCGCTTTGTGGATCGCGTGGATCTTCTTCCGGCTGGTGCGCCGGGCGTAATCGAAGGCGAACTTGGCGATGCGCGTGGAGGCCTTCTCGGTAATGATCTTCAAACTCTCAACCACGCCGGGGACCACTTCGTGCTCCAGGCCGGAGTACAAATCCTCGGTATTCTCGCGCACGATGACCACGTCCACATTGTCGAAGTGCGACTTCACGCCGGGCAGATTCTTCACTGGTCGCAAATTCGCATACAAGTCGAGGCTCTTGCGCAGAGCTACGTTGACGCTGCGGGCGCCGCCGGCAATCGCCGTGGCCATCGGCCCTTTGAGGGCGACTTTATTGCGGCGCACGGATTCGAGCGCGGCATCGTTGAGCACGCCTGCGCCGGTGGTTGCGCTGTCGGTGTTTTGGGCGCGCGCATCAAACACTTCCCATTCAATCTGGACGCCGGAAGCTTCTAAAATGCGGCGCACCGCGACGGAAACTTCCGGTCCAATGCCTTCGCCGGGCAACAACGTAACTTTATGTTTTTGCATGCATCTATTTTAGAGGAAGGGCACAGGGAGTGACCAGTGATCAGTGACGGGTGACCAGGAGGCGGTTACCTTCGGGCTTGACATGGCGAGCAATTCTCCAAAGTTCATCTGCAAGCCGACTCTGTTCACGGCCGGCCGATTACTGATTACAGGTTGCCGATTACGAATTACGGTCTAACGCAACCAATCGCGTTGAATCCGTTTCCGTATCGCCGATGACTGATCACTGATCACTTTTCCCACGTGCCAAACCCACCTATGCTATACTCAATCATGGAGGCCAAAGCAAACTATGATCCATTTGACGTCCGTTGCCGCCACTAAGGTCAAGGAAATCATGAATATGCAGAATCCCGTTCCGGTGGCGCTGCGCGTCGCCGTGGTTGGCGGGGGCTGCTCGGGTTTTCAGTACCATATGGCGTTCGAGAATCAGACCAACGAATCCGATGATGTGGCGGATTTCGATGGACTGAAAGTCGCCGTGGACCAGATGAGTTCCATGTATCTCGACGGAGTGGAAATCGATTACGTCGAGACGCTGGAGGGCGCGGGGTTCAAGTTTAACAACCCCAACGTGAAGAGCACCTGCGGGTGCGGCAGCTCGTTTAGCGTTTAAATTTTCCTTGTTCCACTCGAATACCCCGCGTGCAAAGCCGCACGTGGGGTATTTCGTTTTTTGGAGTCGTGACGAGAGTGAAGCACCTACGGCGCTCGTGTCCGGCTCATGTGGGACCCAGTGCTTGCGCACTGGGCTAACTTGTGGCGCGCCTACGGCGCTGGATTCGAGAAAAAATCGAGAATCCGAAGGACGACCTCGGAAGACGGTCCCCCAAGAGCGGGATTGCGAGACAAGACCCGGGGAACTTGCGGATATGTAGCGCAGCCCTTCGAAGCTCAAGGTAAACAGTGCTGCTCCCTACGACGGGCGAACGGAACGCGCTCGGCGTCAGAAATGCCAATTCTCCCTGCTTTACTTCCGGCCCGCTCTAGGTCCACCATAGGCTCCCACCCGCTAAAGGAGAATTTCATGGCCTCGCCTCAAGTCGTCCTGATTAGTGGCACGAGCACCGGATTCGGCCGGCTGTTCGCGGAAACGCTCGCGCGGCATGGGCACATTGTGTTTGCCACCATGCGCGACCCCGCAGTGCGCAATGCCGCGAATGCCAACGAACTGCGGGCGCTGGCCGGCAGAGAATCTGTCGAGATCAACGTGATGGAAATGGACGTGACCGATGAAGTGTCGGTGGACCGAGCCGTTCACGATTGCATGGGCCGGGCCGGACGCATCGACGTGGTGATCAACAATGCGGGTTATGCGGTCGCCGGACTGACCGAAGCCACTACGCTGAACCAAGCGCGCGAAATCATGGAGACCAACTTCTTCGGTGCGGTGCGCGTGAATCGGGCGGTCTTGCCGTTCATGCGCAAACAGCGCAGCGGCCTGCTCATGCATGTCAGCAGTGGCGCCGGCCGGCTGGTGGTGCCCGGGTGTGCGCTTTATTGCGCCACCAAATTCGCTTTGGAAGCCGTCGCGGAAGCCTATCGCTATGAACTTGCCGGGCAGGGAATTGACTCGGTGATTGTGCAGCCGGGCGCGTACAAGACGGCGGTGTTTGGCAACATGGTGACCGCAGCTGATCATGCGCGCAGCAACACCTACGGCGCCGCCGCCCAAATTCCAGACAAAGTCACCACCGCTCTCTCTGCCACCACCGCCGATGCCCAGGAGGTGGCGGATGCGGTTCTCTCGATCGTCGAGACTCCCGCGGGGCAGCGTCAATTGCGCTACCGCGTGAGCCCGGCCGACCTCGGCGTCGATGCCATCAACTCCGTGTGCGCCGAAGCGCAAGAGCGCCTTCTCGACGCTTTCGGCCTGACTGCCGACACCACCTTCAAGCAACAATCTGCGGCCTCCGCCGACTGACAGCACCGCCCGGCTTGCGCTGTCGCGATAATAGCGCTACAATATTGTAGTTACAATTCGGGAGCTACAATTGTTCTCCTGGGACGAAGCCAAAAATGCCGTCAACAAGAAAAAACATGGTGTTAGCTTCGAGGGGGCTAGTCTGGTTTTTGACGACCCCTTTCACGTCAGCAGGCTGGAACGAATCGAAAATGACGAAGCGCGTTGGCAGACTATCGGGAGGGCTGGCGGATTGTTGCTTTTGCTAGTGGCGCATACCTGGGAGGAAGCCGAAACCGGTGACTTGCACATCCGCATTATTTCCGCTCGTCGTGCCAACAAGGTGGAAAGGACAATCTATGAAGAAGGTGCCTGAATCGATCCGCAAAGAACTCGCCGCTCTCTTGGCCAAAGGTGAGCGGGACATTGATTACTCGGATCTGCCTGCAACCAGCAGGAAAGACTGGGCAGGCGCGAGTCGCGGAAAATTTTACCGGCCGATCAAACAGCAACTCACGGTGCGCATAGACGCCGACGTTCTCGAATGGCTCAGAAGCCACGGAAAAGGCTACCAGAGTCGCCTGAATGCCATTCTGCGTGCGGCGATGCTCGCCAAGCCGAGGCGTAGTGGGCGTTAGCCAGGCGGTCTCACCACGGGGGCAGTGCATGGCGTATTGAGCGAAGGGGGTTCATCGCAAACGGCGCGATGGAAAAGCGTACCTCGCTGCGAAGAGATTCTGCTCGGAAGGACAGATTATTTTTTGCTGGGAGGCAAGACGCGGGGGACAGGCCTCACGCCTGAAGGCGTGAGCTACAGGTGATCTTGCCGAGATGGGGTCCAGCCCTTCGGAGCTCAGGGTAAACGGTGCTGGACCCCTACGCGCAGAAGGTAGACCCAAGGCGCCTCGTTAGTTTTGCGGGCTTTGCAGTCTTTCACTGTTGGACTATTCAACTTGCCGGGCATTTGCATTCGCCCGGCGTCCCCACTTATCCTAAAGCTTAACCTGCATGAAAATAGCCCTCGCTCAATTCAATCCCACTGTGGGTGATTTCGAAGGCAATTCCGCGCGCATTCTGGAACTGGCCGGGGAAGCCAAAGGACTTGGAGCGGACCTGGCGGTCTTTTCGGAGCTTTGCATCTGCGGGTATCTTCCCCTAGACCTGCTCGAACGTCCGGCGTTTATCCAGCGCAATCACGAGGTGCTAAACCGCGTGGCCGCGCAAATGCCGTTACCCGCGATCGTCGGGTACGCCGGGCGGGTCAATCCCGATCACCACCGGGCAGGGAAGTCCATTGCTAATAAAGCGGCGCTGATCATCGACGGCCGGGTGGTGTTCGAGCAATCGAAAATGCTGCTGCCCACCTACGATGTGTTCGACGAATCGCGCTATTTCCAGCCGGGCGACAAGCAATACGTCTACGGGCTCGATCAGGAGCAGCTGGGCATTACCATCTGCGAAGACGTCTGGAACGACAAAACCTTCTGGGCCTCTCCGATGTACCTGCGGGATCCGGTCATGGAGCTGATCTCTCAAGGCAGCAGTGTGCTCATCAACATTTCCGCGTCGCCGTTCACCATCGACAAGCGGTTTTTGCGCCTGGGCATGCTGCGGTCTATCGCGCTGCACCACCATCGGCCGATTATTTATGTCAACCAGGTCGGCGGGAACGATTCGCTGATTTTCGATGGGGCCAGCACGGCGCTGACCGCACACGGCAAAATCGCGGCACAAGCCAAAGCGTTCGAAGACGACATGGTGTTGTTCGACACCATCACCAACGAGGGCGACGTTCACGAGCAGCCGCTCGACGAGATCGCGTGCGCCTACCAGGCGCTGGTCCTGGGCACGCGCGACTACGTCCGCAAATGCAATTTCCGCAAGACCATCGTGGGCCTGAGCGGCGGAGTCGACTCTGCTGTCGTTGCGGCCATCGCCGTCGCTGCTCTGGGGAAGGAAAATGTCCTGGGCGTCTCCATGCCCGGCCCGTACTCCTCGGAAGGCAGCCGGACCGATGCGCAAACGCTGGCGCACAACCTGGGCATCGAGTTCCTTTCGATCCCGATCAGCCAGGTGTTTCATTCTTATACGGAGGCCCTCGCTCCCGTTTTCGCCGGGCGGCCCGTGGATGCCACGGAAGAAAATATCCAGGCGCGCATTCGTGGGAATTATCTGATGGCGCTTTCGAATAAATTTGGGTCGATGGTGCTGAGCACCGGGAACAAATCGGAAAATGCCGTGGGGTATTGCACGCTGTATGGGGATATGGCCGGTGGGCTGGCGGTGATCTCCGATGTTCCCAAGCTGATGGTGTACGAGCTGGCGCAGTACATCAATCGCGAAAGGGAATTGATCCCGCGGAGCACGCTGGAGAAACCTCCCTCGGCGGAACTGCGTCCAAACCAGAAGGACACGGATTCCCTGCCACCCTACGAGGTCTTAGACCGCATCTTGAAGCTGTATATTGAAGAAGTGAAATGCCCAGAGGAAATTGCGCTTGAGACGGGGTTTGCGCTGGCGTTGGTGCGCAATATCGCCGCGCTGGTGGATCGCAACGAATACAAGCGCAAGCAAGCCGCACCGGGGTTGAAAATCACTTCGCGCGCCTTCGGGTTCGGGCGGCCGTTCCCGATCGCGCAAAGGTTCGTGCCATGAGCAACAACCCACGCGGCTCGAATCGCGAAGAGGAAGATGCCGGGGCCAGGCACCTTGTTATCGAAGCCAATCCAACAAATAAACGAGGACCAGCGTGAACTCTAGACTCTCACCAGCCAATCTGTGCCTAAGCGATAAGGCTAAGTGCAGCGATCTCAGCACAGGCAGGAGTGCCTGTGACACGAAGGAGCGTACCCGAGCCGTCACGTACACTCGTTGCTCGCGCCGGCTCCTGGCGATCCTCGTGCTCACACTCAGCGCCTTCCTTAGCTCATCTGCAATCGCGCAGCAGCCTGCTGCCTCGGCCTCGACCAGCACCGCGCCCAGCAAAACTCAAAAAACCATCGAGGACTTCCTGCGCAACTATTACGCCCTCGGCCCCGATTACACCATTACCGTGGGCGCTCCTAAACCGGTCGGCTCTTCGGGGCTTACGGAAGTGTCCGTGGATGTTAAAAGCGCCGATGGCGGCGACACGGTCAAAATGTATCTCACCAGCGACGGGCGCTATCTGATCCGCGGGGAAGTGAACGACCTGAGCAAAGACCCGCTGGCCGAAAATATTGCCAAATTCGATTTGAAGAACGCGCCGGTCTTCGGCAATCCCAATGCGCCCATTACCATCGTCGAATATGGGGATTTCGAATGCCCGGTGTGCCGGAATTTCCACGATGCGGTGCGGGGCATTCTGCCCAAGTACCCGCAAGCCAAACTGATCTTCAAGGATTTCCCGATCGACCAGATCCATCCGTGGGCGCGAACCGCGGCGATTGCCGGGCGGTGCACGTATCAGCAGGATCCCAAAGCGTTCTGGAAGATGTATGACTTGATCTACGACAATCAGGAACTGGTGACGCCTGCCGACGCGTACGACAAAATGATCGAGTTCGCGGGACGCGCGGGCCTGAACACCGACACATTCAAGTCCTGCTTGAGCAGCCCGCAAGCGGCGGCGGAAGTGGACGCGAGCTTGGAAAACGGCAAAGTGCTGGGTGTGCGTAGCACACCCACCGTTTTCGTCAATGGGCGCCCGCTGCCGGGCGCGGACCCTCATGCGCTACAGCAATACCTCGACTTCGAGGTAGCCAAGCTGGCGTCTAACAAAAAATGAACCTGGCAGTTCAGGGATGAAAACGCCCTTTGAATCGCTATCGCTGACCTCTGGCGCATTGCTAGTGATGATTGCTTCCGCTTGCCAGTCTGGCTCGGTTCTGACGACGCGTCGCGCTACAGTGCTTGGGCCTACCTGGTCGCGTAGGTACTTGGTCCTTAGCTGGTGCGGGCGCGTTGGCGCTGGTCGACCTGGCAGCCCTTCTGCGTCATGGACGCGGAGGGAAGAAGACCCAAGAGCACAGGCAGGAGTGCCTGTGCCACTGGCGACTCAAACGGTGGAGAGGGAAGCACCCTAAAA
>Ga0335072_10016381_pt1 | contig 10510 bp, 9 predicted proteins | sample Lox_Sample_21_FD_206725 | JGI IMG/M metagenome (GOLD analysis project Ga0335072, IMG submission 206725) | Soil microbial communities from Loxahatchee National Wildlife Refuge, Florida, United States - Lox_Sample_2.1 | ecosystem: Environmental > Terrestrial > Soil > Wetlands | place: USA: Florida... | reverse complement strand
CGAGACCGGCCTGATCACCGACGTGGTGAAACGGCACGAGCAGAACCTGAGCGGGGCGCACGCCTACATATGCGGGCCGCCGCCGATGGTCGAGGCGGCGATGCCGCTGCTGAGCACCCTGGGGGTGGAGGAAAAACGCATCTACTACGACAAGTTCACCACGACAGGCGACTCGGACGAGGGTGAAGGACGACCATGAGCACTTCAGAACGCAGCCTACCGAAGCCGGTCTTTACCGACGCCGAAGCCGGGGCCAGGGAGTTCCCCGACTCGAACGCACGCCGGTTCAACTACTACACGCCAGCCAAGCGCAAGCAGAGCCACTACGAGGACGTGACCGTTGAGGTCCAGCCGGACCCGCGGCACTACCTCTCCCAGGGCTGGCTCTACGGGTTCTCCGACGGGCGTGGCGGCTATCCGCTGGACTGGACCGTGCTCAAGGCGTGGGGCTCGGACCGGCCGGAGCCGGAGCGCTACCCGGGTTCGGGCGGCAAGGGCTACGACTGGCCGGCCCACGGGTGGCACCTGTTCCGCGACCCGAACGAGGAGTGGGAGCTCACGCTCTACCGCTACAACGCCAACGTCGTGCGCCAGGTCAACCAGAACGTGGACAACGCGCGCGAGAGCAAGGCCTTCGACCAGTGGAACCGGAACTGGGTCCGCTTTGTTGAGCGCAACGTCGGCGCCTGGATGCACGTGGACCACGGGCTCGGCCTGTACCTGTACGCCAACGCGAACCGGCGGGCGCCGACGAATATGCACAACAACGCGATCTCGGTGAACAGCATGCACCGGATCCGCGCCGCTCAGGATCTGGCGCTGTACAACCTCACTCTCTCCGAGGAGATCGCCGACTTCGACGGCGCCGCGCACATCGAGACCTGGAACAGCGACCCGGCCTGGCAGGGCGTGCGCGAGACCGCCGAGCAGCTCACCGGTATCGATGACTGGTGCGAGGCCATCTTCGCCGCGAACGTGGTCTTCGAGACGCTGGTCGGCGAGCTGTTCCGCAGCCATCTGGTGCAGCACGCCGCGCCGCGCAACGGCGACTTCGTGACCCCGACGATCGTGGGGGCGGCCGAGTACGACTTCGCCGAGCGCGATCTTCGGTACACCCGGGCCATGTTCGAGCTGCTCACCGCAGACCGCGAGTTCGCCGACCACAACAAGGCGATCATGCAGCAGTGGCTGTCGACCTGGGTGCCGCGGGCGCTCGCAGCGGCCCGGGCACTCCAGCCGCTGTGGTCCCAGCCGGACGCGAAGCCGCCGCGGTTCGAGGACGGCCTGGACGCGGCCAAGAGCCGCTTCAGCGGAGTCGTGACCGACCTGTCCCTCGACGCACCGAAGGAGCTGGCCCAGTGACCACGTTCAAGACAGCGGAAAGCCCGTTCAAATCCGACAACACGGCGTCCAACCAGTGCGGATTCACGCTGATGAACAACCAGGTCGGCGTCGTGGTGGCACAGGTCATGAGCGGCAAGCCGAACGTGACCGTGCGCTACCTGCCGTCGATGATCCGGGTCGACGCCACCGGGACGATGGTGGTCGACTACGACGAGATCTCCGAGGCCCTCGGCGAGGAGTCCGGCTTCTTCGACGCGGCCGAGTTCGAGGAGAACATGTCCACCCACTACGGCCGCATGATCCACGAGGACGACCGGACGATCATGTTCGCCAACCCCGAGGATGCGGCCGACTACATCGGGTTCGATCTGACCGCCCGCCAGGCCTAGACGACGGCGGGGCCCAGGGGCTGTGCTGTAACTAGCAGCCACTGGGCCCTGCCGCCTCCGGGCGCACGCCACATACCGTCCATCCGGCCCGCAATGGAGGAATAAATGTACGAAAAGGACGGCGAGAAGTACTTCGTTGTAGACGGCCATATGCACTACTGGAACGCGGCCCCGGACAACTGGGTGCCGGGCGCGGAGCAGTACGCCAAGGGCTGGATCGAGTGCTTCCACGCTTACATGGGCCTCGGGCCACCCGAGACGCACTGGACGCTCGAGCACTTCCAGAAGTACTCCGAGGACGACCTGATGAAGGACGTCTTCGAGGACGGGTACGTGGACGTCGCGATCTTCCAGCCGACCTACCTGCTCGAGTGGTACAAGGAGGGCTTCAACACCACCGAGCGCAACGCGGAGATGGGCAAGCACCATCCCGGCAAGTTCGTCTACAACACCCGGTTCGACCCCCGTGACGGTGACGAGGGCCTGAAGGCGCTGCGGGAGAACGTGGACCGCTACGGGTCCAAGGGCCTCAAGTTGTACACCGCCGAGTGGAACAACGGCTCTCGCGGCTACAAGCTGAGTGACCCCGCGGCCTACCGCTTCCTCGAGGCCGCCCAGGATCTCGGCATCAAGAACGTCCACGTGCACAAGGGCCCGACGATCTGGCCGCTGGACAAGGACGCGTTCGACGTCGCCGACGTGGACCACGCGGCGACAGACTTCCCCGAGCTGAACTTCATCGTCGAGCACGTGGGCCTGCCGCGGATCGACGACTTCTGCTACATGGCCACGCAGGAGCCCAACGTGTACGCCGGCCTCGCCGTGGCCATCGGTGCCCTGATGCACGCCCGGCCGAAGTTCTTCGCCCGGGTCATGGGCGAGCTGCTGTTCTGGGTCGGCGAGGACAAGATGCTGTTCGGCAGCGACTACGCGATCTGGGAGCCCAAGTGGCAGATCGAGGGCTTTGTTGACTGGGACTACCCGGACGAGCCGCAGTTCTCCGACTACCCGCGGGTAAACACAGCGACGAAGAAGAAGATCCTCGGCCTGAACGCGGCGAGGCTCTACGACATCGACGTGCCGCCCGAGTACCAGCTGAAGAACGGAGGCACGCCCGGCGCCCACGAGGTGTTCGCCGGCGAGCCCGAGGAGCACGCGGCCTCGGGAACATGACCGCCCGAGCTACAGCCTCAGCTGGCAGCGATGTGCGGTCCGCGACGGCCGGCTCGCCGGCCCGAGCGGACCGCAGGGGGGCTCCGGGGGGCGAAGCCCCCCGGTCTGGGGGTCCGGGGGTTATCCCCCGGGCCAGCACAATTTTTGCAGCGCTGCAGACGGTGCGCGACCCGGAGCTGGACGAGCCGATCACCTCGCTCGGCTTCGTGGCCTCAGCCGCCGTATCGGCGGGCGGCGATGCCGAGGTCCGGCTGCGGCTGCCGACGTATTTCTGCGCGCCCAACTTCGCCTACCTGATGGTGGCCGACGCCTATGACGCGGTCTGCGCCGTGCCGGGCGTGCGGCGCGCCGAGATCTTGCTCGAGGACCACTTCGCGTCGGATGTCATCAACGGCGGGGTTGCGGCGCAGTCAGGTTTTGTGCAGTCGTTCGACGGCGAGGCCGTGAGCGAGCTGGACGGGCTGCGCGCCGACTTCCTGCGCAAGGCCGTCCTGGCCGGCACCGATCAGGTGTGCCGGCCGCTGCTGACCGCCGGCACCGCCCCGTCCGAACTGCTCGGGCTGACGCTCGGCGACCTGCCGCCGTCGGTTCCGCTGGACCGGCTGCGGCAGCGCCGTGCCGAGCTTGGCCTGCCCGCCGGGGACGACGCGCCGCTGGTAATCGACCCGGTGACCGGTGACCCGGTGAGCCCGGACGCGGTGCCGCTGCACCTGCGGAGGGCCCAGAGCACGCGCATCGGCATTGAGGCGAACGGCGGCATCTGCCGCGGCATGCTGCGGCACCGGTATGAGGATTGCGGACTAGGCGAGGAGGAGCAGTGAAAGCCGTTCGACTGCACGAGTTTCACAAGCCGCCGGTGGTGGACGAGGTGCCCGAGCCCACGATCGGCGGCCCGCTCGACGTGATCATCAAGATCGGCGGCGCCGGGGTCTGCCGCACCGACCTGCACATCATGGAGGGCCAGTGGGATGCGGCCATGCACACCCCGCTGCCCTACATCCTCGGCCACGAGAACGCCGGCTGGGTGCACGAAATCGGCCCTGGCGTCACCAACGTGGCGGTCGGAGACACCGTCATCCTGCATCCGCTGGTTACCTGCGGCCTGTGTGATGCCTGCCGGCGCGGCGACGACATGCACTGCGCGAACAGCGCGTTCCCCGGCCTGTCCCGTGACGGCGGGATGGCCGAGTACCTGCTCACCTCGGCGCGCGCCTGCATCAAGCTCGACCCGGCGACCCAGCCCAAGGACGTCGCGGCGCTGGCCGACGCCGGCATCACCGCCTACCACGCGGTGCGCAAGGCGATCCCGCTGCTGTACCCGGGTACCACCTGCGTGGTCATTGGCGCGGGCGGCCTCGGCCACATCGGCATCCAGTGCCTCGCCGCGCTGACCGCTACCCGGATCATCGTCGTGGACCAGAACCCGGACGCGCTCAAGCTGGCCGAGCAGCTGGGCGCCGACCACACCGTGGTCGCCGACGGCGGGCAGGTGGCCGCCACGGCGGACCTGACCGGCGGGGCTGGAGCCAACGTGGTTCTCGACTTCGTTGCCGAGCAGGGCGCCGAGAACGACGGCTGGAACATGACCGGCGCGGCCGGCTCGTACTTCGTCATCGGCTACGGCGGCACGCTGACGATCCCGACGCTGGACATCATCACGACCGAGCGCAACGTCATCGGGAACATCGTGGGGACCTACAGCGACCTCGCCGAGCTCATGGTCCTGGCCCAGGCCGGGAGGGTCACACTGCACACGAGGACCTACCCGCTCGACGCCGCGCCTGATGCCATCGCCGATCTCGACGCCGGCCGCGTCCGCGGCCGCGCGATCCTCGTCCCCTAGGCGGCCCGTCCGTGCCGTAGCCCGCCCGTCCAGACCGTTCAGCCACTGACCCGGAGGGGATTGATCAATGGCAAAGGAACTTCGCTTTGGCGAGGATGCCCGCAGCATGCTGCTGGCCGGGGTCGACCAGCTTGCCGAGGCCGTGAAGTCGACGCTCGGGCCGAAGGGGCGCAACGTCATCCTGGAGAAGATCACCGGGTCGCCGGTGGTCACCAACGACGGGGTGACGATCGCGCGGGAGATCCACCTGAAGAACCAGTTCGAGAATATGGGCGCCCAGCTGGTGAAGGAAGCGGCGATCAAGACCAACGACATCGTCGGCGACGGGACCACCACGGCGACCGTTCTGGCCCAGGCGATCATCCGGCAGGGCATGCAGGCGATCGCCGGCGGCGCCAACCCGGTCCTGGTCAAGCGGGGCATCGACGTGGGCGTCGCCCGCCTGGTCGAGCATCTGCAGGGCATGGCGCACCCGGTCGTGACCGAGCAGGACTACGCGCGGGTGGCCGCGATCTCCGCGAACGACGACGACACGGTCGGCGCGGTGATCGCGCGGGCGCTGCACACCGTCGGGGACGCCGGCATCGTCACCGTCGAGGAGTCGGCCGTCAACGGGATGAGCGTCGACTTCGTCGAGGGGTTCGAGTTCGACAACGGGTACATGTCGCCGTACATGGTGACCAACCCCGCCAGCCTCGAGGCGATCGTCGACGACCCCTACATCCTGCTGTGCAGCGAGAAGATCACCAAGGTGCAACAGCTGATGCCGCTGCTCGACAAGATCATGCGGGCGCCGCGGCCGCTGGTCATCATCGCCGAGAACGTCGAGGGCACGGCGCTGAGCATGCTGGTGCACAACCACGTCAGCGGCATGTTCCAGTGCGTGGCGGTGAAGGCGCCCGGCTTTGGCGACCGCCGGCTGCACAAGCTCGAAGACATCGCGGCGATCACCGGTGGCGCCGTGTACAGCAGGCACTCCGGGTTCACGCTGGAGACGATGACGGCCGAGCAGCTCGGCCGGGCCGCCCAGGTGCGGGTCACCGCCGACCGGACCGCGATCATCGGCGGCGTCGGGTCCTCGGCCGACGTCGAGTTCCGGGTCACCCAGCTGCGCGCGGAGCTGGAACGGGCCACGTTCGGGGTCGACGAGGACGTGCTCACGGAGCGGATCGGCTCGCTGTCCGGCAAGGTCGCGGTGATCAGGGTCGGGGCGCCGACCAACGCCGAGCTGAAGGAGCTGCAGCACCGCGTCGAGGACGCGCTGTCCGCGACCCGGGCCGCGATGGCCGAGGGGATCGTGGCCGGCGGCGGAGCCGCGCTGCTGCACGCCGAGGGAAGCCTGGACGACCTGCAGGTCAAGGACGACTACGCGATCGGCGTGGACATCGTCCGCCGGGCGCTGTCCGAGCCCGCGTTCCTGATCGCCGCGAACGCGGGCTACTCCGGCGAGGAGGTGCTGGACCGGATCGGCAAGCTCGGCCCCGACGAGGGCTTCGACGCGCTGCAGGGACGCTACGGCAACATGATCGAGATGGGCATCATCGACCCGCTCCGGGTGACCCGGTCGGCGCTGCAGAACGGCGCCTCGGTGGCCGGCCTGCTGCTCACCACGAACACCCTGGTTGCCGAGGAGCAGACGCCCTGGGGCGGCAGCCCGGCGCTGATGACCGAGTACGGCGCGCTTGACGAGGGCCTGCACCAGCCGTCGCCCGACGCGAGCACGCCGCAGTCGCTCGGGCTCGGCCCCTCGGTGGGCTGATGGCGGTAGCCACCCCGGAGGACACGGCCCAGCTCGCCCCTCCCGGCTCGCTCCGGCTGCTGCGCTCGCGGGGCCGCGCGCGGGGCATCGCGGCGCTGCTGGGGCCCGCGTTTGTCGCGGCGGTCGCGTACGTCGACCCGGGCAACTTCGCGACGAACTTCACCGCGGGGGCGAGCTTCGGCTACGCGCTGGCGTGGACGGTGGTGCTCGCCAACCTGATGGCCATGCTGGTGCAGTACCTGTCCGCGAAGACCGGCGTGGCCACCGAGCGCGACCTGCCGCAGCTGTGCCGGGAGCACTTCGGCCCGCGCGTATCCATCGGCCTGTGGGTCCAGGCCGAGCTCATCGCGATGGCCACCGACCTGGCCGAGTTCGTCGGGGCGGCGATCGGCCTGAACCTGCTGTTTCACGTGCCGCTGCTCGCGGCCGGGCTGATCACCGCGGTCGTCGCGTTCGGCATCCTGGCCCTGGAACAGCGCGGTTACCGGCGGTTCGAGCTGGCCATCGCCGCCCTGCTCGGCATCGTGCTGCTCGGCTTCGCCTACGACCTGGCCGAGGTCGGGGCCAGCCCGCGGGGCATCGCGGCCGGGCTGGTCCCCGGCCTGGCCAGCGACCGGCTGCTGCTGATATCGGGGATCATCGGGGCCACGGTCATGCCGCACGTCGTCTACCTGCACTCCGCGCTGACCAAGTCCCGGGTCGCCTGCGACGGCGACGCCGAGCGGCGCGTGCTGCTGCGCTTCCAGCGGCTCGACGTGGTCGTCGCGCTCGGCGCGGCCGGCCTGGTGAACCTGGCGATGCTGTTCGTCGCCGCCTCGGTGTTCCACCGCACCGGCGGGTCGGCGATCAACTCACTCGATGCTGCGCACGCCGGCCTGGCCCGCCTGGTCGGCGGGGGCGCGGCGCTGGCATTCGCGGTGGCGCTGCTCGCCTCCGGGCTGTCCTCGTCGAGCGTGGGCACCTACGCGGGCCAGGTCGTCATGCAGGGCTTCGTCCGCCGCCGCATCCCGCTGTGGGCCCGCCGGGCACTCACCATGATGCCCGCGCTGGTGGTGCTCGGGCTCGGCCTGCCTGCCACGGACTGCCTGGTGATCTCGCAGGTGGTGCTGTCCTTCGGCATCCCGTTCGCGCTGGTTCCGCTGGTGCTGCTGACGCGGCGGGCTGACATCATGGGCGCGCTGGTCAACCGGCGGGCGACGACCGTGGCGGCGGCCGGCATCGCCGCCACGATCATCGCCCTGAACGTCTACCTGCTCTGGTCGACCTTCGCCGCGACCTAGCCCTGCCTAGCTCACGGGGAAGCTGAAGTAGTGCAGGCTGACGAACGGCGGGTCGCCGCTCGCCCCCGACACGAACTCCAGGTAGACGGTATGTGTGCCGGTGACCTCCGAGATGTTGGCCGGGACCGTCTCCCAGCTTGACCAGCCGCCGGTATTAGCCACCGCGAAGCTGCCGACCGGCGTGTTCGACGGGCTGTCAAGCACCACCTCCACCAGCCCGCTCACCCCTCCGGCGGCCCCGGAGGCGACTCGCGCATCGAACTGGCTGGACCCGGAGCCGAAGTTGATGTCCGGATACTCCAGCCAGTCCCCGTTGCTCAGCTCGGCGACCTGATTTCCGTCGACCCCGGACGGGCTGGCGTCCCCGGCGGCCGACGTGACGCTGATGTCGCCGTTGCCCGCGCTGTAGCAGTCGGCCGAGATGTCGCCGGTCGCCGTGGTCTGGCACTCGGCTCCCGTTGACGGGCTGGGCGACGGTGACGCCGATGCCGACGGAGACGGGGACGGGGAACTGCTGCCGCCGGTGTCGTAGACCGCGACGTAGCCAACGCTCATCGATGCGCCGGAACTGGTTGAGGAGGTCGGCGACGTGCAGCCGCAGACCCCGTTCGGGTACGCGCCGCCCATGGCCAGGTCCAGGATCAGGAAGAAGCCGTGGTCGACGGCTGCCTCCCAGGTCGCGGCGCCGACCTGGCTCTCGGTCACGGTGTAGTAGGCGGTGCCGTTGAGATACCAGGTGATCGACTCGTCGCTGGTGTTGGTCCGGTTGACGATCACCGAGTAGGTGTTGTAGCCGGTCTGGCAGCCGGAGCACGCCTGCAGCCCGCTGGACAGGCCGGTGGTCTCGTCGCACGGGCCGCCGGGATCGGTGCCGCAGTGCAGCGTCCCGGAGTGCTCGGACAGCGCGTTGACGTCCTCCATGACGTCGATCTCACCGGTGGACGGCCAGTTCGAGCAGTCCATCGTGCCCGAGGTGCCGGCGCCGCTGCTGCGGAATCCGGCGCCCAGCATCCAGAACGCTGGCCAGTAGCCGAGCCCGCTGGACGGGTTGGGCTGCTCGACCGACGCGCTGACCTCCATCTCGCCGCCCGCCGGGGCCTCGAAGTCGTCGGCAACGGTCTCGATGCGGCCCGACGTCCACGAGCCGCCGTTGTCGACGGCGGTGATGTTGACGTGGCCGTTCCCGTCTTCCTCGACGTTGGCCGTGGAACTGGTGTTGGACTCCACCTCGCCGGTGCCCCAGTTGGCCGTGCATCCCGTTCCGGTGTACTGAGTGCCGGTGTCATACGTCCAGCCCGAGTCCACGCCCGAGCCGGCGGCGCCGGAGAAGCTGTCGCTGTAGGCGGTGGTCCAGCCGGATGGCGGGGGAGGCACCGTGGTGGCTGATGCGGTCGTCGCGTGCCCGACGATCGCGGCCGTGACGCCGAGCGTGACCAGCGCGAGCGCCGCTAAGGCGGCGGTCAGGCGCCGGTGCCGGGCCGGCTCGTGTGGCAAGCGGACTCTCGTGAGCATGATCGAATCTCCTTCTGACTACCCCGAATCGGTCCGGTCCCGCCCCGATCCCCCGTAGCGCGTCGGGCTGGGAAGGGGTGGCGCCCTGGCGAGCCCGCCTGCCGCGGGCCGCACCGCCGGCCTAGCCTTCCCCGGTGCAGCCGCAGCTGGCGCGGACGACCAGCTGCGTGGGCAGCACCTCGGTGGTGGGCGGCAGGGTTGCGGGGGGCAGGGTTGCGGGGGGCAGGGCGGCGGTGCGGATGCGGTCGAGCAGCCGGCGCGCGGCCCTGGTCCCCAGCTCGCGCAGCGGCTGGCTGACCGTGGTCAGCGGCGGATCCGTCAGCCTGCTCGGGTAGATGTCGTCGAAACCGGTGACCGCCACCCGGCCGGGCACCTCGACCCCGGACCGGCGGAACTCCCGCATGACGCCGATGGCCATCTGGTCGTTGGCGCACACAACCGCCTCGGGCTCGGCCGCGCTGGCCAGCAGGGCCCGGGCCGCGGCCGACCCGCTGGCCTCGGAGAAGTCACCATGGACGGCCGGATTGGCGGTGCACCCGGTTGACGCACGGACGGCCGCCTCGAACGCGGCGAGACGCTGCTTGGCGTCGGGGGAGTCGGGCGGCCCGCCGACGAAGCACAGCCGCCGGTACCCGTGCTCTCCGGTGAGGTGGGTGACGGCAGCCCGAATGCCGCCGGCGTTGTCCACCGTCACCGCGTCGAGCCCGGCCGCGTCCGCCGGCCCGGCGATCAGCACCAGCGGTACCCGCCCGGCCAGCGCCGCGAGCTGGCCAGCGGGCAGCACGTCCTCGGCCATGAGCAGGCCGTCGACCTTTCCGGACAGGGACTGAATCCGGCGCTGGAACGAATCGCCGCGCGGGCCGAACGAGAGCAGCAGGGAGATCTCGGTGCCGCGCAGGACGCCCTCGACCGCGTGCACGATCTCGTCGACATACAGCTGGCTGCTCCGCTCGATGTCGATCTCATCCGCGCCCCGTTCGAGCGCCACCAGGCCGATGATGTCCTTACGCCGCATGGACAGGCCCTGCGCCGAGCCGTCAGGAACGAAGCCCAGCCGCTCGATTACGTCGACGACGCGCTGCCGCGTTTCCGGGCGGACCAGGTTGGAACCGTGCAGCACACGGGAGACCGTGGCGGTCGAGACGCCGGCCTGGCGGGCGATGTCATACACAGTGACCATGGGACATTCCGGTATGATCTACATTTGTAA
>Ga0335072_10016380_pt1 | contig 10510 bp, 8 predicted proteins | sample Lox_Sample_21_FD_206725 | JGI IMG/M metagenome (GOLD analysis project Ga0335072, IMG submission 206725) | Soil microbial communities from Loxahatchee National Wildlife Refuge, Florida, United States - Lox_Sample_2.1 | ecosystem: Environmental > Terrestrial > Soil > Wetlands | place: USA: Florida... | reverse complement strand
TCGGCCACGCCCAGCTCACCACCACCGCCATCTGCGCAGATGCCGTCGGCGCCGAGGAAAAGGACATTGCCAGGAGAATGTGGGGTTGAGTGGCATCCCCAGCCCCGCTCGGCCTTCCATCTTGAAGAACCCAAGCCGAAGGGTTATATCCGAGTCGGGTGTTTGTCTCTGAAGCCACTGGGGCTGTGATCTACGTATTCGCCGACGACCACTGCCCACCGCACGTTCACGCCCGCCACCGTGGCGAGGGCTGGGTTGCGCGTGTGGGGTTTTCCTATGTTGGCAGCGAGGTGGAGTTGCTCAGTATCGCGCCGCTGAAGAATGTTCCGCGCCAGCGCGTGGTGAACGAGCTTTTGGACGATATTCAAGCTCGGCTAACGGTTTGCCGGCGAAGCTGGTGGACGTCGAGACAGACAACCTGCTTGACGAACCAGTGGGCCGTCGCGCTGGCGGGCGGAAATATCGCGCTGCACCCAGAACGTACGCGGGAGGCCAGGCAGATCGCAGGCGCCGGCTACGACGCGGCGACCGAAAAGCTTCAGGTGGCCTTTCAAGATGGCACCACAGCGGAAGTGAGCACGCAACCATGATCCGGCACCAGATCACCGATGCTGAATATGCTGCGGCACTTGCTGCCGGCCGGACGGAAGCCGAAACAGAGGTTCGGGCACAAGCCGTGCGCTATGTGCCCGACCGCGATGCCATTGAGATCGTGACGAACCGCAATGCTGGCTTTTTGATCCCCCGGCAGTGGATCGGTGCATTGCAAGACGTGCCGCCGGAAGAGCTGGCAAAGTTGGAAGTGTGGCCGGACGGATCGGCCATCGAGCTTGAAGACCGGGACATCCATATCAGCGTGAATGGTCTGCTGACCGCGGTCTTGCCCGCGATGCTGCCGCCGCGCGTCGTGGCGGCGATCTTCGCAAGCCGCGGAGGCAAAGCGACCTCGGACGCGAAGCGGAGCAGCGCTCAGGCCAATGGGCGGAAAGGGGGGCGGCCCGCAAAGGCCTCAAGGACTGAAGCCGCCTGAGTGGGGCCGAGGAAGGGGGGCGACCTCCCGTTGAGTACATCACCAGGCTTGCGGGCAGAGGTGCACCGCCGAGGCGCCATGTTGGCATTCCTCCCTTTAGGCGGGGCGGCGGTGGCTAGGCGGGCGCGGCCAACAGTTTATGAACCGCCGCGGCATCGGGGGCCTTGCGCACCTGGGCCACGAACGCCTCTTCCCGGAATGGCCGCGACAGTGCCGCCAGGGTTGCCAGATGCTGGTTGGCGGCGGATTCCGGGGTCAGCAGCAGTACCACGAGATCGACCGGCTTTTCGTCCACCGCCTCATAGTCGATCGGCCGCGCCAGCCGCGCCAGCAGCGCATAGGGTCGCGGCAGTTGTGCCAGGCGTGCGTGCGGCAGCGCGAAGCCGCGGCCCAGTCCGGTCGATCCCAATTGCTCGCGCGCCTGCAACGCCTGCAGCACGACGGCCAGCGGCAGCGATAATGCGCCCGCTGCCCGGCGCGACAGCTCGGTCAGCAACTGGCTTTTGTCGGCGACGCGGAGGCCGACCTGCACCTGGTCGGGACCGATCAGCTCGCCGAGGGTCATGCCTTCACTCCACGTTCAGGGCGGCGCATCAATCGGGCGCCCGCAGCCGGTAGCCGACCCCGGTCTCGGTCATGATGTAGCGCGGCCTGTCGGTATCCTCCTCGATCTTCTGGCGCAGCGCGCGGACATAGATGCGCAGGTACTGCACGTCGGTATTGGGCCCCCAGACTTCGCGCAGGATGTAGTTGTGGGTCAGTACCTTGCCGGCATTGGCCACCAGAAGCCGCAGCAGATCGTATTCGCGCGGCGAGAACTTCACTTCCTGCCCGCGCACCGTGACGATGCGGCGTACCAGGTCAACCGTCAGCTCGCCGGTGCGAAAGATCGGCTTTTCGCCTTCCTGCTGCAGCCGATGGCGCTGTGCGGCGCGAATGCGGGCAAGCAGTTCGTCCATGCCGAACGGCTTGGTCACGTAGTCATCGGCGCCGAGGTCGAGAGCGGCGACCTTTGCCTCCTCCACCTCACGGCTGGACAACACGATGATCGGCAGCACCGAGCCGGTGGCGCGGACCTCGCGGATGACCTCCAGGCCGTCGATGTCGGGCAGGCCGAGATCGAGCACGATCATGTCGGCCGCCTTGCGCCGGATCAGGTCGAGCGCGGCTTTTCCGGTGTCCGCCTCGGTGACGAGATAGCCCTGGTGCGACAGGCCGGCGCGGAGAAAGCGCAGGATCGCCGGCTCGTCGTCCACCACCAGGATGCGCAGGGGACCGGCGTTCATCCGGTGGTCTCCAGCTCGCGGTCGGCGTTGGCCGGCACCGGCAGCGCGATGGTGAAGACCGCGCCCGGGCGATCGGTGCGGTTGGCGGCGGTTATCGTGCCGCCCATGGCCTCGATGAAGCCGCGGCAGATGGAAAGCCCAAGTCCGGTTCCCGCGCGGCGGTGGTCGGTGCCGCCGCCGCGATAGAACTTGTCGAAGATCCGTTCGAGGTCGTCGGGCGGAATGCCGGGGCCCTCATCGCTGATCTGCACCTTCACCCGGCCGTTTTCGCGCCAGGCGCTGACGGTGATGCCGGTGTGCGGCGGGGTGTATTTCGCGGCGTTGTCGAGCAGATTGAACACGGCTTGCTCGAACAATACTTCGTCGAGATCGAGCAAGGGAAGGCCCGGTTCGAGACGCACCTGCACTTCGTGGCCGGTCAGCACCTTGCTGGCGCGGCGCAACGCGCTGCCGATCACGTCGGAGAGTTCCGTCAGGGTGGTCTTCATCGGCAGCGGGCCGGATTCCAGCCGCGTCATGTCGAGCAGGTTGCCGATGAAGCGATTGAGGCGCTCGGCTTCGTCCTGGATGTTGTGGGTCAGCGCCTCGCGGGTCGCTTCATCGGTCGCGGTGGGAAGGCTGGTGGCGGAACCGAGAATGGAGGCGAGCGGGGTGCGCAGGTCGTGTGATATCGAGGTGAGCAATGCCGAGCGCAGGCGGTCGGTCTCGACCGCGAGACGCGCGCGATCGACGGCCTCCACCAGATTGACCCGTTCGATCGCGAGCGCGGCCTGATCGGCCAGCGCGTCAAGCAGGCGCTGCTGGTCGGGGGTGAGCATTGGGCCCGGCTCGTCGCGGTCGATGCCGATCACACCGACGGCGCCGCGGCCGGTCTGCATCGGCAGGAACAAACGTTTGGCTCCGGGCAGCGTGTCGGCGCCGCGGCCGGCGGGGTGGTTCTTCTCCCAGCACCAGCGGGCGGCGGCGAGGTCGGCATTGTCGAGTTGATCCTCCGGCGGGAAGCCGGCGCGCACCGCGATCCCGTCGCCTTCCGGCAGCAGCAGCACGACGCGCACCTTCAGCATCAGGGCGATCTGGTGGACGGTGGCCCAGAGCAAGTCGTCCAGATTGGTGGCGACGGCAAGCTTGCGCGAGAAGAGGTAGAGTTCCTCGGTGGTGCGCGCGCGGGCGCGGGCGGTGATTGCCTGGGCACGCACGCGAGCGGTGAGGTTGCTGACCAACACCGCCGCCACGGCGAAGAAAAACAGCGCGACGACGTTTTCCGGATCGGCGATGGTGAACGTGTAGAGCGGTGGCAGGAACAGGAAGTTGTAGGCGAGGGTGGCGACGACACAGGCGAACAAGGCGGGCCAGAGGCCGAACAACACGGCGCTGACCAGCACGGCGGTGAGGAAGAGGAGGGAAATGCTGCCGACGCCGATCGCCTCGCGCACCAGCAGGCCCAAAGCCGCGGCGACCGCGACGCAGGCAAGGCTGCCGAGCCAGATCTGGGGCTGCCAATCGAACGGTGGCCGTTGGCTCGGCGTGACCGGCGCCTCGTCGCCGTCGGTTTTGCGCGGCTGGCTGACGACATAGACCGTCGCGCCCTCGGCCTTTCGAATGATGCGCTGCGCCACGGGTTCGGAGAACCAGTCGCGCCAGCGCGGGCGCGGCGACTGCACCGCGATGATCTGCGTCACGTTGTTGGCGCGCGCGTACTCGGCGACGGTCTCGGCGACATCCTGGCCGGGCAGGGTGACAGCCTCGCCGCCAAGGCGCTGTGCCAGGCGGAGCGCCTCAGCGACGCGATTGCGCTCAGATTCCGTCATGCGCAGGTTGCGTGTCGTCTCGACGTGCAGGGCGGTCCAGGGCGCCTTCAGCCGGTCGGCCAGGCGGCGCGCGTGGCGCACGACGGCGACGGTGTCCGGATCGCCGCTGATGCAGACGAGCACGCGGTCGCTGGCCGCCCACGGTCCCTTGATCGCGTGCGCCTGCATGTAGCGCACCATTTGCTCGTCGACCCGCTGCGCGGTGCGGCGCAACGACAGTTCGCGGAGCGCGGTAAGGTTGCCGGGCGCGAAATAGTGGCGGATGGCACGCTCGGCCTGATGCGGGACGTAGACCTTGCCTTCCTTCAGACGCTGTATGAGGTCTTCCGGGGTGAGGTCGATCAGCTCGATATCGTCGGCCTTGTCGATGATCGAATCCGGCACCGTCTCGCGCACGCGGATGCGGGTGATGCGGGCGACGACGTCGTTGAGGCTTTCGACGTGCTGGATGTTCAGCGTGGTGTAGACGTCGATGCCGGCGGCCAGCAGTTCCTCGACGTCGAGATAGCGCTTGGGATGGCGGCTGCCGGGCGCGTTGGTGTGCGCGAGTTCGTCGACCAGGGCGAGTTGCGGATGACGCTGAAGCAGCCCGTCGAGGTCCATTTCCTCCAGCGTGCGGCCGCGGTATTCGACCTGCCGGCAGGGGACGACCTCGAGACCGGCCAGCAGGGCCTGGGTTTCCTTGCGGCCGTGGCTTTCGACCACGCCGATGACCACATCGGCGCCGTCGCGGACGCGGGCCTGGGCGGCCGACAGCATTTCGTACGTTTTGCCGACGCCGGGGGCGGCGCCGAGAAAGATCTTCAGACGGCCGCGGGCCTCGCGCTGGGCTTCCGCCAGCAGCGCGTCGGGCGATGGCCGGCCGTCGCGGAGATCGGAATTCGACATGGGGACAGTCTAGGGCCTCCGGAGGCGGTTGCAGAGGGGTGGGGGGCTGCCTGCGGGTCGTGGTGGCGCCCCGCCCGCTGTTCCCCGGTTGCGCGCGGCGGGCGGGGCCCTCACCCTGGCCCTTCGATAGATGGGGGAGGGTTTCGCATGGAAAAGGACGCGCCGACGATCTGCTTTGCCCATGCCGCCTACCAGATGAAGGCGACATTCGACGCGCTGGGCACCGGCGTTGCGAATTTCGAAGTCCGCGACAAAGCGGCGCTGGAGGCGCGGATCGGCGAAGCGGACGTCCTGGTGATTTCCGGACTGTGGGACAACGGGCTGATCCCGCTGGCGGGCAGGCTGCGGTTCATTCAGTCGATTGGCTCCGGCACCGACCAGTTCGACAAGGCGGCGCTGGAGGCACGCGGCATCCGGCTGGCGAGCGCGGCCGGGGTGAATGCGCGCGCGGTGGCAGAGCACGCGATGGCGCTGATCCTGGCGCTGGCACGGCGGCTGCCGGAGGCGCGCGACAATCAGGCGAGGCGCGTCTGGCGCGGCATGATCAGCGATCTGGCGCAGCGTGAGGATGAGTTGGGCGCCAAGACGCTGCTGATCATCGGGCTTGGGCGGATTGGCGGGCGGCTCGCGCGGCTGGCCAAGGCATTCGACATGCGGGTGGTGGCGTTCCGGCGCGATCCGGGCGCGGGGGCGGAGGCGGCGGATTCGGTGCACGCGCTGGCCGCGCTGGCGGAATTCCTGCCGCGCGCCGATTTCGTCGCATTGACCTGTCCGCTGACGCCGGAAACGCGCGGCGTGATCGACGCGCGGGCGCTGGCGTTGCTGCCGGCGGGGGCATCGGTGGTGAACGTGGCGCGCGGTCCGTGCGTGGTGGAGGCGGATCTGATCGCGGCGCTGCAATCCGGACGGTTGGCGGGAGCGGCGCTGGATTGCACCGATCCGGAGCCGCCGGCGGCTGAATCGCCGCTGTGGGGCATGGCGAATGTGCTGATCACGCCGCACACCGCGGGAGAGACGCGGCTCTACGAGGCGAACGTGATCGAGATATTGCAGGAGAATCTGCAACGGCTGTCGCGTGGGGAGGCGGCGTTGCGCAATGGCGTGGTGTGAGCCTTGCGGTCGGCGCTTGGGGGGGGGGGGGGGGTTCGCCGCAGCTTGCTGGAGCCCGGAGTGTGGGACCGCTACGCGGCCTTGGTGTCCCAACCGATCCAGTCGCAGAACGCCTGGCCCATCACCAGGTCCAGATCGGCGCCGTGCAGCCACGGCAGTTCCTCGGTGAACAAGGTAATGCACTGGCGCCAGGTGCAGTGCATGCGGGTGATGTCGGTGCCCCAGAACATGCGCCGCGGACCGAACGCGTCGAACACGCGATGCAGTGCGTCGTGGATGCTGGGGAAAGGGTACGCATCGAGCGCGTAGCCGGCCTGGCCGGTGGCCTTCACCGCGACATTCGGATGCTTCGCCAAAGCCAGCAATTGCGGCAGATTGCGATAGGCGGCCTCGGCCCCCTCGGTGGCGCGCGGCACCCCCATGTGATCGACGCTGATCTTCAGTGCCGGATATCGCTGCGCGATTTCCCCGACGCGCGGCAGGAATGCGGATGCCTGGAGCGACACCGGAATGTTCAGGCGCTGTGCCACCGGAAACAGCAGCTCCAGCGTGCCGTCGTCGGGCCAGGATTGCGAGCGGGGATCGGAGAAATAGAACCGCAGTCCCTTCATGCCGGGCCGGGTTTTCCACGTTTCAAGCAGTGCCCGTTGCTCCGGTTGATCCAGATAGATCCAGCCCATGATGGCGAAGCGGTCGGGATGCGCGGTTGCCGCGGCGACGGCGAGTTCATTGGAATCGGGATCCCACATCACCGGATGGATCACCGCGCGGTCGACGCCGGCCGCGTCCATCGCCGCCAGGGCTTCGTCCATCAGATAGGGGGTCTGGCGGTGGTGCGCGGAGGGCTTTCCCTTGGCCCACAGGTGGATCTGTGCATCGACGATCATCATGACGGTTGGCTTTCGTTGGACGTTGGAAGTTGACGGCTGCGGCGTGCCTCGCCGGCTGGATCGAGGTTCGCGGGCCGGCGCATTTTGTGCAATCGCCGGGGCATGGTGTTCAACCGCCGTGATCGAGCCTGCCTTCGGCCAGCCGGCCCAGCGCGTTATGAATCTTGCGGTCGATGTCGATGCCTTCGCGCACCAGACGCGCCCGTGTGGCGAAGCCGCGCTCTCCCGGAATGCGAATTTCCGCGACTCCCGTCTGCCGTGGCGTGGCCTTGATCGCGGCGATGCGCCGGCTGACTTCGTGCCGGTAGCTATCGGGCGAGAGAAACAGATCGGGCTTGAACGCGACGAACAGGTAGCCGCTGACCGAGTCCGCCGGCCGCATCCCGGCGGTAAGCGCGCCGAGCGCGTCCATCGCGAGGGCAAGTCCAAAACCCTTGTAACCGCCTTCCGGGCCGCCGAACGGCAGCAGCGCGCCTCGATGGGCGGTCAGCGCGTCGGTGGTGGGCTGTCCGTCCGGCCCAAGTGCCACACCTTCAGGCAGCTTGGTGCCGATACGGGCGCGAAACTGCAGATCTGTCCCCATGAAGGCGGACGTGCCCATGTCGATGACGAGAGGGTCGGCATCGGTCGGGAATCCGAAGGCAATCGGGTTGGTGCCGAGTGCCGGCTGCGTGCCGCCGAACGGTGCCACGGCGGGCGGAGAAGCCACCGTATGGATCGCGACCAGCCCGGCGCGGGCGATCATTTCACAATAATAGGCGCTGCGTCCGGTCATCCAGGTGTTGCCGAGGCAAACGATCGCCAGGCCGTGCAGCTTCGCGCGCTCGATTGTGGCTTCGGATGCGCGGCAGGCGGCGATCATGCCGGTGGTGTTGCCGCCGTCGAGCAATAAGGTCACGCCGGTCTCGCGCACCACGCGGACGGGTTGGCGCGGTTGGCGGAACAATGGATAATCGACGACATTCAGCAGCTTCGGCAGGCCCGAATATTCATAGCCACAGAGGGCCGCGTCCATGACGTGATCGGTCAGGATGCGCGCGTCGACATCGTCAAACCCGGCGCCGCGCATGGCCGCTTCGCCCAGCGCACGCGCCGCATCGACGCTCAGATGAATGCGGTCGGTGCCGGTCCCGTCAGGCATCACGCGATCCTCATGTCAGGTTGGGCAGCGTGCCGCAGAGTAACGGGGCCTGTCCAATCCGGATGCCTCTGCGCGCGTGGTTCTGCGTTGCCGGGTCGCCTGTGCGGCGCGGTTGCGATGTTCATCGCCTGCCGCAGGTCGACGCCGAGGCCGCTGATCTGCCGGTCGACCGCTGGCGCCGACGCAAGGACAGTCCATAATGGCGGGCGGTGCCGGGAGGGAATTTTGCATGCTCGCACTGGTCAACACGCCGAACGGCCCAGCGCCTGTTGCATTGCGCGAGGTCGCGGAACCAACGCTTGGCCCGCACGACGCGCTGGTCGGTGTCCATGCGTTCTCGCTCAATCGCGGCGAACTGCGATCGTTTCGTAATAATGAGGAAGGCTGGATTCCGGGGCAGGATGTGAGCGGCGTGGTGCTGCAGGCGGCGGCGGATGGCAGCGGTGCGCCGGCCGGCACGCGCGTGGTGGCTTTGACCGACGAATTCGGCTGGGCGGAACGTGTCGCCGTGCCCGGCCACCGCATGGCCGCGCTGCCGGACAGCGTGAGTTTCGCGGCGGCGGCGACGCTGCCGGTGGCCGGTCTGACAGCGTTGCGGACGTTGCGGCATGGCGCGCCATTGCTGGGCAAGCGCGTGCTGATCACCGGCGCGGCGGGCGGCGTCGGTCATCTGGCGGTGCAGATCGCGGCAAGGTCGGGCGCGCGCGTTACCGCGGTGGTGGGGCGTCCGGAGCGAGGCGCGGGGCTGGAGGCACTTGGCGCGACGGAGGTGGTGGTTGGGATCGAGCAAGCGCAGGGGCGCTTCGCGCTGATTTTGGAATCCGCCGGCGGCGCATCGTTGGCGGCTGCGTTGCGGCTGGTGGCGGCGAATGGCGCGGTGGTGGTCTACGGCAATTCGTCCGGCGAGCCCAGCTCGATCGGATTCGCCGATTTTCGCGGTGGGCAGAACGCACGTCTGCAAAGCTTTTTCTATTTTACCTCCGGGCCGGAAGAGCACTTCGCTCCGGATCTGGCGCTGCTTGTGTCGCTGATTGCCGACAAGGCGCTGGCACCGCAGACGGGCCCGGAACGAAGCTGGCGCGAGATCGCGCGTGTGGCTGAGGATCTGCGCGAACGGCGGGTTGGCGGCAAGGCGGTGTTCCGCGTGGCGGCGTGATCGCGGTCACGCCACCGGCGTGAGTTCCTGTTGCACCACGCCGAGCAATCGCGCCTGCAAGGCCGGGTCGGCTTCCAATGTCTTGGCGCTGCCCTGATAGGCGACGCGGCCGTTCACCAGCACGTAGGCGCGATCGACGATCGGCAGCACGGTTTCGGCGTGGTGCTCTACGATGATCATGCTGACCCGGCCACGCAGGCGCACCAGCGCGTCCATCACTTCCTTCACCACGCTGGGTGCGAGGCCCTCGAACGGCTCGTCGAGCAAGATGAGGCGTGCCGGCACCATCAGGGCGCGGGCAATCGCAAGCATCTGACGCTCGCCGCCGGACAGGCTTTCCGCTTTCGAACGTTGCAGAATGCGCAGCTTGGGAAACAGCGCGTAGATTTCCTCGAGCGAGGCGCCGCCGGGACGCGCGGCGATGCGCAGGTTGTCGAGCGTGGTCAGGTTGGGAAACAGCCGCCGCCCTTCCGGGACCAATGAAATGCCACGCTGGTTGATCGCATAAGGCGGTGCATTGGCGATGTCGCTGCCATCCAGGCGCACATGGCCGGCGGTCACGCGGACCGTGCCGGTGATGGCGCGCAGCGCTGTCGTCTTGCCGACGCCGTTACGGCCGAGCAAGGCCACCGCCTCGCCTTCGTGCACCACCAGGTCGAGGTCTTCCAGCACGGTGCTGCCGGCATAGCCGGCGCGCAGACGTTCGATTTGCAGGATCGGGCGGTGGGCAGCCGCTTCCCGTACCTCGGCGTCCGACGGCGGCGGCGGCGTGACGATACGATCGGTGCCGAGATAGGCAGAGATCACGTCGGGATCATTGGCGACTTCGGCCGGCTTGCCGTCGGCAATCACGCGGCCCTGGTGCAGCACGGTGATACGATCGGACAGCGCGAGCACGCGGTCGATGTCATGCTCTATCAGCAGCACGGCATGCGTTGTGGCGAGCTGGCGGATCAGTTTGCCCACCACCTCGCGATCGGCTTCCGCGAGGCCCGCCAGCGGCTCGTCGAGCAATAGCAGCCGGGCGTCGGTGGCAAGCGAGATCGCGATCTCGAGCAAGCGTTGCTCGCCGTGCGAGAGGTTGGCGCAGGGTTCGGCGGCCCGGCCCGCCAGCCCCACCGCGTCGAGCAAGGACCAGGTGCGGGCGTTGACGTCGTCCATCGTGTGGGCGTCGCGCCACAGATGCAGCGCACGGCGGTCC
>Ga0335072_10016379_pt1 | contig 10512 bp, 8 predicted proteins | sample Lox_Sample_21_FD_206725 | JGI IMG/M metagenome (GOLD analysis project Ga0335072, IMG submission 206725) | Soil microbial communities from Loxahatchee National Wildlife Refuge, Florida, United States - Lox_Sample_2.1 | ecosystem: Environmental > Terrestrial > Soil > Wetlands | place: USA: Florida... | reverse complement strand
TTCAAGACCGCCAGATCCTAAAGTTCTGAAAAATAAAGAACTTGACCGCACAATCCTTTCGCAAATCGCTGAAAACAAGCAACTTTGAGACTTGATGCAGGGGAGGGGGGATAGGAGGGGGGGAGAGGGTGGGACGTAAGGCCACCTTGAGCAACACCGGAGATGCCACATCGAAATGGGAGAACCGCCCTGGAAATTTCATCCCCCTCATCGCCCCGCAAGTCCGTGAAGTCGCGCCGTCTTTTGCCGATAAGGGAGTTGAAAGGGTTCTTGGGCGGTCTGCGAGCCGCAAGCGCCGGAGGCGACGTGTCCCTAAGCGCGCACCTTCGGAGGAACTGTCGGAATGAGGGCTGCACGATGGATCGTACCGAACTGCTCGAGGCCGCGTTGGACAGTCTTCCGGACGGGATCGCTCTGCTCGGCGCGGACGGCTCGGTGTGCTTCTGGAACCGCGCGGCGGAGGCGATGACCGGCTATGGCGGCGCGGAACTGCTGGCCCGGCCGGTTCCAGAACCATTGCAGCCGTTGCTGGTCGAGGAATCCCCGCGCGAAGGCCGCCCGCATGGGGTCAGGGGCGCGTTGACTCATGCGCGCCACAAGCTGGGCCACGATCTCCCCGCGATCGTGCGGACTCTCGTGTTGCGCGACGGGCTGGGAGAGCGCATCGGCTCGGTCGCCCTGTTTCATCCCGCCGAAAGTCTGGACGCCCTGCCCCGCGGGGAGACCGGAGACGGCGAATTTGTCCAGGCCAGCCAGGAGGACCTCGAGGAACGGCTGCAAACGGAGTTCGAGGACTTCACCCGCGGCGGGTCCTCCTTCGGGGTGCTGTGGATCGGCGTCGACCAGGCGCCGGATCTGCGCAAGACCCACGGCGCCCTGGCCTGCGAGGCCATGCTCCAGAAAGTCGAGCGGGCCCTCGGGCAGGGATTGCGGCCCTCGGATGAAGTCGGCCGATGGGGCGCCGAGGAGTTTCTCGTCATCTCCCATGAGCGCACGGCTGAAATGCTCGCCGCGCACGCGCAGGCCCTCGTCGGGCTGGCCCGAACGGCGGACTTCCGCTGGTGGGGTGACCGCGTCTCGCTCACCGTAAGCATCGGCGCGGCACAGGCCGGCAGCGGGCGCGGCGAGACCTTGGCCCAGCTTCTCGAACGGGCGCGCGAGGCGATGAGCTTCAGCATCCATGCAGGCGGCAACCGGGTAACCCCCACGCCAGGGAGTGAAAAATGTTTGCCATTGTAGGCATCTTAGTGGTCCTCGGGGCGGTATTGGGCGGCTTCTTGATGGAGAAGGGCCACATCGCCGTTCTCCTTCAGCCGGCGGAGCTGCTCATCATCGCGGGTGCGGCCTCCGGTACCCTGCTCACCGCCAATCCTCTGCACATTCTCAAGGGGGTGGTGGCCGGCCTGCAAGGCGTGCTCAAAGGCTCAGCCTTCGGCAAGCCGCGTTACCTGAGCACCCTGCGCATGATGTACCAGTTCCTGAACAAGGTGCGCAAAGAGGGCCTGCTGAGCGTCGAGATGGATGTCGAAAAGCCCGGCGAGAGTGCGATCTTCAAAAGCTATCCCGAATTCCTGAACGACCACCATGCGCGCGATTTTGTGTGCGACACGCTGCGCACAGCCATTACCGGAGGCGTGGAGCCCTTTGACATGGACCAGATGATGGAGCTGGACATGGAGGTGCATCATCACCAGGCCATGCAGCCTGTAACCGCGCTGATGACCGTGGCCGATTCGCTCCCCGGCCTCGGCATTGTGGCCGCCGTCCTGGGCGTTGTGATCACAATGGGCGCGCTCGGCGGGCCGCCCGAAGAGATCGGCGAAAAGGTGGCCGCCGCGCTAGTCGGCACCTTTCTGGGCATTCTCCTCTGCTACGGTGTCGTCGGACCGCTCGGTTCCAACATGAGCAAGTCCGCCGATGAGCACAACGAGTACCTGCATGTGCTGCGCGTTCTCCTTCTCTCGTTCCTCAAAGGCTCGGCGCCGATGATCGCCATCGAGATGGGCAGGCGCGCCATTCCCGCCCACGTGCGGCCCAGCTTTGACGAGATGGAAAAAAACTGCAAGGGGACGCCCGCGGCGGCTGCAGCGGCCGCCGCCTAGCGCCGGCGCGCTCGGCAAAAGAAACGGAGCACCATGTCGGCCAGGAACCATCCCATCATCGTGATCAAGAAGACGGGCGGCCACGGCGGCCATCACGGCGGCGCTTGGAAGGTGGCCTACGCCGATTTCGTGACCGCCATGATGTCGCTGTTCATCGTCCTCTGGCTGATGGGGTCCAGCCAGAAGGTACGGCGGGCTGTTGCCGGCTACTTCAACGATCCAAAAGGCACCGCGAACCTGCTCGGAACTACGATGAGCGGCAACAGCGATGCATCCGTACAGACTGATAGCCACATGAAGCTGCTCAAGCAGCTCAAGGAAAAACTCGAAAAGGAGATTCAGGCGCGGAAAGACCTCGAAAAGCTCTCAAAACAGATTGAAATCACCATCACTTCGGAAGGCCTGCGTATCGAGCTGTTGGAGTCCAAAAACGGGACCTTCTTTCAGCTCGGCAGCGCGCAGTTGAGCGAGAACGGCCAAAAGCTGCTGGCGCTGCTCGCGTCGGAGCTCAAGACCCTGCCCAATAAATTGCTCATCGAGGGGCACACCGACGCTACGCCCTACTCCAAAGGGGCCGACTACACGAACTGGGAGCTCTCCGCGGACCGCGCCAACGCGGCACGGCGGCTGCTGCAATCCGACGGCGTAGGCCCCGACCAGGTCACGCAGATTCGCGGCTACGCCGACGAGCTTCTTCGCGTCCCCGCCAATCCTTTCGATCCCTCGAACCGGCGCATTACCATCCTGGTCAAGAACGATACCGGGACCCCGCCGCCGTTGAGCTATCCCGGCGCAACGGTGGTCGGTGGGGCGCCATCCCCATCCCGGGCTGCGCTCAAACCGCAAAACGCGCCGCCCGTATCCCCAGCGGGTAAGCCCGAAGCACCGGCAGCCAAAGTGGCAGCCTCGCCTCCGGGCAAACCCTCGCCGTCCCAAGCTGGATTGTTTGGCAGGCTGCAGGCCTTGCTTCCGCGTGGAAAGAAGTAGCTTCTTGCCTGCCAGCCCACCGGCCGTGATTTCCGAAATGCGCACGCGGCAGATGGTGTACTCTGAGGAACGGATTGGAAAGCGTTTACTGGAGGTCTCCTCTCATGACCGTCGTCGCCGGAGTCGATTTCGGCACTCTCAGCGTTCGCGTCACCCTGGTCGATAGCCAAAAGGGCCCGATCGGGACTGCTTCGGCCTCCTATTCCCTGCATCGCAGACGCGAGGACCCCAACTACGCCACACAGGCCCACACCGACCAGATGACGGCGCTCGCCGCCGCCACCCGCGATGCCCTCCAGGCCACCGGAGTGGACGCCTCGGCGGTAGCAGCCATTGCGCTCGACACCACCGGCTCCAGCGTCATTCCCGTCGGCGAGGGACTCGAACCGCTCGATGAATACTACCTATGGTGCGATCACCGCGCCTTCGCCGAGGCCGACGAAATCACGCGGAAGGCACACGAACTGGGCTTCGAGGGCATCGAGTGGTGCGGTGGCGTCTACTCCCACGAGTGGGGATTCGCCAAGCTCCTGCACTGGCTGCGTCACAATCCGGAAAAGCGCCCGCGCCTGGTCACCGCCCTCGAGCACTGTGACATGGTGGCGGCCACATTGAGCGGTGTAACCACGGTCGGCGAGCTCAAACGCAGCATCTGCGCCATGGGCCACAAGTGGATGTGGAACCCCAAGTGGGGCGGGCTGCCCCCGGAGGATTTTCTGGTGGCCGTCGATCCGCTTTTTACCGGGATACGCGCCAAGATTGGTGGCCAGTTTCTCACCAGCAACCACCTTGCCGGACATCTCTCCCCAAAGTGGGCTGAGACTCTCGGTCTGCGCGCCGGAATCCCCATTCCCGTCGGCGCATTCGATGCCCACTGGGATGCCATCGGCTCCAACATCCGCGAAGGCGACGCCGTGAACGTCGTTGGCACATCGACCTGCATCATCGCCATGGCACATCAGGCCCAACTGGTGCCCGGCGTCTGCGGCGTGGTGCCGGGCAGCGTGCATCCCGCGTATACCGGTATCGAGGCCGGTCTTTCGGCCGTTGGAGACATCTTCGACGCCATTGCCACACGCGCCAACACGACCGTTGGCGCACTCTCCGAGGGCCTCAACGCGTACACCGCGGGCCAGACCGGGCTCCTGCGCCTGAGCTGGGACAACGGCGACCGCACCGTGCTCGTGAATCCCGAACTCGGGGGCGTAACCCTCGGGTGGAATCTGGTGCATACGGCGCAGGACGAACTGTTTGCCGCCATCGAGGGCACCGCGTTCCATACCCGCATCATTCTGGAGCGCATGGCGGAGCACGGCGTGCGCATCGACCGCGTCATCAATGCCGGGGGCATTCCGCAAAAGAGCGAGGTGTTGAACCGCATCTACGCCAACGTGCTCAACAAGCCGGTGCTGGTTCCAGCCGGAATTCCTACTAGTCTTGGATCGGGAATATTCGCGCTTCTCGCGGCCGGCGCATACAAAACCATCGAAGAAGCGCAGGCCGCGGTCTGCCTGCCCCTCCGCACGGTCGAGCCGGATCCGCAGTCCGCATCGATCTACGAAAAGCTCTACCGCCACTATCGGGACGTGTATTTTGCGCTGGGAAAACGCGATGCCGACGCGGCGCCGCTGGGTCTGGTCCTGCCGGAACTCCGAAAAATCGCAGCCGAGATGCGGCGCATGCGTTGAGTTGTAACGGCGGTTTCGCAGGCCGTCACTGCACAATCGTTCATCACACACGCGTCTATGTCCCTGGCAAGGAGTCAGAAACCAAGCTCCAAGACCGGCACCATCCGCTGCCACAATTTGCCGGGCACTCTTCAAAAAACCATTCTCAAGATGCCGATTGGACATCCGTGAATCAGCGGTTGTCTTGACGTCCGCGGATCCGGCACGATTGTCTGAAGTCACTGGTGTCCGGATATTATCGTTGATCTGGCCTATAAAGATGGTTGGAACGCAGACGGAGTCGGGAATCTCAATGCGGGGAGTGACTCGGCAGGTAGACTGGGAGATAGATTGCCGCATCACGAGAGCAAGAGCGAAAGCCAAGCCTGTTCATGCCAAGTCATGCCAGTAGACCGTGCCGATACGGCGACAAGCAGATCGGGAGGGATCATTGTTGCTGCTGCATCTGCTGCAAATCGATGAAAGGGATTCCCGGCTCGGGAGGTTGCTGCGCACGCTCAACCAGGACGCTCCAGTCATCGGGAATAGGCAGTTTCTGGTCGAGGGCCGGCGCCTGTTCGCTGGCTTCCACGTGCACCGCAACATACAACTCGCTTGCCGTCTTGCCGCGGAAGATGCCGTGCGTCGGCGGGACGTCGGCGTAGTCGCGGCCGACCGCGGTGCGGATGTGGCGCCAGTGCGCAACCAGATTGTTTGTGGGGTCGAAGCCCACCCAACCAAGGTGCGGCATGAGCGCCTCGACCCAGGCATGCGTGGCGTCGGGTGTCGAGCGGTCGTGGCTCTCGCGGCTGCGATAGAGATAGCCCGAGACGTAGCGCGCTGGAATGCGCACATGCCGGAGCAACGCGATCATGGTGTGGGCAAAGTCCTGGCAGACGCCCTTTCCCCCGAGAATGGCCTCGTCGATCGGCGAGTCGACGCGCGTATGCCGCGGCACGTACTCGAAGTATTCGAAGAGGCGCTCGTTGAGCTCATGCACCAGCATGAGCGGATCGTCGCGGCGTACGATACCCATCTGGCCCGCGAGCTTGATGACCGCCGGTGTCTCGACGGCGAACGTGCTGGGCAGCAGCATCTCCCAGTAGTCGCCGGCCTCGATCAGGTCGTCGAGCGCGCGCCACGCGTCGGGCGCGAGAAATCGCGGAACATCAGGCAGAGCCTGCTGCTCGACGACCGACTCTGCGACAATCACAAGCTGGTTGTGCTCGCCGGGGATGTCGAAGTGCTGCACGTTGTTGCCCTGGTGGTCGCGGTAGGTAAACACCCGGCACCGTGGGCTTACCGAGAGCGAAAACGCGAGGCAGTGCTGATTTGAATCGGAGCGGGGGTGCATGCGCGTCTCCATGATGCTCTCCGTAATCGGGTGCGAGTAGCGGAAACGCGTTAGGTGGCGGATGGAATAAAAGTTCATACTCGCTCTCTGTTATACCGCCAGCGCAGATTGTATCGAGTAGTGCACATAATAGCGGTAAATGAGCTCGTGGATGCGCAGGCACTGCTCGCGGATGGTATGCAGAAAGGCGCCCGGATCGCCAGCCAGAATCTCGCCGATGGTGGTGAAGCCGAGCATGGCGTGCAGGCGGCCGGTACCTGCGGTCAACTGTTCCGGCGGACGCCGGCCCCCTGTCCGTTGGATGAACTCGATAGCGCTGCAAATGCAATCCACGCAATAGCAGATGGCGTGAGGAAAGTCGCGGTTGAGCAACAGGAACTCGAGGATGCGGGCGGGAGAGAGATCGGCGGTGTAGACCTGGCAGTATGCTTCGAAGGCTGTGCAGCAGCGCAATAGGCCGACAAGCTCCAGGTACTGGTAGCCGGAGTGTTCGCGTTCGTGCGCCTGCAAGAGCTCGGGTTGGTACACTTCAAGCAATGTGGCCGTGGCATAGGCGCGCTCCAGATAGCGGCCCAGGCGAATGAACTGCCAGCCCTGCCCGTGAATCATGGTCGAATCCCCCACGCCCTGAAACAGATGGATGCCATCGACGATTGAAGCCAGCGCATCGTTGGTATTCGCGCTGAACTGGGCCTGCGCGTGAGGGGAGTGGATCTGGTGGAAGAGCCGGTTGAGGCGCTGCCATTGCTCGCTGGAAATTTCTTCTCGGACCTGGCGGGCGTTCTCGCGCGCTCCGTTCACGCAGAACGTGACCGAAGCCGGACTGACGCCGTCAAAGACGAGCTTGCGGGTCATCGCTTCCAATCCTCCGCTCCATTCCATGCCCGGCGGTTTTCCAAGCGCGGCCATCATGCGCTGCCAGCGCGTTTCCGCGCTGGCGCTGCCGGTGTCGAGCATGAGACTCATGGTCACGTCGAGCTGGCGCACCGTGTTCTCAGCCCGCTCCAGGTAGCGGCTCATCCAGTAGAGGCTGTCGGCAACGCGCGATAGCATCGTCGAACCTTCCCGCATTCTGAATTGCACTACTGTTCCAGAACCCATGTGTCCTTGCTGCCGCCGCCCTGCGACGAGTTGACCACCAGCGAGCCTTTTTCAAGGGCCACACGCGTCAGGCCCCCAGGTACGATGTTCACCTTGTCTCCGAAGAGGATGTAAGGCCGCAGGTCCACGTGCCGCGGCTCTAACCGATTGCCAACGAGGCACGGCGCGCGCGAAAAATCCAGCGTAGGCTGGGCGATGTAATTGCGCGGGTTGGCTTCTATCTGGCGAGCGAACTCCTCGCGCTGCCGCGCCGAAGATTGAGGGCCGATCAACATCCCGTAGCCGCCGCTCTCACCCACCGTCTTGACCACGAGCTTGTCGAGATTGGCGAGCACGTGTCGGCGCTCCTTCTCTTCGCTCAGCAGGTAAGTTTCTACATTCGGTAAAATCGCGTCTTCATCTAGATAGTAGCGAACCATGCGCGGCACATAGGCGTAAACGGCTTTGTCGTCGGCCAGGCCGGTGCCAAAGGCGTTGGTCACTGTCACGTTGCCTGCACGATAGGCGTTGAATAATCCCGCGCAGCCCAGCGCAGAGTCGGCGCGAAAGATGAGGGGGTCACTGAAGTCATCGTCCACGCGCCGGTAGATCACGTCCACGCGCTTGAGGCCGTCGGTGGTCCGCATATACACGATGTTGTCATGGGTTACCAGGTCGCGGCCTTCGACCAGATCCACTCCCATCTGCCGGGCGAGATAGGTGTGCTCGAAGTACGCGGAGTTGAAGACCCCCGGCGTGAGCAGCACGATATTCGGCTCCGGCCGGCCCTCCGGCGCCAGCGAGCGCAGCGTGGTCAGCAGCACCTGCGGGTAGTGTTCGATCGGCCGCACGCCGTAGCTGTGAAAGAGCTGCGGGAATGTGCGCTTCATCACGCGCCGGTTGGTGAGCATGTAGCTAACGCCGGAGGGCACGCGCAGGTTGTCCTCGAGCACCACGAACTCACCCGTGCTCAAGCGAAGCAAGTCGGAGCCGACGACGGCGATGTAGACATTGCGCGGTACCTGCAGCCCCCGCATCTGGCGGCGGTAGTGTTTGCAACTGTAAACCAGTTCGCGCGGTACCACACGGTCGCCGAGAATTCTCGCATCGGAGTAAATGTCGCGGAGGAATAGGTTGAGTGCGGTGATGCGTTGCGTCAGCCCACGCTCGATGTGGTTCCATTCCTGCGCTGTCACCAGGCGCGGCAGCAGGTCGTAGGGAAAGATGCGTTCGGTGCCCTCTTCGCGGCCATAGACGGTGAAGGTGATGCCCTGGGTAAGGAACGAGACGTCGGCCGACTGCTTGCGCCGCTGCAGTTCATCCTCAGGCAGGCGGGCCAGAGTCTCGGCCAGTGCGCGGTAGTGGGGGCGCAGGTCGCCGCCGGACTCGCGCATCTCGTCGAAGGCATGGTCGAGCGGATAATCTCCGAAGAGTGTCTCCAACTCCGCTGGTTGGCCTGCGCTCATGCGGGAGATTGGTTTCCTTTGCGGCAAATTCAAGGTTCGACCGGAGATCAACTGATCCTCTGCAGCGGTGAGCACCACATTTGCGCCGCTGCAGCCTCGTGCCTTTTCCGATGGAACCCTGTTGTTCTGCTTTTAACACGTGAAGGATAAAGGAGCAATCAGGAACGGCCGCAACGGGATTGGGCGCGCGAACAAAAAAACGAGCGGCGGACCCTTCAAGGTGACGCCGCCCTCCCATTCTCTCTTGCCTGTGCGTTGCCCCACCTCACAAATCGTAGTAGAGGAAATATTCATACGGAACAGGCCGAAGGTTCACTGGAGCCAGTTCGCGCTCCCGCTTGTAGCTGATCCACGTCTCGATCAGATCCTTCGTGAAAACATCGCCCTTCAGCAGAAACTCGTGATCGTCTTCGAGTGCGTTGAGCACTTCGCCAAGCGAACCAGGCGTGCTCTTGATCTTGGCCGCCTCTTCCGGCTCCAGATCGTAAAGATCCTTCTCCAGCGGCTCACCGGGGTCGATTTGGTTCTGGATGCCATCGAGGCCGGCCATCAGCAGCGCCGCAAAGCAGAGATACGGGTTCGTCGAGGGATCGGGGCAGCGGAACTCGATTCGCTTGGCCTTGGGGCTGGTCGAGTACACCGGTATGCGCACTGCGGCCGAGCGGTTGCGCTTGGAGTAGGCCAGGTTAACCGGCGCCTCATAGCCTGGCACCAGCCTGCGGTACGAGTTGGTGGTGGGGGCGCAAATGGCTAGCAGCGCCGGCGCGTGTTTGAGCAGGCCGCCAATGTAATGCTTCGCTGTCTGGCTTAACAGCGCGTAGCCTCCTGCGTCGTAAAACACGTTCGTGTCGCCCTTCCACAGGCTCTGGTGCACGTGCATGCCGGAGCCGTTGTCACCGAACAAAGGTTTGGGCATGAATGTGGCGGTCATGCCGTGTTTCTTGGCGATCATGCGGATAATGTACTTATAGTTGAGCAGGTTGTCGGCCATCTTGGTGAGCGGACCAAAACGCATGTCGATCTCACACTGGCCCGCCGTTCCCACTTCGTGATGATGCACCTCAACCTTCACGCCCACTTCCTTCAGGGCGAGGATGATCTCCGACCGGATGTCCTGCAGTTGGTCCGACGGCGGCACCGGGAAATAGCCTTCCTTATGGCGCAGCTTGTAGCCCAGGTTCGGGTTCTCCTCGCGGCCCGTATTCCAGATCCCTTCCTTCGAATCGACATAGTAGTAGCCACTGTGTGCGGTCTGGTCATAGCGCACGTCGTCAAAGATGTAGAACTCCGCCTCCGGGCCCCAGTAGCTCGTGTCCGCAATGCCTCTGCTCTTCAGATAGGCCTCAGCCTTTTGCGCCACGTGGCGCGGATCGCGGCTGTAAGGCTTGCGGCTGATGGGATCCTGTACATTGCAGATCACGTTCAGCGTTGGAATCTGCAGAACCGGGTCAACATAGGCTGTCTCTGCGTCGGCGATAAGAAGCATGTCGCTCTCGTGAATCTGCTGGAACCCGCGGATGCTCGACCCGTCGAAACCGATGCCGTCCGAGAACAGATCGTCATCTAGGTCTTCCACGGGAATCGAGAAGTGCTGCCACATGCCGGGCAGGTCGACAAACCGCAGGTCAACGATCTTTACGCCGGCATCTTGGGCAAGCTTTCTTACGTCGTCGGGGGTGCGTGGCATAGGGCTTCTCCTGTCAGATGATGGAGTGAGACTCTGGGTGAAGCGGAAAAAGCAACTTGGACGAAATAGGGATTGTAGCGCTTGCCGGTCCGGTCTGTCGAGAACCGGCTGCAGCGAGCCCAGGCGAAATAGCCGAATTCATTTCCGTCATTTTCCCGTAGCGCCCAAG
>Ga0335072_10016378_pt1 | contig 10512 bp, 8 predicted proteins | sample Lox_Sample_21_FD_206725 | JGI IMG/M metagenome (GOLD analysis project Ga0335072, IMG submission 206725) | Soil microbial communities from Loxahatchee National Wildlife Refuge, Florida, United States - Lox_Sample_2.1 | ecosystem: Environmental > Terrestrial > Soil > Wetlands | place: USA: Florida... | reverse complement strand
CAGGAATCAGGAGAGCGATTGGCGGCACCTGCAAACGATGTCAGGCAATATCTTGAGCACAGAGACTTGGCCGAAGACTTACAGTGTACCACTACATTCGGCCTGTTGTTGCAAAGAATGTAAGCGGCTGCTGGCTGGATGAAGTTAAAGCTCAGTCAGGTAGCTGGCATAACCTACTTGACCTCGTCTAGAACCCTTTGCACTTCTCGCTCATCTTGTATGTCAAGCTTGATGACCTTTGGTGGTGAAGCTCGGCTGAAGCCTGTACCTACCACTTCCCAGCCCGCACGATCGAAAGCCTTCACAACTTCACGACCAAGTAGGCCGGTCGCGCCTGTGACCAGTGCTCGCTGAGACATGTTGGCAAGGCTGGTTGGCGATCACATCGAACTTCGCGACATTAGGGTAGGAGATTGAGATGAGTGACTTGACCTGACCTTGCCTGATGGAAGTGTATGTTTGCACATCGGCGAGAGACGGCACAATTATTCCTACGATGAGCTTGAGATGTCTACGACACTGTTACTCAGGTTGAACAGCTTAAGCTCGTAGGGTATGTTGTTGTATGTCTGTATAGCTACGGGATCACTCTTCTCTACAGCCTTGCTCAAGGCAAAGGTAGTAATGAAAAGGCTTTAAAGAGGGATTCAAAAATTCCCAGCCGAACCGAAGTCCAACTGGAGCAGTCAAATAGTTGTAGTTTTCAACTAGCAAAAACCAGAGCTCGGACGAATCCTCACTGCTGCTGGTAATGCCCGTGCACCTGCGACGTTGTTAGTAAGGCGAAGGCATCAGCGCCGATGGCAACTTACTTGGAATGAAGAACCGGAAAGAAGAAGTTGCAAGAAGCCAAAGGCTTTTATGCTCGCCGCATGGCGCTAGTGGAATCGGCGCCTTTTTACTCCGATGGGGTGGAGTGACAAAGGGGGCATTCCCAAAATTCGAAATTCGAAATAGCCAGTAACGTTCTCCAAAAACTGGGCTGATAGAGTAATGGGCTTGAGAGTCGCAGAACAGCTTCTGCTAACTAGACCTGGCGAGGTGTGGCTTTCGCGTGCCATGACTTATGGTGATGAGCAGGCCGCTAAGAAAGAGCATTGAACAGCGCAGCCAAAGAACCAACTCGCTGACCTATGCAACTCGGTTGGGCGATATGCAGGCTTTCCTGCCTCAGCCGTACGTAGCGGCATAGGCAATTTTGCTGCCGGCGGAAAATTGGCTGCAGCGCGGAGCGCCGGAATAGGCGGTGCTGGCCTTGTGATAGTTAACAAGGCCGTACAGATTGGCGATGCAGCTATGGCTGTGGAGAGTGGAGGATTTGGCTGGGGCACGCTTGGAAGAACATGCAGTGTTAGTGGACAGAACCAGAATCGAGCATGTTGGGCATATTACGACATACCACAAACATGTTCGAAAGAGAACTCGCAAGGACGTGTGTGGCAACCCGGCTGGCCTTACCAACCATAACTCCGTGCTGAGATTTGCGGGTCTCGGAATAGCAAGAACCTGCTCTTCTCCGCGACAAATTCCTCTCTCCGCGATGCAGAGACACGGTGGAAATTGATTGGCGATGCCTACATTCACGGCGTCATGTGAGGAGAAGGACTAGACTCCCTGGACCGTGGAATCAGAGATATTATCTTTATCTAGCAGCTCTTTATGGATGACTTCTTCGTGATGGAGATGGAGCTTACCATTCTTTAACATAGGCGAAAGGCAAGAGAGGAGATGAGCGTAGATACAACAAAACAGTAAACTCAGTTTAGCCAGAGTTCCGTCTAAGCAATCCTGTGCACTGGTGGGGCATTATTGATCAGACTCGAGACGTTCTAGAGCAATGGGCTCCAAGGACAGAATGCGAGGGAAATTTTGTGCTTGTCCAAGCGATGCGAACGGTACAGTGTCCAGATTCTGATGTTTTTGAATTGTCTCTTCCAATCATATGGAGCAGTCCAACAGAGATGTACATTCATTGTCCTGATGATTGACGCTCAGCAGGCCATCCCCTAGAGACATTTAAGCATCTACGTAGGTCGACCGCCTTCTCTTAACCTCCGCCTTGTGTTCCCTCTGCCACTGCCTGGCATAACTCACGCCAAAGCCATGATTGAATACCTCACGGACCTCCTCAAGTGCCATTCCCTTGGTCTCAGCGTAACAGAAGGAAATGAACACGAAACCCGTGAAGCAAATGCCGGCATAGAATCCAAAGGCACCGCTCGGCGTCATATTCTTCATCATAGTCAAGAAAGTGGACGCGATGATGAGGTTAGTAGCCCAGCAAGTCACGGTGTTGACCATGGTTCCCATAGCACGAACTTCCAACGGCAGACGCTCTGTGCCAATCCAAGAGATCGGAGCCACGCCAGAGGAGAAGAAGGCAACGTAGAAAATGATGGTGACAAGCACGAGGATGCCCGCCCAGTTGACCTGACTGCTCTCCAGAGTCAGAGTTTGGGTTGCTCGTGTGGTCGTACGATTGGTACAAGTTTCTCGACAAGCTCTCCAACCTCATCCCCTTCTATGCCCGTATGGGCCATTTTGCCCGGGACTGGGAGGGAATCCCGCTGGAACTCGCCTCTCGACGCTTGGCACGCTACCAAGCCGGAGAGACATTGGACGACTTCTTTCAAGCCCTCATGGAAGATAAGAGCGGTCACCCAAATGACCTTGAGTGGGGCGAGATCGTTGCCGAAGTAAGCATTATGTTGAACGCGGGAAGCGCAACTACAGCCATCGCCATGGCGAACGTTATGTTCCAATTGCTCAAGAATCCTCAAGTCATGCAGAAGCTCAGGGAAGAGCTCGACGCCGCTGTTGGCGACGGTGACGACGACGATGGAGATCCCGTGGTCGCTTACGACAAGGTAAAGCACCTCCCCTACCTCCGGGCTTGCCTGGACGAGTCCCTCCGCCTTTTCCCTCCAACTCCACAAGGGTTGCCTCGCGAGACACCGCCGGGGGGAATGTACATAGTCGACAACTTCATCCCTGGCAGCGTCTCAGTCAGCGTGTCAGCCCTCGTCGCACATAGACAGGAGGCCAAGTTCGCGCAGGCAGACAAGTTCATACCGGAGCGGTGGCTTGGCGAGGAGGGGAAGAATCTGCAGCCGTATTTCATCGCATTCTCTGCTGGAGCGAGGGGTTGCATTGGCCGGAATATTTCGTATCTTGAGCAGTCTGTGCTCCTGGCTTTGGTGCTAAGGAGGTACGAGTTTGCGTTGCCGCATCCGGGGTGGGAGATCGAGAGGCTTGAGACGATGAATTGGATATTGGGAGATATGCCGGTTAAGGTTTGGAGAAGGCAGCAGAAAGAGGTTGCGGCTTAGACTAATGCATTGTGATGTTTACACTTCTCTGAAAATTCAGCTTTCAGTCCCCTGCTTGAACAATGCCTCCTATTCAGGCAGCATTCCGCTACGGTCGAGGCCATTGATACATCGCTATGAATTACCAATCGAGACGGGCCCCCACCAACCTTTCCTTCCTTATTAGACCAGAAGCTGCCTTATCAAGGATATAATGCGGTCGTGGCCTCACAGAGCCGCAGTGTACCCCGATCACGATCTGTTTGGAATCATCCTAGGACTAAACGCCCTCCGAGGACCCCCTAGGATACATTCTCATTCCACTCCACATACCCGCCAGAGGCCCAGCGAGTGGAAGAGAGTACACCAGAGCCTCCCGTTGCAACAGCTAGCCACATGTGGGGGATTTACGATGTGCATGCAAAATGCCAGACGAGGTCGTTAGAATGCTGCCGAGTACGATGATGGTGTTTGCGACACTAGACATTTTGTACAAATCGTAAGTGAGGTTTAAGAATCGCCTGTAAGCTCAAGACGCGGAGGTGAGGCCGGATGGAGGTTGATGGACTGCACCAGGTGAAGGATATGGACCAAGTCACAGAGGGCAGGCCGTGCAGCGAGGCAATACGTCACGCGAAAGTCGATTGAATTTGTGAAGCACGCCAAGTGCTCCGCAGGTGGAAATCCAGGCGCCTAACGCCCAAGTTTGGGGAAATCTGCTCTCCCGCTCCGGGGCCTATGGTGCTGCATACGGTTAAGGCTTCGCTTGGAGTAATTATGGTACGGCGTGAAACTGTGCAAGACTAAATACATGAGATGACAGTCACGTCTAAGCAACAAGATCCCTTCAGAGCACAAGATGTGATCATATCAGCCTTGCACACCAAAAGTGGTGACTGCCAGCTTCACTAAATTGTCATACACCAACATCTTGACCACTAAGCCGACAATGACGAAGGGCAGAGCCTTAATGATGAAAGCCAAAGCCGTGCCGCAGGCCTCAAACGTTTGCACTCCGAGTGGCGTCCCGTTTGGTAGCCAGCGAGGACGAAAAACGTAGACGTAGAATCTTGCGCAGGCGCTGAGCCCATAGATTAGACGAGCAGCTGTTGCCAGAGTAAAGATCCAGTAAAAGCATTGGGATAATAGGGATTCTCGCTCGCTGAGTTGCATTTTCCAGGTGAAGAATATCACCTGCCATAACATGTATAGCAGAGGAATCGCAACAATCGCTAGCATGGTACCATAAGTCGTGTTCCTCTGCGCTGTGGCGTCAACATATGTGAGGTTGTTGCTGCCATTGTTGACGTTTTCGTGATGAGGGAGTGAGGTGGGATCGAGCGAGTCACAGGCGCTCTTCTCGTGCTCTGGTTTCTTCACCGCCGCGGAAAATTGGTTGGGTACGCTCTCATGAGTAGCTCCGACAGTGTCTTCTTTATCGACGAGTTCTAGAATGTGGAGAGGGAATTCGCTCAAGAGGGGCGTCGTGATGACACACATAAAGTATTCGATGACCGGATGCATACTTGCGATGTAGAGTTGACCGGAGAGATGAGGTTGCAGCCTCTGACTTGGGGATCACTCGGACTTGGTTCAAGACCTATTCTTGGCCGGCTTGTCGTATAGTCTGCACACAAAACATGGCTTGTTTTAGATAGGAAGGTCGGCGTCAAAGATGTTTTCAGGCTACCAAAGATGCCACTTTGCGCGGCTAACTTTCCAGGTAGATAGACAACATCCAAGCTGGAGCGGCTAAATCATTTCCGGGACATCACGGCTGCGACGGTTCTTTTCATTGCCTTCTCTATGCGCATACAGCCCTTTTGTATTCGAAGGAGACTCTCTGTTCCGACGAAATGTCTGCCGTCAATGATCCCTTTCACTGTGATTCGCTGCTATGCGCCAACTTTGTCAAGTCTGCATTCGTAGTGGTGTTTCTCAGAACTGGCAATGGTCGCAGAGCTGTGCCACTGCAAGAGGTAGCTTTGACCCTCAGTCTAGAGGCATAAATGACCGTGGTCATGACCAGATCACGAGGTAGATTCCTCGTTGGCGGCAATCGCTCGCACGGCCAGCTTCCCAGGCTGTGCTGAGGTTTGCGTCGATCTCTCACATTGGAGCCGCCATATCTACGAAACACCTGGCACACTGCGACTTACGAGAGATATACTTACCATCGAAGGTTATATTGATTCTTTCAGTGTGTCCTCAGCCTTCCTCTTTTCACGAGTTCCTTCGCAGTCAGCCAGCAATGTCTGCAAATAGCTGAGAGGTCCGGCCCTTCCAAGCGCTATGGGGGTTCCCACCGAGAACATTCCCCCTTTCTCGCATCAATAGTTGGAGGTGCCGCACTGTTTCAACCCTATGTACTGCCCCAGATGGCCTCTCGAGACTGACCTGCGCAGCCTCGGTGTAGATCTGATCATTGAGACTAAGCAACAAGCCTGCGCGCGTCAATGGGAATGACAGCGCCAACAACCGCAAGGCCAACTTACGATTGCTCTTCTTCCAGCTTTTCTGGCCTGAATGCGAGCGCCCCACGAAAGCGAGCAGCTCCCCACACATTTTTGTATGTACCCTCACATAAGGGGTCAACATTCGTGGGCCTGAAAACTTTCACGTTTACCTCTCGAAATTTGCGGCCACCGCACCTCGCCGTCGTTGCGTTGGAAGAAGGCAATCTTTTCTTATACACACAGGGGGTGTCATCCCGTGTCTTTGGCTGGGGCTTGGCGGGTGCTGAATTGGTAAGGCTGACCAACTGAAGGAGATATGGTAATTAGCAGACTCGCATGCTCAGCCTACGCAGTAGGCTGAGAGGAATCAACTTGGCAGGCCCGACTAATCAACAGAGATAGGTCAGCTTGGAGAGGTGATCCCTTGATCATCTCTCCAGAAGCCTATAGCAGCCCACATATGAGGACTGCATTGCCAGAGCACCTCCTCAGACTAATCTCCAGCTTCACGCTGATCGGTTAGCTGAGATTCGAGATGGCCTCGAGGTTGAGAAAAGGTGCCGGTTTGATGCCATCATCAACCCCAACAACAGTCACTGATTGAGAACGGGTACCGCCGACTATTCGAGCAGATACTGGTCTTTGGCCAGCCAAATCCCATCCCTCGAAGGCAGTACAAGAAAATGGAACCTCATGGCAAGGTCAATGCTCGAGCAATGAGAGGCAACGAGCTTGCAGCTCACGAGCAAGCAGTCCGCGAACGGGCGGAAACAACAACTACAAGCCCGTATATCTACTGGACCTTCGACTGTACTTCCTCAATAAATCTCCACTAATTGCATCACCTAGATAGGCATCCCCAGTATCCCTATCGCCAGAGTCTCCGCCACTAGTGCCAGCAACTCCACCTCGCATTCTCCAACAACCCCCAGTCCGCACTCCTCAAAACGCGCGTCCCCGTCCTTCGCTGAGTTCTGAAGCCACACCAGAGCACCTCCCACCAGCCTCTACGGCACCACCAAAGATGGAAGCAGAGAAACGAAAGCGGCAGCACACCAAAACGTACGACGATGCGGCAAATGCAGGGTATAAGTGTGTGGCTCATCCCCCATCAGTTCGATAGTTAATTAAGCAGAGCTTCCACCACCATACTGCGCACAACAGCACAGACCGAGATCTGTAACGACACTTTGAGTTGAGAGGGAAAATGGCGTGTGTTGGACAGGTTCTAACTTTCCAACATCGAGGACCCTGATTAACACTGATTTACTGGGCAGTACCCCCAGCAGAAAGGCCGGCAGGCGCAGAGCACGAGCAGCATGGCTTGCAACCACAATTGGAATTAGGGAGACAGTGACGGAGCAGAACATCACACAAAGTGGCTCATAAGAAAAGAGACACACTCCACGAAGATGCAGCTGGTGCGGTCGACCGAACAGGCGACAGCAGAGGTCACTGACTACGTCCGGTGTCGAAGCGGCGACGGTGTTATGCTAGGGTGCGATTTAATTACTTTAGGTATTCCCAATCCCGGGTTGCGTTTAGCTTTCTTTGTTGGAGTGTTGCCTAGCTAGCTTTCCTCAAACTCAGATCTTGCCCTTCTCCCATCGCCAGAAACGCTTGGCCATTCCATTTCTATCGCACATCATCGCACACTACAACCTCGACGATGACTGTTCAGACCTCCTACGCTGCATCTTTAGCCAACCCTGAACCGCCTGATACGCTCCGTGTCGCCGATTTGCCCCAGACCCATCACATTCAAACCCTGCCGCTGGATGTGCTTGCTGAGATTTTCACCTATGTGCGCTAATTCCAAAGACCCCCGGCTCGAGGATATGATGCTAATGTTTCTTTGATGCAATAGCTTAACGAAGTTGCTGACCTATCGAGATTATGTCGGACGAGTAAGGTGTTGAACTGCATAGCGTTGCCGCAACTATATAAAGAGATAACATTAAAGAGAGACCTTTTCAGTCAATGGAAGTCCACGACGACGAGCTCCTTCCTGACAGCGCTTAACACGCTGACCAGCTGAAATGTCGCACCACTTGTGAAGAACCTGGTGTTGCAAGACGATATCCGTCAGTATGGAATCTGGACAATCTGGAACCCCAAATGCGTGCTAGACTATCCCGCCCTTCGCAAATTACCTGTCGGCGCGGCGCTGGAGCGATGTACAAACTTGCAGTCATGCACTTGGGATCTGGTCACGGTGATCCGGCCTAGTGTCTATCGCGCTCTGGGACAATTACAACATCTCCAGTCGCTATGTATCAGCTATTGGACGCACTATGCGCATCACGGCCATTTCAAGGCCCTCGAGGTCCCGCCGCTTCCGAGGCTGAGGGAGTTGACAGTGGAGAACTATGCGCTGGCGTATCGGCATGATTTCAGCGCCGTCTTGCTACATGCGACCAGGCTCGAGGTGTTGAATTGGCATTTTAACCCACATGCGGAGCTGTCGAAACATGGAGTGTATACGATCAAGTTGTTTGATCAACTCCGGAAGGCGAGGAGGAAGCTGAGATTAAAGAGCTTCAGTCTGCACAATGGTGGTGACATGTGGAGTGGAAATGCGCTTCGCGAAGCGATTGACGTCCAACAACTGACAGAACTGAGTTTTATCGAGTTATGTAACCGACATCAGTGGGATAAACACGACCAGGCCATGTTAGAGTTCACGGGAGGCCCCTGGCTCATGTTGATGGGTCCAAAGTTGTGCTTAAAGAGTATCCTATACGATCGTCTGGACTGGGGATATGCACACTGCCTCGGAAGCATCACAGGCTTAGAGCGGATGTATATGCGTGACTTCTCGTCTTACGTGAAGCCCAGCCTGCTGGTCACGGGGAGCACACCCAGCACGGGAAGTGTCGCGGCGGAGAGGCTGAAGCTGCGTGACATGTTTCTCAACGCTATAGTCACCAACCACGGCGCTACACTTCGGCATCTCATGTTGCCCAAATACTGGCCTCTGCCGACACCCTGGATCGCCAAGCTGTTTCGAGCTTGTCCAAACATCACACAGCTTTCACTGCCGACGGAGTGCGACCCTTTGGAAGCCATGAGCATCTTGGCCCCGTTCTTGAGGAAGCTGTGGGCGATACGAGTCCGCTTTCCTGGATTTGTGGAGCCTGATGAGAACAAGATGGAGAAAGACTTGGCCGAGGACTTTGATTTTCCCGAGTTGCGGTATATCGCGTTAGAGCAGCAGGCCAGGTTCGAAATACTGGTGTTGGAGTTCGGTGAGATTTATGAGGAGGATGGGATGCGGAAGAGGACGATGAAAAGGATTAAGCTTAAAGACGTGAAAGATGTGGAGATATGGAAGATGGGGATGAAGGATTCCTAATCCCGAGTACATTTCTGTACCTATCCGCACACTGCGGAGCTGTCATTATAACCTCGGAGAGGCGTACGCACACCTAGATAAAGAGAAACAACTGGTACAGCCTAAGCAAGTCTAGAGACACCGCGGCCAATAGCCAGACCTCGAAGCTGCTCTTCATCAATGGCAATACGCTTTGGGGGGCGCCTAGAGCAGTAGCGTGAACTACCACTACGTAAGTTCATGACAAGGTAGCTGAGGGTTCAGCTGGGCAGGTCCCAGGGAAAGGTGGCCTCAGGCAGGTAGATAGATAAGATAGTTGCTTCCAACCTATGCATATGCATACCAGTCTGCTGCGCACAACAGTGAGCGGTAGCAGCAACAACTGTTGCTGCAGGTTGTTGACTGGGAAGTGCATCTCTTGCATGCACCTATCCGAACTGTGTCCCTTTGATACCTCCCGGACAGTTGCGGCGTTTTTGGTCTCAATGGAATAATGTTGGTGGATGGACTGCTAATCCGCAAATTCACCGTACCCGCGTCTCCACAAACCCATAAATCGTCAGCGTAGAGCACATTTGTTCAGTGATATTCCTATCAGATGTTAAAGAGTGCTACATAGGCGCCGTATTGGGCGGCAATGCAGGGGTATCAGCCCACTGCACAGCTCCTATTCGAGAGAGGTGCAGAGGTCGATGCCCCTTGCAGCGTCATTTGGAGGTCAAACGTAGGTCTCTCTCATCCGTTCCGTGGATACGTTAACAGAATTACAGGCTGGCGATGTGATACTCAACAAACTACGGACAGATGAAAAGTGAAGCACGAGATCAGCATATCGTCGGATATCTTACAACCAACTAATCAGCTTTAGTAGCCAATACCTCACCTTCCATCCGCTATCCCCTGCGAGGCAAACGAATAACTCCTACAAATGCAGTCGCGGTGGGAGCCCAGCAAGAAGGAGGAAGCGAGGTCACTCTTCTAACTGAGCACTGGTGGTCGATGCGGGTCGGCGGCGCTTTGTCGTGGTATTTGACTCCGATTTCTTAGCAGCAGGCAGTTGCAGTTTCTATGCCAGGCTCGACCATGGATCGTCGCCGCTTTCATGGAGTCGGCTGCTCAATCATAACCATGGATCCAATTGTAGAGAGCTTGCCAGAAGCCAAATGGGAGCCTTCACAATAGATTCGGTAGAGAAGGTGGCGCCCACACTGCAAGTGGTCCACTACGCGCAAGGCATCAGGAGAGCCTTCGGTATCGTAGTTTGCCCCGCTGTTTGCCAAAGCATTAGCCAATGTTCGAGATTTGTGGATGTAGCAGTATTCCGGCTATGTCATCAATACTTGTGGCCGCTTTGTTAAACGCCGTATCTGACTCGTTGATGCCGGCATCTTGGAGCTGCAAAGGAAGAAAATCC
>Ga0335072_10016377_pt1 | contig 10512 bp, 10 predicted proteins | sample Lox_Sample_21_FD_206725 | JGI IMG/M metagenome (GOLD analysis project Ga0335072, IMG submission 206725) | Soil microbial communities from Loxahatchee National Wildlife Refuge, Florida, United States - Lox_Sample_2.1 | ecosystem: Environmental > Terrestrial > Soil > Wetlands | place: USA... | reverse complement strand
GGCCTGTCGAAGGACAATCCGCTGGTGTGGGAAGCGCGGCTCGAAAGCATGGCGCCGGATATCGACGGCAAACTCTACTTGACCGATATCGAATTGCCATCGGGCGAAATCGCCGAGGCGGGCGACGGCGCGCGCGTCGAAATTCTCAAGACGGATGTGTACGACCTAATCGGACGCGTCGTTGAAATTCTGCCGGGGCCACGCGGGCGAAGAGTCGCGGATGCCGGGTACGTCCAAACCTCAAGTGGTCTGCCCATTGAAAAACTCACGCGTATCTCGACTGGTGCCCCGCTGCGCGTTCTCAGCTGAGCTATACTCGCTCTTCAGGTAGACTTCTGTGCGTGCTCCGTAATTTCCGGGGCTCCTGTGCAAGATCCTTTGCACGGAGAACGCAGAGAGCGCGGAGTTCACGGAGAAAAAAAACCGGCTTGGTAGTTTGGCGAGAGGCAAGTTACGAGCCGCCGCGAGTCGCCGACAATGAGACACCGTTGCCCAACTTGCAAAACGCCAACCGATTCCGAAACGCACGCGGACTTTCCTTTCTGCAGCGAGCGCTGCCGCGACCGCGATCTCGGCAACTGGGCCAGTGAGAAGTACGTCGTCTCCGAACCGGTGTTCGACATGAGCGAGCTCGAAACGGATAGTGATCCGGCCAAACAAGAAGTTGCCGACGAAGACGAAGATTTCAAGGGGTTTCCCAAGCCCGATGACACCATCCACTGAAATTCCCGGCGACGTAACGGTTCCGCGAAAAAGCCCGCGCCTGGCAATGGCCATCGCCACCGCTCTCGGTGTGGGCCACATTCCCAAGGCTCCGGGGACGTTTGGCTCGCTTGTGGGTGTCGCGACAGCGGTTCTTTCCGCTGTATTTTTCCTTCACCCAGCATCCATTCGCGAAATTTTCTCGCGGCACCCGCTTTCGGAGGCGGTTTTTTCCGACAAGCACTTTTTGGTTCCGGGCAGCGACATTCACGATTCCGCGCTGGCTTTGCCGCTCATCTGCGTTTTGGCCCTTCTGGTGATCTTAGTGGCGATCGGCGTATGGAGCGCTTCGCAAGCCGCGGATTTCGCGGGGATCAAAGATCCTCAGTTCGTAGTGATTGATGAAGTGGCTGGGCAACATTTGACTTTGATCCTGCCGCTAATTCCGATCGGCTTGCCGCATCTGGCGCAGCACATGGACTTTTCCCTCTACGCGATTTTCATGACCTTGAGTCTCGTCAACTGGAAATATCTGTTGCTTGGCTTCCTGCTCTTTCGCCTATTCGATATTTGGAAGCCGTTTCCAGTGCGCCAACTTGAGAAGCTTCCGCGCGGCTGGGGCATCATGGCGGATGATTGGATGGCGGGCATCTACGCTGCTATTCTGTTGAGGGTAGCCCTTCACTTTGGCTTGCTTGGCTAGTTATGAAATTCGGCTTTGGGTCTTCGGCAGAAAAAAACGGCATCCCCCGCATCGATAGAATCGCGCCTGCCGCTGCCATTCCCAGCGGCGAAATTGCCATCTACGGCAGCGGCTTCGCCTCGCGCGCTCATCCGCGGCCGGTGGTGCGTTTCGGCGAAGCGGAAGCCGGCTTGGCGCTGGCCAGCGAGCATCGCTTGATCGCGCGGGTGCCAGAGGGCGCGAGTGGCGGAGCGGTCCGCGTCTGCAGCGCGGCGAACGAAAGCCAGCCGCATCCCGTCTCGATTGGCGTGCAAATCGCTGACAATTTACATCCCATTGCCAATCCCGCCGTCGATTCTTACGGCAACACGTACGTCACCTTTTCGGGCAACCGCGGTCAGCGCGTTCCCGTTTCGCTCTATAAAATCACGGCGAATTACAGCGTAAAGCCTTTCGTCACTTCCCTGGTGAATCCCAGCGGACTGGCGCTGGACCGCGCGGGGAATCTCTTCGTCTCTTGCCGCAACGATGGAACCATTCACCGCATTTCGCCGGAGGGACGCGCCGAGCAGTGGATTGAAGGCATGGGCATCGCCACGGGCATCGCCTTCGACCGCGCCGATAATCTGTATGTGGGCGACCGCAGCGGAACAATTTTCAAAATCAGCCTCAGCCGCGAGATTTTTGTTTTTGCAACCATCGAGCCGTCGCTGGCCGCCTATCATCTGGCATTTCATCCGAACGGCGATTTGTATGTGACCGGGCCGACGACCTCGAGCTACGACCGCGTCTATCGCATCACGCAGGGCGGCGAGGTCAGCACATTTTACCGCGGCCTTGGACGCCCGCAGGGGCTGGCGTTTGATCGCGACAACAATCTCTACGTGGCCGCGTCCCTTGGTGGACGGCGCGGCATCGTGCGCATCACCCCGCAGGCGCACGCTGACGTCGTTCTCAGCGGTTCCGGATTGGTCGGCATGGCCTTGCAACCCTCGGGGCGCGCCATCCTTGCTACCACGGGCGCCTTATTCACGCTGGATTGGGACGTTCGTGGACTGCCGCTTCTGGGATAATCGCTGCCATGAAAGCAGAGATCATCGCTGTTGGTTCGGAACTGCTCACTCCGGACCGGTTGGATACCAATTCGCTCTTCCTCACTGAAGAGCTGAATAAGATTGGGATCGAGGTCCTGCGAAAGACGGTCGTGGGTGATAACCACGATTTGCTCAGCGAAGCCTTTCGCGAGGCGTTGAACCGTGTGCCGCTCATCGTTTCTTCGGGAGGGCTCGGCCCGACCGAAGACGACCTCACCCGGGAAACCGTGGCAGAGCTGCTCGGGCGCAAACTGAAGCGCAACGACGAAATTCTGCGTTACATCGAAGGCCGCTTTCGCGCGCTAAATCGCGAAATGCCGGAAGTCAACGTTCGCCAGGCGATGATTCCGGAGGGCGCGGAAATCCTCGAGAATCCGCGGGGTACCGCGCCGGGTTTGTGGCTCGAGGATGCGGGCCATTCCATCGTGCTGCTCCCTGGCCCGCCGCGCGAACTGAAGCCGCTTTTCCGCGAGCAGGTTCTTCCACGCCTCGAACGCCGCGTCTCAGGCGTGCGCATGTTCCACCGCGAAATTCGCGTCACGGGCCTTGGGGAATCGCACGTCGAGCAGCGCATCCTGGGCATCTACAAGCGTTTTCCCGAAGTGAACACCACGGTCCTCGCGGCACCGGGCGAAACGCAAGTGCATCTGCGCATCTGGACCGACGACTCGGAGCACGCCAAGAGAACTCTGGATGAAATCGTGAAGGGCTTCGAGATCGCGTTGACAGACCGCATCTTCAGCCAGGATGGCTCGCCTCTCGAAGAAGTCGTAGCGGCGCAATTGACGGTGCATAACGCCACAATTTCCGCCGCGGAAAGCTGCACGGGCGGCTTGCTCGCGCAACGACTGACCAGCATCGCGGGCAGCTCTTCTTATTTTCTTGGCGGAGTGGTTTGTTATAGCAACGAACTCAAGACGGCATGGGCGGGAGTGCCTGCGGAGATGATTCAAGCTAAGGGCGCAGTCAGCGCGGAAGTTGCCGTCGCTCTCGCGGATGGCATTCGCCGCCGGGTGGGCAGCACTTTCGGCGTGGGCATCACCGGAATTGCGGGGCCAGGCGGAGGCTCGGAAGAAAAGCCTGTTGGAACAGTGCACATTGCTCTCGCACACGCCGGCGGCATCAAGGAACGCGGCGTGCGCTTCCCGGGCGATCGTGAATCCATTCGCTTTCAGGCTTCGCAGGCGGCCTTGGACATGGTGCGCATCCATTTTCTCTATAACGGCAAGCAGCCTCCGAAGCGAGCCTAAACGTGCGCCTCTTCGTCGCGCTGGAGATTCCCGCTGCGGTGCGAGACAATCTGGCAAACTTGGTCAAGGACCTTCACGCTCTTTCATCTCAGTTGTCGGATAAGCGCCCGCGCTGGGTGCGTACGGAGAATCTTCACGTGACGCTGAAATTCATCGGCGAAACAGGTCCAAGCAAGATCGAGGGCGTCCGCGGAGGGCTCGCCGAAGTCCGTTCGCACGCGCCTATCGATCTGCAATGCCGGGGGCTGAGATTTTTCTCGAATGAGAAACTTCCGCGTGTGCTGTGGGCCGGATTGGAGGCGTCGCCGAACTTGGCAGCGCTCGTGGAAGATGTCGACCGTGCGCTCGAAACGCAGGGTTTTACGAGGGAAAGTCGTGGGTTTACCCCGCATCTGACTTTGGCGAGGTTTGAGCCGGCCGGCCTCCACGAAAAGTTGCGGGCGACGATCGAGAAGAACGGCGAGCGCCAGTTCGGTGCTTTCCAAACGCGTGAATTTCATTTGATCGAGAGCAAGCTGAAACCTTCCGGCGCTGAATACACCACTCTTGCATCCTTTCCCTTCACTGTGGAGGCTTAGCGCGCGATGGCCGAACTGGAGGTAATACTCATCTCGATTCCTGTGGCTGCGTATCTTCTTGGCTCCATTCCCTTCGGCCTATTGCTGGGCAGACTGTTTGGCGCGGCTGACGTTCGCGGGGCCGGCAGCGGAAATATCGGCGCGACGAATGTCCTGCGCGTTGCCGGACCCCTGGCGGGAATCCTGACGCTGCTGCTGGACGCTGGAAAAGGCGCGCTCGCGGTCTTTCTAGCTGCACGCTTCTCGAACGAAAGCGCGACGTGGATGATGATTGCCGGCCTCTGTGTCCTGGCGGGGCATTGCTTCCCGATTTGGCTGGGCTTCCGGGGAGGCAAAGGAGTGGCCACGGCTGCCGGCGTTTTTCTGATGCTTTGCCCGCTCGCTCTCTTGGGAGCCGTGATTCTGTTTGTACTGGTGGTGATCTACTGGCGGTTTGTGTCGCTGGGTTCGATTTCGGCGGCGGCGGCGATGCCGTTGTTGATCTACTTTTTCTGGGCGCCGCATCACGCGCCGCCGCACGCGATCACGTTTGGGACGCTGGCCGCGGCGCTGCTGATTGTCTATAAGCACGAAGCCAACATTCAGCGAATGGTCCAGGGGGACGAGCCAAGGTTTTCGTTCCACCGTAAAAAAGAGGACGCGCCTTGAAGCGCATCGCCATTCTTGGCGGCGGAAGCTGGGGCACAGCGCTTTCCATCGTGCTTTCTCAAGCCCATACAGCACACGAGACTTCTTTGTGGGTTCGCGACCCCTCGCTTGCGGAGTCCATTCGCTCCGGCCGCGAAAACAAGTTTTATCTGCCAGGCCACAAGCTCCCGGAAACGGTGCACGTCACGCAAGACGCGGCGGCCGCCTTGGAAAACGCAGAAGTGGCCATCGCGGCCATCCCTGCGGCGCATGTTCGCGGCGTTTATGGGCGCCTCCTGCCTCATCTGTCGCCGGAAACAACCATTGTCAGCGCGACGAAAGGCCTCGAGCCTGCGACTCACGCGCGCATGACCGAAATCATTTCTCAAGTCGTTTCGCCGAAGTTTATCCCGCGCGTCGCGGTTCTTTCCGGGCCCTCTTTCGCCGCCGAAGCTGCCGCAGGGCACCCCACTGCGGTCGTTGTTGCGTCGAGCGACGTCGCACTAGCATACGAACTCCAGGAGGAATTCGCCGGCCCCTCGTTTCGCCTCTACACCAACGAGGATGTCTTGGGTGTCGAGCTTGCGGGAGCCATGAAAAATGTCATCGCTATTGCAGCGGGCGCCTGCCAGGGGCTGGGCCTCGGCTCCAATCCACTGGCGGCGCTGATCACACGGGGCCTGGCGGAAATGACCCGGCTCGCCACAGCCCTGGGCGCGCGCCAAGAAACGCTCAGCGGCCTGGCAGGCTTAGGCGACCTCGTCCTGACCTGCACCGGTGCGCTTAGCCGCAACCGCCACGTCGGTATCGAACTTGGCAAGGGGCGCTCGCTAGCCGAGATTCTAAATGGCATGAAAATGGTCGCCGAGGGCGTGGGCACGGCGGGAGCGCTATTGGCCCTTTCCCGCGAGTCTGGAATCGAGCTGCCTATAACGGAGCAGGTGGAAGCGATTCTGCACGAAGGCAGGTCGCCAAGGGACGCCATCCGGAACATTATGGAGCGACCCCTGAAACGGGAATGACCGTGCCCATATACAGCGGCGCAGATACAAGTGGAGGTGCAAATCAAGCCCCGTAAATAATGAGTCCGGGAGAGGTGCTAATTTCGCCGATTTGGGCGCCTCTCAGCCCCCCTAGTACCATGGTTCCAGTTGCAAATGCGCGACGTGCCGTCATTCGCGGCCACCGCTGCCCCTTCCAATCCCCTAAAATTGGGGATTGGGATGCCAGAACCCGGTTCATCTCCGTGGCAGCACCTGCGCAAGGGACGCGTGCGCATTCTGTGGCTCGTCCTGGGCGCGCTTCTGCTTGTCAGCGCGCTGCCGATTGGGCTTTACCACCGCCAGGTGCTGCAGCTCAGCCAGGATAAGCTGGTTGACACCGAACGCGTCCAGCAATCCGCCTTGACGCGCTCTCTGGCTCAGGAAATTCGGCTCTTCGATGCGAACGAGACGCAGCAACTCTTCAGCGAGCGCCAGATTCTCGCCTTAACGGGGCTTATCGACAATGTCGAAGACCCTGTCGCCGAGCCCAAAGTCACGCGCCTTTTGCAGGAGTTTGTCGAGAGCAACCGGGACACTTTCATTTATCTGACGGCGGTCGATAAATCCGGCAAAGGCACCAAGGCCTCGCAGGGCAATTTCGAAGCGGAGCAGGATCCCTTCGTTGCCAAGGCCCTGCAACGGGCGTTTGTGACCTGTATGCAGTCCGAGGAGTTGCACACCGTCAAGTTTCGCAGCGATCCTCTTGCGCTCGCTCCGAACAATCAGCCGGCCTTCGTCCTCGCCGTGCCGCTAGAGGACTTGAACGGCAATTTCACCGGGATGCTCGCCGCGGTCGTTTCGCTCCAACCGATTTCAATGCGTTTACGGGACGCCAGCGTGCGCGGCCGCACCGTATTCGTGGTGGACCACTCCGGGCACATTGTCGCGCATCCAGACACGAAGAATTTCGTGCCGGGAGATCAGGCCAGCGGAAAGCTCGTCGACCAGATTCGCGGCTTGCCGCCCGATCTTCGCAACACGGAAACCATTAACTTCACGGAAAAAGACAAGAAGCGGCCTGTCGAGATGATCGGAACCTACAGCACGCTTCCCGACGTTAATTGGGCGGTCATTGCCGAGCGCAGCCTGGATGAAGCGCGTGCCGACGCGGGCGTCACCGAACTAAACCGCCAGGCTTTGGCTTTCGTCTCCGTCGTGATTCTCGTGGCCATTCTCTTGGGCTACTTTTTTGCCGTCGGTATCAGCGGGCCAATTCGCGGCCTTGCGGCCTCCACGCGCGCCATCAGCCGCGGCGAATTTCATCAGCGCTCGCCCGTGCGCGGCGCATCGGAAATCAGCGAACTCGCGGAAAATTTCAACAAAATGGCGAGCGATATCGAGGAATACATTGAGAAGCTGAAAGAAGCCGCGGAGGAAAACCGGGAACTTTTTATCGGCTCGATTCGCATGCTCGCCGCGGCCATCGACGAAAAGGATCCGTATACGCGCGGTCACTCCGGCCGCGTGGCGAAATATTCGACGCTGATCGGGCGCGAGCTGGGCCTTTCGAGCGACGATCTGGACAAATTGCGTGTCGCCGCCCTTCTTCACGACGTGGGCAAAATCGGCGTCGAGGACCGCGTCCTGAAAAAGCCGGGCGCACTGACTCCCGAAGAATTCGATTTGATGAAGCAGCACACGGTCAAGGGGGCCAACATCATGCGCCCCGTTTCGCAACTAAAGGAGATGCTGCCTGGCATCGAGTTGCATCACGAACACATCGACGGCCGCGGCTATCCCTATGGCTTGCAAGGCCAGCAAATTCCGCTCATGGCGCGCATCATCGGCGTGGCGGACACACTGGACGCCATGACGACGAATCGTCCCTATCAATCGGCGATGGATATCGACTTCGCGCTCAACCGCATCAAGTCGCTAACCGGCTCGAAGTTTGACGCCGTCGTCGTCAACGCCCTCGAATCCGCGATCAACGCTGGAAAGCTCCGCCTCAGCGCCGTCGAAGTTACCGTTTAATTCTGGACGACAACCTAATGCTTGGTTTGAACAGGCTCGACGGCGTCGCGCGCGGCCCGCTTCGAGCGCTTCTGTTACAATTTTGGGCTGCGCTGTCTAAGAGGCGCTCCACACCATGATTTCTCTTTTCGGAAAACCGGAAAAGGTCGAACCGTCGCTGCTCGAACGGCTGAAAGCATCGGTCAGCAAGACGAAGGCGGCGCTGTCTGAGTCCGTCGAAAACGTTTTTCTCGGCGAGCGCAAGATCGACCCGGCGCTGCTGAAAAAACTCGAAACCGCGCTGCTTTCGGCCGACCTGGGTGTGAAGCCGACACGCGAAATCCTCGACGCCGTGCGGGAAAAGCTGGATCGCCACGCGCTCTCCGACGCGAGCCAACTCAAGAACGAAATCAAATCGCACATCGTTCGCATTCTTACGCTGAATGGCGAGGCAGGAAGCGAGGCAGCAGGGACGGGCGCAGGACCTGTTCAGAAACCCGCGAGTTCTCGCAATGGTAGTGGCCCTCGAGTGATCTTTATCGTTGGCGTGAATGGCGCGGGCAAAACGACGAGCATTGGAAAGCTCGCCAACCGCCTCCGTCAGGAAGGGCTCAGCGTCGTTCTCTGTGCAGCCGACACTTTTCGCGCCGCCGCCGTTGAGCAATTGGAAATCTGGGCGAAGCGCAACGGCATTGACGTGATCAAACAAAAGTCCGGCGCCGATCCCGCCGCCGTCGTTTTTGACGCCATGGCCGCTGCAAAAGCCCGGAACGCCGACGCCGTGATTGTGGATACAGCCGGACGCCTTCACACCAAATCGAATCTCATGGCCGAGCTCGAGAAAATGAAGCGCACCGCCGCGAAGGTGATTCCTGGCGCGCCGCACGACGTGCTGCTCGTGCTCGACGCGACCACCGGCCAAAACGGCCTTGCCCAAGCGCGGGAGTTTACTTCCGCCGTAACCGTGACGGGCATTATTCTCACCAAGCTCGACGGCACCGCCAAGGGCGGCATCGTCGTCGCCATCGCGCGCGAACTCGGATTGCCCATTCGATTTGTCGGCACCGGCGAGCAAATCAACGACATGGTGCCCTTCGACGCGGAAACCTACGCGAACTCCCTCTTCGACTAAACCTTCGACAAAATCATGGACGCTCACGCCACTCGCTTCATGGAACACGCGCTGGAATTGGCCCGCAAAGGCGTCGGCCTCGCGAGCCCCAATCCTGTGGTCGGCTGCATCCTCGTGCGCGGCGGCGAGATTGTGGGCGAAGGCTTTCACCAGTACGATTGGCGCGATCACGCGGAAATCGTCGCGCTGAAATCTGCCGGCGAAAAAGCGCGAGGGTCAACGATGTACGTGACGCTCGAGCCGTGCAATCACACCGGCCGCACGGGTCCTTGCGCCGAGGCCATCATTGCAGCAGGTGTCCAGCGCGTGGTTGCGGCTATGGAAGATCCCAACCCCGTCAACTCCGGCCGCGGTTTCGCTCGTTTGCGTGCTGCCGGCCTGGAAGTCGAATCGGAGGTTTGCGAAGAAGGAGCTCACCGGCTGAACGAAGCCTTTGCTTGCTGGATTCGCACTGGCAAACCCTTCGTCACGCTGAAATCCGCGCTAACGTTGGACGGCCAGCTCGCTCTTCCCCGCGAGCGGCACAAACCGCGCAAGAAAACCGGGAAGCGAAAACTGAAAAACTGGATCACCTCGGAAGAATCCCGCGCGGAAGTTCACCGAATGCGGCACGCCTCTGACGCTTTACTCACCGGAATCGGCACGATCAAGAGCGACGACCCTCTCCTAACGGATCGCAGCGGGTTGTCCCGACGCAAGCCGCTCTTGCGCGTCATTCTCGATGGTGGCCTGACGCTTTCGCCGCATTCCCGCATCGTGCATACAGCCGACAGCGACCTTCTGGTTTTCACCCAGAAGAATCCAAACATACGCAGGCTTCGCACTCTTGAACGAGCCGGCGTCGAAGTCCATCCCATCGATTCGCGCATGGGGCAAATTAACTTGGAATCTGTCCTTGCCGAGCTGGGACGCCGCGAGATTCTGAGCGTCATTCTCGAAGCCGGTCCGACGCTGAATGGCGCCGCACTCACGGCAGGAGTCGTTCACAAATTGTTTCTCTTTTACGCGCCGAAAGTTTGCGGCGAAACGCGCGTGCCCTTCGCCATCGCGCCAAATCTAAATCTCCGGCCTCTGCAAAATGCCCGCACGCAACCGTTCGGCCCGGACGTCGCTATCGAGGGATACTTGCAGGACGTATACCGTTAGGTATGGATCGGCAGCCGTGCTGCCGCTTTTGCGATTTCAGTTCAGCACGGGCCCAAAAGCGGGAGCCGGGCTCCCGCACTCCATAGCGCCGTTTCACTCGCTGACACGCAGCACGGCCGCCCCTTCAATCGCGTCGTTCTTCAGGGCATTTAGGGCGCGGTTAGCTTCGCTGAGCGGAAAAATCTGCGTGTGCATCTGTACCGGAATCTCCGCGGCGATGCGCAGGAAATCCTCGCCATCATTCCGCGTATTGTTCGCCACACTGCGAATCATGCGCTCGCCATACAACAAATCGTAACTGAACG
>Ga0335072_10016375_pt1 | contig 10513 bp, 13 predicted proteins | sample Lox_Sample_21_FD_206725 | JGI IMG/M metagenome (GOLD analysis project Ga0335072, IMG submission 206725) | Soil microbial communities from Loxahatchee National Wildlife Refuge, Florida, United States - Lox_Sample_2.1 | ecosystem: Environmental > Terrestrial > Soil > Wetlands | place: USA... | reverse complement strand
CCGATCTAGAATCTCGGCAACTACTACGACAAGGTTCACTATTACGTGACCCGTCTCACCATAAACATGTCTGCGGCTATGATCCTTTGGGTTTTAACATAAAACTCCCACTTTTATTGCATAGTGGGAGTCAGCTGAAGGAGTGACCTAGGCCATCCCTTCACATGTAAGAATCGCACGGATCTAGACATACCGTCTAGGAATTTTTTCACTCGCTAGCACACTTGGCAGGTGTGAGAAATCTAGCTGCAATAAGTCAGGCTCATCAGTATTTACGCCAAAAGCACCAGGTATACTTCATGTACTATATATGAGCGGGGTTGCGATAGATGCTAAAGGCATTTAAGCAAAACCTCAGTTCTAAAGGGCATAATAATCTCGTGGCATATCGTTACATAGTTCAATCTGTCAATCAGAAACAAGATATCTTGCTGCTTACACTCACCCCAAAAGGGCGACGTAATATATTGCAATTCGAGCCAGGCCAATACGCAACCATACGCTTTCAACAAGGACTGCGTCCTACGCCCACACGATGTTTTTCACTTATAAGCCCACCCAGCAGTAGCGTCTTACAATTTGCATTAAAAATAGAGGGCAATTTCACGCAGGCCGCAGCAAGACTGCGGCCAGGGGATAGCGTTAAAGTCCAGGGGCCATTCGGCAATTTCACCATCAATCCAGAGTATGATCGAAATATCGTAATGCTAGCGAGTGGCATCGGTATTACACCGTTTTTGAGCATGCTCCGCGATATTGACGAGCGACAGGTCAAGCCGCACGTGACACTGCTCTACTCAAATCGGTCATCGACAAATATTCCCTTCAAGGAACAGCTTCAAACTCTGGCCCAGCGAAATCCGAACTTACGAATTGAACTTTTCAGCGGTGATACTACTGGTAAGATCACCGAGCAACATATACTCGACCTAGTATCCGCACATGGCAAACAGACCACTTACTTCATCTGCGGTACAGCAAGCTTCACCCAACGCATGCAGACCACTCTAGCTTCACTCGGCGTATACGATAATAGAATCATAAGTGAGTCATTCGCTCAGGCAGTACCAGCTGCAGAGTCCGGAGTCTCCCTACGAATGCTTACCTATGGGCTGAGCGCGGCATTAATGACGCTTCTAACTGCAGGTATCATGCTGCTAGATTTGAATAGAAATCTATCTAGCTCACAGGCTAAGGCCACCGCAGCTAGGGCTCCTTCGACCAAGAGTAGCAACGCTTCCATTGCTACCAGCAGTTCAACCTCTCAGTCGCAGGCGACGCCATCAACCACTTCCCAGAATAATTCCGAATCATCAAATTACACCACTTACCAGAGCCCCACCAGCTCAGTATCATAATGCAGCGATTCCAACAAAATAGGCATGCTTTGGGCTCGAGTGTATATCTAACCATTGTTCTAGAAGATGGCGAGCCCGTAACGCCCATCTTTGACATGCTTTGGCGGCATATCGATGAGTTTGAGAATCGTTTCAGTCGCTTCTTAGAGGACAGCGAGCTGAGTACGTTTAATGCTGCCGCTGGCACAAAGCAAAATATTAGCCCCGAATTTCGCAAACTGCTCATAGCCGCAAAGGGCATGGCAAAGAAATCTAACGGACTATACAACCCTTGTACACTGCCAGCGTTACAACGTGCCGGCTATAAAGGGTCGTGGCCCGAGCCGCATAAGTTCAACGATACGCTAGTATACGAAGACCGTAGCATAGTAGATTGGCGAGACATACACATCGGTAACACTGAAGCGATGATACCCGGTGACGCGGCACTTGACTTTGGAGGCATAGGGAAGGGTTACCTTCTTGATGAACTTGCCCAAGTACTAGATAAGCACACCATCAATAGTTATTGGCTATCTCTCGGTGGCGACATACTTTGTAATGGATACGATGCAAATGGCGACAGTTGGCGAGTGGGCATTCAGGATGCGCGCAGCGAGAATAAGACAGTTGGTTCAATTAAAAACAAGGGTCAGAGGATCGCTATAGCCACATCGGGGGTCACAAAACGACAGGGCATATCAGGAAACGGTCAATGGCATCACATCATAGACCCACGCACAGGTAAACCAGCGCAAACCGATAGCCTGACTACTACAGTCTGCAGTAAGAGCGCAACCATTGCTGATGTCACAGCAAAATGCCTCATCATAGTCGGTAGTGCCGCGACTGAGCAGGTTCTATCGCCAATGAACGTAACTGAAGCTTTACTTCAGAGGAACGATAACACTACGATAAAGATAGGCACAATATGGCAACCTTGAGCCCACTACCCACTATACACATCCTCGCCACTAGTGAGCTGCATCTCGCTGCGGCGCGCGTTAGTTCAGTTTGGGAGTGGTATGTCATTCGAGCCGCAGGCTTTACTGCCGCAGGACTATTGATCTTACTCATGATATCGGGGATCGGACAGGTAACTGGATACACCTACCGGTTCCTCGAACCGATTAAGGCGTGGGCAGTACATAAAGCCATGGCACTCGCATTATGTGCTGCAGTCCTTGTGCATGTCACGTTTCTTGTACTCGATCATTACATCCCGTTTTCCATACCCCAGGTTCTGATACCATTTCTGTCACACTACAGTAATCACAGCTCGTTATTTGGCATTTCCCTATCGGGCATTGGAGTCGCGAGCGGTATTCTTGCGACCTACGGAGTTGTTACCATCGTATTAACCTCACTCTATTGGAAAGAGACAAAACGAAAGACTTGGCGCTGGTTACACTATCTCAGCTACTTTGTAATCCTTGCGGTTTTCGTACATGCATTAGGGACCGGATCAGATCTTCGATACGGACTATTTCGTAAGGTTTGGATAATGGTGTTTTTCATTCTACTACTAGCCGTCATATCACGCCTTTGGCATGCCGGGACTCTTCGGTCCAAAAACGTGCCCTCAGTTTCAAACATTGTAGACTAGCCTCCATCTGCCTTTCACAGAAATATGACATAGTGATTACAGATTAACTTAACTCTTACCTATTTTGTCATATTCAAAAGGAATAGGATGAATCTACATAAGGATGATTGAGAGACTGGCTATGCATCAAGAAGTTATTAATAGGCATAATCGGTAGGCACGAGTACTCATTGGCTAGTCATTAAATAGTTCTTGCATATACGAGCTAGAGGATAAAAAAACTATCTATCTGCACGTACGAACCTGCCTCATTAGACACTAAACTGCTACACTAATAAAAATGAACCCGTCCGTTATACTAGTGGTTTTTGGTGTAATATTTATAGCCGAACTACCAGACAAGTCTATGTTTGCCTCGCTTGTGCTAGGGTCGCGATTCCCAAAACTATACGTTTGGTCGGGGGCGGCGACAGCTTTTCTGGTACATGTCACTATTGCCGTAAGCGCGGGGCATTTGATGACCCTAATGCCACACAGATTACTAGAAGCAGTAGTCGGTGGTCTATTTTTGCTAGGCGCAGGGCTCTTAGCCTTCGGCAAGGATGAAGATGAAACTGAAGAGCGGGATAAACTAGAGAGAGAAGCAAAAAGATTAAATGGCAGTTTTACCAAAGTATTCACAACGTCATTTATTGTCGTTTTCCTTGGTGAGTGGGGAGATATAACACAGATAGCTACCGCAAACTATGCTGCTAAATATCATGACCCGATTGGCGTCTGGGTCGGCGCAGTCGCCGCCCTCTGGACCGTTGCGGCTCTCGGCGTTTTCCTTGGGTCAAGATTACTAGACCATATACCTGCACGCACATTACAGCGTGTGACAGCATTTGTATTATTGTTCTTCGCAGCCATCAGTCTTACGTCTGCTATAAGATAAACTTATAGCAGATCCACAAAATGATACAATAATGGCCATATGATAGAGCGCATCAAGAAAGCCGTGCGACGTGTAATACGCTCTTTTGCGCATACTCTAGATAAACTCAGCGGTAGCAGAATAACACCGAACGACATCACACTATTTGGTACGTTTATGCATATACCAATCGCATTACTCATTGCTGCCAGAGCAAACATTCTAGCCGCAGTACTCCTCTTACTATTTGGCCTCTTTGATACATTAGATGGCGAACTAGCACGCCTGCAACACTGCGAGTCCCCTAAAGGACGATTGCTTGATTCTATAACTGACCGGATAAAAGAAGTGCTCCTATATAGTGGCGCTGCGTATGCCACTATAGCGAGTACCGGCCGGCCGTATCTAGCAGTGTGGGCCGTAGCTGCGTGCGGCTGCGCATTACTCACGAGCTATGTAAATGCAGTGGGTGATGCAATCATGGCAGGCCAAAAGACAAAGCAACATGCATCAAATACTGCCTTCAGAATTGGGCTATTCTCATTTGAGATCAGAATGTTTATATTGCTTGTCGGTTTACTTATTAACGAAGTGCCCGCTGCTATTATCCTTATTGCAATCGGTGCAGGATATACTGCAGTGACTCGTCTACTATTGGTACTCGGCAGAATCGCAGAGACGGAGCAGAATGTTTAAAGACTTCTTTTTTACTCTCTGGTTCTTCCTGCCTGCGGGCATCGCTAATATGATACCTATCTTCGCTGCCCAGATACCACAGTTAAAGTCTTTTGACGCTCCCATTGATTTCCGCAAGTCATTTCGAGGTAAGCGCATCTTTGGGGCTCACAAGACTTGGCGGGGGCTCATCGCTGGGGTCATCTTCAGTACGCTTGTACTTTGGCTGCAGCAGCTAGCCATACATCATATTGGGTTTCTGCAGTCATGGACCAATCGTGTTAATTACGCCACATTGCCCACTCTTATACTCGGACCTTTATTTGGAATCGGTGCCCTCGGGGGCGATGCGATTGAAAGCTTCTTCAAACGCCAGCGGGGCATAGCGCCAGGACATGGTTGGTTTCCATTTGATCAGACCGATTACATTATTGGTGGTGCTATCGCCAGCATGCCTTTTGTTTCACTGAGCATATTAGAATACGTCGATCTTATCGTGCTCTGGCTCATTATCCACCTTGTGGCAAGCGCCATAGGCTATTTCATCGGCGTAAAAGAAAGTCCTATTTAGTAAAAAGTGTGTCACAGAAGGATAATGGTATAGGCTAAAATGCTTATGCTATAATCGGGCTATAGTAAAGCTTACATAAAAAAACCATGATTAAATCCCACTCTGATGACCCCGATGTCAAACAGGCTGCAGAGGACGCGCTGATCATTATTAATGAAGTCCTCGGCTCGCTACCTAAAGCGGAAACATACGATTACGGCGGGCATGACCTGAAACTCGGGGAATACGGTGTCTGCACGATGTGCGCTACACCGATTGCCGAAGCTCAAGCTGCTGAGCGTGGACTATTGGAGCGCGCCAAGAAGATAGAGGACGAAACAGTTCGCGAGCATATAGAGATGGCCGCTCAGTTATTTCATGCAGACGCACAGCTCGCGACCTTGCGTGCTGAACTGCATAATGGCAGCGGTACGGAAGCAATACTGAACCGCATCCTCGGATTTGAGTACGACCATCATATTGGGGAAGATTATCATCACAGCCATCACGGAGGGCAAGAGTAATGGCCAGTCCGATGAGCAAGAAGGCACGCATTAAGCTCCACTTAGATACACTGCGGTCTCTTCGTACTTCGCGCGGTCTCTTTTTAGCTAGTCATAATGAAGTCAGTACAGGCTACGACAAGGCATGGCTTCGCGACAACGCATATGAAGCCTTAGCATTTGAATATGCAGGCGATTGGGATATCGTAGCGCAAACATACCATACCTTGCTCGATATTTTTGACCGCCATATCGACAAGATCAACTGGGCTACAACAAATAAACCATTCGAGACCTGGCAATATATTCACGCCCGCTACAATCCCGAGACACTCGAAGAGTTTTGGGAAGACTGGGGTAACAAACAGCATGATGCTATCGGTGTTATACTCTTCAAACTTGCTGAGTTTGAACTTAACGGCCACAGCATGCTACGGAACCGTCAAGACCGTCGAACAGTCCAAACGCTTATTTACTACATAACTAATGTTGAGTACTGGCATGACGCGGACAACGGAATGTGGGAAGAGGCAGAAGAAGTACATTCCAGCTCTATTGGCGCTGTATTAGCAGGTCTAAAAAAGTGGCAAGAGGTTGGCACTATGGACGTAGATCAAGACGCGATTGATCGAGGACAGGCCGCCCTCGATGCATTACTACCACGCGAATCCGAAACAAAGTTCGTCGACCTTGCACAGCTATCGTTGATCTATCCCTACAATATAGTCAGTGCAGATATGGGACGTCAGATCTTAGAGAACATGGTATATCACCTTGCAAAAGATCGGGGCGTTCTACGCTATAAGTTCGACCGATACTACAATAATAATGATGATGGCTACAGTGAAGAGGCAGAGTGGTGCTTCGGCTTTTCCTGGCTTGCCATATGCTTCGAGCAGCTTGGTGATTACAAGAATGCTCATAAGTATCTAGATAAAGCCACGGCCACTATAACAAAAGATGGCAAGATACCCGAGCTCTACTTCAATCATACAGACAAGCCAAATGAGAACACTCCTCTTGGATGGAGCGAGAGTATGTATGTCGTTGCACTCTATACGATAAGCGGGCAAAAGTAGGTATCTTAGATACTAAAAACTCCCCGAAAGGGGAGTTTTTAGCTTACGAGTTAGCTAGTGAGATTTGTCTTATGCAAGCTGGCGCTTAAACTTACGTAAACGTCGAGTTTCTAATCGTTCAACTTTGAGTTGCCAGGTATTTTCATAGGCCTCGGGATCAAAGTCTGCCATTGCGTCAACAGTAGTCGGTTTTGTTATGATGTGAAGTCTTTTCATATCAGCCAAATCTCCTCTATGATGCTAAATTACTACCTACGACTAGAGTGAGAGACGCCCCAATCGTACATTTTTAGAATACGACCTAATGCTTACGTATAGCTGCGAGAAATCTCACAGACCCCTTCGGTGAGCGATCGCAACAGATATATTTGGAACGAAGCGTCGTAAATAAAACTTAACTGTATTTTGCTGTAAGGCAATCGTTTGTAATAGCTTGACTTGCGTGATATTATGCGCCTACTAGAGTGCGCGAGGAGTGTGCCCATGCAGGCACCGAGGAATTCTAGAAGAATTAATTAGTATAACGGTTCGATATTCGCAGCTAAGCTTTCCGGTACGGAGAATTAGCCCTCACAACCGGAAGGAAGTTACGCCACACATGGCCACTAAACTTTTTGTCGGCTCATTGCCTTGGGCAGTGGACGACCAAGCGCTTGAAGACCTTTTCAAGGAATTCGGCGCTGTTCTATCAGCTAAGGTCATCATGGACCACGAGACGGGCCGCAGCAAAGGCTTTGGTTTCGTCGAGTTCAACGATGACAACCAAGCCAAGGCTGCAATGGATAAGCTGAACGGCAGCGACCTACAGGGTCGTTCAATTGTCGTAAACGAAGCACGTCCACTCGAACCACGTCGCTAAGTTATTGAACAAACTAAAAAATACCTTCGCCAAAGCGGAGGTATTTTTGTATAACCGTGAAGATAGGTAGTACAGAGTTATGGAGATACAGGGCTAGGCTTTACAATACTATAGTTATATAAGCTCTGTGGCTACATAAAATGTCAGACGCAACATACGACCAATCACAGCAGTACAACAACATAATCCGACAGACCACCTGGATTGTGTTAGCTTTAGTACTATTCACAATTCCATTGCATGTAGCACAAACGATACCCATGCTTATTCTTGTTGCCGTCGGCGCGCTACTAAACCTATTCTGCTATAGTACTTGGCTTCTGCAAAGACAGTGGTTCCCGGAAAAGGCCATAACGCTAATCCTACAGAATCTTTTCGTAGCAGCAATCATCATAATGGTCGGGCGTACAGATCTGGCATATACCGGCCTTTTAGGAATTGCTCTGGTCTCGGCAACCTTTTGGTACGGAATCCGGGGGATGCTCATAATGTTTACGATGCAGGCATTACTATTGAGTACATCATGGATGGTCCGCCCATACCCCGAACTATCAACAAGCCCCGTACGAGCAGCAACCCTCGCAGGTGGCATCTTGATTATCCTCGGTATACTGCTCGCACGACTTACACATATGCAACGAATTGACCGGCAGACACTTGATGCCCTTGACGACCGTCTACGCATAGACGAGGCGCGACTCGCCGCGCTTATTAATACATTCGAAGATGCCATAGCTATCGTGAATTCGAGCGGTAAAATTACACTCGCCAACACGGCGTTTCTAGAGTTGACACATATTACCGGTAACCTCAGCGACCATGACCTATCTGAAATACTACACTTGCAGAATAAGCAGAGTTCGAAGCTTAATTGGACAGATGCACTCCATAGTGCACCGCAACATCTTACTGACTATCGAATCGAAACCTCAGCGACTACCGATAAGACTGTGGGGGATTTATCTTCGCCTAACCCACATGATAACAACACAACACTTGATATAAACATAAGCTCTATATCACTCGAGAAGCAGGCAGATAGCTATATCGTAAGGTTCAAAGACACATCAGCTGAGCGGTCACTCAATGAGCAACAGTCCTCATTTATTGCCATCGCCTCGCACGAGCTTCGCACACCGCTCGCATTTATCGAAGGGTCACTATCTATAGCACTACTGCCACAAACCAATCTCGATCCTAAAACTCAGGAGATTCTCAAGAAAGCACATGATAGTACATTGTTCCTATCCGGCTTGCTGCAAGATCTCTCGACTTTATATCTTGCCGAGAACGATGCAATCAAAGTACAGCTCCAAATGGTAGATCCGCGAAGCCTTATCGAGCAGGCAATGGCAGATTTTACCGAGCAGGCCAAACAGAAAAATCTAGTCCTCAGCTCAGACATCGAAACCAGAACGCCCACCGTCCTCACGACGCAATACCACATATTACAGATACTGCGTAACCTGATCTCCAATGCCATTAAATACACGGAGAGTGGGAGCGTCCACATCCACGCCGAGCCCGCAGAAAACCACGGTGTCCTATTTTCGGTTCGGGATACTGGCAAGGGCATTTCACAGCGCGATCAACAGAGGCTCTTTACTCGCTTTTTTCAGGCTGAGAACTATGAAACACGGGAACAGGGTGGAACTGGTATCGGTCTATACTTGAGCTCAGAGCTCGCTAAACGAATTAATTCTCGCCTATGGTGTGAGAGCACGCTCAACGAAGGTTCGACTTTCTACCTCGCGGTACCACCATTCAGCCAACTTCAGCGAGATCGCGCCGAAGTTGTCACAGCAGGCGTCAATAACATTCTTACACAGATATAGAGCTACACCGTATTCGAAGGAGAGTGTATAACATGGCCGATGGTTGGCACTTCGTTTAAATTGCGCTCAACACGGTAAACTACGCCAAGACAAAGGAGAGCCATTGATACTGCTGACAAAAAATCAGCAGTAGCGTAAACCGTTCCGCTACGAGCAACGTCGTGGAGCGGTCCAGCTACCATAACAATTAAGAAGCCGAGCGTCAGTAGGAGTGGCTTAACTCGAGCCACACCCCGAGTCTTGAAAACACTAATACCAAATAAGATTACAGCAGGTACCAATGAAAATACTGACATAACTACAATGGCATTACCGACAACAGGATTAACATTAAACTCAGTAAGATTACGCACATGGTCGAAGACTGGTCGCACACCCCAGATCATTGTCTTTGCATTTAAGATAGTTACACCAATGACAGCAAGCAGCCATATTACCACCACTACGCGATCCTTACTAACAAGCCTTGGCTCAAGTGCGAAAACCATCCGTGCAATATACATGAACGCGATATAGCAAAAGATGTGCCCAACGGTATATCCAATTGCCATAGCAAGTGAGAAACGAGAAGCGTTGCTCAACCAAATATAGGGCACCGACAAGCAAGTGCTGAATATAGCCATGTACAAAAAATAGTTATTTAGAAAAAGTACAGGGCGCTGTGCTGCGCCACTACGCCTTACACGATTTGTTGCATATAACCAGGCAATAAACATAACCAAAGCCACAAAGGTGGTCATTGCACCCGTAATGGGGACATTGTGCGGTAGCATGGCCCCATTATAATACATACGCTTATCTGGTATGTGAGCGACACTCTAGGGCAAAAATTTGCTGCAGACATTTTGCAGCACGAGCATGCTACACTAAATCAAGTATGTTGACCTACATGCAGGCTATTATCCTTGGGGTTATCCAAGGAGTTACCGAGCTTTTTCCCGTGTCCTCACTTGGCCACGCAGTGCTTATAGCTGATCTGTTTAACTGGACAAACCTGAGTAATCAGATAGGCGACAGAAGCTCAACTTTTCTTAATTTGCTCGTCATGGTACACGTTGCGACCGCCATCGCACTGATCATTTTTTACCGAGCAGAATGGGTACGCATTGTACGAGGATTTTTCCGCAGTATAGATGTAAAGAAAAAGAGTGTTACGATTGGTCACGACAGTGATGCCAAGCTTGCCTGGCTTCTGATAGCCGCAACAATTCCT
>Ga0335072_10016374_pt1 | contig 10513 bp, 7 predicted proteins | sample Lox_Sample_21_FD_206725 | JGI IMG/M metagenome (GOLD analysis project Ga0335072, IMG submission 206725) | Soil microbial communities from Loxahatchee National Wildlife Refuge, Florida, United States - Lox_Sample_2.1 | ecosystem: Environmental > Terrestrial > Soil > Wetlands | place: USA: Florida... | reverse complement strand
GCTGCCGAACGCATGCAGACTGGGAAGCATGGTGTTGAGCGGCGTCGCCTTGCCACCGAGAGCGATGATCTGTTTCGCCACCGGCACGGCGTGACGGCGGTAATCGGCGGTGCTCGCGGTCACGTAGACCGGCCGCGAGGGGAGCGCGGGGCGCGGCTGCGGCACCAGGTGTTGCAGCAGATAACCGGCAAACTGCGCGGCCGTGTCGCTGAACAATTGATCGCTGTCGATCTGGCGGTCCAGTTGATTGACCACCGCGTCGGGCTGGCGTTCCCCGCTGCCACTGTCGCTGTTGGGAACGATCGCGGGAACCCAGATCAGGCGTTTGAATTGCTCGTTCTGCGCCGCGACCGCACGCGCCTCGGCGAGCTGCAGCGACACGATCCCGTGCAACAGCGGTTCCGGCCGGAAGCCCGGCCCTTCCCCGACCAGGTGGATGGAGGCATCCGCCTTGGCCAGGGCGGCGCGGACATAGCCGAGGAATTCACCGGCCTCGGTGGGAGCCTTCGTTTCCGGGTCGGGAACGACGGCAATATTGCGGCCTTGCAGCGAACGAACCACGGACACATACGGGTCCGTCATGTCGAACGCGGGCTTGGACACAAACACGGTTCGCGCCGGCGCCTGGCGGGGCGGCGGGGCCGGCGCGGGCAGCGGCTTGACGGCGTCCCGCTCGCCAATGTGCCTGGTCAGCGAGGAGAGATCCGGCTTGGCGGTGATCGGCGGCTTGATCTGCTTCAATCGGAGCGAAATCTGATCAGCCAGCTTCTTGATCGCCTCGTCCAGCGCCCGTTGCCGTACCGGCCGGCCAAGCCGGTAGAAATCGATAACGTTCCCTGACTCGTCCCGCGTGTAAAACGGCACCGGCATGTTCCGGGTCTTTCGCAGCTCCTCCGGCAGAAGGTCGTTGGCGACCGCGTGTTTATCGACGCGAAAGATATTGTCCACGGTTCTGTTGCGTAAGAATGTCTGAACCTCATCGATGCAGTAATGTCTCTGCACGAAATTCAGCGACACCACCGGCAGCAGGATGTCGCTGTTGGTCAATTCCTCGGCGATGATACGATCAGCATCGCCATGAACGTTTTCTAGGTCCAGCCAGACGGCACAGTTGGCCAGTCCCGCCTGTCGCAAATCGTGTTTAAGCCGGCGGGCGAGGTAGGTAACGAAACCGGCGCAGCGGCTTTTGTTGGCGTCCTGCGGCAGTTCGTTGTCGGTATGCGAGTAGCTGATAAATACCTGATAGTCCGGTTTTTCCTCGGATGCGGGTCCCGTTGGCATCGTACTCCCCCGATACACCGGCAGTCCAATTTTTTTGACTGCATTCAGTCTTCGCAACCGCGTCAGCCGTGCGCGATTGAGTCTCGGTTATCCGTCGCGTTCTCAGGCAGCGGCCCAATCCGTGGCACATGGACCGTTATTGCCGCGCCACAGCTCGTGTCCGGCTATTTGACGGCACGACACGACACGACACGGTAATGCGCGATACGCGCGGCTGTCCATATCGTTTTTCACTAGTGCTAAAATTTCCAGCGCTATCGACCGCCGTCACTGCGTTACCCGGGCGGCGTCTCGACCGGGTTGCTTCGCCGCCAGGCCGCTTGCAATGCCAAGCGGCCGCTACGCTTTTTGCACTGGCATGAGTATGTTCGCCGGCGCTGGCCGATCGCGGCGCCGGCCAGATTGCCGCGCCCGCCTGGCCTGGAATAGTGCCACGATCGGATACTTCCGCCGGGGCTCACTCGCCCGCCCGGCCCTACCCCTTCGGGTCGGGAAAATACACCGCCACCGCCAATCGCCCTGACCCAGGGCGACCCGGCGGCGGCGGCCTTAGAACCCCTCGCGCTCCAGCCGCTTGCGTTCCAGCTTGCGTGCCCGGCGCACCGCTTCCGCGGCCTCCCGCGCCCGGCGCTCGCTCGGCTTCTCGTAATGCCGGCGGAGCTTCATCTCGCGGAAAATCCCCTCCCGCTGCATCTTCTTCTTGAGCGCCTTCAGCGCCTGATCGACGTTGTTGTCACGCACGAGTACTTGCACTTGGCCGCCTGCTCCTTCCCGGCTTGCCGCCCCCGCCGATCGGAGGCGCGCACGAAAACCGCCGCGCCCGGGGTGCCCGGCGCGGGGGCCGGGGCTATAACACGGGTCCCGAACGGCGCCAAATCCAAATCGCGGAGAGCGCATGCCCCTTCTCAAGATCGCCCGCATGGGCCATCCCGTGCTGCTGCGCCGCTGCGAGCCGGTGCCCAACCCCGGCGCCCCCGGCATCCGTCAACTGGTCACGAACATGATCCAGACAATGGAGGACGCGCCCGGCGTCGGGCTCGCCGCCCCGCAGGTGCACGTGCCGCTGCGCCTGTTCGTGTTCCGCATTCCCGGCGAACGGAACCGCGACGACCCGGACGACCTGCCCGTCGGCAACACGGTGCTGATCAACCCGGAGCTGGAATTGCTCGGCGAGGAACGCGTGCTGGGCTGGGAAGGCTGCCTGTCGATCCCCGGCATGCGGGCGGCCGTGCCGCGGGCGCCGCGCGTCCGCTATCGCGGCGTCGACTGCGACGGCAAGGTGGTGGAACGCGAGGCCTCCGGCTTCCACGCCCGCGTGGTGCAGCACGAATACGACCATCTGGACGGGATCCTCTACACCATGCGGATGACGGATTTCCGCCTGTTCGGCTTCAACGAGGAGCTGAACCGGGTGGCCGCGGCGCAGGCGGCGGCGCAGGCCGGCAGCGCGGAAGCCACGGCACAGGCGGGCGGCGATGCGTCCGCCGCGGCGCAGATGGGGGGTAACGCGTGATCCCCCCGCCCGAGCGCAGCCCGGAACGCGACGCCGCCCTGGCGGCGATGCTGCCCAACGTCCCGTTCGACGGCTGGACCTACCGCTCGCTGCGCTCCGGCCTGCGCGCGATCGACCAGGCCGAGGCGGACGCCGAGGTACTGTTCCCCGGCGGCGCGCCCGACATGATCGAGGCGTTCTGCGACTGGGCCGACCGCCAGATGGAGCAAGCGGCGACGCCGACGGAAGGGATGCCGCTGCCCGAGCGGGTGCGCGCCCTGATCGCGCTGCGGCTGGAGCAGAACCGGGGTTACAAGGAGGCAGTGCGGCGCGCGATCGCGGTGCTGGCGCTGCCGCGGAACGCACGGCTGGCGGCGCGCTGCACCGCGCGCACGGTCGATGCGATCTGGCACATAGCGGGGGACCGGACGACGGATTTCTCCTGGTACACCAAGCGCGCGATCCTGACGGCCGCCTATACCGCGACCATCCTGTTCTGGCTGCGCGACAGCAGCGAGGAGGACGCGGCAACGCTGGCGTTCCTCGATCGGCGGCTGGCGGGCATTGCCTGGACGCATCGGCTGCGCCAGCGCGTGGAGGCCCGGCTGCGGGGATGGCGCCCGGCATAGCGGCGGCTGGTATCGTGGCGCCTGGCGTAGCGGCGGCTGGTATCGTGGCGGCTGGCGTAGCGGCGGCTGATGTCGTGACCGCGGGCGCCGCGGCAGCCGGTGTCGTGGCGGCGTGCCTGGCGGCGGCTGAAATGCGTTGGGCACGAATCAGAGCGGCGGGGTCAGCCGTGTGCCGGCCCCGCGTGTCTGACTCTGGTCGGTAGCGATGGGATCAGGGAGGGCCGGTGGCGGCCGGTGCCTTGGCCGGAATCGCGCCGGTGCCGGGCGGTGCGGTACGTGCGTCCCGGCCGGGTGGCGTGACGCTTGAAGACCGCGGCGCCAGCGCCTGGGCGGGCGGCGTGCCCTGTTGCGGGCCAATGATGGCGGGCGCGGCCGGTTCCTCGCCGAGAAAGAAGCCCAGCACCTGGACGATGTCCCCGCGGTTGCCGCTGACATCCAACGGGGGCCACAACAGATCCAGCGTCGGCTTCATATCCTGCTCGTCGTCGAACCGCTGCTCCCGGCGCCAGCGCGCTATGTCGTAGAGCGCGGGGCTGCCGTCGTAGTGCAGGATGGCAAAGAACAGCTCGTTCCAGAACGGGGCGAGGCACAGACGCGGCGCGATGCCGAGATCGGCGTAGATGGCCCCGAGGGTGCGTCCGATGGGACGGCGGCGAACCTCCGCTTGCAGGGCCGCGTAGCTGGGCTGGTGGCAGGGGTCGAGCGGGTCGGCGACGCCATCCAGCCAGTCGTCGTGCCAGGACGGCCGCGGCGCACGCTTGGGCGCGGACGGTTGCTGCTGGGCCGTGGGCGGCTCGGCGGATAGCGCGGCCTGTGCGGCGGCCGGGGTGTCGCCGCTCTTGAGGCGGACGCGCAGCGGCGGCACCACCAGGTCGCGGCCGCGGGCGGCACGGGCGAGCAGCATCTCGTGCAATGCGGCGGCGCGCAGGATGCCGCGGCGGATGTGAGCGAGAATGACAGCGGCATTGCTGGTGCCGAACGGCCGGGCGATCAAGTGGAAGCCGGGCGCGGCGGCGCGGCGGTCGAAGGTGTCGGCGAGATGGCGGCCATAGGCGAGCAGGATCTGGACGACGTGCAGGACCTTCGCGAGATTCGGCAAAGCGGCGCCGCTGCGATCCCCGGGGGGATCGGTCTGGCAGGCTCGGCCGGGAGGAAGGTTGGTTGCGTGCGTCATGGCTGATATTAATACTAACTGTTAAGGATGCTGTCAAGCACTATTTTGCCGCGGCGGCGGGGGCGGAAGCGGGGCGGGGGCGGTGCCGGTGGCGGGGGCGGCTTTCCCAAAGCCGGACGATTTGTACGCTTCCCCGGCACTGCATCATCGGCTTGTGCGAGCCACGACGCGTCGCCGTTGTCTGCCGCCCCGCGTCCCGACTGCTGCGTGACAATGGGCCGCGAAGCTACAAAGACCCGCAGGCCGCACCAGGCGGACGCAACCTCCTTGGTGCCGGTCGTCGCATCTTTGTGTCTGCCCGGATGATTCCGGCCGGCGCGCCGCCGCCGCGCCGGCGCCTCCGGGGAGCGGGATTACTCCCCTGGCTTTCCCGCCCGCACCGGCACGGCCGCCAGCGCCGGCTGCCCGTCGTATCCCATCCGGACTTCCCGCGCCTCGACGCCGAACCCGACGAACAGGGCGATGCACACGGCGGCGCAGCCGGCCACGCCGGCGAGCGCCCAACTGTAGGTGTGTCCCATATTGGCGCCGATCGCCGCCTGCAGGGTGGCATTGAACGAGGCCAGGAAATTGCCGAGCTGATACACGAACCCCGGGAACGTAGCGCGGATTTCCGGCGGCGAGATCTCGTTCAGGTGCGCCGGGATCACGCCCCACGCGCCCTGCACGCAGATCTGCATCAGGAACGCGCCCACCGCCAGCCACACCGGCGAATTGGAAAACGCCCATAGCGGGATCACCGGCAACGCGAGCAGGCTGGCGAGCACGATCGCGGTGCGCCGGCCGATGTATTGCGACAGCGTGCCGAATGCGAGGCCGCCGACGATCGCCCCGGCATTATAGACCAGCGCGATCGTGGTGATGGTCTGGTGCGAGAAGTGATGCTGCACGCTGAGGAACGCGCTGGGATAAAGGTCCTGCGTGCCATGGCTGAAGAAGTTGAACGCCATCATCATGATGATCGCCCACACGGCGAGCCCGGCGTTCTTCCGCAGCACCATCGTGATGCTGGCGCGCGGCGCGGCCTGGCGCGCGATCCAGTCCGGGCTTTCATGGATGCGCATCACGAAGAACACCACCGCCAGGGATGCCACGCCGCCGATCATGAACATCCCGCGCCAGCCGACCAGCGGAAAGCAGATGCCGAACACGATGGTCGCGAGGAAATAGCCGCTGGGATAGCCCGACTGCAGCAGCCCCGATACCCAGCCGCGCCAGCGCGGCGGGATCGATTCCATCGCCAGCGACGCGCCGATCCCCCACTCACCGCCCATCGCCACGCCGAACAACGTGCGCAGGATCATGAAGGTGAACAAGGTCGGTGCGATGCCGGACAGGAATTCCAGCACCGCGAAACATAGGATGTTGGCGATCAGCATCGGGCGGCGGCCGTAATGGTCCGCCAGGCGGCCGAACACGAACGCGCCGATCGGCCGCATCGCCAGCGTCAGCGTGATTGCCAGTGTCATGGCGGTGAGGCTGGTGCCGAATGCCTCGGCCACGTCGTGCAGCACGAAGATCAGGATGAAGAAGTCGAACGCGTCGAGCGTCCAGCCAAGATAAGTCGCCAACACCACGTTGCGCGCGCGGGCTGTATCAGACATGCCAAAGTTTCCTCGGTCCCGGGAACTGTTCGTTCCGCAGGCTTCTGCGCATGCAGCGACGAACGGTCATTGACCTGGATCAACGACATAGCGCCGACCAGGGGGTTTCAAGTCACTTTACGTCAATCGCGATACAAATCGTTACCATTCCCAAGACACCGGCGATGGCCACGGCGCGTATCGCGCGGGCGCAGGGATGCGGCGCGTCCCGCTGCGCAGCCATCGCGACAGCGTGTCATGCGCCTGTCGCGCGTGCGCAGGGATGCGTCGGGTCCACTGCGCAGCCATCGCGGCAGCATGTCATGCGCCTTTCGCGCGGGGCAGGCATGCGGCGGTTCCCACTGCGCAGCCATCGCGGCGGGACGTCATTCGCTCTCCGCCGTGATGGTCACGCTGACGTCCATCCCCAGGTAATCCGCGGGCTTGCCGGTGAACGTCCCTGACAGCGGAATCGCCTGCTTCGGATCGCGCGTCACCGCGACGCGAATCAAATTGCGCCCGCCGACCAGCGCATTGGTCGGATCGAGTTCCAGCCAGCCGGCACCGGGCAAATAGATCTCCGCCCAGGCGTGGGTGGCGCCGCCGCCCACCACGCCGCTGCCATCCGCGCCGCATCCGGCGCCCCCGATCAGGCTTTCGTCATACAGGTAGCCGGAGACGAATCGCGCGGCGAACCCCAGGCTGCGCGCCGCCTCCATCAGGAACAGGGCATAGTCGCGGCAGGTGCCGGTACCGCTCTCCAAAGTCGTGAGCGGGTCCTGCGTGCCCATCTCGTCCCGCGCGTTATAGGTGAACTGCTGCCCGACCGCCTCGGTCATCGCCATCAGCAGCCCCATGGTGGCGTGATCGGGCGTTGCCTCGGCGATGCCGCGCGCCCAGAGGTCGATCTTGTGTTCCGGATCGGGATAGTGGCGCTCCGCCGTGCGTCCGAGATCGGGAATTTCGTCCGCGTCGTAGCTGAACGGATAGCGCTGCGCGTATTGCTCGGGCGTCACGTCCTCCGCCGGCAGCGGATAGTGCTGCGAACGGAAGGACGATTCCACCAGCAGCTCGCTTGCCGGTTCGGCAAACTGCGCCACCGCGACGGAGTTGCCGAACACGTCGTGCAGCCACCGCACGGACGCGGCGGGCGAGATGGTCAGGCTGGTATCGATCAGCCGCAGGTCGTGGCTGTCGCGCGGGCGCATCATCATGCGGTGGTCGCCGAACGTCACCGGATTGGCATAACGGTATCGCGTGCAGTGCACGACTTTGAGGATGGTCATCGACAGGTCCCGATTGGTGGCGTGCTCGGGCCGCGGCGAACCGCGGCCAGGGTTGCTTCGGCCCCGGCGCGCCCGGGCGGAGGCAAGGTCGCCTCCACCCGGTTGCCGCTTCATCCAGCCGCGGGTCGGCCAACAGCCCGCCGGTCAACCCGCAATGACATACCAAGCAGGGTTCAGGTTCCCGCGGTCTGCGGTTCCAGCTCGACACGCACCGACAGTTCATGATCGCCGCCGCCGAGGATCACGCCGCGCAGTGGCGTGACGTCGCGGAAGTCGCGGCCCCAGCCCAGCACGACATGCTCTTCCTTCACCACCAGCCCGTTGGTGGGGTCCAGGTCCACCCAGCCATGCTCCGCCCCCAGCCAGCACCCGACCCAGGCGTGCGACTGATCCGCGCCCAGGCGGCGCGCGCGGCCCACCGGCGCGTAGGTGCGGATGTAGCCGGAGACGTAGCGCGCCGGCAGTCCCAGCCCGCGCAGCGCGCCGATCATCAGGTGGGCAAAGTCCTGGCACACGCCTTCCCGCCGGCTGAGCACGTCGCGGACGGTGGTGGAGGTGGTGGTGACGCCGGGGCGGAAGGTGAAATCGCGCCGGATGCGCTGGTTGAAATCCAGCAGCGCCGCCAGCAGGGGACGGCCCGGCGGAAAATCGGCGGCGGCATAGGCGGCGGCCTCGGCATCGGCCGGCACCAGCGGACTGTCGAAGGCGAATTCCGCCGCCTGCCAGGCGGCCGGCCCGCCGAGGCGCGCGGCCGCGGCGACCGCTTCCCAGGGCTGCGTCGTTTCGGGCGGCGGCGGGTCGGGGAAGCAGACGTCCACCATCGCCTCGCTGGTGACCGCGAAATCGGGGTGCGCGGTGTCCAGGAACAGCCAGGTGGCGATGTTGCCGAAATGGTCGGTGCCGTCGCGCCGCCAGGACGGCATCGGCGAGGCCGAGACGCGCGCCGACAGCACGCGCTGGACCGGCAGTTCCCGCGGCAGCAGATGCGCGAGATGGGCGCTGAGCGCCACCGGGTTCAGGTAGTTATAGGTGGTGAGGTGGCGGACGCGGTACCTCATGGGCGGCCGGTCGTCCGGGTAAAACCAAGCCGCGGCCGGCACGGGACTGGCAGCGTCCGGGGCCAACCGGCCCGCGGAACGCCCGGACATGACAGCGCCCGGGTCGCACCGGGCCATGGCCACCCAGGGAACGGCAGCGTTCGGGTTGAACCGGGCCGCGGCCGTCCCGGGAACGGCATCGTCCGGGTCGAACCGGGCCACGGCCGGCCCGGACATGGCAGCGCGCAGGTCATGCCGCCCCCAGCAGCGCCGGCGCGTCGGCCTCGACGCCGACGCTGCGCGCCGTGGGCAGCAGCGCGAAATACCGCCGCGACAGGCGGTCGGACAGCTCGGCCACCGCGTCGCGGAACGCGCGCAGCCGCGGCGGCAGCAGCGTCGCGGCACGCGCCTGGTCGGGCGCGCTTTCCACGCTGTAGACCATCGCCTCCAGCTCCTGCCGCAGCGACCCGGCAAGCCCGGCGAGGGTCGCATCCACCGATCCGGCGACCCGTTGCAGCAGCCCCGCCGCGGCGACCACCTGAAACGCGAGGCCGCGCGGGTTGCCTTCATCCGCCAGCACCAGGTCCAGCGCCGGGGCCGGCTGCAGCACGCCGGCATAACGGCCGCGGTAGGTGATCACCGAGTCGCACAGCTCCAGCGCCAGCCGCAGGCCATGCTCCACCCGCGCCGGCTGGGCGTCCGCGCCGGGCAGTTCCAGGGCGCAGGCGAGTTCGTCGGCCACCGCCTGGGCGCGCTCCACCCGCCGGCCCAGGTCCAGGAACAGCCGGCCGCCGCCGTGCACCATGTTCTCGGCCGCGAGGCCGGCGACGGTGGCGGAGAATGTCAGCACCCGCAGCAGCGCCGCGGCGGCGCCCTCGACCTGCCGCCCATCCTCACGCGGATTGATCGCCTCCAGCGCATCTTCCAGCTCGTGCAGCCCGCCGGCGATCATGGCATGCATCTCGCCGGTGACCCGGTCGCGCAGCAGGCCGGCAATGTGCGACACCCGCCCGAGCATGGCGTGGATCGCCCCCCAGGGGGCTGTGGCGCGCAACAGCGCCTCGGTCAGCCGCGGCAGGCTCAGCCCGCCGATGGTTTCCGCGTTCAGCACGCCCGCCTGGGTCAGGCAGGCGGTCAGCACGTGGATTTCGGCTTGCTCATGCGGCGTCGGCGCGGGCAGCGACAGGCGCGTCAGGGCGGCGCGCAGCAGGCGGGCCGCCGCTTCCAGCCGCTCGAGATAGCGGCCGAGCCAGAAGAAATTGTCCGCCGCCCGGCTGGGCAGGTCGCCGGCGGTGCGGCGGATTGCCATCGCCGGAACCCGCACCGCCGGGGGCCCGGCGATGTCCATCGCATCCTGCGCCAGCACCCACACGTCCTTCGCCACCCCGGGCGTGGCGTTGGGCCAGGCCGCGACGCCGTCGGGCAAGGCGCAGCCCAGGCCGCCGGGCATCGCGTGCCACGCGCCGTTGGCCCGGGCCAGGAACATGCGGATCACCAGGGGACGCGGTGCGAGCTGGCCGCCTTCCAGGCACGGCGCGGCCGAGGGCGAAACCGGTGCCCGCGCGACATACCGTTCCCCCGCCGCGCCGATCCGCGCCAGCAATCCTTCCCGCGCTTGCTCTGCCAGCGCCCCCGGGGCGAGCGGCGGCACGCTGCCGTCCAGCGCCGCCCGGACCAGCCAGGCGCCGGGGTCGCGCAGCACCGCCTCGCGGGCTTTCGGGTCGTTGAGCCAGAACGTCTCGACGCTCGGCAGCGCCAGGTCTTCACCCAGCAGCCGCCGCGCCAGCGCGGGGAGAAAGCAGGCCAGTGCCGGCGCCTCGGCGAGGCTGGTGCCGGGTTGGTTGACGATCCGCACGCCGCCCGCGCGCGCCGCCGCCAGCAGGCCGGGCACGCCGGCGCCGTCAGGCGTGAGTTCCAGCGGGTCGACGCGGCTGCCCGGTTCGCCGCGCAGCAGCACGCCGATCGGCTGCAACCCGCGCAGCGTCTTCAGGAACAGGCGCCCGCCGCGAACCGTCAGGTCGCCGCCTTCGA
>Ga0335072_10016373_pt1 | contig 10513 bp, 10 predicted proteins | sample Lox_Sample_21_FD_206725 | JGI IMG/M metagenome (GOLD analysis project Ga0335072, IMG submission 206725) | Soil microbial communities from Loxahatchee National Wildlife Refuge, Florida, United States - Lox_Sample_2.1 | ecosystem: Environmental > Terrestrial > Soil > Wetlands | place: USA... | reverse complement strand
CTAAGATCAATTTTGGCTAGGGGCCAGTGTGGGGTTGCGTGCTGCCGGGCTTCGGGCGCAGCGCAAAATGCCCCTTGGCCAGAACGCCGCAAGTACGTCCTTGTAGGCTAGCGGATCGCCGTCCTGGCGATCAGCTTCTGGCCAAGGGGCACTTTGTGCTGCGCCCTTTAGAACACTGTTAGCGCGTCGAATACCGGGCCGTCTACGCAGACGCGTTTCATGGCGTTGCCGTCTGGAGTGCGCACGAGGACGGTGCAGCCGGCGCAGCCACCGACGGCGCAGGCCATGAACTCTTCCAGAGAGGCCTGACAGGGCACCCGGTGACGGCGCGCGACGGCGGCTGTCGCGGCCAACATGGGGGTGGGGCCGCAGGCGAACAATTCTACTTCGGCCAACTCGGGGGGGCCGAGAGTCTTCAGCCAGTCGTCGGCGAGCTCGGTGACGAAGCCTTCGTAGCAGCCGGGGAAGCCGGATTTCGTGGCCAGGCGGCTGGCGATGCCCCATTCATCCAACAGGGGCATGCAGGCGATGGTGGCGGTGGGCATGCCGGCGACGACTATGGAGGAGGGTCGGGTGCGGAAGGGGAAGGGGATCTCGGAGCCCATCAGGACCAGGGGCTTGTAGCGGCGGGGGGGCTCGGCGCGAAGGCGGTCGGCGAGGAAGACCATGGGGGGGATGCCGACGCCGCCGCCGATGAGAATGGGGCGCGGGCGCTCCGGATGAAGAGTGAACGGCTTGCCGATGGGGCCGATGATGCTGACGGTGTCGCCGGGCTTGTGGGCGGCCAGGGCGTGCAGGCCGGGGCCGAGCACCTTGTAGAGAACTTCGATCCAACCTTCCTTCGGGTCGGCGCGCATGATGGAGAGCGGGCGCCGCATGGGGATGGTGGGGTCGCAGGTCAGGTGCACGAAACTGCCGGGCTGGGCGCGGGCGGCGCACGCGGGGGCGCCCAGGCGCAGCACGAATTGGTCGCCGTCGTACGCGGTTTGTCTGATGACCCGTGCGTCTTCGAGGTGCAGGGTGCCGCGGTTCTCGCGGGTCATGCGGCGCCCGCCGCGCCGGGTGATGTCGCGCCCGTCAATGCTTCTTCGAGCACGGCCATTCGCACGGCGACTCCGTTACGGACCTGGTCGCGGATGACGGATTGGGAGCCGTCGGCTACGTCGGAGGCGATTTCGATGCCGCGGTTCATCGGTTGGGGATGCATGACGATGGCGTCGGGCCTGGCGCCGGCGAGGCGTTCCGGCGTCAGGCCGAATTTCGCGAAGTAGCGGTCTGCGTCCGGAAGGTCGGCTTGGGCCATGCGCTCTTTCTGGATGCGCAGCATCATTACGACGTCGGCGTCCTTCAGGCCGGTCTTCAGCGAGGTGTGGCGGGAGCAGCCGGCGAATTCCTCCGGCGCGGGCATCAGGGCGGGCGGCGCAACGATCCGCAGGTCGGTGCAGCCCAGCGTGCGGAAAGCATGGTAGTCGGAGCGGGCTACGCGCGAGTGCCGGATGTCGCCCACGATGGCGATGCTCAGACCCTCGAGGCGGCTCTTGCGCTGCCGGATGGTCAGAGCGTCCAGCAGGCCCTGTGTTGGATGGGAGACGTGCGCTTCGCCGGCGGAGAGCACGCTCACGTGGGGGGCGACGTTTGCGGCGACTGAGTCGGGGACGCCGGCTTCCGCGTCACGGATGACCATCGCGTCTACGTAAAGCGCCTGCAGGGTGTAGACCGTGTCCAGCATGCTTTCGCCTTTGACGCGCGAGGAGAGCTGGACTTCGAGGTTGACGACATGCGCGCCCAGCCGCTTCGCGGCCAGCTCGAAGGAGACACGGGTGCGGGTGGAGGGCTCGGTGAAGAGATTGGCGACGGTGCACCCGGCGAGCGAGTGACTGAGGGGGGGCGGCGTGCCCAGCGGCCTGACGAAGCCTTGGGAGCGCTCGAGGAGGCGCTCGAGGGTATCGCGCGGCAGGCCCTCCAGGGTGATGAGATGCCGCAGGGTCCCGTTGGGGCGCAGCTGCGCGGTCACGGTCCCGTCACCGCTGCGCTGCACGCGAGGTGCGCGCGGCGCCCGACCACAATCGCGTTCTCTGTCATTTCAAACTCTCTCCGCTCTCGCCCGCGAGCCAGCGCTCGAGGATGACCGCCGCCGCCGCGCTGTCGACGTCCTCGCGCCGGATCCGCCGCCGGCCGCCGCCGGCGCGCCGCGCCTTCAGCGCCGTGCCTGCTTCCAGCGAGGACCAGCGCTCATCGACCATGCTGACGGGAAGCTTGAAGCGGCGCTCGAGCTCGTTGGCGAACCGGCGGGCAGCCGGAGCGAGCGCGCCCGGGGTGCCGTCGACATTATACGGTGCCCCCACGATCAGACGCCGGGGTTTGAGTGCATCCACCTCACGCGCTATCGCCGGCCAATCGGGACCGGCACGGGTCATCAGCGCCGCGCTTCGGGGCGCGGCAGTGGCGGTCAGCGTGTCTCCCGCGGCGATGCCGATACGTCTGAGTCCGAAGTCGAAGGCAAGGACGGCTTCGACGGGCTTGTCAGGCATGCCCGGCGACCAGGCTCAGCCGGTCGACATCGATGCCCAGGAGACGCCATGCGCCGATCCAGCGCTCCTCGTAGGGCAGCTCGAACACCACGCGCGCATCGACCGGCATGGAGGTCCAGGCGTTCTCGCGGATCTCGCGCTCGAGCTGGCCGGATTCCCAGCCGGCATAGCCGAGCGCGATGAAGGCGTCGGTCGGGCCTTCGCCGCGGGCCATCGCCGCCAGCACATCGCGTGAGGTCGTGACCTGGATGGTCTCCGACACTTTGTGCGTGTGGTCCCACTCCCCGCCCGGACGGTGGAGCACGAAGCCGCGGTCGGTGTGCACGGGGCCGCCGCGCAGCACCGGCAGTCCCGCGATGTGCTCCGTCGACGGCTCGAGCTTCATCTGCGTGAGCACATCCGACAGGCGCATGGGCAGCGGCTTGTTGAGAACGATGCCGAGCGCGCCGCGGTCGGTGTGCTCGCAGATGAGCGCCACGGTCTGCGCGAAGTTCGGATCGATGAGCGAAGGCATGGCGATCAGCAGGTGGTTCGTCAGGCTGGCGCCCGTCGCCGCATCGAGCAGCGATTCGTCGCCGCCGCCTGCCGCCGCGCTCTCGCTGCTGTGCTCCTCGCTCATGAGCCCCAAGTATGAGGACGCGGCCCGGCACTCACAAGCAACTTCAGGGCGCCGCTCTGACCGACCCCGTGGTGAGGCGTCCGCCGACGAACTGCCACTCGTAGACGAAGCCCAGGACGCGGTAGCGCCGCGCGAGCTCCGGCGGGAAGGGGGCGAAGGGGCTGGCGAGCCGCAGGATGGAGAGCGCCGCCTGATCGAGCTCCGGGTCGCCGCTCGAGCGCTGGATGGCGGCCTGCTGCAGGCGCCCGTCGGCATCGATCTCCACCTGGATCACGGGGCTCTGATTGGCGCCGGCCTGCCGCGCGGCCGCGGGGAAGTTCAGCGTACCGATGCGCTCCACCTTGGCGCGCCAGGCCACGAGGTACGGCGCGACGATGGAGGCGCGCGTATCCGGTGTGACCCAGAGCTCGTCGCGCTTGGGTCCGCGCAGTTGCACGGGCCCGGTGTCGTCCTCGGGGCCGTTCCGTGAAGACGATTGCGGGACCAGGAGCATCGGCTGCTGCGCCGCCGTACCGGTGCTGCCTTCGTCGGTCAGGTACTGAACGATGGTGCTCCAGCCGGAAGTCGTGAGCATGCGATGGTCGAGCGCGCCCGCAGAGCGCGCGTCCGCTGACAGGGCGTTGCCTTCCAGCGTCCCCTGCTGCGCGGGAAGGACGGGAGCCTGCGCGGGATTGCGGGGGGTGACATTGTCGCGGGTATTACCGGAGCCCAGCTGCGTCCGCTGCGCGAGGTAGGTCGCATTGTCGTTGCGGTCCGCGGTCGGGATCTCATCCGAGACCAGGAGTACCTGCAGTCCCGGAGCGCTGTCATGGGTGGCGATCGGTGACTTGAACGTGAGGCCCAGGATCACGACGCCGTGCAGCAGCGCGACGAAGAAGAGCATCGTGAGCAGGCGGTCCCATACCGGGGCTCTCCCTTCCCGCAGCATGAGCGCCCGCTTGGCCACTACTCCACCCCGAGCCGCCGTCCAATCGCGCTCATGAGCTGGCCGGCGATGTCGATGTGGAATTGCTTCTCGAGCTCGCGCACGCCGGTCGGGCTCGTCACATTGATCTCGGTCACGAAGCCGCCGATGACGTCGAGCCCGACGAACAGCATCCCCTTGGCCGCGAGCGCCGGGCCGATCTGCCCCGCGAGCCAGCGGTCCCGATCCTCGAGCGGGCGGCCCACGCCGCGCGCCCCGGCGGCGAGGTTGCCGCGGTTGTCGTGCGGTTGCGGAATGCGCGCCAGGGCATGCGGCACCGGCTGCCCGTCGACGAGCAGCACCCGCGAATCACCGGAGGCCACGATCTCCGGCAGGTAGCGCTGGACGATGGCGAAGCGTTGGCCGTAATCGGTGAGCGTCTCGAACACGACGTTCATGTTCTTGTCGTGCAGCTCCAGTACGAAGATGGAGCGTCCGCCCATGCCGTGCAGCGGCTTGCAGACGATCTTGCCGTGCTCGCGCAGGAAGGCTTCCATGTCGGCCATGTCGCGGGTGATGAGCGTCGGCGCACAGCACTGCGGGAACCAGGCGGTATAGACCTTCTCATTGATGTCGCGCAGCCCTTGTGGCCGGTTGACGACCAGCGCGCCCTGCAGCTCGGCTCTCTCCAGCACGTATGTGGCGTAGATGTACTCGGTATCGAAGGGGGGGTCCTTGCGCATCAGGATGCAGTCGAGGTCGCCCAGCGGCTCGACCCGCGGGTCGCCGAGCTCGAACCAGCGGGCCGGGTCGGCCTTGACCGTCAGCGGGCGCACCCGCCCCCGCGCGATGCCGTCCCGCAGGGACAGATCACGCTGTTCCATGTAGAGGAGCGTCCAGCCGCGTGCCTGGGCCGCGAGCAGCATCGCGAGCGTCGTGTCCTTGGCGTAGTGGATGGCGGCAATAGGGTCCATGACGACCCCGAGGCGGACGGGCTGAGGCATAGCGAACATAATGCCAGCGGTCTAGGCTACTGGCGACGTGCGAAAGCAAATCATTGAGCGCCCACAAAATCGCCGGGAGCGATTTTGGACGACGCGCAGCGTCGGCCCCGAAGGGGCGAGGCCCGGGAGGGGTCGAGCAACCCGCCCTGGGCCGCGGATGTGAGTCCCGTCACAGGGCTGGCCGCGCAAATCGCCGGGAGCGATTTGCGCCAATCGAAAAACGTGACGCTTGGCGCATAGCACGGGGTGAGCCGATATGTTAAAAACTGAGCGCCTCGTTGCAGTGGGCGAAGGGGTCGATGGCGAACCGCCGGGCATTGCGTGTAGTCTCCGGCCCCGCCAGAAACTCGCCTGCTCCGGGGAGGCGAGCCCGAGCCTCAAGTCAAGTTGAAGGAGTTGTCTGACCGTGACCGGCAGCAACACGAAGCTCCAGGGCCTCAAGGTCCTGGTGATCGACGATAGCAAGACGATCCGCCGCACGGCCGAGACCCTCCTCGCCAAGGAAGGGTGCGAGGTCTTCACGGCCATCGACGGTTTCGATGCGCTGGCGAAGATCGCCGACCATCAGCCCGACATCGTGTTCGTCGACATCATGATGCCGCGCCTCGACGGCTATCAGACGTGCTCGCTCATCAAGCACAACAAGGTCTTTCGCTCCATTCCCGTGATCATGCTGTCCTCCAAGGACGGCCTGTTCGATCGCGCGCGCGGCCGCATCGTGGGCTCGGAGCACTACCTCACCAAGCCGTTCACCAAGGACGAGCTGCTGAGCGCGATCGAGACGCATATCGGGAGATGACGGCCATGCCGCTGATTCTCATCGTGGACGACTCGCCGACCGAAGTGCACGTGATGCAGAAGGCACTCGAGAAGAACGGCTATCGGACCGCGGCCGCCGCCGACGGCGCAGAGGGCGTGCGGCTCGCACGTGAAATGAGCCCGGACCTGATCTTCATGGACATCGTCATGCCGGGCATGAACGGCTATCAGGCGACGCGCGCACTGGCCAACGATCCGCGGACGCGCACCATTCCGATCATCATGGTGACTTCCAAGGGACAGGAGACCGACCGCATCTGGGGCCTGCGCCAGGGCGCGGTCGATTACATGGTGAAGCCGGTCTCGCCCGATCAGCTCGTCGCCAAGGCCCAGGCGACTCTGTCGCCCTGAGCTGCAACGCATGAGTGAGGAAGTCGCGCTCAGGTCTCTCAGGGATCGGCCGTTCGAGCTGCTGGCGGAGCTCGAGCGCCGCGGCCGCGCGGTGTCGGCGCAGATGGCGCAGGAAGGCGCCGCCGGGCGCGAGTGGGTGGGAGTGGCGCTGCGGATGGCCGGGGATCTCTATCTGGTCGCGCGTGAGGAAACGCGCGAGGTATTCGGTGTACCGGCTGGCATGACGCGGGTGCCGGGCGCCAAGCCTTGGATCAAAGGGCTCGCTAATGTGCGCGGCCAGCTGCTTCCGATCATCGACCTGCGCCAGTTCCTGGGCAGCGGGACCACGCCGATCACCCGCAACACGCGCGTCATGGTCGTCAACCACCGCGACATCCCGGCCGGCCTGCTGGTGGACGAGGTCCTCGGCTTCCGCCGCTTCGCGGAGGGAGAATTCAGCGGCGATGCGCCGCCGACCGTCGCCCGCTGCGAGCGGTACCTCGCCGGCGCCTTCAAGCGCGCCAGCGAGCAGTGGCCGGTGCTGAGCCTGCGCTCGGTGCTCGAGAGCCCCGCCTTCGCGGAAGCCGCGGCATGATCGCGGCCCATTCCAACCCGTCGCGCCGCGGCGCCTCGCTCACCGGACTCCTCGGCGCGGCGGCGGTCGTCGCCCTGCTCGCGGCGGTCGGCTACTGGTTCTTCGCCAGCCATTCGGCGAGCGCGCTCGGCCTGCCGGCGGCGGTCGCCGTGTACGGCCCGGCAGCGCTGGGACTGCTGGCCGCGCTGCTCCTCGTCGCCGGGGCGGTGATGGCGGCGCAGCTCTACCGGACGGTGGCGCAGCAGCGCCATGCGGCCGACACCCAGCGGCAGGAGAACGACCGCAACCAGCAGGCGATCCTGCGCCTCCTCGATGAGCTCTCGAGCCTCGCCGACGGCGATCTCACGGTGCAGGCGACTGTTACCGAGGACATCACCGGCGCAATCGCGGACTCCATCAACTACGCCGTCGATGCCCTGCGGGGCCTGGTGACGACCATCAACCAGTCGGCCATCCAGCTCGACAGCGCCACGCGCCAGACACAGGCGCTCTCGCAGCACCTCGCCAAGGCGAGCGGCGCGCAGTCCAAGCAGATTTCCTCCGCCACCGAGTCGGCCGGCGGCATGGCCAGCTCCGTGGCCGAGGTCTCGGGCAATGCGGAGCGCGCGGCAGACGTGGCGCGCCACTCCGTGGAGGTCGCGCACAAGGGCGGCGATGCGGTCCGCCGCACCATCGACGGCATGAACACCATCCGCGAGACGATCCAGGAGACTTCCAAGCGCATCAAGCGCCTGGGCGAGAGCTCGCAGGAGATCGGCAACATCGTCGAGCTGATCAACGACATCGCCGAGCAGACCAACATCCTGGCGCTCAACGCCTCGATCCAGGCCTCGATGGCCGGCGAGGCCGGCCGCGGCTTCGCCGTGGTGGCCGACGAGGTGCAGCGGCTCGCCGAGCGCGCCGCCAATGCCACCAAGCAGATCGAGGTGCTGGTGCGCACCATCCAGACCGACACCAACGAGGCGGTCGTCTCCATGGAGCGCAGCACGACCGACGTCGTCGGCGGGGCGCTGCTCGCGGAGAACGCGGGCGCGGCGCTGGAGGAGATCGAGCAGGTGTCGAACCAGATCGCCAGCCTGGTGCAGAACATCTCCGCCAGCTCCCGCCAGCAGACGGGGGGCGCGCAGAACATCGCCCGCAACATGCAGGTGCTCAAGGAGATCAGCGTGCAGACGGCGGAATCCACCAACGCCACCTCGACGGCCATCGCCAAGCTGGCGGAGCTCTCCGCCGGCCTCAGGCGCGCGGCGGCGGGCTTCCGCCTGCCCGGCACGGGCGCCGATCCGAACGCCTCCGGCGCATTCCGGCGGCCGCCCGGGGACGGCAAGTCCGGCCCGGGCGCGGCCGGCGGCGGCAATCCCAACACCGCCGCGACCGGCGCCGTGCGACAGATCTCCGCCCTGGGCGGCACCTGAGAATGCCGGAAGTCGCCTCGCAGACGCTCGACCTCGTCGGCCGTGAGCTCAATGCCACGTTGGCCGAAGCCCGTACGGCGCTCGAGACCTATGTCGAGCAGCCCGACAACGTGTCGCTGCTCGAGCGCTGCAAGCAGGAGCTGCACCAGGTCCACGGCGCACTGCGGGTGCTGGAGATCTACGGCGCCGCGCTCCTCGCCGAGGAGATGGTGCAGGTCGCGGGCTATCTGCTCGCCACCGTCACGGAGCGCAAGGGGCAGGCGGAGAGCCTGGATGCGCTGCTGCGCGCGATGGTGCAGCTGCCCGGCTATCTCGAGCGCGTGCTGGCGGGAGGGCGCGACCTCGCGCTCGTGCTGCTGCCGCTGCTCAACGATCTGCGGGCGGTGCGCGGCAGCGCGCTCCTCTCCGAAGGCACGCTCCTCCTCCTCAACCTGAAGTCGGACAAGCAGGCGGAGCCGATCGTGGCCTCGCCGGGCGAGCCGCCGCTCAACATCGAGCAGTGGAGCCGGCGGCTGCGGTCGCGGTTCCAGCTGGGCCTCATCGGCTGGATCCGCGGCGAGCGCATCGAGGCCAACCTCGAGACGCTGGCGGCGGTGTCGCAGAAGCTCGAGCAGAGCGCCACCCGTCAGCCGGTCTTCCAGCTCTGGTGGGTGGTGGGCGCGGTCATCGAGGCGCTGCGCGAGCACGGCCTCGAGGGCGGCCAGTCGATCAAACGCCTGCTCGGACTCGCCGACCGCGAGATCCGCCGTCTCTACGAGCTCGGCGAGGCGCGCTACTGCCAGAGCCCGCCGGTGGAGCTGCTCAACAACCTGCTCTATTACGTGGGCCGCGCGGAATCCAGCGGCGTGCGGGTGTCCGCGGTGCGGGCCTCATTCCGCCTGGCGGAGCTGCTGCCGGTCGATGAGAGCATCGAGCAGGAGCGCGAAAGCCTCTCGGCGCCGAGCGTCAAGCTCATGCAGACCGTGGCGGCGGCGATCCGCGAGGACCTCTCCAAGGTGAAGGACGTCCTCGACATTTTCGTCCGCCGCGGCGCCGGCCAGCCGCAGGAGCTCGGCCCGCAGGTGGAGCTGCTGCGCAAGATCGGCGACACGCTCGGCGTGCTCGGCCTCGGGGAGCTGCGCGGCACGGTGCAGACGCAGACCGACAGGCTGGAGAAGATCGTGTCGGGGAGCCTGCGCGCCGACGAGGCGACGCTGGTCGAGATCGCCGCGGCGCTGATCGGCGTCGAGGACCGGCTGGATGACGGCCTGGTCGGGATGATCCTGCCGAAGACGGCCGCCGCGCCGGAGCAGAGCGAGGATCATGATTTCCAACAGGTGCAGGCCGCCGTGCTGCGCGAGTGCATCCTCAACCTCGCGCGCATCAAGGAAGCCGTGACGCAGAGCGTCGGCGGCACGCTGGATGCCGCGGGGCTCGACAGCTGGCAGGACCTCATCCGCGGGCTGAAGGCGGCGCTGCTCATCCTGGGCAAGACGCGCGCGGTGGAAGTCATCGAAGCGATCACCACGCAGCTGAAGCGGATCATGCGGCCGGGCGCGCCGGTGTTGCCTTCCGGTTTTCTCGACCGCCTGGCCGATGCCATCGTCAGCGTCGAGTACTACATGGAGACGCTGCAGGCGGGACGCAGCGATCCCTGGTACATGCTCGACAACGCGCAGGGCTGCGTGCAGGCGCTGGAGCTGCAGCAGACCGTTACCGTGCCCACCGTGCCGCCGATGGAGCCGTCGGCTTTTGCGAAGACGGTGCAGATTCCGGCGCCCATGCCGCTGGACGCGACGCATGTGGACGGCGTGTCCACGTCGCCGGACATCAATGCTCATCCGCCCGTTCTGACACCGTCCTCCACCGCGCGGATGGCGGCGCTGGCCGAGAACGCGGATCCGGAGCTGGTGAAGCTCTTCATCGAGGAAGCGCGCGAGGAGCTGGTCAAGATCGAGCGCGGCTTCCCGGTGTGGGATCAGAATCCGCTGGAGCGCGAGACGCTGGTCACGGTGCGCCGCTCATTCCACACGCTGAAGGGCAGCGGCCGCATGGTCGGCGCCCGCGAGCTCGGCGAGCTTGCCTGGGCGGTGGAGAACCTGCTGAACCGCGTGCTCGACAACACGCTGAGCCGCGGCCCCGCGATCCTGGAGGTGCTGCGGGATGCGATCGCGGCGCTGCCGCAGATGATCGATCACCTGGAGAGCAGCGCTCCGGTCACGGCCGACGTCGCCGACATCGCGGCGCGGGCGCATGCCCTGGCAGCGGGACGGCAACCGGCTCCGCCGGGCCGCGCTGCCGCCTCGCGGGGCGAAGA
>Ga0335072_10016371_pt1 | contig 10514 bp, 9 predicted proteins | sample Lox_Sample_21_FD_206725 | JGI IMG/M metagenome (GOLD analysis project Ga0335072, IMG submission 206725) | Soil microbial communities from Loxahatchee National Wildlife Refuge, Florida, United States - Lox_Sample_2.1 | ecosystem: Environmental > Terrestrial > Soil > Wetlands | place: USA: Florida... | reverse complement strand
GGGCGCCCGTGAGCGTGACCAGGATCCCGGTCCGCGGCGACGCCCCCTACGACGTCGTCGTCGGCACCGGCGTGCTCGGCGAGCTGCCCGGGCTGGTCGGCGACGCCCGCACGGTGGTGGTGATCCACCCGGCCGGGCTGGAGCAGATCGCCACGCCCGCGTGCGCCGCGCTCGCCGCGGCCGGGTACCGGGTGCACGCCGAGGAGGTGCCGGCCGGGGAGGCGGCCAAGGGCATTATGGTGGCTGACGCGCTGTGGTCCCGGCTGGCCGCGCACCGGGTGACCCGCGGCGACGTGATCGTGGGCGTCGGCGGCGGGGCCACCACCGACCTGGCCGGGTTCGTCGCCGCGACCTGGCTGCGCGGGGTGCGGGTGGTGCTGATGCCGACCACGCTGCTGGCCGTGGTCGACGCCGCGATCGGGGGCAAGACCGCGGTCAACATCCCCGAGGGCAAGAACCTGGTCGGGGCGTTCCATCCCCCGGCCGGGGTGCTCGCCGACCTGGCCGTGCTCGAGTCGCTGCCCGCCGCCGACTACGTGAGCGGGCTGGCCGAGGTGATCAAGACCGGGTTCATCGCGGACCCGGTGATCCTCGACCTGATCGAGGCCGACCCCGGTGGCGCCGTGGTGCCGCACGGCCAGCACGCCCGGGAGCTGATCGAGCGCACGGTCCGGGTCAAGGCCGACGTGGTCTCGGCCGACCTGCGCGAGTCCGGGCCCCGCGAGGTGCTCAACTACGGTCACACGCTGGGCCACGCGCTGGAGCGGCTGGCGGGCTACCGGATCCGGCACGGCGAGGCGGTCTCGGTCGGCATGGTGTTCGTGGCCGAGGTCGCCCGGCTGGCCGGCCGCCTGGATGCGAAGACGGCGGCGCGCCACCGGAGCGTGCTGACCGCCGTCGGCCTGCCGACCACCTACAGGTCGGCGGGGTGGCCCGCGGTACGCGAGACGATGGCGGTGGACAAGAAGACCCGGCGGGCGCGCCTGCGCCTGGTCATCCTGGAGGATCTGGCCCGGCCGGCGGTTTTCGAGGACCCGCCCGAGCCGCTGCTGACGGACGCGTTTGGGGAGGTGACGGGGCGTTAAAAAAATTCTGGTTATCAATGGCCCGAACCTCGGCCGGCTCGGCTCGCGTGAGCCCGAGGTCTACGGCACCGCGACCCTGGCCGACCTGACCGAGATCTGCCAGCGGGACGGCCGGGACCTCGGCCTGGCGGTCGACGTCCGGCAGACCGACGACGAGGCCGAACTGGTCCGCTGGATCCACGAGGCGATCGACGGCCAGACGCCGCTGGTGCTCAACCCGGCCGCGTTCACGCACTACTCGTACGCGCTGCGGGACGCGCTGGCCATGCGGACCGCGCCGCTGATCGAGGTGCACATGAGCAACCCGGCGGCGCGGGAGTCGTTCCGGCACGTGTCCGTGGTGTCGGGGGTGGCCGACGGGACCATCGCCGGGTTCGGGATGTTGTCCTACCGGCTCGCGCTGCGGGCGATCGCCGAGCTGACCGGGGCGGCGCCGGGCGGCGAAACCGCGCGGGGTGCGCCGGCGTGATCGTCCTGGTCGGGTTCATGGGCGCGGGCAAGACCACGGTCGGGCACCTGCTCGCCGGGAAGCTCGGGCTGGCGTTCATCGACAGCGACCTGATCATCGAGAGCCGGGCCGGGCGCACCATCCGGGAGATCTTCGCGACCGACGGCGAGCCCGCGTTCCGCGAGCTGGAGCACGAGATCATCGCCGGGCTGCTGCGCGGCCAGGACGCGGTGCTGGCCCTGGGCGGAGGGGCCGCCGAGCACCCGGCCACGCGGGACGCGCTCCGGGGCAGCCAGGTGGTCTACCTGCACGTCGGTTACGACGAGGCGCTGCGGCGGGTGTCGCACGACGCCGGCCGGCCGATGCTGCGCGCGCCGGACCTGGACGCCATTTTCGAGCGGCGGCTGGCCGCCTACCGGTCCGTGGCCACGCACACGGTGGTCACCGACGGACGCCCGCCCGGGGACGTCTGCCTCGACATCATCGGGCGGCTCGCCTAGGGGGCCGGCCCGATCGGCCCGCGCTACGCTCAAGGCACTGAAGCCGAACGGGATTCGGCGGCCGGGCGGAAGGGCTGAGCAATGCGCATCGGGATGTCACTGAACTACGCGGGCGGCTTCGCCGAGACCGTCACCGAGCTCGCCGACTACGAGAAGGCGGGGCTGGACATCGTGTTCGTGCCCGAGGCCTACAGCTACGACGCGGTCAGCCAGCTCGGCTACGTGGCGGCCAAGACCGAGCGGCTGCAGCTGGCGTCGGGCATCATGCAGCTGTACTCGCGCACGCCCACGCTGACCGCGATGACCGCGGCCGGGATCGACTACGTCTCGGGCGGGCGGTTCATCCTCGGCATCGGGGCCTCGGGGCCGCAGGTGATCGAGGGCTGGCACGGCGTGCCGTACGACGCGCCGATCGGCCGGACCAGGGAGATCATCGAGATCTGCCGCAAGGTGTGGCGCCGCGAGCGGCTGGAGTACGCGGGGCGCTACTACACGATCCCGCTGCCGCCGGACCAGGGCACCGGGCTCGGCAAGCCGCTGAAGCTGATCAACCATCCGGTCCGCGACCGGATCCCGATCTTCGTCGCGGCGCTCGGGCCGAAGAACGTTGAGATGGCCGCCGAGGTGGCCGAGGGCTGGGAGCCGATCTGGTACTACCCGGAGAAGGCGGCCGAGGTCTGGGGCGAGGCGCTGGCGGCCGGGAAGGCGAAGCGCGACCCGTCGCTGCCGCCGCTGGACGTGATGCCGGCCACCGCGTCGCTGGCCATCGGGGAGGACGTCGCCGGGCTGCGCGAGTTCGGCCGGCCGATGCAGGCGCTGTACATCGGCGGGATGGGCGCGAAGGGGCGGAACTTCTACAACGACCTCGTGGTCCGGTACGGGTACCCGGCCGAGGCCGCGGCGATCCAGGACGCCTACCTGGACGGCCGCAAGGAGGAGGCGGCCGCCCTGGTGCCGGCCTCGCTGCTGGAGAACACCTCGCTGATCGGGCCCCGGTCCTGGGTGGCGGAGCGGGTGGCGGCGTTCCGTGAGTCCGGCGTGACCACGCTCAACGTGGCGCCGATCGCGCCGACGCACGCCGAGCGCGTGCGCCTGATCGAGGAGATCCGCGAGATCGCCGGGTAAGGGTCAGGCCACGGCCATCCCGGCGTCGCGCAGGTCCGTCCTGAGCTGTTCGGGTGAGGTGAACTGGAGGGCGATCAGGCCCAGGTCGCGGGCGGCGGCGACGTTGCGGGGCTGGTCGTCGATGAACACGCAGGTCTGCGGGCGCAGGCCATGGCGGTCCAGCAGGATCCGGAAGATCCGCGGGTCCGGCTTGGCGACGCCCTCGAAGCCCGAGATGACGTGGTCGTCGAACCAGTCCATGAACGCGAACCTGGTCCGACGGACCCGGAACGCGTCGGGCTCCATGTTGCTCAGCGCGTAACACGGCATCCCGGCCGTCTTCAGCTCGCCGAGGATCCGCACGGTGCCGTCGAACTGGCCGGCCACCATCTCCTCGCCCCGCTCGGCCCAGACCATGATCATGTCCCGGTGCTCCGGGTAGCGCCGCGCGAGCTGCTCGCACGATCGGGTTATGTCCGCGCCCAGATCGTGCGCGCGATGCCAGTCGGAGGTGCAGACCCGGGCCAGGAACTCCTCCATGTCGGCCGGATCGTCGAACAGCGTCCGGTACACATAGCGCGGATCCCAGTCGAGCAGCACCCCGCCGATGTCAAAGGCGACGGCGTCGATCCGGGGCTTTGGCCTGGTTTTCCCGGTGGTTTGCCCGGTGGCTGGCTCGGGGGCGTTCTCGGTGGCCATGGCGCGACCGTAACACCGGGCGGTTTTCTCCGATGTCGGGGCAGAGCCGTACAGTCGTGTCATGCCGCAGACACACGCCGCCCGCCGGACCCGTGCCCAAGCCAAGATCGCTGCTTTGCAGGCGGACGCCGCGCTGATCACCAGCCCGCCCAACGTCCGCTACCTCACCGGCATGGTCTCGTCCAACGCGGCGCTGCTGCTGCCGGCCGACGGCCGGGGCGTGCTGGCCACCGACTCGCGGTACGAGGACGTGGCCCGGCGCGACTGCACCGACCTCGACCTGGTCTTCGACCGCTTCATCGAGCCCGCCCTGACCCGCCTGGCCGCCGAGCGCGGCGTGGCGACGCTGGCCTTCGAGGCGCAGCACATGACCGTGGAGCGGCACGAGGACCTGGCCGCGCTCGACGGCGGGCCCGCGCTGCTGGTCCCGTCCGGCCGGATCATCGAGGAACTGCGCATGGTCAAGGACGAGGACGAGATCGCCCTGCTCGCCCGGGCCTGCGCCGTCACTGGCGACGCGCTGGCCGCCACCCTGCCCGGCCTGCGGCCGGGCCAGACCGAGCGCGAGTTCGCGATCCTGCTGGAGCGCGCGATGATCGACCTCGGGGCCGAGGCGCTGGCCTTCGACTCCATCGTGGCCAGCGGGCCGAACGGCGCGGTCCCGCACCACCACCCGGGCGAGCGCCCGTTCGCCGTCGGCGACCTGATCACCATCGACTGCGGCGCCCGGTTCGGCGGCTACCACGCCGACATGACCCGGACCGTGGCGCTCGGCGAGCCCGCGGACTGGCAGCGCGAGATCTACGAGATCGTGGCCACGGCGCAGCGGGCCGGGGTCGAGGCCGCGCGGGTCGGCGCGGACGTGTCCGACGTCGACGCGGCCGCCCGCGACCTCATCGCGGCGGCCGGCCACGAGGGGCATTTCCAGCACGGTCTGGGCCACGGCGTGGGCCTGGAGGTCCACGAAGCCCCGACCATCGGGTACGCCAGGACCGGTACACTCGGGGACCGGGTTCCCGTTACCGTCGAACCCGGGATCTACCTGCCCGGCAGGGGCGGCGTCAGAATCGAGGACACCCTTGTGGTGCGGACTCCCGGCGCCGGGGCGGCGGGATCGCACGAGATGCTCACCACGATGACCAAAGAACTTCTCGTTCTATAGCCAGGAACGAGCCGCATCCGCACGTATGCAGGAGACACGACGCAGTGGCCACCACCAATGACCTTAAGACCGGCATGACCCTCAACATCGACGGCCAGCTCTGGAATGTCGTGGAGTTCCAGCACGTCAAGCCCGGCAAGGGCGGCGCGTTCGTGCGCACGAAGCTGAAGAACGTGATGTCCGGCAAGGTTGTCGACCGGACCTTCAACGCCGGGGTGCGAGTCGAGCAAGCCAACGTGGACAAGCGGGACATGCAGTACCTGTACCGCGAGGGCGACGACTTCGTGTTCATGGACACCCAGGACTACGACCAGCCGCACGTTCCCGGCTCGGTGGTCGGCAACGCGGCCGATTACCTGCTCGAGGAGCAGAACGTCACGGTCGCGTTCAACGACGGCGTGCCCCTGTACGTCGAGCTGCCGGCCGCGGTGGAGCTGACCGTCAGCCAGACCGATCCCGGCCTGCAGGGGGACCGGTCGACCGGCGGCACCAAGCCCGCCACCCTCGAGACGGGCGCGCAGATCCAGGTCCCGCTGTTCATCACCACCGGGGAAAAGGTCAAGGTGGACACGCGCACCGGCCAGTACCTCGGCCGGGCGTGACGGCGCGAGGCGATGCCAGCACGAAGTAAGGCCCGCAAGCGGGCGCTTGACATCTTGTTCGAGGCCGAGATCAGGGGCGAGCCCGTGCTTGACCTGCTCGCCGAGCGGTCCGCGGCGGGGAGTTCCTCGGGCGAGGACGGCCCGCCGGTCTCCGAGTACGCCGCCGAGCTGGTCCGCGGCGTCCAGGCGCACCGGAAGGCCATCGACGGGCTGCTGGCCCGGTACTCACGCGGCTGGACGCTGGACCGCATGCCGGCCGTGGACCGCAACATCCTGCGGATCGGGGCGTACGAGTTGCTGTGGGGTTCCGGCGTGCCGGACGGGGTCGTGATCAGCGAGGCGGTGGTCCTGGCCCGCGACCTGTCCACCGACGGGTCGCCCGCGTTCGTCAACGGCCTGCTGGCCCGGCTGCTCGAACTCAAGCCGGAACTCGAACGCGAGCTGGAGCTGGAACCAACCCCCGACCAGTGACCGGCCGGGCCGCTGCGGCGGCCCCGGCGGCCCCGGCCGCCCCGGCCGCCCCGGCCGTGAGCTGCCTGAATGTCGGTGGCCGAAAGTACAGTGTCTGCTGGGAGCGGCATGAGGAGGCGCCGGTGCCAGACGACACGGGCTGCCACGTCCTTCATGTGGACATGGACGCGTTCTACGCCAGCGTGGAGCTCAGGGACCGGCCGGAGCTGAAGGGCAAGCCGGTCATCGTGGGCGGCACCAAGGGGCGTGGCGTGGTGCTCTCGGCGACCTACGAGGCGCGCGCGTTCGGGGTGCGGTCGGCTATGCCGATGGGGCGGGCCGCCCGGCTGTGCCCGCACGCGGTGGTCATCCCGCCCCGGCACGGCGTCTACGGCGCGGTGTCAAAAGAGGTCATGGCGGTCTTCCGGGCGATAACCCCGCAGGTCGAACCGCTGGCGCTGGACGAGGCATTCCTGGACGTCTCGGGCGCGCTGCGGCGGCTGCGCCTCCGGCCGGCGCAAATCGGGCAGCTGATCAGGGCGCAGATCAGCGAGCAGCAGAACATCACCTGCTCAGTGGGCGTCGCGACCAGCAAGTTCATCGCCAAGCTGGCCTCGGTGCACTGCAAGCCGGACGGGCTGCTGGTCATCCCGGCGGACGGGGTCCTGGACTTCCTGCACCCGCTGCCGGTCTCGGCGCTGTGGGGGGTCGGACGGCAGACCGGCCAGGTCCTCGCCCGGCTCGGGCTGCGCACGGTGGCCGACATCGCGCAGACGCCGATCGCGAGCCTCGAACGCGAGCTCGGGCCGGCCGCCGCGGCGCACCTGTCGGCCCTGGCCGCCGGGCGGGACGAGCGCCGGGTGGTTCCGCACGTCCGGGAGAAGAGCATCGGCGCCGAGGAGACCTTTGCCGCCGACATCGCCGACCCGGAGGTGATCCGGCGCGAGCTGCTCCGGCTGTCCGGGCGCACCGCGCGTGGCCTGCGCGGCGCGGGCTGCTCGGCCCGGACCATCGTGGTGAAGCTGCGCCTGGCCAACTTCAAGACGATCACGCGGTCCCGGACGCTGTCCGATCCGACCGACGTGGCCCAGCAGATCTACGCCGTGGCCTGCGAGCTGTACGCGGCGGCCGGCCTGGACGCCGCGGCCCGGCTGCGGCTGGTCGGCGTCCGGGCCAACGGGCTGGTGCCGGTGACCACCGCGGCGACCCAGCTGGCGTTCGATGACCGCCCGGTGGCGTGGCGCGACGCGGAGCGCGCCCTGGACCGGATCGCGGGCCGGTTCGGGGCCGACGCCGTGCGGCCCGCGGCGCTGGTGGACGGCCGGGCCGATTCCTGACCGGCCGACCGGATTTTGGCGGCGGCGCTCGTCCCCGGCTCGCCGCCGCGCGGCCGACGGGATTTGCCCGCGGCCGTCCCGTTATGACTCCTGATTTCTGTCGGTATGCCGGTGAACGCCGGTGGCGGCCGTTCGGTCGGCGGTGGCTGGGTTCGGCCCAGAGACCGGCGTGCCCTTCCGCAGGACGCGCCGGCGCTCGTATTCTGGAGGGAAGCCAGGCCGTGAGGAGCAGCTCACCGAGCAACGTCCCCGCGCGCAAGTTTTTGGGAGGCACCGTGCCGCTCTCAGAGCACGAGCAGCGCCAGCTCGAGCAGATTGAGCAGGCGCTCTACGCCGATTATCCGCGGTTCGCCAGCGCCGTCCGCGCGAGCGATCCGCGTGTGCACTACAAGCGCAGGGTCATCGAGGCCTCGCTGGGGTTCCTGCTGGGCGTCGGGATGCTGGTGGCCGGCGTGGTGACCAAGTTCATCTGGATCGGCGTGGCTGGCTTCGTGGTCATGCTCGTGTGCAGCATGTGGGCGCTGAGCAGTTACCGGCACATGACGGGCGTCGCCGCCAGCCGGAGCGCGGGGCGGCCGAAGGAACGGCGCTCCAGCCGGTCGGCGGGTACCGGGATGATGGAGCGGCTCGAGGAGCGCTGGCGCCGGCGGCAGGAACGGGACCGCTGAGCCCCAGCCCGTTCCCCCGCGGCCGGTTCCGGGCTATTCCTGGTGCCTGATCCCCCTGCTAAGGGTTCCGTTACCGAATCCCCGGCCGCGGAACTTCGTCCCGGCGGCCTCCATCCAGCCGAACACGTCGAGCGCGTGCTGGAACCCGGTCCGGATCGGGCCGAGCATCGACGCGGGCAGCATCCGGGCGCGCCAGCGCTCCATCCAGGTCGCCTGCTGGGACAGTGCCTTCCGGACCGCCGCGGAGTCCGAGCGCAGCGTCGGCGAGGCGATCGGCGCCGCGGCGTAGCACGCGCGTTCCTCGGCGCGGGCGATCCGGGTCAGGGCCTCGCGGGCGTGCGGGTCAAACCCCGCCGCCACGGCGACCCGGGCGGCGGTCGCCCGGGGTGACTCGCTCGGCCTGGGCCTGAACCCGTAGTCGGCCAGGTCGTCGCGGACCTCGCGCCATGCCGCGTGGGCCAGCTTCGCGTCGCCGGACGCCTGCAGCCGCCGGCGGCGCACCACCGACCGCGCCGCGGCCGGGGAGATCAGGGCGAGCAATACGACGGCGACCACGATCAGCGGGACCCAGGGGCTGATGCCGTAGCCATGACCCGAGGTGACCCGCGAGCCGCCGCCCGGCTCGCCGCCCGTGAGGTTGTGGATGTGGGCCAGGTTCGGGTTGTTGCCCTTCGCTCCGGTCTTGGAGCCAGGGATCTTGGTGGTGGCCGGGCTGGTCGGCGAGACGCCGAGGCCGGGCGGCGCGGCGTATTGCGGGATCGTCGCCGTGCCCGCGCCGCCGCCCGGGGTCGGCTCGAACCGGATCCAGCCGAGGCCGGCGAAGTACAGCTCCGGCCACGCGTGCGCGTCGGCGGTGGTGACCTTCCAGACGCCGTGACCCTTGGGCGTGCCGGCCGTGTAGCCGATCGCGATCCGGGACGGTATGCCGACCAGGCGGGCCAGCCCGGCCATGGCGAAGGCGAACTGCTGGCAGAAGCCGGTCTTGGTCTGGAACAGGAACTCGGTCAGGCCGTTGATGCCGTTCGGAAGGCTCACGCTCACGTCGTAGGTGAAGGTGCCGTTCAGGAAGTAGCGCTGCAGCGCCACCGCCTTGTCGTACGGGGTCGGGTCGTGCGCGGTGATCTGCGTGGCCAGCTTGGCCAGCTCGTTGTGCGGGCCCTTCGGAAAGCCCAGGTAGTCGGCGGCGATGCTGTCCGGATATGCCGCGGCCCGGTGCTCATCGGCGCTGTCCGGGATGGCTTGCGTGCTGGTCACCGAGTAGATCAGGCCGGACAGCTGAGGCTGGGCCGAATACACCATCAGCGTGGTGTTGTCCTCCTGCCAGGCCCCGGGCGCCTGCACCTGGGTCGGCGCGTAGGGCAGCGGGAGGAAGCCGAGCTTGGAGTCGTACCCCGTGGTGCCCTGGCTGAGCGTGATGTGGGTGGTGGTCGCCGTCGTCGGCGTGCCGGCCGTCACCCCGGGAACGGATGCCAGGTGGCGACTGGTCAGCGAGGTGCTCGGGCCACCCGGCGGGACCAGGGTCCAGTCGTCTTTGGTCGGGTCGAAGTTGAGCACGTACACCTGCAGGTACTGCTGACGCGGCTGCTTGGCCGTGGTCTGATAGGTCAGCACGGGATGCGGCGAGGCCTCCAGCAGTTGGTCGTGCATCTGCACCAGCGGATTGGGCGGCGCGATCAGCGGCCCGCCCGGCCCCTCGGTCGTGGGCTCGGTGTGGAACAGGTCGTGCACGCTGATGCCGGGCACCAGCAGCGGGAAGACCAGCGCGATGCAGGCCGCGGCCAGCCCGATGCGGCGGCCGGACGCGGCCAGCGCCCTGGTATCCGGCGCCTCGGCGGCATCGATCGTCGCGACCGGCTTGGCCGGCCCGGTTGCCTCGGTCACGCCGCCCGGCTCATCGGACGGGCCGTGCCAGACGGTCACGAGCCGGCCCCAGATGCGCAGCCGCTCCCGCCCGTCGGCCGCCAGCAGGGCCAGGTAGCCGATCAGCGTGAGGGCGAACACCACGGTGGCGCCGACGGCGCCCTGCTTGGCGCTGGTGGTGATCCGGACGCAGTACAGCGCGAGCAGCGGCAGGCCGGCGATGGCCGGGCTGCGCAGCCGGACCGCGATCAGGTCCGTCGCCGCGGCCATCAGGCCGATGCCCCCGGCCGCGAGCAGGATGACGCCCGGGCCGCTGGGCACCGGCGGTTCGTAGATCCGGTCGCCCAGGCCCTGACTCACCAGCGTGGTCAGGTAGGACAGCGACGCCCTGGTGGGCACGAAGGCCGCGGTCGACAGCTGGGCGGCGAACGTGACGTTCAGGTAGATCAGCAGCGCCGAGAGATAGGTGATCACGATGGCGAGCGCCTGCAGCAGGCGCAGCCGGGGCCGGCCCGCGGCGGTGATCCCGATGATCAATACGCCGACGATCTTCAGGCCCCATTCCGGGGCGAACAGCAGCGGGCACACGGCCACCAGCG
>Ga0335072_10016370_pt1 | contig 10514 bp, 5 predicted proteins | sample Lox_Sample_21_FD_206725 | JGI IMG/M metagenome (GOLD analysis project Ga0335072, IMG submission 206725) | Soil microbial communities from Loxahatchee National Wildlife Refuge, Florida, United States - Lox_Sample_2.1 | ecosystem: Environmental > Terrestrial > Soil > Wetlands | place: USA: Florida... | reverse complement strand
CAAATTCCTTGTGGCACCCCCGAAAACTGTGTGCTAGCATCATTGGGTTACGAAGAGCGAAAAGAGAGCAGAGTAGGGGTACGACGTTTCAGGCGAGGTGAGAGTTGATCGAAGCCAAAATTGGTGTTATCGAGCAGTTCCGGACGCACACGAAAGATACAGGTTCACCGGAAGTGCAGATCGCCTTATTGAGCGAGCGCATCAACTACCTGACGACCCACCTCCAGTCCCATGCCAAAGATCACGCATCGCGGCGCGGCTTAATTATGATGGTCAACAAGCGCCGCAGGTTGCTGGACTATCTGAATCGGCGCGACCCGGATCGGTATCGCGAGATTGTTGAAAGACTCAGTTTGCGCAAGTAGCGCGGATTTCCTTAGCGGCCGCTCCGGTCGCATTCCCCTCCACGGCAGCACGAAGCAGAGTTGTCGGCCGTTTTGCGGACCATGGGAACCGTCATGCGCGAGCACGTCTGCCCAATAATCAGCCGCTCGATTGGCCCTCACCTCTTCGACACGATTTCCCGAGATATTCTCTCGTATCTGATGACCGTTCCCGGTGATCCGGGACAGAAGGAAGTGACAGGATGTTCGAACAAGTAAGTTTGGATCTGGGAGGGCGCAAGCTCACGCTCGAAACCGGCAAGATGGCCCGCCAGGCGCACGGAGCTGTCGTGGCGCGCTATGGCGACACCGTGGTCCTTTCCACAGCGTGCATGGATTCCAAAGCAACCGAAAAAGATTTTCTGCCGCTCACGGTGGATTACCGCGAGTACACCTATTCCGCCGGCAAGATTCCCGGCGGCTTCTTCAAGCGCGAAGGCCGCCCCTCCGAGCGCGAGATTCTCACGTCGCGCCTGATCGATCGTCCGCTGCGCCCGCTGTTTCCCGAAGGCTGGTCGACGGAAACGCAGGTCGTCGCCATGGTGCTCTCCGCGGATAGCGAAAACGACCCCGACGTCATCGGCGTCACCGCCGCATCTGCCGCGCTCTACATTTCGAAGATTCCGTTCTCGAATCCCATCGCCTGCGTGCGCGTGGGCCTGCTCGACGGTAAGCTCGTCGTGAATCCCACGGTTGCCGAGCAGAAGACCAGCCTGCTGAATATCGTCATTGCCGGCTCCGCCGAAGCGATCGTGATGGTCGAATCGGGCGCTCTCGAAGTTTCCGAGGACACCGTTGCCGACGCGCTCGAGTTCGGTCACGCCGCCATCAAGCAGATCGTCGCCGCTATCAAGGACCTCGGCGCGCGCGTCAACGAAAAGAAAGTCTCCGTCACGCCGCCTGCATTCGACGAAGCGCTCTACCAGCAGATCACCCAGAAGTATGGCGAACGCCTCCGCGACGCCCTCGATACCGCCAAGCATCCCAAGCTCGAAAGCTACGGCCTTGTCGACACGATTAAGGCCGAAATCATGGCCGCGATCCCTGAGGATGACGAAGACAAGAAAAAGCTCGCCTATCGCGCCTTCGAGCGCCTCCGCGAGCGCATCTTCCGCGACGACATGCTCGTCCGCCGGCGCCGTCCCGATGCTCGCGCCTTCGACCAGATTCGCCAGATCACCTGCGAAGTCGGCGTTCTGCCTCGCGTTCACGGCTCCGCGCTTTTCACCCGCGGCGAGACGCAGGCGCTGGTCACCACCACGCTCGGCACCAAGGAAGACAAGCAGCGCCTCGATCTTCTTTTCGAGGACGAATCCTTCAAGCGCTTCATGCTGCACTACAACTTCCCGCCGTTTTCCGTCGGCGAAGTGAAATTCCTGCGCGGCCCTGGCCGCCGCGAAATCGGCCACGGCGCTCTCGCGGAGCGCGCCGTCGCCAGCCTGATTCCGGCGGAAGCGGACTTCCCGTACGCCATGCGCGTCGTTTCGGACATCCTCGAATCCAACGGCTCGTCTTCGATGGCCACCGTCTGCGGCGCTTCACTTGCTCTGATGGATGCGGGCGTGCCGCTCAAGTCTCCTTGTGCGGGCATCGCGATGGGTCTCGTCGTCGAAGACGATAAGTACGCGATCCTCACCGATATCGCCGGCGCCGAAGATCACTACGGCGACATGGATTTCAAAGTCGCCGGCACGCGGCAGGGAATCACCGCGCTTCAGATGGATATCAAGGTCGGCGGCGTCAGCATCTCGATGATGCGCGAGGCGCTCGCGCAGGCTCGCAAGGCGCGCCTGCAGATTCTCGATATCATGGATCCCACGATCTCGTCGGGACGCTCGGAAATTTCCACCTACGCGCCTCATCTCCACATGCTCAGCATTCCCACGGACAAGATCCGCGACTTGATCGGCCCCGGGGGAAAGAAAATCCGCTCGATCATTGAGGCCACCGGCGTGAAGATCGACGTGATGGACGACGGCAAGGTGCACGTCTTCGCCAACAACGGCCAAGCAGCAGAAGCCGCGCTGAAGATGATTCGCGACGTCACCGCTACCGCCGAAATCGGCAAGACGTATCTCGGCACGGTCGTGCGCATCGCGGAATTCGGCGCCTTCGTTGAAATCTTCCCGGGCACCGACGGCCTTCTCCACATCAGCGAAATCGCCGAGCAGCGCATCCGCGCCGTCCGCGACGAACTGAAAGAAGGCGACCAGGTCCTCGTGAAGGTCCTCGCGATCGAAGGCAACAAAATCCGCCTCAGCCGCAAGGCCGTCCTGCGCGACCAGCGCGACAAGCAAGCCAAAGGCGAAGCCGCCGGCTAGCCCACGGAGCGGTCTTCGTAGCGCCGGCGTCTCGCCGGCTCTTCTCGTGGGCGGCCGCCTCGCAGGCTCTTCGACCGAAAGCGCACCACAACGCGTCGTCATTCTGAGAGGAGTCTCGCGTCGGTTCTGGCACGCGTCTTTCGCGTGCGCGAGATGCAGCGAAGAATCCCTCTTCGCGGCAGCGACCATGAACGCAAAAGAGAGGCGATCACCGCCTCCCTTTCTGCGTTCGCAGTCGTCTTGTAGCGGCCGTCTCACCTTCAGGCGGGTTCTCCTTCTTTCGCTGTTTTCCCAGGCTTAGATGTAGCGCCGGGTTCTTTAGCACGGCAGCGCCAGCCCAAGCGCCCGAGCGCGGTGGTCACCGTTTTTTGCGGAGATCTCAGTGGTCAAAGCGCTGGAAGCGCGATTGTCCTAAGCCCGGCATGGAGCTCGCCTGCCGGCAAGGCAGGCGGAGCGGAATGCCCGGAAAAACCGCGTAAGACGGAGAGTCCTGGAAGGACGGTTGAAAATCCCGGGAGGGGTTTGTGGGTCGCAGCCTCAGCCGCGACATAAAAGACGCCGCGCGCAGCGCTTCCTGTGCGCAGTTGTACCCGCGGCAAGTATTCGATTTGAGATGCTGGCGAACAGCGGCCGAGTCTACTCAGGCGAACTCAAGCGCTCGATGCTCGCGCCCACGCCGCGCAGCTTTGCCTCGATTCGCTCGTACCCGCGATCGATGTGGTAGACGCGATCGATCACCGTTGTGTTCTGCGCCACCAGCGCGGCCAGCACCAGCCCGGCGCTCGCGCGCAAATCCGAGGCCGTCACAGGCGCTCCCGTCAGCGGCGTCGGCCCGGTGACGACCGCCCAGTTGCCGTCAATCGTGATGTTAGCGCCCATGCGCAGCATCTCGCTCGCGTGAAGAAACCGGTTCTCGAAGATCGTCTCGTGGACGCGCGACACTCCCTGCGCCTGGGTTGCCAGCGCCATGAACTGCGCCTGCATGTCCGTAGCGAATCCGGGGAACTCCGTCGTCTCGATGTCGGCGGCGACCAGCCTCTTTGCGGCGCGCACGCGCATCGTGCCGTTTCCCTCGCATTTGATTTCGACGCCGCACTCCCGCAACTTCTCGATCACCGCCCCAAGATGCGCGGGCTCGCAGTGCGTCAGCAACAGCTCGCCGCCGGTAATCGCGCCCGCCACGAGAAATGTCCCCGTCTCGATGCGGTCGGGAATCACGGTGTGCGTTGCGCCATGCAGCTTTTCAACGCCCTGCACGCGAATCGTCGGCGTTCCCGCGCCCTCGATCTTCGCGCCCATCTTATTCAAGAGTTCCGCGAGATCGGGAATTTCCGGTTCGAGCGCCGCGTTCTCGAGAATCGTTTCGCCTTCCGCCAGCACAGCGGCAGTGAGAATGTTTTCTGTGCCCGTCACCGTGATTTTCGGGAACCGGAACGTCGTGCCTTTCAACCGGTCCGCCCGAGCCTCCACGTAGCCGTGATCGACCGTGATCTTCGCGCCCAGTTTTTCGAGCGCTTGGATGTGTAGATCGATGGGACGCGCTCCGATCGCGCAGCCGCCCGGCAGCGAAACGCGCGCGTAGCCGAATCGCGCCACGAGCGGCCCGAGCGTCAGCACCGACGCGCGCATCGTCTTTACCAGCTCGTACGGCGCCTCCGCGTGCGAAATTGTTTCCGCGCGAAAAGTGAATTCGCTCGGCGGGATATCCGGGCTCGACACCACGCATCGCATGTGCGCCAGCAGCTTCGCCATGGTGATGATGTCGCGAACGTGCGGGATATTTTTCAGATGCACCGGCTCGGCCGTCAGAAGCGCCGCCGCCATCTCCGGCAGCGCCGCGTTCTTCGCCCCGCTGATCCGCACCGTGCCTTCGAGCCGCCTGCCGCCGTGAATCTCGAATCGATCCATGTTTCGTTCCTAGTCCCTCGATCCCTTCATTTCTCGTTGTCGTTCCCGGCTCGCTTTCCTTCACCTCTGACGCGCACCCCGTGGCTTATTTTCAGGGGCACTGATCTTTAGGAGGTCGAAGCTTTAGCTCCGACATAAAAGATCGCGCGAAGCGCGTCACCGCCGCGCGGGTTCACTCGCAGCCTGTACTTGCTCTTCATGCTCGCGTGCGCCGTCTGCCTCCGGCGCCCTCCAGAGCCTTGCGTACATTTCCGCCCGTTGCCACGAGGCGCTTTCGCGCCTCCGGCGCGCTGACATTCGCCTTCAGCATCACCAGCGCGGCCGCCAGGTCGTTGCCCGCTTGCCGCACAGCGTGTTCCGCTGTGGACGCGCTCACGCCGGCCGCCTCTTCCAAGATCCTCACGCCCCGCCGCCGCAACTTCTGATTTGTCAGCGCCACGTGAACCATCCAGTTCTCGTAGACTCTGCCAAGCTGCACCATCGCAGCGGTAGAAAGCAGGTTCAGGACCAGTTTCTGCGCTGTCCCGGCCTTTAGGCGCGTCGAACCCGAAATCGCTTCGGGACCGGTATCAGGTGCAATGCTGATTCCCGCCTGTCGCGCCAGCGGCGACCGCGGATTCGCCGTCACGCCGACCGTCACCGCGCCGCGCCGTTTCGCGAAAGCCAGCGCCCCGAGCACGTACGGCGTTGTGCCGCTCGCCGCGATCCCGACCACCACGTCTTTCGATGTCAGTCCCGCGCGCCGCAGGTCGCGCCCTCCGCCCGCCGCCGAATCCTCCGCACCCTCGGACGCGTGCCGCAACGCCCGCACGCCCCCGGCGATGATCGCCTGCACCATCTTCGGCGACGTTCCAAATGTCGGCGGACATTCGGCCGCGTCGAGCACAGCCAGCCGCCCGCTCGTTCCCGCGCCAATGTAAAAGAGCCTGCCGCCGGAGCGAAGCGCCTTGACGATCGCATCCACGGCCCGCGCGATCTCCGGCAGTTCACGCCGCACGGCCAAAGCCACACGCGCGTCTTCGCGGTTCAGGGCACGCAGGATTTCGAGCGTTGATTTCCGATCGAGGCCGCGCGAACGCGGATTGCGCTGCTCTGTCCTGGCCGGTTTCAAAAGCTCCTCACGCCCCGTTCAGCCTAAGATTATAGCGGGGCGAGAGCGCGCTCTTCTGCTGGGGATGCAACTTGGATGCGGATTGTGCACGGGGAGTTATCGGGCCGCCGCTTGCCCGGTGGCGAGCCCGAGGGATTCGAAGATCGCATCATGCAGGGCCGGGCGCACTTGCTTGATCTTTTCGTTGGCTCGTTTGGGATGGACCCGATTCGTCAGCAGGATCACGAAAAGCCTCCGCACGGGATCGATCCACAGTGAAGTGCCGGTGAAGCCGAGGTGCCCGTAGCTCGGTGAAGAAAAATATGCGCCGGAAGATGACGCTTCCGTCGGCACATCCCAGCCGAGCGCGCGTGCCGAGTTGCCAATCGTCTGTCGCGTGGTGAATTGTGCGATCGTCGCGCGCGACAGCAGACGGCGATGAGCGTAGATGCCGCCGTTCAGCAGCATTTGCGCGAAGGCGGCGATATCCCCCGCGGCCGAGAAAAGCCCCGCGTGCCCTGCGATGCCGCCCATGGCCCACGCATTTTCGTCGTCCACTTCGCCATGCAACAGGCGCCTGCGATAGGTCGCATCCTTCTGCGTCGGAGCGATTCTCGCGCGAAGCTCGCGCGGCGGATTGAACATCGATGCACTCATCCCCAGCGGCGCGAAAATATTCTTCCGCGCAAATGCGTCAAGCGATTCGCCCGTGAGTCGCTCGATGATTTCGCCCAGCAGTATGAATCCGAGATCCGAATACTCGATCCGCGTCCCGGGTTCGCCAACCAGCGGCTCGGCCATGGCCCGCGCCACAACTTCCCGGCCCTTTGCGGCTTTGAAAAACTCGCGGTGGGCGGGCAGTCCAGAATGGTGCAGTAGCAACATCCGTACGGTGATGCGCACCCTCCAGGACGGGTCCCGATCCCCCGCACTACCCGCCGCGAATTCCGGCAGATAGCGCGCGACCGGCGCGTGGAGGTCCAGACGCTCTTGCTCGAACAGCATCATCGCCGCGGTCGTGGTCACGATCGGCTTCGTCAGCGACGCGACGTCATAAATTGTCTCGGCCGAAACGCGCGTTGCTCGCGCTCCATACGCGAGCGTGCCGAAAGGATGCATCACGAGTTGGTTGGCGCGCCCCACCGCGAGCACGCCGCCCGAAAACGCGCCGTCCGCCACGGCGCGCTCCAGCAGCGCATACGCCGGCTTGAGCCGATCTGCCATGGTCGCGCCCGCCGCTTCGAGCCTCATCGGATTCGCATCCACATGCACCCCGTCGCCGCGCCGGACGGTGCCCGGCACCGTGACCGGAATTCGCCCCGTGATGGCGGTCTGGCCGAAGAGCGCGTGAACCGCTGCACGCTGCGATACGCTGTTCGTCGAAAACGCAGCCAGCCACGTTTTCGCATTCGGAAACCGCTCGATCAGATACGGACTGCCGAACGACGCAATCGCAACCGGCTTGCCGCTCGCTAGCAGTTGATTCACGAAAGCGCGCTGGTCCTCCGGGAACGCGACGTTCCCCTTGCGGTCGGCGACGCGCACGAAAAGCGCGGCAATCGCGACGTCGTATGTATCCAGAGGAGGCAGCCTCAGTTCCGCCACGCTCCTGAACCGCGCGTCCGCGCGCAACACCGCGAGCGAATCGACGCGCGAGCGAATCTCCGGCTCGATGGTTTCGCCGGGGCACGCATCAGGGTCGGCCGAAAGCGCCACGAGGAGCACGCGCAGCGGCCGCGTCGCATCGAGCGGTAAAACTTGCGCCGAATCGCGCAGCAGCGTCACGCCGTGGTCGGCGATTTCCTGGGCCACCGCCTCGAATTCCGGCCGGCCGAAATTCTCGCTGAGTTTCGCCACATCGGCGAGCCGCGTGCGATCGAGACCGAGCCGCGCCTTCGCGACTAGAATGCGCCGCACCGATTCGTCAACGCGTGCCTCGGAAATTCGCCCGCTCCGCACCGCCGCTTCCAATGCGGCGATCGCCGCATCGGGCACGGGCGTCATCAGCAGAACGTCCGCGCCTGCCTCGACGGCCCGCACCGCCGCTTCGCCCGGCGGGAAAAGCGACGTGACTCCGCCCATCTCCATCGCGTCCGTGATGATCAGTCCGGGGAATTTCATTTCGCCGCGCAGCAGACCGGTCAGAATCTTGTGCGAGACGGTCGCCGGAATATTGGGATCGGGCTCAAAAGCAGGCACCGCTAAATGGCCCGGCATGATCGAACTTACGCCGGCGCGAATCGCCGCGCGGAACGGCACGAGTTCGTTTCGCTCGAGCTCTTGGCGCGTGCCCGGCACCGCCGCGAGCCGCAGGTGCGAGTCGACACTCACATTTCCGTGCCCCGGAAAATGCTTCGCCGTCGCGAGCGCGCCGTTGTCTTCCACGCCGCGAACAAATTCCGCGACGTACCGCGCCACGTCTTCCGCGCTCTCGCCAAAGGACCGCACGTTGATGATCGGATTGTCGGGGTTGTTGTTGATGTCCGCATCGGGCGCGAAAATCCAGTGGACGCCCGCGGCCCGCGCTTCGAGCGCGGTGCACTTTCCTGCGGCGTACGCGAATTTCACTTTGCCCGTCGCGGCAATCGCCATCGCCGAGGGAAACGCGGTGCCCTCTTCGAGCCGCATGCGCGTGCCGGATTCGAAGTCCGCGCCGATCAGCAGCGGAGTTTTCGCGCGGCGCTGCAGTTCATTCGCGATCTCGGCGGTGGGATACACCTGGCTGCGGCGGATTCCCATCAGCCCGCGCGCGGTGGCGAGGATGAGTCCGCCGACATGAGTCTCTTCGACCTGACGAATCACCTCGCGATATTCGGCGTTCTCGGACGAAGCAAAGCCGCCGAAGAACGGAACCATGAGCAGCTGGCCGATTTTTTCGCGAAGGGTCATTTTGGCGAGCGTCTTCTCGACCCAAGGCGAACGAGATGCGCTCGCGGGTTTCTTGCCGCGGGATTTTCGGCGCGTGGATGCGAGCGATTTCATGGGCAAAAGTGGACGAAAACGCCACCGTAAAGGCGCTTAAAACGCGTTAAATGGGCAGTTCTGGCGCGTTTTTGCGCGGTCTTTTTCAAGGATGTCCTGATTTTTGTATAACATACGATTTTCGAGGCCACAATTGGCGTTCTTGCATTTGTTTCTTGATGAGAGGTTGCGGAGGCTTAGAGCGAAAGCTGCCACGTCTCGGCGACGAGGTCCTTGCCGAAACTGTGGTGCGGTTTTTTTTCGATCACGCGAAAGCCGGCCTTCTTATAGATGTGCCGCGCCGGGAGAAGTTCCGTCTGCGTCCACAGCACGATTTTCTTGTAGCCCGCGAGCCGCGCAAAGCGCACGCATTCGGCCACAAGGCGCGAGCCGATGCCGAGGCCGCGCGCCGAAGGTTCGACGTAAAGGAGGCGAAGCTTGGCTGTAGTCCTGGAGTCGGCGACGAGGAAGACCGAGCCGGCGATTTCGCCGTCGCGCTCGGCGATCCAGCAGCGCTCGCGCCGAGGGTCGTAGTGCTGAATGAACTTCGCAACGATCTCAGCGACGAGCGCCTCGTAGCGTTCGTCGTAGCCGTATTCCTGGCCGTAGAGAACTCCCTGGCGGTGGACAATCAAGCCCATGTCTCCGAGCTGGTGCGGGCGAAGGAGGTAGGGAACTTTTGGCGATTGGACTGGGACGCCCGCAGCCTCAGTTGGGCCGAGTACGTTCTCGATGGCGTGCATCGCGCCGATGAGCCGCCCCCGCGCCGCCGGGGAAAGCTTTTTCAGCATGCCGCGGACCTGCTCGGCGGTCTGCTGGTCGAGCGGGGCGAAGGCTTTGAGGCCCTTGTCGGTAAGGGCGAGCAGGGATTGGCGGCCGTCGGCTTGTGAAGGACTCTTCCTGAGGAGGCCGCGCTTTTCGAACGCGCGGAGGATGCGGCTCAGATATCCGGCGTCGAGATCGAGAACGTTGCCGACCAATGTAGCGGTGGGATTTTCCCGGTGAGCCAGTTCGTAAAGGACGCGCGCTTCGGTCAAAGAGAACGAGCTGTCGAGCCAGCCTTCGTGAAGGACGCCGATGGCGCGGGTGTAGAAGCGGTTGAAGCGTCGGACGGTTTCGACGTGCGGTGTGGCTTGAGCCGTCATCGCGGCCTCCCGAAGCGTCGGCTATGCTGCTTGCCAGCGTCACATAGATAGTTGACTATGTCAAGTAGTATGACTTAACCAATCGCCCCTCCGGGGCCGGAACTTTTGGGGCAATGGCACCCGACACTCCGCGCCGCCTGCCAGCGGCAGGCGGGCTGCGTGGCGGGCTGGGTACAATCGCCGCTCCGCGGCTGGGCACGGATGGCGGAGAGGAATGGATTCTCCGGGCGGAGAGAATGCGTCGATTGTGCTCCGAGGGTTGTGTGAGGATTCGTGCTCTTACGCCCGCTCCGCGGGCTGGGGGCTTGGGCGGCGGTTCCCACGGCTTCGCCGTGGGCTACCGTATGCCACGCGCTTCGCGCGTTTTGCCGGCCTGCGTGCCGGGTTGCATCGGGCCAGGTTATGCGAAGACCGGCGGGCCTGAAGGCCCGCGTCCCCGGGGCCGCTCCTAAGGCTGTCCCGCGGCTAAAGCCGAATCATAAGCGCGCTTCCGCCGGAAACTCGCGGGGGCCACGACAAAAGTTACAGCTTGCAGGATGTGCCGCCAGGACGGCGGCGGATGTGCCTGCACGGAAACCGGGGAAGATGCGAAGGCGCAAAGGCGGCGCCTGCGCTTCCACTGAAGCCCAGAGAGGGCGCAGCGGACCTTTTGGGTGGCATCAGCGGCTAATCCTCGTAGTCGGGGCAGAAGTAGTCGTAGTGATCG
>Ga0335072_10016369_pt1 | contig 10515 bp, 8 predicted proteins | sample Lox_Sample_21_FD_206725 | JGI IMG/M metagenome (GOLD analysis project Ga0335072, IMG submission 206725) | Soil microbial communities from Loxahatchee National Wildlife Refuge, Florida, United States - Lox_Sample_2.1 | ecosystem: Environmental > Terrestrial > Soil > Wetlands | place: USA: Florida... | reverse complement strand
GGTTCTGGTTGGATCTGGAGCCGCAATAGACTCTCAGCAAGGGGAACATAGGCGGAGTTTACCGAGACATTAGTTCTGAGACTCGTTCCCGAATATCCAATCTATAGCAATACAAACATCTCAAAAAGAAGTGGAATCGACGCCGTGACAGTGAATTTGGGATGTTAGCATGTGAGCGCACTACTGACGCGCGGTTGCTTGAGTAAATGGCAGGATGAGCGTAGGAGCTCGGCGCATACATCTAACCTAATACTCCTCTCGACGACAGACTCTTCCTCCCCATTTCGCTCTCTGTCCTCCCCAATACTTCAGGCTGAGCTGCCTAGTTCAATCGCTTCGTTTACGCTCTTTTGCTCGTTCTCACGGCGTCCCGTTGATTATCGATACGTTGCAGCGGGACCAGCCGATCTGCTTCGTCGCCGACCCTGGGCTGTGCATACTCCTCTGGAGAGGCATTGCAAGCCATCAGAAGATCAACAACAGACATCTGCTGCAATTTATCGTCGGAAGAGGTCTTTACCGTATGCGAGAAGGTTGTTGTTTGTTTGTGGTCCCTGGTGGCTGCGCCAACTCTCAACTGCAAATCTTGCAGCCGACTCGAGACCCTGGCATATACTCCACATACCCGGGCACAGCAGAGCTCAACGCTGCGGCTTCATTACGATGTCTAATGATGGGCTAGATAAGAAGCCAGGGGCAGTGGATACTGCGCTGGGCGACATGAAGCTGGAGAGCCCAGATGCGGCCTCAGACACTATAAAGGTTAACGGCAGTAGTGAACATTCACTGGCGCCCACAGCAACCAAAACTTCGCGCTCGCCGAGTTTGGAGCGGTCTCATTCCCTGTCATCAGCTACACAAACACCAATATCTGGGGTTTATGAGCACGAGGAAATACTCGGGGGCGAGGTCGCCCTAAAACTAGAGCCTGGAAAGCCTCCCAAGCTCTCAAGAAAGTCATCACAAAAAGTCATGTCGCGTCCACCACAACTTTTCGATCATCTTCCAAATTCTACTTCCGAGGCCATAACTACATTTCAGGTAATCCGCGACTGCATCTATGGATCAAAGTACATGGGCTCGTCAGAGCATGATGCTTTAGGGTGTGATTGTTCTGAGGAATGGAGTAAGTTTTGAAGTTAAATTTGAGCTTTTCATGAAAGATACTGACGATTAATAGGTGACAGCAGGAATCATGCTTGTGGGGAAGACTCGGATTGTATCAATCGTGCTACTAAAATGGAATGCATCGATGATGAGTGCAATTGTGGTTTAGGGTGCCAAAATCAACGCTTTCAACGTAAACAATTCGCCAACGTCTCTGTAATTAAGACAGAGAAGAAAGGCTATGGACTACGGACGGATTCTGACCTACACCCCAATGATTTCATTTTCGAGTACATCGGCGAAGTCATCAACGAGCCTACCTTCCGACGCAGAACTATCCAGTACGATGAAGAGGGCATCAAACATTTTTATTTTATGTCACTTACGAAGAGCGAGTTCGTTGATGCGACCAAGAAGGGTAACCTTGGTCGTTTCTGCAATCATTCCTGCAATCCAAATTGCTACGTTGATAAATGGGTAGTGGGTGATAAACTTCGCATGGGAATATTTGCCGAGCGGAGCATTAAGGCCGGCGAGGAACTTGTCTTCAACTACAACGTCGATCGATATGGTGCTGATCCACAACCATGCTACTGTGGCGAACCAAATTGTTCTGGCTTCATTGGTGGTAAGACTCAAACTGAAAGAGCGACGAAGTTATCACATGCTACGATTGAGGCGCTAGGCATTGACGATGGTGATGGCTGGGACACAGCCGTGGCAAAGAGGCCTAGAAAGAAGAAGGCAGGAGAAGATGACGAGGAATACGTTAACAACCTTCAGCCAAGAGGTCTCGATGAGGAAGGCGTCACGAAGGTCATGGCTACACTCATGCAGTGTAAAGAGAAGTGGATTGCCGTCAAGCTCCTCAGTCGAATACAACGCTGCGACGACGATCGAGTACGCAATCGTGTTGTTCGAATGCATGGCTATCAAATCCTCCGAACGGCGCTAACTACTTGGATCGATGACAACAATGTTGTCCTTCAAATTTTGGACATCTTGTACAAGTTTCCCCGCCTAACACGGAATAAGATAAGTGACTCAAAGATCGAGGCCACGATTGAGAGCCTGGTGGCATCCGAACATGAAGATGTCGCCTTTGAAGCAAAGAGATTACTTGAAGAATGGAGTAAGCTAGAAGTGGCATACCGAATACCTCGAAAGAAGTTTGATCCAACTGCCCAATCCACAAATCAATTCGATCGCCGAGGCGGTGACCGAGAGGATGAAGCCCCGAAATCACCTGCACCCACACCTGCTATAGTTGCACCCACTGGTCCTCGCAATGCAGCGCCGCAACGGAACCCTAACTTCTTCGCCCCAACAAGGCCTGCCATGATGCGGAGACCTTTCAATCCACTGCCCGCAGGATGGTTTGCAGCAATGGACGGATCTGGAAATACTTATTACTATAGCAAAAGTGGTCAGACGACTTGGCAGAGACCGCATTTACCTGCAGCGGAGCCACCTCCTCCACCTAAGGTTCCACCCAAAGCCATTCAAAATCAAAAAGCTCTTCAAGACATCATTGATAGTCTTACTAAGTCCGATTCCAATGCCCAAACTCCATCCTCGGGAACTCCGCAACGTTCAGAAGATCCGTCGAAAGAGAAGAAGAAAAGTACTGAGAAATGGCGGTCGTTGTCGCAAGAGAAGCAAATGAAGCTCTACGAGAATACTGTAAGTCCCTTTAGATTGCAAGACTTGGTGGCTCCATCTTAATAATTCGTAGCTTTTCCCCCACATCAAATACGTTATGGATAAGTTCCGCAACAAGCTTCCTAAAGAGGATCTCAAGAAATTTGCGAAAGAGATTGGCAAGAAACTCGTCGCGTCCGATTTTAAGCACAACCGAGTCGAAGACCCAACTAAGATCACCGAAAAACAAGAAAAGAAGGTCAGGAAATACGTAAAGGAGTTCTTCGACAAGGCTGTCGCCAAGAAAGCTGCGCATGACAAGCTGAAAGTAGTTAAAAAGCATGGTTCCGCAGCGGACAGAAACGATACTAAGGAGACCTTAAATGGGATGTCCTCTACAACAGTCGAGGCGGATGCAAAAAATGCCATAAAGGCTGAGGAACTAGACGACATGGACTTGTCCGACGACGGAGAGGAAACAGGACACGCTGTCCCCTCTGTGCCTGCCACTCCGAGCCTTGACACACCTAGCGATGAGGGCTTGAAGCGGAAACGAGACGACTTGGGTGAGTCATTTGATTCTACTCCGTCTGAAACGCCTGTCAAACGGATAAAAGAAGAAGATATGGAAGGCATACCAAGTCCACCGCCACCGCCACCTCCCCCACCGGCAGAGGATATGATAATTCAGATAGATGAAGATGCAGAGCTGGCCGCACAGGAGGAAGCCTTAATGCGCGAAAATGAGGAGGCATTGATGCGGGAAAACGAGGAAGCAATGCAAGAAGCTGAACTTCATAAAGAGCATGCCAAAGCACTTATACCTAGCAACATCGACGATGTAGACACCAAAGTCAACGGTATCAAGACAGAAGAGTACGACAAAACGGATCAGGACTTCACCATGAAAGGAGTCAACGGCAATGCTGTTGTGAAGATAGAATCTAGCGTGAACGACTCCAAGGACGGCGTTAGGGACCTTTCCGACGTTGAGGAGAACAGAGATAATAACATCACCCAACATGAGCGCAAAGAAGTTCTAAGCCACTGATACTTACCTGTTCGATAATCAGGATACGATGATCAAGGCCGCTGTTGAAGATCGAACGGGCGAGGCGAGCGTACGTGGCGAGCGTACGTGCAAGCGCGAGAAAGTAAAGCATTGTATGTATATACCATCAGATCAAATCGGATTCGGAGTCCGGGCGGCCAAAGGGTGGTGAGAAACCAGCCACGGCTAGGGCAATGTCTTTTGCATTTTCGTGGACAGCGAGCGACTTGTGTTACGATAGGGCGGAAAGGGGTGCCTTGCATCATCATCTCACCTTACTCGACCTGGCCTTTTTTCACTTGGGCGAGCGGGCCGGTGGGCGAATAGTGAAAGATATAATCAAGCGAAGCACTGTGACATGATATGATTCAAATTCGTTGCACACATGTGATGATATGTAAAGTCCATAAAACCGGACTATCTGCCCTATATGATAAACTCTGGGCGCAATGCTTTAGCACAGAAAAATCCCACTGTAAGACCCCCATTCTGTACTTCAGATTGAAAATCCTCCACTTTCTCACTGTGTAAATCACAACTCCTCTAACGCGGCATCCACAAGCATAGCTCGATGCTCCAAACCTCTCTACCCCCTTTCACGATTTAATAATCTTCTCAACCGCGTCCAACAAGATATCAGCGTGATGCCTCTGGAAGATCAGCATAGGACGCAAGCGGACAGCCCTCTCGCCCGAGCCGCCGATATTGACCCCCACACCTTTGGCCTTCTTGAGGAACTCGTCACGGCGCGGGGTGTCAAAGGCAATGAACGTCCCCATCCCTTTACCACGGAGGTTCATGATCTCCTGCGGGTACTGGGACTGCAGGCGCTCGAGGCCAGAGAAGAGATAATCGCCGACCCGGGCGGTATTGTTGACCAGGTCGAGCCTCTCGATTTCCTCAATGATGGCCCGGAAGAGGATCGCACGGGCGGGATCGCCCATCCAGGTGTTGAATTGGCGGAAAGGCCTGTTAGGTCGGAGCTCTAGGTTGCCGAAGTAGTAGCCTGCTGTCTGGGCCTTTTTGGAGAACGTTACCATGTCGGGCGGGCTTGGGAGGTCCCAATGCTCGTGTGCCCAGAACTTGCCGGTGGAGCCGACGCCGGTTTGGACTTCGTCGACGATGAGGAGGACGTCATGTTTCTTGGTCAGTTCGCGGAGGCCGCGGAAGAAGGCCGGGGACGCATGATGGTCGCCGCCTTCGGATTGGATGGGCTCGACTATCACTGCACAAGGGGGGAGGTGGTGCGTTGTGAGCTGGCGCTCAACATCGTCAAGAGCCTCTTGCTCTACCTTCTTGTTATATTCGACGTTTTCTTCGAGAGGATATTTCAGCAGGGGAAAGGTGGCTTGTGGCCAATCGAAGGCTGGGATATCAAGCTTGTGGATAGGTTTTGAACGAGTGGTTGAGAGGGAGCCGAAGAGACGGCCATGGAAGCCGGTTTTGAAGGAGAGAATACTGAGTGGAGGAGCACCAGGCGCCTGATTTAGCATGCTAGAGCTGATCTCTTCCGTTGTGAAATCCACATCTGCTCCGCCACGTTGCTGTTGACGTTTATATATGAATGCTGCCTTATAGGCTGTCTCATTGGCATCGGAGCCGGCCATAGCGGTGAAGACCTGATTAAGGCCTTTAGGGGCAACCTTCAGAATGCCGGTTTTTAGAATCTCGGCCCAGTCGTGTTGGGGGAAATTGCCTAGGGCTGGCCGATTGACAAGGGCGCTCGCCATTTGTGGAGAAGTAGCCGCACGTAAAAGGGTTGGATTGCTGTACCCAACCGGGATGGAAGCGATTTGGGCATACCTGAACACTGTCAGACTTCCTATTATAGAGCACAATCAGAAAACATACACATCCAACAGCACATTTCCGTCTGGATCAGCAATATAATTGCCAAAGCTCTGTTGGTAATTTGCAAGCATATTCAACGACCTTGTGTCAAAGACTTTATTCAACTCTTCAATGGCCTGCTTGCTCTTTGGTCCTGGAATTGCAGTCTTGATTACTGGTCCAGTGGGTTCATCGGGGAAGAATGGCTGTTCTCCACTGGACTCTGGGGTCTTTGCCGTTGCCGCAGCGCTTGCATAAGTTCTCGGAACTGATGCTCGAATTGAAGTTTGTGATTGACTTAAACGGGTTGCAATAGGGCGCAAGCGCGCCACTGCACGAAGGGATGACATTGCTTTGTAGCTCGAGGGGAAGGTCTTGTCTTCTGAGTATTTTCTCAATTCCTAAGAATGGGAATTAGCCTACGGCATTCACAGCCTCCGATAAGATCATATACTTCAAACGAGAGAGTGACCCAATTTATTAGAAATGTATTTCGAGGCTCTAATTCAGATTGATTTCGTCTTCAATCAATGAAGTCGAGTTTCTGGGGAGGTTTGTTATGAAAGAAGGAGAGATATTTGGCACAATCAGAAATGGAGGGGTTCGGCCAAGCACCTACACAGCCTTGTTATTCTGTGACGCCACACAGCCGTGACAGCGCAAAAACTATTGGGGCGTCGTCGGCTGCCCGGCCAAGCTTTTGCACGCTAAGCCAAATACGACAATCACACCCGACAGTGCCTCTGCCGATGAATAGCGCTCCAAGGCGGATCACGAGACATTTACGAGACTGTCATCGGGATATGGCACCTGACAGTTGAATATAAAGTTATAAATCCCATTTGCTGGTTGGTCTGTACAAACGCCACGCTAATATCAGTGGTATATATCCCATCAAACCCAGTTCTCCCAGACAAATGAAAAGGTTCATTACCACATCAAGGTGTCATCCATCATCCTCGTAAGTGTTATTCTTCGTAATTAAAGTTTCAGCTTTCTTTCACTTCCCCTACTGGGCCCAGCCCTACCAAGCCCTTCCTCCGTGAATAACCTGAGAGGCTATTCCTGGGCCCAGCACCTAGGATCCAGTCCGGTATAGGCGGCGTCATCTCTCGCTCAGGCGGAGAAGGTGGCCGCCCACTATCGTCGTCCTCCTTAGCTGTAAAAGCCATATCATCTAGGCTTCGCGAGTGTCCTAGTGGACTTGGACTGCTTGGCAGAGAACCGCTCCGCATGCGATGAAGACTCTGACGGTCTATGATAGCGTGACCTGCGCCTGGGGCGGCGGTGACAATTGTCCCAGGGGTAGCAGATGGGGGTGGAGTGGGACTATCTGACCTGAAAAGAGGGTGAATATGTGCTTCGCTTCCTGTTGGAGAAGAGGTTGGATCTCGATGTTTTGTCATGATAGTCGTAGCAGGCGAATGACTTCGTGACCGTCGACGCCGTGAAGGCGGTTCAAGGTCTAAAGGAAAGCCCGGTGATGGCGATCTGCTTACTGTTGGACTGGCCGGTATGGTCTCTAGGAAGCGCCCGTGGCTGGGACTTGAAGTATTAGTCGAGTTGGCCGCAGACATTACGAAATGTCTGGAGTGAGGTTCCACAGCCGACAGGTCCCAGGAGTCGAAGCCATCCTCGACGATTTCCCTCTCCCCAGTTCCTGAGTCTAGTGAGGTTGGCCGATATGGTTTGTTTTGAGTTACCAGGCGCGTTTTTGATGAGATTGGTCTCACAACATGGGTAATCGAAGAACGTATGGAGCTAATAGTGTCTGAACCTGAACGCTTTCGACTCTTTGATGAGAATGATTGCGCATCGCTTGACTCCCTTCCGCGAGATGAGGGTAGTGCTGTGTGTGGACGAGACGTCTGTTGCATTTCTGCAGAACGATACGGCTCTTCATCGGTGTGAAGAGACTGCGTTTGCTGAGACATGTCACGACCAACAAGGAAGATAACGACAATGAAAGAACCTTGCGCCAATGATGAGATGGCCCAAAGGACAAAAGCTGCTGTGAGTAAAGCTTGTGAGGTTGTACCCAACATGATCTTCGGCAGGTCTACGGATCGGACCTGCATCCAGACTAATGTGGCAAGGGAGAGAGTCGCAAAGAGTAAGCAAAGGAGACCAGTCACCTCGGTCAGAATTTCCTGCCGCTTCCGTCTTGTCTTTATCATCTGGTCATCATGTTGATTACGATGACGAAGATGTCGATATAAGAGCCAGATCATTGACACTAAGCTGATCACACCAAATAGCGAGGCTATAATTGCCGAAATATTAATTGGCAGAGCTGCCTTCCTAAGAACAGTCGCGAAAGATATAATTAAAACGAGTGTTGGGATCGTAGTGACGATAGCAAAGGCCCCGAGGGGAAATACAAGTAAAGTCGCCATTTCAGGTGCTTCTTGCAGAAATTTGAGGTTGAAAGAATGTAGGTGGCCTGGAGTTTACTGTGACGTGATTGTGACACAGTACTACTTTCAGCCGCAAGACTTTAGATCAATATTAAAGCTGCTCGTGCGGAGCTCTATCCGACTGGCATAAGACGCTGGAAAGGAAAGGCAAGGCAAACGAATGAAGCGCGCCCGGTCGCTGTGTTGAGTGGGCCTTCACAAGCCCTCAGCAACGCCAATGCTTTCTCAGCCCTACTTGACAATGGCAGGCGATCAGTATGTATTCGCCAGCTGTGCGACAGTCCGGTATGTGGCGTAGCCTATCCTGCCAGGCACAAAGTACTCAACAGTTTTTCCGGGCCTTGGACACCAAATTGCCGATAAATTGAGGAGAAATTGTAGGAGTGGTATATATAGAATTGTTGGGTCCAACCTGTGGACATGGGTTCGCGAGATCGGATGAGAGCATAAGGCAGTTTGATGAAAACGCGCAGTTCCGAGTTAAGCTGCGTCTGCTTGCCGGAAAAACTGGCCTTGATCGGTTTGCAAAGTGTGAAATTCTGATCACAGCAGATACCTGAACTGGAGTCGAATTGATGTCGGGGGAATTTCTTGTGGTAGGTTTTGTTTATGAGGATGCCCCGCGATTCCAGCGCCAATACTCTGTAGACACCCCACCTTCGAACAAATCCTCAGAAATAGCGATGACAAGATCCGAGAAAATCCAAAATGTAATGTGGGGTTCAATTGACATCAGAGAAAGATTATTGCAAAAGTAGAGAGAGTTTCTCAAGATAAAAAGTTGGTGGAGACAATGCGCTCTTGAAGTCTGTCGCGTTCCCGACGCGTCTTAGTAATCCCAGCTGATATCACATTCAACCCACTACTCGGGAAAGCAGGGATGGAAATCTGACGGTGGTCGGTTCTCTGTGGCTCGAATTCCTTGCCGCCTGGATTGTAATATCTGGGGAAGGCCAATTGAGAGGCTCCGTGGCCATATGGCTGCAGAAAAGGTTGAATTGGCCAAGATATTACTCTGTTCGCCAGTCAAATGTACGTAACATACCCTATGTAGCTATCCGCTTCTCGTAAAAGTAAGATGGAGACGAAGAAGAAGAGCGAAAAGAAGGATCCTGCAGCGCAGCAGGCTGCGTGAAAGGCTTGGATAAATGGGGAACATATCTCATAATGACGTGCAGCCATTGTTGATATACGCCTACCGCACCGGCCTTGCATGTTGCAGTGAGTGTGAGGAAGTGCTAGCAGGCGTGGAAGACGGATTCTTGGCCCTAGAAGGCGCGTAAGGTACCTACAGGAATGCAGGGCAGCAGAGGTCCGTGCGGACGCAAATCTCTCACACAAGACGAAGTGATTGGTTCATTATTTCTTTCCGACGGGCAGGGCAGGGCTTGTGAAACTGCTAACAAAGCTACAAAAGCAACCGTCATAGGCCTCTAGGCCTTCGTAATCTCAGAAAAGTGTGGCAAGTACCTGACGGCCCAAAGGGGACCGAGGGTGGCGCTACGACCGAGGAGAGAGCCTCTCTTCCAGGAACGGAAACAACAAGACACGTAACGAACGATGAGAAGAGCTGTGATGGCGAGAATGATACGATAAGGCATAGCATATATTAATTGTCCCCTACTCTCTCCAAATTCGGACAGAGAAGCTGATGTTGCAAGTCTTTTTGCATCAGCATGCATAAACACGAATTGCAAGGCTGTTTGACCTGCATACCATCTTGCAGTATGCAGACTTCTAAATTGGTCGGGGCTGAAGGGATCACACCCGCTTTGGCTCGAAATCGTGATTGGGTATCTCTGTTACTTCAATCCAGCGGGAGAAGGTAAAAATAAGTCTGCCAGTCCGTTCTGAGAAATGTTGATATCACTCGATGCAAGGAAACTTGGTTACATTTTATATCACATTTCACCAGCGAACATTAGCTCCTCCTCATCGCAATTGTAACAACAACGCGGCCTCTAATACTACTTCTCACTGCGAGATCCACGACGTACTAAATCACGAGAGTTCCGAAAGCAGGCTGAGTCTGGTTTCATTATGGATGACAGCACTGGAGATCAGCTTGCCTGGTCGGACAAGTTAGCTTATATTTGTCCAGCCCACAAAAGAAGTATTGATACTATTTTTCAATAGTGGCAATGGGCTTGTTCGTCTCGGTCCCTCCCAGAGTCTTCAATTGCATGATCGATTTTGGCCTTAGCCACTTACAGCTCTCATGGTTAATATCATCCGTCTTTGCCAATGAGCCATCCAATCTTGTCATCAGGTAACATTATGTGATGGGGCGGGATTAGTTAGGTCTAAGAGGTGGCTATGGCATCCGCTTTGGCTTCTCACCAAAAAGGCATGAATATGACATACCAAGGGCTGTGACAACCAGGTTCTCGCAGGTTGAGAACCACCCACTCCACCATGCAGTTACCCATGGACTTTCCGAGGACTTTATATAGCCTGTATTTGTTGAAG
>Ga0335072_10016368_pt1 | contig 10515 bp, 5 predicted proteins | sample Lox_Sample_21_FD_206725 | JGI IMG/M metagenome (GOLD analysis project Ga0335072, IMG submission 206725) | Soil microbial communities from Loxahatchee National Wildlife Refuge, Florida, United States - Lox_Sample_2.1 | ecosystem: Environmental > Terrestrial > Soil > Wetlands | place: USA: Florida... | reverse complement strand
CCTAGTTTGGCGCTATACGAGTACTTTCTGCCTAGATTTCGGGAAATTCGCCTGCCGTTTCAGGAGTGAACCCACGCAGGTAGGGTATCGAGCGTGGTTGAACTTGTTTCGCAAGCCGAGCTGCGCGCCGCCCGGTCCCGGCTAGCGATCATCGCCATAGGCACTCCGGCCTGTCCCCATTACGCGGGCGAAAGCGCTGGTCAAGGCGGGGAGCAGGCGCTTACCGTAAGCGCGGCTGCCGTTGTCGCGGCGGTGTCCGGTGCCAGCATCGCGACGGATCGGCTGGCCCGCGTGCTAGCGGCGGACAATGCCTCCTACACTGGGTAGTGCCATGCGAACTGTACTTGCCTACTCGTCCGCGCGGATCCTGCTGCTGGTCGCCTCGTTGGGCCTGCTGTACCTGGCGGGAGCGCGCGGCTTGATCCTCCTCGTGCTGGCGGTCGTGGTGAGCGCCCTCGCGAGCTATGTCCTGCTGTCCAAGCAGCGGGACGTCATGTCCGGCCTGGTGTCCCGCCGCCTGACCAAGGCGGGGGCGAAGGCCGCCGAGTTCCGCGACCGCCTGAACGAGGGCGCCGCCGCGGAAGACGTCGACGACGACGCTGAGGAGCCCGTGCAGCAGTAAGGGCCCCGGCCGGAGCGTGTATCACGCCGAAGCTCGCCGTAATCACCTGAAAAGGTGAGGCAGGCAACGACTGAAGGTGAGATCCGCGTGACCGAGGAGTCCCCGTATCCGGGCCTTTACATGGACCATCCGGTGCGTCCTGTCGAGCCTAGGGATCCGCTGGACTTCTTCGCTGAACGGCAGCGGCTGCTGGGCGGGCAGGCGGACGCCCGGCGGCTCAGGCTGGCCTACGCGGCCCGCTGGGAAGCGGCGCCCGAGCACACGTGGTCGGGATCGGCGCTGAGCCTGCTCGCCCGCATGCGCGAGGTGGCCGACACCGACGACATTGGCGTGCACTTTCCCGGGCACGTGCGCGGCGCGCTGCGGATGGCCAGCGCCCGTTACCAGGAAGGCGGGATCCGGTCGGCCTGGGCCAATTCGCGACTGACGAACGCCTACCTGGACCGCACGCTGAGCCGGTCATTCGGCGCGGCGCGCTACGATGCCGCGCTGACCATAGACTCCCTTGCCGTCCTGCCGGACCCGTTCTTCGTGTACTACGACACCAGCTGGGACTCCCTGCTCACGACGGCCGACACCCCCGAGCGCTACATGCGGAATGCCGGCGTGACGCCCGCCCGCATGGCTCGCATGGTGCAGCGGCAGCGCGCCATCTACGAGAAGGCCACGGCCATATTCACGATGAGCCACTGGTTCGCCAGGAGCCTGGTTGAGGAGAGTGGCGTCCCGGCCTCGAAGATACACACCATTCACCCTGGTGTTAATACTCCCCGGGTTGCCGCCGCGCAGGCCCCGCTGAGCCTGCGGCCGGCACCGCGCCGCCGGCTGCTCTTCGTTGGCCGGCAGTGGGGAGCCTCCACCTTCTACGCGAAGGGCGGCGAGCTCGTGATCGACGCTTTTAAGATCCTCCGGGCCGAGTACGACCCGCGGCTCACGCTGACCCTGGCCGGCGTGACGTACTGGCCGCTCGCCGGACCGGTACCGGACGGGGTGACGCTCGCTGGCGTGCTGCCTCCTTCGGAGGTGCGGAAGATGTACGACTCTCACGACCTGCTCGTCGTCCCGTCGCGCATTGAGGGTTTCGGCATTGTCTTCGCCGAGGCCGCCTCGCGCGCGATGCCCTCCATCGCCCGCAATGCCTATGCCATGCCCGAGGTGGTAGTTCCCGGCCTGTCTGGCGGGCTAATCGACAATAGCGACCCCCAGGAACTGGCCTCCGCCATTGTTAAGGCCCTGGAAGATGACCAACTGTACGAGGCCTGCCTGGCCCGGGCACCGCGGATCGCCGAGTACTTCTCCTGGGACCGCGCGGCCTGGGAGATACGGCAGATCATTACTCAGTCGATTTCCGGGACGGCGGCCGGGTAGCCCGCTGGACGGCACTGCGCGCTGGTGCCGGGGGCGCCAGGCCTGGTCATGACGGATGTATCACTGCCGAAGCCCTCGATATCTATCCATCATGGACATGCGCTCCGACGGCCCAGGCCGGGTGTTCACCGTCGCCAGGCCGGCCGCCCGGGGCGGACGGCACGCCATGCGCCGGCCGCAGCGGGCCCGCGGCTGGCTGGCTCTCACCATCTGCTGCGTGGTCGCGATAGCCGCGATCGCGCTCTGGATCGGTCCCGCGCCGATGATGGCCCCCTGGGACGTCTTCATACTCCTCAATGAGGCGTACCGGATGTACCTGGGGCAGGCACCGGGGGCGGGCTTCTCGAATCCCATCGGCCCCCTGGCCTACGGGCTGACCGCCATCGGCATGCACCTGCAGCAGGCGCCATCCCTGCGGGCCGTGGTCTACGGCCAGGTCCTTTTCCTCGCCATCGCGTCCGCGCTCGCCTGGATCGTGGCCTGGCGACGGCTGCCGGCCCCGTATGCCGCCTTCTTTACCCTCTTCGTCGCCGTGCTATCGGTGGCTGACCGGCCGCTCGGCTACGCGCCGGGCATCACCACCTACGCGATGCTGTACAACCGCGAAGGATGGCTGCTCTACGCGCCCCTCCTGCTCCTGGTGCTGGTCCCGGTGCGCGGCGAGCCCGGCAGAAAGCACGCGGTCACCGATGGCCTGGCGCTCGGGTTGCTGCTCGGGTTGCTGTTCTACGACAAGATCACGTTCTTCATCGCCGCCATCGCCGCCGTCGGCCTTGGCTTGCTGCTGGGCACCCTGCGCCGTGACCAGTTCCTCGGCGTGGCCTCGCTGGCCGGCCTCGGGGCGGTCGCGGGCATCATGCGGCTGCTGCTGCACGTCGCCGCGAGCGGCTACCTCAGCGACCTGGCCCAGGCGGCGGCCGTGCAGCTCGCCTCCACCCGCACTCACATGCTCGCGCACACGCTCGCCTGGATATCGCCGGTCATTATCCTGGCCGCCTTCGTCATCGCGTGGCTCATCGCGTCGGCCCGCCGGGACGGCCGCCCGATGGCGCCGGTCATCCGCCTGGCCCTCGCCGCCGCGTACGTCCTGGGGTCCAGTGCCCTGCTGTCGGCCGGGGATGCCAGCGAGCGCAGCGACCTTCCGGCCCTCGTCGTCATCCCCCTGCTCTTCGTCTTGTTCCTGGAGCCAGGCCTCCCGCGATGGGCGGGCGGCCGGGCGGCCAGGCCCGAAACCGCGCCACGGTCGCGGGTCGACGCGCTGATGCTGGTGGCCGTCGCCGCGCTGCTCGCTGGCACCACCGTCCCTATCGCTGGTCAAGACGCGCTCGCCCTGGGCAAGGCGGCCTCCTACCGGGGTTACGTGGCCAGCCCGCCCGCGTCCCAGGCCATGGACGCCGGCCCCTACCGCGATTTCGTGGTCCCGGCGAATTCTCAGTGGCAGACGGCCTACCGGACCGCTTACATGATGCCCTCAATGATCAATGACGGCCTGCGCCTGCTGCGGGCCAACGTCCGCCCGGGGCAAGTGGTGTACGCGCTGGCGGGCACGAACCCGTTCTCCTTCGCGCTCAGCCTCCCGCCGGGCGGGTGCGGGCCCGTGTGGTGGGATCTCGACTACGACTTCGACCAGCAGCATCACGCGAGCGCCCAGTGCACGCTGGGCGACGCGGCCTGGGTGATCATTCCGCGCATGCTGCCCGGGCAGCCGCCTGACACGACCGTGTCCCTGCTGCTGCGCGTCGACTCCGGCTACCTGTCGGAGAATTTCCGCCAGGTCGCCGAGACGTCCAACTGGATCCTCCTGCGCCGGCGGGCATGACGGGACGCGGTCAGCCCTTCGTCAGCCAGCCGCCCCGGGTCAGGTGCCCGAGGACCAGGTCCACGGCATCCCGGCGGGACAGGACCGACGTGTCGACCACCAGGTCCGCGTCCGCCGGCTCCTCGTAAGGGTCGGAGATGCCCGTGAAGCTGCCGATGACCCCGGCCCGCGCCTTCGCGTACAGGCCCTTGCGGTCGCGCGCCTCGCAGGCCTCCAGGGGCGTCGCCACGTGCACGAGCACGAAGCCGCCCACGTCGGTGACCATCGAGCGAACCTCGGCCCGGGCGGCCGCGTAGGGGGCGATCGGCGCGCAGAGGGCGATCCCGCCGGCCCGGGCCACCTCGGTGGCCACGTAGCCGATGCGGGCGATGTTCAGGTCGCGGTCCTCCCGGGAGAACGTGAGGCCGGCCGACAGGAGCCGCCGCACCTGGTCCCCGTCGAGCAGCGAGACCTTGCGGTCGCCCCGTTCCAGCAGCACGTCCCGCAGGTCACGGGCGAGGGTGGACTTGCCAGAACCGGACAGTCCGGTGAAGAACACCACGAGGCCCCGCTCGGACCGCGGCGGCCGCGCCCGCCGCAGCTCAGCGGCGACCTCCGGGGACAGCAGCCACCCCGGCGCCACGTCCCCGGCGTCCAGTAGCGCCCCCAGCTCCGCGTCCGACAGCTCGCCGCGCTCGACGCCGGGGTCGATCAGGCCCAGCGGCCGCCATACCTCCGCCAGCGCGTCGTAAGCCCACTCGCCGGCGGCCAGCACCCGTACCCCGTCATCCGAACGGACCGCTGCGGCCGTCGCATCGAAAGGCTGCTCCGGCAGCAGGTGAGTGGCCCCGTAGGCCCGGGCGACGATGGCCCGGGCCGCCAGTTCCTGGTCAGGCTCGGGGCGCGGCGGCAGCGGCACGGGGATGACGAGGGTCCCCTCGGGCAGCTGGCGGGCCGCGGCGAGGACCGCGCGGACCAGCCCCTCCGGGCTGCCGACGACCCGGGCCGGCCCGGCCACGAGGGGGAGCAGCAGCAGCCGGGCGCCGGCCGGCTTGAGGTGCCTGAGCTGGCCGATATGCCGCTGGGTCAGCGGGCCGCGGGTCGCCAGCGCTAGCACGGGCGCGCCATCCAGCTCCGCTCGCACGTCGGCGGGCCGCCGCCGCAGGCCGCGGAACGTGCCATACTCCGGGGCGCGCAGCCCGGTCACCGGCCCGGAGAGGCGGACGGCGGACGCTGCGCTGCCGGCCGGCGCGGTGTCGGCCGGTACCCGCCCGGTGATCTCCAGGACGGCCAGCGGCGAGCCCTCGGGGTCGGTGAGGACCAGGTGGCGGCCGCCCTCGGGGACCGCGCTGGCCGGAACGGTGAGCGTTACCGGCAGCGGCCAGGCGGAACCGTCATCGGGGGGCAGGTACCCGGCCTGCGGTGCGAAGGCCCCGGCGATGAGCAGCTCCAGCTCGCCGAGCTGTGCTTCATCCGGCGTCCAGGTGGGCCAACCGGCCAGTTCCGCGGGAAGTTGCTCATCCGTCACAGCGCTGATCATAGCCTTGGATAGCGCCAGCGCGTATGACGGTGAAGCCGGGCCAGGTAATTGTCAAGATGGCCAATTCGTCATCGCTTGATATCGCGGCGGTATTCCTTCTTTGCCGGGATCGGCGGGCTTGCCCGCGCGGCGGCCAGGGCGCGGCCCGGATCAGGCCACGCCGATTATGGCGGGCAAAGATTGGGGCGCAACCGGGTCACGGGCGGGGAAATGCCGTTTTGGCCCGCGGGCGGTGATCCCGGGCGGCGCTCACGAGCCGACGACGCGGGCCGACCGGTCCTCCGGCTTGCGGATCACGTAGAGCAGGGCGTCGTGGCGGCTGGCCAGGCGGCCGCGGGAGGCCCAGGTGATGACCGCGCTGGCCAGCCGCAGCGACGCGGGCAGCTGCCCGAGGGTGTGCTCCTCCGTGCGCTGGGCGATGACCAGGCCGCGCAGCAGCGCGTAGGAGGCGATGCCGCGTCCGGTCGCGCCCTTCTCGTACACGGCGGGGAACGGGCCCGGCACGCCCGGGTGCAGCCGTCGCCAGGTCGCGCGCCGCAGGGCGGCCGGTAGCGCCCGGTCAAGCAGCCCCCATGCGCTGTCCCGGTCGGTGACCCGGATGAGCAGCAGGCCGCCCGGCCGCAGCGCGCCGACGAGCCGGTCCAGGACGAGCTCGACGTGCGGAACCCGCTCCAGCAGGTGGCCGCAGTAGACGATGTCGAACCCGCGTGGCGGGAGCGGGACCGTCCGCAGGTCGCCGGTGATCACGCCGTCGTAGGCGTCGCTGGTCTGGGCCAGCACCTCGCGCGCGGTCGGATCGTCGACATCGACCACGGACACCAGGACGTCGTACCCGTCCTCGGCGAGGTCCCCGATGCCGAGCTCGCGCAGTGGGGCGAGGCAGCCGGCCTGCAGGATGGACGGCGACCGCCGCAATGTGGCGAGCACGTAGTCACGTACCGGCTCGGCGAAGAAGCGGTCCGTGGTGGCCCGCGTGCCCGGCGTGCCGCCCCCGACAGTCGTCATGACACCGCATGGTAGTTGACTCGCTACGCATTTGTTAAGTGGGTGGCGATTCCCCGGGTGGCGAGTGACTTGTGGGGTCTGTGAGCGACGGTGGCGTGTGGGATCCGACGCCTCACAGGCCGCCGTTGTTGGCAGCGGACACGGGCATCGCGTGACAAAGATCGTTTAGATTAAATGTTTGTAGTTTCTACCCCTATAAGGGGCTTAAACTGCAAACATTTCGAGTAAATGATCTTGAGCTGGGGTAGCTGGCCGTGCCAGCGCGGGACGGCGATGGCGGGCCAGCGGGCGGGTGCGCCGGGGTGGCCCGGCCGCCGGGCGGCGGTCCGGGCGGGGGACGTAAACTTGAGGAGTTCGCGTCGTGCGCGGAGCCCCGTGTTCCCAACACGCGCTGGGGTGTCGTGCTGCCTAAATTCAGCTGCCCCGGTTCGTTCCTCTCGCCTTAGGGACAGCATGAGCCTCGCCGGACTTCTCAGTGCCGTTGCCGAAGATCCCCAGATGGGGAGCCTCCTCGCCGGTCAGCCGGGCGCTCCCGGCCTGACCAGTCGTGACCTCGTCGCGCCCCAGTCACTGCGGCCCGTGCTGGTCGCCGCCATTGCCGCCGGGGCCAGCGGGCCGGACGGCGCCGGGGCCGGGGCGGGCGCCGGGCGCTTCGTGCTCGCGGTCACCGCCACCGCCCGGGAGGCCGAGGACCTGACGGCCGCGCTCGGTGCCTTCCTGCCGCCCCACACGGTGGCCTACTTCCCCGGCTGGGAGACCCTGCCGCACGAGCGGCTCTCCCCGCGGTCCGACACCGTGGGGCAGCGCATCGCGGTCCTGCGGCGGCTGGCCCACCCCGCGCAGGATGACCCGGTCGAGGGACCGCTGCGGGTGGTCGTCACGCCCATCCGCGGCCTGCTGCAGCCCATCGTGGCCGATCTCGGCGACCTGGCGCCCGTGCGCCTGCAGCCGGGGCAGGACGCCGACCCCGAGGACGTGATCACGCGACTGACGGAGATCGGCTACGCCCGGGTTGAGATGGTCTCCCGGCGTGGTGAGCTGGCCGTTCGCGGCGGCCTGCTCGACGTGTTCCCGCCGACCGAGGAGCATCCGCTGCGCGTGGAGTTCTTCGGCGACACCGTCGAGGAGATCCGTACCTTCAAGGTCGCCGACCAGCGCAGCACCGGTGCCGCCGAGCATGGCCTGTGGGCCCCGCCATGCCGGGAACTGCTGCTCACGCCGGCCGTGCGGGCGCGGGCCAAGGAACTGGCCGCCGCGCACCCATCCGTCGCCGAGATGCTGACCAAGGTGGCCGACGGGATCACCGTCGAGGGCATGGAGGCCTTCGCCTCGGTCCTGGCCGACCGGATGGACCTGCTCATCGACCACGTCCCGCTCGGCGGGGTGGTGCTGGCCTGCGACCCCGAGCGGATCAGGACCAGGGCCGAGGAGCTAGTCGCGACCAGCCAGGAATTCCTTGAGGCGTCCTGGGCATCCGCCGCGACCGGCGGCGAGGCGCCCATCGACCTGGGCGGCTCGGCCTTCCAGCCGATGGCCAGGGTCCGTGAGGTGACGGCGGAGCTCGGCATCCCGTGGTGGACCCTCGCCCCCTTCGGCGTGGAAGACGCGGATCAAGAGGAGGCCGAGGCGGAGCCGTTCGGGATGGTGGTGCACGCCTCGCCCGCGACCGCCTACCGCGGGGACACGGACCACATGATCGAGGACGTCCGCGGCTGGCTCGCCGACGGGTGGCGGGTCGTCCTCGTGACCGAGGGCCACGGCCCGGCCCAGCGGCTCGCCGAGATGCTGCGCGGCGAGGGCCTGGGCACCCGGCTCGGCGACCTTGACTCGGCCCCGCGGCCGGGCGTGCCCTACATCGCCACCGGGCAGCTCAGCCAGGGGTTCAGCTGGCCATCGCTGAAGCTGGCGCTGATCACCGAGGGCGACGTGGTGGCGCGCGGGGCGGGCCGGGCGGCCAGCCGGGACGAGCGGCGGATGCCGTCCCGGCGGCGCCGCGGGGTGGATCCGCTGCAGCTCAAGCCGGGTGACTACGTCGTCCACGAGCAGCACGGCGTCGGCCGCTTCGTGGAGATGACCAGCCGCACGGCGGCCGGGGCGACCCGCGAGTACCTGGTACTGGAGTACGCGCCGGCCAAGCGCGGCCACCCGCCGGACCGGCTGTACGTGCCGACCGACCAGATGGACGAGGTGACCCGGTACACCGGCGGCGAGGCGCCGGCCCTGCACCGGCTGGGCGGCGCGGACTGGGCCAAGACCAAGGGGCGGGCCCGCAAGGCGGTGCGGGAGATCGCCGCCGAGCTGATCCGGCTGTACTCGGCCCGGATGGCCTCGCCGGGGCACGCGTTCGGGCCGGACACCCCCTGGCAGCGGGAGCTAGAGGACGCGTTCCCTTACATAGAGACGCCCGACCAGCTTGCCGCGATCGACGAGGTCAAGCGCGACATGGAAAAGCCCGTCCCGATGGACCGGCTGATCTGCGGTGACGTCGGTTACGGCAAGACGGAGATCGCGGTGCGGGCGGCGTTCAAGGCGGTCCAGGACGGCCAGCAGGTGGCCGTCCTCGTCCCGACTACGATCTTGGCGCAGCAGCACTTCAACACCTTCTCCGAGCGCTACGCCCAGTTCCCCGTCGTGGTCCGGGCCATGTCGCGGTTCCAGACCGACAAGGAGGTCGCCGAGACCCAGCGCGGCCTCTTCGAGGGCACCGTGGACGTGGTGATCGGGACGCACCGGCTGCTGTCCGCGGAGACCAGGTTCAAGAAGCTCGGCCTGGTGGTCGTGGACGAGGAGCAGCGGTTCGGCGTCGAGCACAAGGAGTACCTCAAGCGGATGCGGACCGAGGTGGACGTGCTCGCCATGTCGGCCACCCCCATCCCCAGAACGCTAGAGATGGGGGTGGCAGGCATCCGCGAGATGTCGACCATCCTCACCCCGCCCGAAGAGCGCCATCCGGTGCTCACCTTCGTCGGGGGCTACGACGACAAGCAGGTCGCCGCGGCCATCCGGCGCGAGCTGCTGCGCGACGGCCAGGTGTTCTTCGTGCACAACCGGGTCCAGTCGATCAAGAAGGTCGCGGCCACGCTGGGCGAGCTGGTGCCCGAGGCCCGCATCGCGGTCGCCCACGGGCAGATGAACGAGCACGAGCTCGAGCGGATCATGATCGACTTCTGGGAGCGGTCCTATGACGTGCTGGTCGCGACGACGATCGTCGAGTCGGGCCTGGACATCCCCAACGCCAACACGCTGATCGTGGACCGGGCCGACGCCGCCGGGCTCTCGCAGCTGCACCAGCTGCGCGGCCGGGTGGGCCGTGGCCGCGAGCGGGCCTACGCGTACTTCCTGTACCCGCCGGAGAAGGCGCTGACCGAGACCGCGCACGAGCGGCTCGCCACCGTCGCCCAGCACACCGAGATCGGCGCGGGCATGTACGTGGCGCTGAAGGACCTGGAGATCCGGGGGGCCGGCAACCTGCTCGGCGGCGAGCAGTCCGGGCACATCGCGGGCGTCGGCTTCGACCTCTACATCCGGATGATCGGCGAGGCCGTCCGCGAGCTGAAGGGCGACGGTCCCCCCGAGCGCGCCGAGGTGCGGGTGGAGCTCCCGGTCAACGCGCACATCCCGCACGACTACGTGCCGGGCGAGAAGCTGCGCCTCGAGGCGTACACGTCAATCGCGGCGATCGACTCGGAGGCGGACGTGGACGCGGTCCGCGAGGAGCTCACCGACCGGTACGGCGAGCCCCCGGCCCCGGTCGAGACGCTGCTGCAGGTCGCCCGGCTGCGGTTCGCCGCCCGCCGGGCCGGCCTCACCGACATCACGCTGCAGGGCAACCACGTGCGCTTCGCCCCGGTTGAGCTGCCCGACTCCCGCCAGGTCCGGCTTCAGCGGCTATACCCCAAGACACTGCTGAAGACAGCGGTGCGTACCATGTTGGTGCCGGTACCGAAGTCCGGCGCCGCTGGCGGCGGGCCTGGCCGCGCCTCGGGTGCTACCTTCGGCGGCGAGCCGCTGCGCGACACCGAGTTGCTCACGTGGTGTGCTGAAGTCGTGAGCTCGGTACTGTCGTTAGTTCGGTACTGTCCGAGGGATGAGAAAGCTGCGGAGGGAAGCCCCTGTGCTAGGGAAGAAGTCGCGTCTGGCCGTCGCGGTGGCGGCGGCGGGAGCGTGCGCGCTGCTGGCGGC
>Ga0335072_10016367_pt1 | contig 10516 bp, 11 predicted proteins | sample Lox_Sample_21_FD_206725 | JGI IMG/M metagenome (GOLD analysis project Ga0335072, IMG submission 206725) | Soil microbial communities from Loxahatchee National Wildlife Refuge, Florida, United States - Lox_Sample_2.1 | ecosystem: Environmental > Terrestrial > Soil > Wetlands | place: USA... | reverse complement strand
TGCGAACTCATCGTCCGAGGCTCGAAAAGACATGGAAAATACCTCGAGTCACCAATCAAAGCATGATCAATAAGCAGTCCTTCCACGGCGAGATGAAGTAGACGTAGCGTGTTTGACAGGATGAGAACCCAGATTTTGTTTGCACTTGAGGATGGCAAGTCAATTAAGTTATCGATAACCCCCAATGGGCCATAAGGTATAATAATGTTGATCTTGTGCTACGATGAGGTAGGGAGACTGTCGCTAGCCTTGACGAGATCTACTTTACAGCCATGGTGTATTCAAGACGAAACTCCCAGGGATGAGGGCGCCCAGAGATGGATCCTTGCATTGGAATTGTAGCACGACATCACAGAAGCGAGGCACCTTCTATAACGTCAGTACATCACATCAGTTGGAATGAGATTATGACAAAGTGCCGTTGATTGCAGTAATCTGATCAAAGCAAGAAGCAAAGGTGGGAGACAGCTGCAATGTACCAATTATTCCTGCAAAAGGATCTTTAGAGGCCACACTGCAGGTTGGTCAATATCACAGAAAACCTAGAGTAATATACAGGCTTGTCCTTGTCGCGCAGATCACCAGGGACAACGATGATAGTGGATGTTCCATGATGTGACGATTATTTACATCGTGACTGGGTATCAATCGTCAAATGCCGTCAAATAGTCCTCCAAATGGACTTAGCCGAGTTTGGGGCGCATCTAAAAGTACCTGGGGTGGTGCGTTTGACGTGCTTGTCACATCCGTTTCAAATGTACCTTCTCAATCAAGGCAGGAGTGCATAGCTGCATATCGCCTTCATCCTAGTCCCATGCTTCTTGCTTTCGCCAAGTTCACCGGCATTTGAATACCATGCAAGCTGGGGTAGGAAAGATGGCTCGATTTCAAGCCCTGACCAGCTACTAGCGTATAACGATGGTTGGTAAAGGCGTAAGCATAGCATGATTACGGAAGCTCGTATGCCTTTGGTTGTGATGGTGTTGAAGACCGGCACAGTATACGCTTTTGTTATCCTTAGTCGTCCACATGATCCAACCAGAATTAAGGTGTGTTTGCCCCAGTATGTGCTGGTGACTCGCCTCGTAAATGTATGTAAGAGATGCTTGCAAGCGACGAGGCCGATGAATGCTGCAGGCGTTTGTTGCGTAAGCCATGTCGATGCGCCTCCCTTGAATTGCTAGGTTTGCTTGTTTCCTCTTCTGTTTTGATTCATTTTTAATCCGCGGCAACGTCCGGGATCCGCCGCTTGATAACCCTTCTCGAATGTCTAATCAGGTGCTTGATCTGCAGAGGTAACGGTACATGCTGGCCACTAGCCTCTGTTAACAGGGTTGAACAATGTGTGAGATGATAAGTGATGGTTTTGTGACAGGAACATAGCTGAATAGCTCCTTAACTGTGTGCTTCGTCTCGGGACATTCGCGCCGACAGGGCCTGTTCAGTGGCGCTGTTCGCTGGCTCTGACAGGCTGTCCAAACAATGTGGCCCGTATACAGTACTTCCGGCACACCATTCCATCCAGGTGTCGATCGCCACTATTTTCCTCGATTATGCACTTTTTAATTGGGTTCCATAAGCCCATTTCGTTACACAGCTGGCACATCTTAAATCACCGTCCGGGGAGGAGGGCGGAATTGCCAGTGGTGATCTGTATCGAATAGGAAATTTTCGTCAAAGGGCGCTGCCAAGAGAAGAAATAGTGTCCGAAAGCAGTGTCTTGTCGCCCTCGCCCTCTCTGGCATTTGTGCCTCAATATGGACACCCATCGTTGCCTTCTGCCTGACTTCATCAGCGAGTATCCTCGATCGGATTGAGCGGATGCCGTATTGATATCATGACATTGCAGTGTGACCTGCTCGATGCAAAAGATGCTGTAAGCAAACCAGATCAAGAGATCCAACATCAGATCCACTATTGAGAAGATGTCCATGTTGAGTGGCTCAGAAGATGTTTGCTGACGCATATCCACATCAGCTCGAAGGGGTCTGGTGGGGGAAGCGATTGTCTGCAGGGGAGGATCGTAGCTTCGTATGGCCACCCCAAAAGCGATGGGGGTTGTATGGATTTTGCACCGACGCGGACAGGATGCAGGATGTCTGCAAGGCCATGGCTCTGACAGCAGGCTAAACAGGGGAGATGTCTATTTTTGATCCCAACCTACACCGCATTCGAACAACATGGCGCGCCAAACAAGCAAGGTTACGAGTTCATGTCCGTAGACAATATATTACCTACGCAATGGCTACAAAAAAAAACATGACATCCGGAAAACTGTTAATAGGCAAATCTCTATATTGGGGCTGATGTATGTATGTACAGGTCCTAATTCAGGGACCATAGCGTGAGCTTCCGAGAGCTCTTCCCAGCGTTGTAACGCGTAGCGCTCGGGCAAGCGAAACGATTGACATGATTATTTGAAATGATTCGAGCTTCTTTCTTCGGGCTCTGTCAAGCTCCACCACCAGCAATGCCGGAATATGGCAAACTCGTATATGCTTCATCGTAATCTGAAGCCCGTGCTGCTATGATTCTTCCATTATTAGATCGTCTTTCCTGACATTTGAGGAACTCCAACCATCCAGCGTAAAGGTGGCGTCCCTTTCGTCTTCATCTTACAGAGGCCAATACTACCCGCCATTTCCCTCCGTACGACAACCTTTTCTCTTACGACAGAGGAAGCGGTCAGTCTTTCTTTTTCTCGTCTGCCTTTTTGTTGAGGACTTTCCCAGAGGGTTGCACCCCAGCCGCTGACTCTGACTGTGTGAGCATTCTCGAATCGTCGGACTTACAGTAGTATCAGAGTATCGCACTGCCCCAATATCCACGCGCAGAGCTTACGACTCGTCGCCCTGCTTTCTTTTTTTGCTCGAATAAAAAGTGGCCGGATTCACTCCATCAAGTCGCATCTTGTCTTCCAGCTTTGTCAATAATAAAGCATATATAGCTCGACTTAGGAAGCCTTAAAACAAGCCACGACTGGCGCCTACCCGGCAAGACTGTCGCCCATTCCCTGGATGCGAAGACAGCCACGGTGCTAAACAGAGCCTCTTTTGCCGGGTGGCGGAGACCTCTGAAAGGCTTCAACCTCATACGTACATTTACATAGGCAGCTGAACAGGGATTATTTGCCTTTAGGACCTGCGTCTTTGCCGGAATAAGCATATCAAATACGCCCACAACGCCGCCACGTCAAATTAGTCGCAATATTTGGGTAGACCCCACACCGGATCATACCGATTCTAATTCGCTTCTCGTGACCTTTAGGAACGGAAGGCGGCCTCATTATTGCGCCAAACGAGGTGTGCACACGAGGTCTGAGATCGCGGAATCGCCAGTCAAGGCGTCCCTGTTCAAGAAAGAGGGCTAGGGGCCTATGTGCTAAGACGGTTAGTGCATTGAGAAATTCGCATGTAGTAAGTCGATCGCGCCCCACCACACCTCCCCCTAAACCCTTACCTACCTCTACTCAACCCTCTTTTTTACAGTGCTCCATACCCTACCACACCCTACTCCGCACCATATCTGCCGACGGCTACCTACGCCATCACGAAATACTGCTACCGAGTTACTGCTGTATGCGCAGGCTGGTCCATATCACTTCACATGTCCATGACCTTCCCTTGATGCGCGATCTAAACCCTGTTCGTCGTTTCCGGTCAATCATCGTACCACCCTCCCTTGCATGCATCCCTGCATTTGCAGACCCTTGTCCAGTGAGTCCTGTGCTCATGAATCCTTCCACATGCACTTTGCACGCTTTGCAAATACTTGTTCATGATGCTACTATCCTCCTTCATCTGCGACCACCATACACCACCAGCTTGTCTTGCAAAGTTACATGCCATGACATGTCGCTTCTTGATTGCAATCTTCTGACTTGCTGCGAACAGGTTCACGCACGTCGGGTGGCTGCAGATTTTAAGTCTCGGATCCGTCATATTGGACCTCTGCAATAGCTCGACGTCAACTACAAAACGCGAACCTCTTTGTCAACAGTCAGCGTACCTACCCATAAGCTAGACATTTTCAAGCAGCAACTTGCACGAACGCCCCAGCAGCTGATAATCCGCCCAGGAATCGCAGGATAAATTCTCTGGCCTCAAAATTGCATTTTTTTCACGCCTTTGTGGCCAAAGTTTTGGATTGCTTTAAGTACCCGAAACTCGACTCACATAGCAGACCGCAGCATAACCCCAACGACTTAGTGGGCAACGAACAAGCTAGGTGCCAGATAGAAAGACGTGCCTTCATTCAAAGCCCATGGTGTGTTTCGGTATTTTATAATCCGACTCACTAAGACATGATATAATAAGGAGAGTCACCCTTCAAACGGATACAATATCAGCACATCTAGCCACCTCGTACTAAATTCTCTATAATCCTGAGTCCTTTGCAAACAGGAGATCTTGGACCGAAAAGACAGCGTTCCTGCATGCACTGGTCCGACCTGTATCTACCCTTATAACGAACCACTGTCTTTGGAGACTTCCTGCTGCGCTTGATATATCCTTGGTTGATGTCAAGATCCTTGCGACAGTCTCGTTCAGTCACTCGTTATTCTAACTACTCTCACTCCGTTGGTTCTCAACCGTCAAACTGGCATTTTCTACATTCAGGTCGTTTGAGGTGAGTGACTAATCTAATCTGCGACTGCCTAGCAATCGATCTGAGCGCAATAGCTCACCGTTTGTACATAGCCAGAATATTTCCCTGGCAGGCCGGTTATCTTGGATGAAGCCTTTGAGTCACCCGAAACTGCTGCCTTACGTTACGAAGAAGGGTACGAGGGCGGCCTTTTGGCCAGGGCGGATTCCCCTCCCGGATTCCTTTCTATGTCTGCCTACGGGAAGCCGCCACCACAATCCCATGGTCAGTTCTTAGCTTGCATCATGCTTCATCAAATCAATTCCAATGACGTACTTAAGGGATGAAGCCCTTTCGCTGACAGCGTCTTTAGGCTTTGATATGAGTCGGTCATTCTCTGAATCATACGGATCCGCTCCAATATTTGCGCCGCAACCCCCAGTTACAGCGGTTAACACCCAAGCCTACCAAAATGTGCCCCTTATCACAGCTATGGATTACGTGGGGCAATCCCGTGTCCCATACGACGACCAGTCTGGACCTTACCTAAATGTCGGAGCAACTCCAATACCCCAGGTAGCCTCATATCGGCCTTCCAGAGGTTCAAAAGGTACCAGAATGGAAGTCTACATCTCTTCACTATATGATCTTGCGACGAGCAACGTTCCATCTTTTTTCCTGATGTTTGCATCCCGAAAGTGCCCTGCCGCCTTGTCAAAAATCGATCAGCAAGGAGGAGTATGTCAATATGTTGTCACTGCGGAGGTCCCAGCATTTAATTCTACGGGGTGGCAGTCATCGCAAGTACCAGTATACCTATTGCTCGAGAGCGGCGATGGAGAACTTATGGGCAAGGTTGATGTTGGCAGCTTCAACTATGTCGAGGGATCCTTACAAGAGACGAGCAATGCAGCAGAAGTTTCACGAAAAAGAAAGATTTCGTTGGAATCTGCGGATCTCATGAAAAGCCCGACCAAACGTGCTTCCAACAATCAATTACGGGCAAAGGACGAACTTTCCTCTTATAATTACATGGCATCTAGTGAGACTTCGTTTTCGCCGTACCTCCAGCCCAATCCTCAATACAGCATGATGCAGCAGTATAACCGGAACTCTGGACAATATCAATCTCAACCCTTGCAAAGGCCAATGAACCAGCAGTACCAGTATCCTGTTTCTTCGACATCTCCCTCACCAAATGTCAAGGCTCAGTCTCCGCAAGTATCTAGCTGGAGTCCCTACTCCGCTGTGGTTTCCCACATTACTCCAACTCCGGGACTTGGAGGAAGCACAAGCGCGTCTTCTCGACCTAATATATCTGGTCTACCGTCTCCTTTACCGGCTAATCCGCCGCTCATTCGGACGTCTACGTTACAGCAGACACCAAGCCCTGCCACAACACCGGCCGGAGCTCAACAGTCTGGTCAGCCATTCAATCCTTATACACTTTACCCGCACAAAGCTGTTTTAAAGATCGTGGGCGACTTGGACTCTATGACCGAGGGTTGGACGGTAGATGAATGGTCTGCAAACAGACGGATAGTAATGTTCAAGCGATCTCAATCTGGTTGCACGATTACTACGACTTTCAGTCCAGTTACTGTGGATGAGCGACCTGCAAACAGTATCTGTATTAGTTGCATATTTTGGGAAGACAAGAATGAGTGTTTTGTCACCAGCGTGGACACGATATACCTATTGGAGCAGCTTGTGGCAGCAAGATTTACTGTCGAAGAGAAAAATCGAATCAGGAGGAATCTAGAAGGCTTTCGACCTCTTACAGTTTCAAAGGCAAAACCTGACAGTGAAGAATTTTTCAAGCTCATTATGGGATTCCCCAACCCCAAACCTCGAAATATCGAAAAAGATGTCAAGGTATTTCCGTGGAAAATCTTGGTTCATGCTCTGAAAAAAATTATTGGCAAATACGTATGTATAACTTGTCTGGTATTCTATTGTGTACTGATGGCTACATAGTCAGCAAGCCCATCGTCAACTCTTCCACCTACCATGTTAACACCTTCCAGCTCCACAGGCTATGCGACCGAAGGATCCTCTATTCTTTCTCACTCAAACGGTGACCTCAACAACATTGTTTCTCCACGCTCCGTCTCACGTTCAATCTCTGGCACATCCGCATCTACCGCTTACCCGACTAGTGGGCCTTCCAAAACCCTCTCACCCCCCACCGGCAAGCAATACGTGAATGCTAAAAGTGGTGGGCCTCCCGATTTTCGCTTTCCGATGCCAAACTATGACCAGGTCAGCGAACAAACTCACGAGTGGCAAGGCTCCCAGCACCACATGCAACCGCATTACGAGCAAGTAGTAGGTGGAAATCTTAACGCTCGAAATTCATGGGACGGCTCCAGCTATCTCGATGCGAGTCCTGTCGCTGTGGCCACATCCGCCATTACCGGGCACGGCAATAGGCAGTCTGGGACCTATAGTAGTCGGGATATGGCGGGGAGCTCTGGACTCTCAATGTCCGAAGGCGAGGTCAAGTTGCGGCCCCAGCAGCCTAGTCAGCAGGTGTCAAGTTCATGAGTCATTTTTGAAGGATGAAGAGGCTTGCGTGGGATGGGTGGTGGTGTTCAAAAGACCATTGTTTGTGGCTGTGTGGGCTCGAACTATGCCCTTTGGGAAAGAGGGCGACAGGGGTTGGGCCATGGTCATGCGCCAGTGACAGTCGAGTGTGGAGCAGGATACGCACTAAGCGACTTGTTTGCCAACCAATCGCGAATCGCTTTGCGCACACCCCCAGTCTAACATGCACATCATGTTTTCTTGCATATTGGCGCCTTTACCTCCACACTCATAATTACTTTTTCTCGATTTCCTACTTGATCTACGATTTCAGTTCTGCTGTCTCTTTTCTATACCTGGCGCCCAACGACATGGAGGCGTCTATGTATCCAAGGTTCATGCTGTTTATTAGTACTGGCATTGGGAGTGGCAGGATTTCCTCAATGCTTTCCGCATAGGTTGGCGTCCAGTATCAGTTTCATTTCGGTAACTATTTCGTTCCTGTTTTCTGCATTTAATGGAGAGGACATTCCGGGGCAACATGGGGTTTCACTATTGCATATATACATTATCTTGTACTACCACATCACATAGTCATTGCTCTGCATTGCAATATGGTGTACGGGGCTTCGGGGGTTTCTTTCTGTATCGGGGGTTTCATGTGTCACGATCATTTACAGTCAAGATTCTTGCGTACTAGGGGGTTGGTGGGCAGGTCCGGAATGACATGGAGGTTCAGGGGCGGGTATACCAATTTGCGAACACGCAGCATCATTATTATAACCCTAATACCTAATTACAGTTCAAAGAATATTTTTGAACGTTTGTGTGAGGACGCGGTCAGATGACGGTGGTCTATCCGATATCCATAATGACGAGGGTGTGCCGGCCCGGGCGCGTCCATCGGCATACAGCCCTGTCATACTACCATTTGAAAGGTCATAATAGTGCATCGTACTCAAGGTTTTTAGGCAACTGCAAGATTCAAGGACTCACTTACGCGTCAAATGAATACGTACGGCACCCAATAAGTGCCGTCCAAAACCAGCCAGAGATATCTCGTACTCCTGCTTTTACAGAGCTAGGCCAGGTAATTGGTAGTGGAGACCTACGCCTCTCGTGCTAATGGTGACTATTCATGGGGAGGGTGGTGCGGAATATTTAGTAATCGTGTACGGGCGCCAAGCACAACCTCAGCTTTGACCTTGCCCCGCGGTGTGCGCCTTACCAGAGAAGCCTGCGCCTCGATGACGGTGAGAGAAACTCCACTACGGTGAGAACGACAATGACCAAACGCTAGGCTAAACCCAGCGGGGCCGTACGACGCTTTCCCTTGCCCGACGCCCGGTGGTGATTCATCAGCCCCAACTCCCTAGCTACAGGCTTTTTCCTGTCCCTGGGGGCCCACCGAAAGCAGCGGAGGCAGTAATGATGACGACGTTTTGCGGATTTAAACGTTTTTTTTTTTTTTGCCCTGCGTGCGTTGCGTGCATAGCCCAAACGCCGGAACGGGAAGGCGGCAAAAGCAAAAGTTATGTCTGTAAAGGTGCTGGTGAGAACTGTGGGACCAGCGACTGCCCAGATTTTATTTTCACGAAATAGGTTATGTGTGCGGGCGGGAGATCGGATGGCATGGCCATATAGATCTTAGTCTGCAGGCCAAAGGCAGGTAAGCATGGGTAAAAAGATATGTACAGTAAGACTCATCCGCCGCGGAACAAAATTGCGTAGGACTTACCGTTGCGTACCATGGATTTCCAGCAAAGCCGGCATGGTTTAGTGAGCGGCCATGTGGCGTATGATCAAAAACCTGGCGCCTAAAGTCCGACATCCCGAGATTCGAGATTCGAGGACGTCAGCTGATCAGGGTGGCGAGGCCGAGGTGGGGTGTTTTGTCGAAGTGAGTGGGATTTTACCTCGGGATTTTGTTGGATATGTTGGCCGCGAGATAACATGTGCGACGAGGTATTTCGTTGGGAATGAGAGCATCGTGTTGGCAGTACTGGTATTCGTTGCTGCGAGAGAGGTTCTCGTCTGTTATATGTAGGGGATGTGATGGAGATTATGCATCATGCAGCTGCAAGTTGACGTGCAGCACACCGTTTGGAACATGCGCTGCAATGCAAGAGGTCAAGCCAAAGCCAAGCGAGCACGATCTTGAGATCTGGACCCTAAGTGGACCTCTTTTTTTTGGCGATTTTACACCTCTCCCTCGGCCGACAGTTCTGTTTCAGCGGTGGAGGTTTTCTCGTATCATGTATACGATGATCTGAATCAGAGGTTAGGATATGCATGCGTGCAGCTGTAATGACGTCCTGCTGCAGACCATTCATTTGTCGCATGCGATGTGGAATGCCAAGGCAAGCGAACGTGATCTCGATCTGGACGGGGGGTCTTGGCCTCTTCCTGCCAGGAAGTTCCTGGCGTTCAGCTACTCATTGTATTACGATTCATACAGGGTAGGATTAGTCGATTTTTATTAGTATATCTCTTACTTCTTATTGTTGAGGTAATAGTTGTAATGCAAACCCTACGTATCATATTTTGTTGGTTCGCTTGGTGGCGAAGGGATAATACGCAGGGCCTTGTGCTTAACTGAGGGATTGTTTATGTGATATTGGAATGACTGGCAATTGTCTTTACCTTAATCTTTTCCCTTTTAGTAATGCCAGAGTGTCTTCTGGTGTAGATTATTTTCAAGTACGTCATGCATAAAAAAGTCGCCGAGGCTTCTAACAGATCATCAAGTGAATCCTTGCGCTCGACAAAACAGAGAATGATACAACAGGGATCGAACCACTTACATTACCTACCAACTAGAGAATTCATTGATCATGATTACATCACACACACACAACGAATGTACGATACACGCCAAACAGGTGTGGGTCGAAAGAAGCGAGCTTGAAATATAATTGTGTGTTGCTTTAGGTATATTGCTTGAAAAGCGACAAGAGGAATAATGGCAGAAAACAGAGAACGACAAGATGTTCCACGACAACAGGTATCAGGTGACGACTAGAAGTTGTGTGACGGCAAGAAAGTCTCCTTTAGAGAATACATATGACCGTGTAATTTTGTTGTACTCTACAAGGAATACCTCGATGTGACTTTGGGGACTATCCAAACTGCACACCAGTGGTGTGTTGAAAGAACTCATCTAGTGATAAGGAAGAATACCAATTTGGAAAGAACCATCTATCAAGTATTTGAGTTCACCACAAAGTTCTCCAAGCCGATATTCCTCTGTCGCTTTCGGAGATCTTAATTGGGAGAGTCTTGAAGGTCTGGATCCTCAAAAGCGCTCTTAATCCTTAGCCTTTTAAAAGCTGCACGACGTATGCTCCGATCTTAATCTGATTGGGCAAATTCAGTAGTTGTTTGGCCAAACACCATACCATTT
>Ga0335072_10016366_pt1 | contig 10517 bp, 10 predicted proteins | sample Lox_Sample_21_FD_206725 | JGI IMG/M metagenome (GOLD analysis project Ga0335072, IMG submission 206725) | Soil microbial communities from Loxahatchee National Wildlife Refuge, Florida, United States - Lox_Sample_2.1 | ecosystem: Environmental > Terrestrial > Soil > Wetlands | place: USA... | reverse complement strand
GGCCGCGGCTGTTCGATGCCGCCGTCGTCGCCGTCCATCCCGACCAGGCGCTGCTGCTACTCGACCAGCCCAACGCATGGGAGCGCCACGTCCTGGGCTCGATCCCCTACTCGACCAACCGCGCCCAGCTGCACACCGACGAGTCGGTGTTGCCCCGCCATCCCCGCGCCCGCGCCGCATGGAACTACCTGGTGACTCCCGGCGCGGACCACGTGGTGGTCAGCTATGACGTCAGCAGGCTGATGCGGCTGGCCGGCAACCGCCGGTATCTGGTCACGCTCGGCGGCGAAGAGCGCGTCGACCCTGGGTCGGTGATCGCCGAGATGACCTACAGCCACCCGTTGTACACGCCCGAATCGGTGGCCGCCCAATGCGCATTGCCGACGCTGGACGACGATCGGGTGGTATTCGCCGGCGCCTACCACGGCTGGGGATTCCACGAGGACGGCGCCGCGTCGGGACTGCGAGCCGCGCGCCGGCTCGGCGCCGACTGGCCGGCGCCGACCAACCCGCGCCGCCGCGAGGCGGTGGTCCCATGCTGACTCAGCTGCGCACGCCCGCGATCTACCGCACCACCATCACCCATTCCCGACAGGCGCCGGTACGCCATTCGTTCGAATACCGAAGCTACAGCTGGTATGTCGATGTCGACGAGCTGCCCCGGCTGCCCTGGTGGCTGCGACCGTTCGCGCGGTTCCGCGCCGACGATCACTTGGCCGGCCCGGCACACGGTTCGCTGCGCGACCGGCTGGACGCGTTCTTCGCCGACCACGAGATGCCCGCGCCCGGCGGCCGCATCACCGCACTGCTGCAGGCGCGCGTTTTCGGTTACGTCTTCAACCCGTTGAGCGTCTTTTGGTGCCACGACCGCGACGGCCTGCTGCGGTGTGTGGTCGCCGAGGTGCACAACACCTACGGCGAACGCCACGCCTACCTGTTGCCGCCCGCCGACCTGCCGGTGGTGACGGCCAAGAAGTTCTATGTCTCGCCGTTCAATCAGGTGGACGGCTACTACCTGGTGCGAGCACCACTCCCCGACAACGAAGTCGACATCACCGTGTCGCTGCACCGTGACCAACACCGGCCGGCCTTCGTCGCAGAGATGCGCGGCGAGCGCCGGCCGGCAACCACCAGAGAGGTCGCGATCATGCAACTCGTTTCGCCGCTGGCGCCATTGGTGGTGGCCGCGCGCATCCGGATCCAGGGGATCAAGCTGTGGTCACGTCGCGTTCCGGTGGTGCCCAGATGAATGTCAATACCGTTCAAAAGCCCGACACTGTTCAACAACCCTCGGCCGCAATCGATTCGCAGCGCTGGCCGGCGGTCGCGAGGGTTCCGTCGGGCCCGTTGGCGGCGGCGTCGGCGGCCATCGCCGAACGGCTGCTGGGGCGCGCGGCCGCCCGCCTGCCGCTGCGGCTGGTCTACCCCGACGGCACCGTGGTCGGCGCCGCCGACCCCACCCTGCCGACTATGTTCGCCCACCGGCCCGACGCGCTGGCCCGCCGGATAGGACGGCACGGCCTGATCGGCTTCGGCGAGTCCTACATGGCCGGGGAATGGTCGTCGGACGACCTCACCGGGGTGTTGACGGTGCTGGCCGGTTCAGTGACCGACCTGGTTCCGCGCACGCTGCAACGGCTGCGGCCGATCGGCCCGGCGTTCCGGCCCCGGTTGCGCGGAGCCGGTCGCGACCAGGCCCGGCGCGACATCGCCAGACACTATGACCTGTCCAACGAGCTGTTCGCCGAGTTCCTCGACGAGACCATGACGTACTCGAGTGCGCTGTTTTCCGAGCTGCCCGCGGAGTGGCCGGATTTGGCTGCGGCGCAACGACGTAAGATCGACCGGCTGCTGGACATGGCGGGGGTTCAACACGGCAGCCGGGTGCTCGAGATCGGCACCGGGTGGGGCGAGTTGTGCATCCGCGCGGCCGGCCGCGGCGCCCACGTCCGTTCGGTGACCCTGTCGGTGGAGCAGCAGCGACTGGCACGCCGGCGGGCCGCGGCGGCCGGCCTGTCCGACCTGGTGCAGATCGACCTGTGCGACTACCGCGACCTCAACGGCCAGTATGACGCCGTGTTGTCGGTCGAGATGATCGAAGCCATCGGATACCACTCGTGGCCAGGGTATTTCGCCACGCTGGAACGGCTGGTGCGGCCGGGTGGCCGGGTAGCGATCCAGGCGATCACCATGTCGCACGAGCGGATGCTGGCCACCCGCCACACGCACACCTGGATCCAGAAGTACATCTTCCCCGGCGGACTGCTACCGTCCACCCAGGCCATTGCCGGTATCACCGAGCGGCGCACCGGTTTACGTACCGTCGACATGGCCTCGCTGCGTCCGCATTACGCCGAGACCCTGCGGCTCTGGCGGGAGCGGTTCACGCAGCGCCGAGATGGGTTGGCGCAGTTGGGCTTCGACGAGGTGTTCGGTCGGATGTGGGAGTTGTACCTGGCGTATTCGGAGGCGGGTTTCCGATCCGGCTACCTCGACGTCTATCAGTGGACGTTCGCGCGCGAGGCCACGCCGTGAACTTCCTGTTGGTGTCCGGCGCCTCGGCTTTGACACTGGTCGTGGTGCATGCGGTGACGTTCACGATCGGCCGGCGGATCGGCCGCTACAACGTCGTCGACGTGGCTTGGGGCCTGGGTTTCGTGGCCATCGCCGCCGTCGCCGCAGCGCTGGGCCACGGCGATCCGGCCCGCCGGTGGCTGCTGCTGGCCCTGGTGGCGATCTGGGGTCTGCGGCTGAGCTGGCACATCCAGCGCAAGACGGCCGGCAAGGGCGAGGACCCCCGCTACGCCAACCTGCTGCGCGACGCGACAGCGGGCCAGGTGCTGCGCAAGGTCTTCCTGCTGCAGGGCGTCCTGGGCTGGTTGATCTCGCTGCCGTTGCAACTGGCCGCCAGTTCCGGGACCACCGGCCCCGTTACTCCCCGGCCGTTGCTGGCCGTCACCGCGCTGGGCCTGGCGGTGTGGCTGGTCGGGGTGACCTTCGAGGCGGTCGGCGATCGCCAGCTCAAGGCATTCAAGTCCGACCCGGCAAACCGCGGCGTCATCATGGACCGCGGCCTGTGGGCCTGGACGCGCCACCCCAACTACTTCGGCGACGCCTGTGTCTGGTGGGGGTTGTGGCTGGTCAGCATCAACGGCTGGGTGGCACTGGCCACGGTGGGCTCGCCGCTGGTGATGACGTACTTCCTGGTGCGGGTCAGCGGCGCCCGGCTGACCGAGTGGTACATGAAGGACCGTCCCGGCTTCGCCGAATACCAAAAGCGCACAGCGTATTTCGTGCCCAGGCTGCCGCGAAAGCCGTCCCGATCGGGAGGCCGGTGATGGACGACCTGACGCCCTTGGCGCCGGCTGGCGATAGGCTACCGATCGATGACCGGACCGCCACGGCTGAGCAGCGACCTGGACGCCTTGCTGCGCCGGGTCGCCCGTCGCGACCGGGACGCGTTCGCGGAGGTCTACGACCTCACCAAGACCCGGGTGTACGGACTGGTGATCAGGGTGCTGCGTGACGCCGGCTACAGCGAAGAAACCACCCAGGAGATCTATCTCGAGGTGTGGCGGACGGCGTCGGAGTACGACTCCGCCAAGGGATCGGCGCTCGCCTGGCTGCTGACCATGGCACACCGGCGCGCCGTCGACCGGGTGCGCGCCGAGCAGGCCGGCACCCGGCGGGAATCGCGTTACGGCGCAGCCACCGTCATACCGGCCAGTGCCGTGGCACAGGACCCGGTCGCCGACTCGGCGATCGACGTCGACGAGCGTCGCCGGGTGACCGAGTGCCTCGAAGGATTGACCGAGGCGCAGCGGGAGTGCATCGAGTTGGCCTACTACGGCGGACTGACGTATTCGGAAGTCTCGCAGCGACTGGCCGCCAACCTGTCGACGATCAAATCCCGCATCCGCGACGCGCTGCGCGGCCTGCGCAATTGCCTGGACGTCTCATGACCGCGCCGGAATTCGAGCTGCTGGAGCTGGCCACGCCGTATGCACTGCACGCGGTTTCCGACGACGAACGCGCCGACATCGACCGCCGGGTGGCGGCGGCCCCGGCGGTGGCGTCGGCCTTCGCCGACGAAGTCCGCGGCGTGCGCGAGACGATGGCGGTCGTGTCGGCGGCCACTGCCGCTGAACCGCCGGCGCACCTGCGAGCGGCCATCCTGTCCCTGGCCGAGTTGGTGCAGCCGCTGCCTAGCCGCCAGTCGCGTTGGCGTACAGCGGTTTTGGCTGCAGCAGCCGCGATCGCGATCGGCCTGGCGGCATTCGGTCTCGGGGTGCTGATGCGGCCGCAGCCAACGCAGACGGTGGCCGAGCAGATCATGGCGGCGCCGGATTTGCGAACCGTCTCGGGCCCGATCGGCACCGGGACGGCCACGTTCATGTTCTCCCGCGACCGCAACGCGGGGATGCTGGTGATGAACAACGTGACGCCGCCGACGCAGGGCACGGTCTATCAGATGTGGTTGATGGACGCCAACGGGCGGCCCGTCTCGGTCGGGACGATGGGCACCAGCGAGGTGGCACCCTCGACGAAAGCGATGGTTCCCAACCTCGGAACGTCGACGGCGCTGGCGTTCACCCAGGAACCCGGCAAGGGATCGCCGCAGCCCACCGGCGCGATTTTGGCTAAGCTGCCGCTAAGTTGATCCCTTCCGCACGCTGCCCACTATCGCGACGACGACGCCGAGCACTACCAGCGCGGCACCGGCGATCAGTGTCAGGTTCAGCCATTGGTGCATGCTGGCCTCCGCGTGGCGGACCATCACTTGCCCGACGTCGCGGATATCTTCGGTGGCCGTTCGATTGAGCGCGTTGTTGATGCGCCGGGTGGCGATTTCGATGCCTGCCCATCCGGCCGCGCCGACCAGCAGCGCCGCCACCCCCACGCTGGTCAGTGCCTTGCCGCGGCGCCGCGCGGCGAGCAACATCAGCAGCCCGCAGAAAGCCGCCGTGGCCGCTGCGCCGATGCTCATCCAGGGCCCCCAGGTGGCCAGCCCGCTCAACCGTCCCTGCCGCAGCGACGGCGGCAGAGACGCCGCGACCGGCACCGTCAGTTTGGTGGGCACCTTCACGCCGTAGTTGCCCAGCATCTGCTGCACCGAGCGTTCGCTGAGCATCGGCGCCACGTCGACCATCCATTGATCGGCGTTATTGCCGGGGCTGCTGAACAACCAGCTGTGGGCGGCCTTGTTCGCCTGGGCGAACAGCGGCGGAAACGCCGGGCCGGCCGTGAACGCGGCGATGACATCGTGCACATGGGCGCCGTCCACCGTGTAGCGGCCGCCGCTGTGCTCGGCGATCAGCGTCATCGCACGCGTGGTGAGTTCACCTGCCATGGCCGACTGCAACGCCGGATCACGGGCCGCCTCCCGGGCCAGCGCGGCGTAGCCGTCGGGGTTGATCACGTTCTTCTGCAACCACGTCGCGGGGACGACTACGGCCAGCCCAGCAGTGATGGCCAGCCACAACACCACTGTCAAGGCGAACCGCACGCCTAGAACTTACTTGGCGATCCCCCGCACGTAGGCGGCTTGGCCGAGGTGCTGTGCGCAGTCGTCGACGATGGAGACCAAACGCGCGCTCGCGGTCACCGGCGGGTCCCAATTGGTGTCCACGACCCGCGACAGCTCGTCTGCGGTGACGCTTGCGACGTACTCGAGGCTGAGCTCGTGCACCGCGTGGTAGTAGCCGGAAAGCAGCTCCGCGGAAGCCCGCACCTTCGCCACGTCGGCCGCGCTGTGCCCGTAGCCGGTGTCGTTGCGCGGCAGGGCCAGCCCGAACCGGTCCACCCAGCCGTCACGGGTCCATACCTGCTCGACGCCGGCCACATGGGCGAGCTGAATGTCCTGCACCCGGGCGCTGTGCCAGATCAGCCACGCGATGCTGTTGGCCTCGGGCGTCGGCCGGTAGTCGGACACCTCGTCGCTCAGCCCGTCGGTGAGTTCGTCGACGTGCTCGATCAATCGGGTGAAGGAGTCGCGCAATAGTTCCTGCGCGGCGGCGGCGTTACCTGACATACCGGCGACCCTACGCGCGGTGGCAGACGGCTTCGACGTTGTTGCCGTCGGGATCCCGCACGAAGGCGCCGAAGTAGCCGGGGTGGTATTTCGGCCATAGCCGCGGCGCGTGCAGCGACTCGGCACCCAGCCCGACCCTGAAACCGAATGAGCCTCGTGGAAGGCGCGCACGGCGTCTGCGTCGGCGGCCTGGAAGGCGATGTGGACCTCCCGATTGGGTCCCATGCCCTCGAAGGCCTGCGCGATCCAGAAGTCCGGCTTGCCGTCGTGGCCGTACCCGATGGCCACGCCGAAATCCATTTGCCGGGAGAAGCCGAGCACGCCGAGCACCGTGTCGTAGAACTCCTGCGATTTCGGGTAATCGGCGCAGTTGATACCTATGTGGTCAATCACGGATCAGATCCTGGCACCACCCACCGAGACCGCCGTAGATTTGTTAGATGCGCTACGACCTCCTCATCCGCAATGGCACCATCGTCGACGGGCTGGGCGGTGAACCGTACCTCGGCGACGTCGCCGTGCAAGACGGTGTCATTGTTGCCGTCGGCTCCGTAAACGGCGACACGGCCGACCGGGAAATCGATGCGACCGGCCTGTTGGTCACCCCGGGCTTCGTCGATCTGCACACCCACTACGACGGCCAGGCCATCTGGTCGGAGCGCCTGACGCCGTCGTCGGCGCACGGCGTGACCACGGTGGTGATGGGTAACTGCGGTGTCGGCTTCGCGCCGTGCCGCCAAGAGGACCACGACGTGCTCGTCGACGTGATGGCCGGGGTAGAGGACATTCCCGGCGTCGTGATGACCGACGGCCTGCCCTGGACATGGGAGACCTTCCCCCAATTCTTGGACGCGCTGGACACGGGCAAGCGCGACATAGACGTGGCCGCCTATCTGCCGCACTCACCGCTGCGGGTCTACGTGATGGGCAAGCGCGGCGCGGACCGCGAGCCGGCCAACGACGAGGACCTCGCCACCATGCGGGCGCTGGCCAAGGAGGCGATGGAGGTCGGGGCGCTGGGATTCGCGTCGTCGCGGCTGATGATCCACAAGACCGAGAGCGGGGAGCAGATTCCCAGCTACGAGGCCGCTCGCGAGGAGATCGAGGAGATCGCCCGGGGCGTCGTCGACGGCGGCGGCGGCCTGCTGCAGTTCGTGCCCGACATCCCGGCCGGCGGCTACCAACCGGTGCTGCAGACGGTGTTCGACGTGGCCGAGGACGTGGGGCTGCCGCTCACCTTCACCCTGGTCGTCGCTAACACCGGCGACCCGAACTGGCCGGACGCCATCACCATGATCGAGAAGGCCAACGCTGCCGGCGGTGATATCACCGCGCAGTTGTTGCCGCGGCCGATCGGGCTGATCATCGGGCTGCAGCTGTCCGCCAACCCGTTCGTGCTCTACCCCAGCTACCGCGAGATCGCGCACCTGCCGCTGCCCGAGCGGGTCGCCGAGATGCGCAAGCCCGAGGTCCGCGCCCGCATCCTGGCCGACCGGCCGGGCGTCGGGCACCCGATCCTTTACGCCGCGCAGATGTGGGACTGGATCTTCCCGCTGGACGACAACCCCAACTACGAGCCGAACCCCTCGGACAGCGTCGGGGCGCGCGCCCGCGCCCGCGGGGTGGAGCCGATGGAAGAGGCCTACGACCGACTCCTCGACGACGACGGCCGGGCCATGCTGCTGGTCGCCACCAGCAACCTGCAGAACCGCTCGCTGGACACCGTCGGGGAATTGCTGCACCGCGACGACGTGGTGCTCGGCCTCGGCGACGGCGGCGCGCATTACGGGATGATCTGCGACGCCAGCTATTCGACGTTCTTCCTGACGCACTGGGCGCGCGATCGCAAGGGCGGACAGTTCACGGTTCCCGAAGCGGTCCGCGAGCTCACTTCCGTGCCGGCGCGCGTCGCCGGCCTGGCCGACCGCGGGCGCATCGGCGTCGGCTACAAGGCCGACCTCAACGTCATCGACCACGCCGCGCTGCGTCTGCACAAGCCGGTGATCAGTTACGATCTGCCCGCCGGTGGCCGTCGCCTGGACCAGACTGCGGACGGCTATGTCGCCACCGTCGTCTCCGGGCAGGTGATCGCGGAGAACGGCGTGCCGACCGATGCCCGTCCCGGCAAGTTGGTACGTGGCCGTCAACTCGCTCCCACGTCGGGCTGAAACGGTCACGATAAAGCGCCTTCCCGGGTAGTTTGGGTTAGTGACAAACCCGCATTTTGCGTGGTTGCCGCCCGAGATTAATTCGGCACTCATCTTCGCCGGCCCCGGTGCTGGGCCGCTGCTTGCTGCTGCCGCGGCATGGAATGCGCTGGCCGAGGAACTGGCGTCATCTGCGCAGTCGTTCGGGGCTGTCACATCCGAACTGGTGAGTGGTTCCTGGCTGGGTCCGTCGGCTGCGGCGATGATGGCCGTGGCGACCCAGTATGCGGCGTGGCTCAGCACTGCGGCGATACATGCGGAAAAGGCGGCCGGGCAAGCCATCGGTGTGGCGGCCTCGTTCGAGACGACGCTGGCGGCCGCGGTGCAGCCCGCGGTGGTAGCCGCCAATCGTGGTTTGGCGCAAGTGTTGGCGGCCACCAACTGGCTGGGGCAGAACGCTCCGGCGATCGCCGACATCGAAGCCGCGTACGAACAGATGTGGGCGATGGATGTGGCGGCGATGGCGGGTTACCACGCCGAGGCCTCGGAGTTGTTGTCGCAACTGCCGTCCTGGGACCAGGTCCTGCAGACCCTCAACATCGACAACGTGGGCTTCGGCAACCTGGGCCAGGGCAACCTCGGCTTCGGGAACAGCGGCGACCACAACGTCGGCTTCGGCAACCTCGGCAGCGGAAACATCGGCTTCGGCAACACCGGCGACGGGAACATCGGGTTCGGCCTTACCGGCGACCACAAAATCGGCATCGGAATCGGCCTGTTCAACGGGAACGTCGGCTTCGGAAACGCGGGTAAAGGCAACATCGGGTTCGGCAACTCGGGTACCGGCAACATCGGCTTTTTCAACTCGGGCACCGGAAACGTGGGCATCTTCAACTCGGGCGCCCTCAACACCGGCCTGGGAAATATGGGCTCCAGCAACCTGGGCTTCTGGAACGCGGGGTTCGGGCAAACCGGCTTCATGAACCAGAGCACCCAAGCCATCAACAGCTTCTTCGGCTCCGACAACGTCACCGGTGCGCTCAGCGCGGCCAACCTCAACCGGCCCATGTTCGACCCGGCCAACCTGGTTACGGGCGGGTACACCCCGGACCTGGCAAGCGCGGCCTTGGTCAACTCGGGCCTGGCCGGCGCGCCGCTGTCCGCCGCGGCCGCCGCCGCCCCGATCGGCGGCTTTCCCCCGGTTACCCCGGGCCTTCCCCTCAGCTCCGCGGCCAGTGCCGCCGGCTCCGTCGCACCGAGTGTCGCGGCCCCGGCCACCGCGGGCATCGGCGGCGCCGCTCCAGCCCCGGTCAGGAACACCAACGCGGGCGACAACCCGCGCAACGAACCCGGCGGGCGGACCTCCGTTCGTGACGCCGAGGGCATCCCCAGCTCCGGTTTCTTCGACAAGCTCACCGCCACCCGGGTCGGCGCGGGCATCCGGGAACCCGGCTCGACTGACTAGCGCGCGCTTATCCTCGAGCTATGCGCACGAAGAAAAAGGTGGACTTCAAGCGGCTGGCCGCCGCGCTCCCCGACTATCCGTTCGCCTACCTGATCACGGTCGACGAGGACTATCGCGTGCACACCGTGACGGTCGAACCGACGCTGCGGGATCTCCCCGACGGTGCGCTGCTCGACGTCGGGCTCATCGGGGGGCGCACCCGCGACAACCTCGCCCACCGCGCCGACGTGACCCTGCTCTGGCCCCCGCCCGAACCGGGCGGCTACTCGTTGATCGTCGACGGGTGTGCTGAGATCTCCGATGCCGGCGCCGAAGCAGCCCGGTGCGGCGTGGTACCCACCCGCGCCCTGCTGCACCGCGAGGCCGACTCCCCCTCGGCGGCCAAGGGCTGCCTGCACGACTGCGTCGTGTTCAGCGAGCCGGCGTGAGCCGTATCGCACCGCTCGCTCCGCCGTGGAGCGAGGAAGATGCCGCGAGCATCAACAGCTGGGGTCATCCGGACCGCACCTACGAGCCGCTGCTTCTGGTGCGCTGTCTGCAGCGACATCCGTCGCTGGCTACCCGGCTGCGCAAGCTCGGTGAATCCCTATATTTCGCAGCGCTTTTGCCACCCCGGACGCGGACGATCGCGATCCTGCGCATCTGTGCGCTGGTGGGCTGCGAGTACGAGTGGGGCGGGCAGGCGGCGTTCTGGGGCCCGATCGCCGGGGTCAGCGACGACGAGTGCGACGCGCTGGTCACCGGCCGTGCCGACGATCCGCGGTGGCGGCCCGCCGAGCGGACGCTGATCGAGGCGGTGGACGAACTGGAGCGCACCGGGTCGTGGTCGGAGGCGACCTGGACAGCACTGGGGCACTTCCTTACCGACGAGCAA